>ENA-OUQC01000837-OUQC01000837.1-human-gut-metagenome-genome-assembly--contig:-NODE-837-length-19118-cov-10.038137_pt1 | contig 19118 bp, 20 predicted proteins | sample MGYA00237942_ERZ548815 | MGnify/ENA primary metagenome ERZ548815 (study PRJEB26490, sample SAMN05194722) | human gut metagenome | biome: terrestrial biome; feature: human-associated habitat; material... | reverse complement strand
GAATGCCGTGATCCTGCAGCTCCAGATAGAAGTTGCCCTCCCCCAGAATGTCCCGCATTTCCAGCGCGTAGGCCTTGGCCCCGTCGTAATCGCCATTGATGATGCGGCGGGGGATCTCACCGGCCAGACAGGCGCTGAGACCGATCAGGCCCTCGCTGTGGGCGCGGAGCAGGTCGAGATCGATACGGGGTCGGATATAAAAGCCCTCGATATACGCCTGAGACACCATGTAGGACAGGTTGCGGTAGCCCGTCTCGTTTTTGCACAGCAGCACCATATGGCGGGACTCGGTATCAAACTCATGCTGCTTGTCAAAGCGGGTACGGCGGGCCACATACACCTCGCAGCCGATGACGGGGTGGATCCCCTCCGCCTTGCAGGCCCGGTAAAAGTCGATAGCGCCGTACATGGCGCCGTGATCCGTAATGGCGCAGGCAGTCTGCCCCATCTCCTTGACCAGCTTCGGCAGGTCACGGATGCGGCAGGCGCCATCCAGAAGGCTGTATTCCGTATGGACATGGAGGTGGGCAAAGGACATTACCGCGCCTCCAATTCGTCCAGCATGTCGCTGAGCAGCTCCACGCCGGACACCACCAGCAGGCGGCAATGCTGGGTCACGCCCAGCTCCTGTGCGGCAGGGGTGCCCTCGATGTCCTTTTCCGCCAGCAAATCATGGCAGTCCAGCTTGCGGAAATGCTCCGTAAACCGGCGCTGGAACTCCTGCGTCAGCTGGGTGGAGCGCTTTTTTCCCTCCGGGCCGTTTTCCAGCGTGGCGGGATAGGCCATGCCCAGCACCATCACCGCGGCGTTGACCACACCGCACACGCCGCCATAACGCAGACCGCCGCCAAAGCCGCTGGCGGCCGCCATGCTCTGCTGCTCCGTCAGGCCGGTGACATCCGTAAAGGCCAGCAGCACCGCCTGTGCGCAGTTCAGGCCCTTTTCATGAAATTCCTTTGCTCTCCGGCATCGTTCCATTTTCGTCATAGCTTTCGTGCCTCCTCCATGATCTTTCGTATCCGATGGTTCAAACAGGATTTGCTGATGGGGGGATCGAACAGCGCCGCCAGCTGGGCCAGCGGCAGCTCCGGGTTCTGCATCCGCAAACGGGCCGTTTCCTGTATTTTTTCCGGCAGCTTGTCCAGCTGTCCGGCGCTCTCCAGCTTTTTGATGGCTTCCTGCTGGGCGGCCACCGCGTCCAGCGTCTTGTTGACGTTGGCCATGTCGCAGTTCATGGCCCGGTTGGCGCCGTTGCGGATCTCCTTGTCCACCTTGGCGGTCATGATCTCGGTGGCGGCCACCGGCGCGCCCAGCGTGGTCAGCAAATCCTCGATATGCTCGGACTGCTTGAAGTAGATGACGGCGCTGCCGCCCCGCATGACGCTGCGGGGCAGGAAGCCCATCTCCTGCAAGAGCGCTGATACCTCGCGGCTGGCCTGCACGTGGGAGGTGGACAGCTCCAGATGATAGCGCTTCTCCGGGTCGGTGACGCTGCCGCCCGCCAGAAACGCGCCCCGCAGGAAGGCCGTGCGGCAGCAGTCGTCCTCCAGCAGGGCAAAGTTCACATGCAGCACCAGCGACTGGCGGGGATCGTAGCCCAGCGTGTCCAGGATCCGCCGCAGCTTCTCCGGATCGGTGATCTGAAAGATCAGCTTGCCGCCGGACAGGTCGTCCGACGGCAGCCGGTCGAACTTCACATTGAACGCCCGCTGGAACAGCCGGGGCAGGCGGGCGGCAAACTCCGGATTCTCGGTGATGATCCGCACCTCCTGCATGGTAAAGGTATTGCAGTACAGCAGCGCGCCGTAGCACTCGGCCCGTGCGCAGCACAGCCGCTGCACCGCGCCCCGGCACAGCTCCGCCTTGGCCTTATAGGAAAAAGATTGCATTGCCGCCCTCCTTGTTATGCAGGGTCTTTCGGTTTATATTCCTCGTAAATGGTCATCAGCTCATGGGCCAGATGACCGGGGTTGTGGCGCACCAGCCCGTTTTCCAGCGCGGCAACAGGCCGGTCGATCAGCTCCACGCCAAGAGCCCGGCACTTCTCCACGTCGTGGTGGATAGGCTCCGCACCCTCCTGCGCGTACCGCAGGGCGATGACCTCCGGGATGGGCGTGGAATTGGTCAGGCACAGCCGGAACAGCCCCGGATAGCTGTGGCTAAACAGCGCCTGTATGTGGTCGGAGACGGTATAGCCCTCCGTCTCCCCCTCCTGGGTCATGACGTTGCAGACGTAAAGCTTCAACGCTTTACTATCCCTGATGGCATCCGCAATTCCGTCCACCAGCAGATTGGGAATGATGCTGGTATAGAGACTCCCCGGCGCCAGCACGATCATGTCGGCGCTATGTATGGCCTCCACCGCCGCGCCCAGCGCCTTGGAATGCTCCGGCAGCAGGCGTACCGACTGAATGCGGCAGTCCTGCTCCTTTTTACAATAGAAAATGTGGGACTCGCCCAGCACGGTAGCGCCATTTTCAAAGGTGGCCTCCAGCTGGACGTTTTCATTGGTCACCGGAAGCACCCGCCCCGTGATGGCCAGCACCTTGCTGAGACCCGCCACCGCCTTATCAAAGCTGGGCATAATGTCGTTCAGCGCCGCCAGCAGCAGATTGCCCAGACTCTGACCTGCCAGCGTGCCGTCGGCGAACCGGTAGGCCATCAGCTGGGCCATCAGCGGCTCGCAGTTGGCCAGCGATTGCAGGCAGCTGCGGATATCGCCGGGAGCGGCCATACCCAAGTCCTGCCGCAGCATACCGGTGCTGCCGCCGTCGTCCGCCACGGTGACGATGGCGGTGATATTCCGGGTATAGAGCTTCAGGCCCCGCAGCAGCGTGCTCAGTCCCGTGCCGCCGCCGATGCCCACGATCTTCGGCCCCTGTTCAGGGGGAATATGATATAAGTTATGCCGCATAAAGCATCACGTTCTTTCCGATGTTTGCCCGTCAGCGGGAGATATCCCGGTGGCTCTCCGTCACGGCGAAGCCCGCGGCGGTCAGTTTTTGTGCCAGCGCGTGAGCCACCGCTACGCTGCGGTGATGACCGCCGGTGCAGCCCACAGAGATCACCAGCACCGTCTTACCCTCGGCGTTATACTGGGGCAGCAGGAACAGCAGCAGCGTCTCCAGCTGCGCCATGAATTCCTGTGTCTGGGGAAAAGAAAATACGTAATCCCGCACCGCCGCGTCCAGTCCCGTGCCGTTTTTCAGCTCCGCCACGTAGTAGGGATTGGGCAGGAAGCGCACGTCAAACACCAGGTCGGACTCCAGCGGCAGACCGTGCTTGAAGCCGAAGCTCATCACGTCCACATGAAGCCCCTGACGATCCCGCTCCCGGCCAAAAAGGTTCAAAAGCTCGCTGCGGAGCTTCCCCACCGAGAAGGAGGAGGTGTCCAGCACATAATCCGCGTGATCCCGCACCGGCTGGAGCATCTGCCGCTCCAGCATTACCGCCTGCTCGATGCCGCGCCCCTCCGCCGACAGGGGATGGGCGCGTCGGGTCTCCTTATACCGGTTGATGATGGCGGCGGTGTCCGCGTCCAGAAACAGCAATCGGCAGTCCACATCCGTGCGCTTCAGCCGTTCCAGCGTAGCGATCAGCAGGTCGAATGGCTCCCCCGCCCGCACGTCGTACACCAGCGCCACCCGGTCATAATGACCGTGAGACGAGATGCAGAAATCGGCGAACTTCACCATCATCTCCGCGGGGAGATTATCCACGATGTAGTAGCCGATGTCCTCCAGAATAGAGGCGGCGCGGCTTTTGCCGCTGCCGCTCATACCGGTAATGATAAGCAATTCCATAGCGTCCTCCGTCAGTCCACCACGCGCACTTCCGGCTCCAGCGTCACGCCGGAGCGCTCCTTCACCCGGCGCTGTACCGCCGCCATCAGCGCCAGCACATCGGCGCAGGTGGCGCCGCCCACGTTGATGACAAAGCCCGCGTGCTTTTCCGACACCTGCGCGCCGCCGACGGTCATGCCTTTGCAGCCCGCTTCCTCGATCAGACGGCCCGCGAAGTGGCCCTCCGGCCGCTTGAAGGTACTGCCCGCGCTGGGGTATTCCAGCGGCTGAGACGCCCTGCGGCGGGCCATCAGGTCATCCATGCGGCTGCGGATGGCGGCGCTGTCGTCCTTTTCCAAAGCAAATTCCGCGTGGAGCACCACCGCGCCGGGGTGCTCCATCAGCAGGCTGTGGCGATAGCCGAAAGCCATATCGGCGCAGCTGAGGGTCTTGATGCCCTCGTCGGGGAACAGTACCGTCACGCTGTCGATGACCTGCGCCATCTCGCCGCCGTAGGCGCCCGCGTTCATGCACACGCCGCCGCCGACGCTGCCGGGGATGCCGTGGGCAAATTCCAGCCCCGCCAAGCCCTGCTGGCAGGCGAAGTTGGCCACACGGGCCAGCGTCGCGCCTGCGTCGGCTCTGACGCGGCCTGTATCCGTCAGGCAGACGCCCGCCATGTCGCGGGTATTGACGATCAGGCGATCCACCTCGCCATCCGGGAACAGCACATTGGTGCCGTTGCCCAGCAGGAACGGACGCGCGCCGCATTGGCCGGCAAAGTTCAGCAGAAGCACCAGCTGCTCGGCATTTTGGGGAAAGGCCATCCGCCGGGCAGGGCCGCCGATGCGGAAAGAGGTGTGCTTCGCCAGCGGTTCCTCCGCCAGAACCGTCAAGTCCGACAGATAGTCCCGCAGTTTTTCGTCCAAATGCTCATACCAACGCATACAGCGCCTCCTTTTGTGGGTGTTTCAGATGATCCGCTTGTTCTTCCCCAGCAGCGCCGCGCCGATGATACCGGCGTCGTTGCCCAGCTGGGCCTTGACGATCTTCGTCATTTTATCGTAGTTGCAGGGCAGACTATGAGCCGCTACCTGACGGCGCAGGGGAAGCAGCAGCTGCTCGTCGGATTCGTTGCTGACGCCGCCGCCAATGGCCAGCGTATCAGGCTGAAAGATGTTGATGATGTTCACGATTCCGGCAGTAAGGTAGCGGATGTACCGGTCGCAGACCGCCTGCCCCACCGGACAACCCTGACGGGCGGCGATAAAGGCCGACTGACCGGACACATGATTGTCGTTTTCGGCGATGACCCGCGCCAGAATGCTGTCGGGGTGCTCCTGCCACGCCTTGGCGGTCTGGCGCTTCAGTGCGTTGGCGGAAGCGTACCGCTCCCAGCAGCCGCGGCGTCCGCAGGGGCATTCCTCGCCGTCCATTTCGATGGACATGTGGCCCACCTCGCCCGCCATGCCGTTGGAGCCGTGGAAGATCTTTCCGTTATGGATGATGCCGCCGCCTACGCCGGTGCCCAGCGTGACGGTAATAAAGCGCTTGCTGCCCCGGCCGCCGCCCACATAGTACTCCGCCAGCGCCGCGCAGTTGGCGTCGTTCTCTATGTACAGGGGCAGGTCGCTGAGCTGGTGGAACAGCCGCCGAAGCGGCACGTTCCGCAGGGGCAGATTGCAGGTATACAGGATGGAGCCGCCCCGGATCTCTACCGCGCCAGGACAGCCCACGCCGATGGAAAAGATATCCGTCAGCTCGCAGCCGAAATCCTTACACAGATCCACGCTCAGCGCGTGGATCGTCCATGCCAGCGCTGCCGGATCGGCGATACCGGCCACCTTCATTTTGCGGGTAGCCAGCAGTTGCCCCGTCTCGTCCACCAGCCCCGCCTTCAGGTTGGTGCCGCCAATGTCAATGCCGATGTATTTCATAGGTCGCTTCCGTTCTGCTGGGTCATAGCGTCCAGCTTGCTGTCGAACTGGGTCACAAAATCGCGGCCCGCGTTATAGCCGTATTTGGTCTGGCGGTTCTTCATGGTGGCGATCTCCACGATACCGGCCAGATTTCGGCCGGGCCGCACCGGAATGGTCACGATGGGCAAGGATACGTCCAGCAGCGTGTAGGTCTCCTCGCCCAGCCCCAGACGGTCATAGAACTTGCCGTCCTGCCACTGCTCCAGCTGGATCACCAGATCGATCTCCGTTTCAAACTGCACCGCACCCATACCGAACAGCTGCTTCACATCGATGACGCCCACGCCGCGAATTTCAATATAGTGTCGGATCAGCTCCGGCGCCGTGCCGTGGAGGGTATCGGAAATGCGCTTGATCTCCACCGCGTCGTCAGCCACCAGCTGATGGCCGCGCTTCAGAAGCTCGATGGCCGTCTCGCTTTTGCCGATGCCGCTGTCGCCCAAGATCAGCACGCCCTGACCGTAAATGTTCATCAGCACGCCGTGGCGGGTGATCTGAGGGGCCAGCGCATTATTGAGATAGTCAATGATATGACTGGTGGCGTCCACCGTATCACTGCCGGTGCGCAGCAGGGTACGGCCATGCTTCTGGGCCATCTCCAGCAACTCGTCGAACACCTCCAGATTCCGGGAGATGATCATAGCGGGAAAGCTGTAGCTCATCAGGCGGTTGAAGACCCGTGTCCGCTCCTCGGTGGTCATGCGGGAGAGAAAGCGCATCTCGCTCTTTCCCAATATCAGCAGCCGCTTGGTGTCAAAATAATCATAAAATCCCACCAGCTGCAGGGACGGACGGAACACGTCCGACACCGTGATAACGCAGGTATCGTAATCTCCGCCTTTGCAGAGGATCTCCATGTGGAAGTATTCAGCCAGCTTCTTGACGCTGGCGGGGGTGCGTCTTACTTTTTCCATGGTGCGCTCCTTCGAAAGTATATTAGAAGTATTATACCGTATCCGCCTGCGTTTCGCAACTTTCCCCCTTGAAAATTTTTTCAGATTTTTGTCAAATAATGCTTGCATTTTGCTGGAACTTCTGGTATGATAACTACTGCTTGCGGTAACTGCAAGCACTATGTCACGACAGCAAGGAGGTGCAACGGATGGCTAAGTGCGAGTTCTGCGATAAGGGCGTTACCTTTGGTATCAAGGTTTCCCACTCTCATCGTCGTTCCAATCGTCCCTGGAAGCCCAACGTCAAGCGCGTGAAGGCTTTGATTAATGGTACGCCTCGCCATGTGTATGTTTGTACCCGGTGCCTGCGTTCCGGTAAAGTTACCCGCGCGATCTAACATATGACATGAGCAAAAGCTCTGTGGGAAACCACAGAGCTTTTTTCATGTCCGCGCATGGCCGCGCCGCTTAAAAATTTTTCGTCTCACAACCCGCTGGACCGTCATTTTTTGTAAAACATGCTGGATTTTACGGTGGCATTCCCCCCGTTTTTTCGGGCAGAAGTGCTGTTGACCTTCCGCGGAACGTATGTTATAGTATCGACAATCTTTGAAAGGAGCTGAAGCAAAATGGTACAGAAGATTCGCTGCGCAATCGCATATCGATTTTTTACCTATTACTTTTTTATTCAAAAAGTAATAGCGATTTGTGATGCCCGTAACCGGATTTCTGTTTGCCCAATGCTTTGAGCGCCGCTCAAAAAATTGTGTTAAATCAACCCCGTTGTATGGACCCACAAGTCCGTACAACGGGTCTTTTTTTAACCAAAATTCATTTTCAGGAGGATTACACCATGAAAACCAAACGTATCACATCTCTCATTCTCGCCCTTGTGCTGGCGCTGAGCCTGTGTCTGACCGGCTGCGGCAGTCAGGGCGGCGACACCCAGGAGCCCGCCGGAGACAGCACCGGCAGCGACGACGCCAAGTATACCGTCGGCATCTGCCAGCTGGTGCAGCACGACGCGCTGGACGCCGCCACCCAGGGCTTTATCGACGCGCTGAACGATGCGCTGCCCGGTCAGGTGAAGATCGTGGAAAAGAACGCCTCCGGCGATTCCGTCAACTGCTCCACCATCGTCAACGGCTTCGTGTCTGACGGCGTGGATCTGATCATGGCCAACGCCACTCCCGCGCTGACCGCCGCAGCCTCCGCCACCAGCGATATCCCCATTCTGGGCACCTCCATCACCGCTTACGGCGTGGCGCTGGACATGGATGACTTCACCGGCACTGTGGGCGGCAACATCTCCGGCACCTCCGATCTGGCCGATCTGGAAAAGCAGGCTGCCATGATTACCGAGTGGTTCCCCGAGGCCAAGAAGGTTGCTCTGCTGTTCTGCTCCGCCGAGCCCAACTCCCGCTATCAGATCGAGGAGGTCGCCAAGTATCTGGCTGACGCCGGTATCGAGACCGAGGAATACGCCTTCACCGACACCAACGATGTTGCTTCCGTCGCTCAGGCCGCCTGTGATTATGCCGACGTGATCTACATCCCCACCGATAATACCGCCGCCGCCAACACCGAGGCCATCGCCAATGTGCTGATCCCCGCCGGCGTACCCGCCATCTGCGGTGAGGAGGGTCTCTGCTCCGGCTGCGGCGTAGCTACCCTGTCCATCAGCTACTACGATCTGGGCAAGACCACCGGTCAGATGGCTGCCAAGATTCTGACCGGCGAGGCGGATATCTCCACCATGCCCATCGAATACACCAACGCTACCCCCAAGTACAATCCCACTATCTGCGAAGCGCTGAGCATCACTCCGCTGGACGGCTACACCGCCATCGAGGACTGATCCTCTCCGCTTTCCGGGAAGGCGCGGATAACGCCGCGCCTTCCCCCACTTTGAACGCAAAGGAGCATGACCTATGAGTTTCCTATCCTCGCTGATGAACGCACTGCCCGGCGCTGTCGCGCAGGGTCTGGCCTGGGGCATTATGGCCATCGGCGTCTACATCACCTTCCGTATTCTGGACGTTGCCGACCTGACGGTGGACGGCTCTCTGGCCACCGGCGGCGCTGTGTGCGTGATGCTGATCCGGGCGGGCGTGAACCCGTGGCTGGCGATGCTGTGCGCGCTGGTATCCGGCATGCTGGCCGGTCTGATCACCGGACTTTTCCATACCCGGTGCGGCATCCCCGCCATTCTGGCCGGTATTCTGACGCAGCTGGCTCTGTACTCCATCAATCTGCGAATCATGGGCGGCAAGGCCAATCAGGCCGTCAGCGTGGACAAGTACGACCTGCTGCTGAGCCAGCGGTACGTCCGCACGCTGTCGCTGGATAACCCGCTGCCGCTGCTGATCGTGCTGACCGTTGTGATCGTGGCCGCTCTGTACTGGTTCTTCGGCACGGAAAAGGGAAACTCCGTCCGCGCTACCGGCGCGAATCCCCACATGGCCCGTGCGCAGGGCATCAACACCAACGCCAATATCGTGCTGGGCCTGATGCTCTCTAACGGTCTTGTGGCGCTCGCCGGCGCGCTGCTGGCCCAGTATCAGGGCTCCAGCGACATCAACATGGGCCGTGGCGCTATCGTTATCGGTCTGGCCGCCGTCATCATCGGTGAGGTGATCTTCGGCAAGCTGTTCCACAACATCGGCGCAAAGCTGCTGGCCGTCTCCGTGGGCGCTATCGTCTATTACATCGTCCTACAGGTCGTGCTTCAGATCGGCCTGAACACCAACGACCTGAAGCTGATCACCGCGCTGATCGTGGCGATCTTCCTGACGCTGTCCTATCTGAATCTGAAAAAGACCCGCCGCAAACCCAAGGCCCAGCACACCGCCAAGGAAGGAGTGGAGCAACATGCTTGAACTGAAAGACCTGCACAAGACCTTCAATCCCGGCACTGTCAACGTAAAGACCGCCCTGAATGGTCTGAGCCTGACGCTGCGGGACGGTGAATTCGTCACTGTCATCGGCGGCAACGGCGCGGGAAAATCCACCATGCTCAACGCCACCGCCGGTACGTTACAGGTGGATTCCGGCGAGGTGTTCCTTGACGGCATCGACGTGACCGATCTTCCGGAGTACAAACGGGCCTCCTACATTGGCCGCGTGTTTCAGGACCCCATGATGGGCACAGCGCCCTCCATGCACATCGAGGAAAATCTGGCGCTGGCGGCACGCCGCGGGCAAAAGCGCGGCCTTCGCTGGGGCATCTCCAAGGAGGAGCGAGAGACCTACCGCACGCTGTTGAGCGATCTGGGACTGGGGCTGGAGACCCGGCTCTCCTCCGAGGTCAGCACCCTGTCCGGCGGTCAGCGTCAGGCGCTGACGCTGCTGATGGCGACGCTGAAAAGTCCCAAGCTGCTGCTGTTGGACGAGCACACCGCCGCGCTGGATCCCAAGACCGCCGCCAAGGTCATGGAGCTGACGGATCGGATCGTCACAAAGGAGAGGCTGACCACGCTGATGATCACCCACAACATGCGGGACGCCATTCAATACGGCAGCCGCCTTATCATGCTCCACGAGGGCCGGGTGATTCTGGATATTTCCGGCGAGGAGAAGAAACAGCTGACCGTGACTGACCTGCTGGCGCAGTTCGCCAAGGTCAGCGGCGATGAATTCGCCAGCGACCGGGCACTGCTCTCCTGAATACAAGCTTAATCTTTCCCTTTCTCATAGCAACAGAGGGACGCTCCGCAAGGAAGCGTCCCTCTGTTGCTATATTTTCTTTTATCGTTCCGGATCCCACGAGGCTCGCTGGCGTTCCTCACCATTTTCAGGCCGGTCGTAGTAGGCCGCCTTGCTGCCCCGGCGCTCAAAGCCCAGATAGCGGGTGCCCTGAAACGTCAACTCACCGAAATCGCCCTCCGCCAGCTGGCCGTACTCCCGGCCATCGACGCGCAGCTCCATCCGGTCGCCGCTGGCCACCTGAAAGGTCACATAATAGGTGGTGGAGGTGGTGGTATGCATGGCGTTGTTGTCCCCGGTATTGTGGTGGTGCACATCAACATTCTGCCGCTTGGACGACACCGTGGCCTCCACCGTCAGGCGGGGCGAGTTGTTGTTCTTGTTCCATGTGCTGATGCCCTTCACCGCCGTGACGATAAACATCACGATCACAATGCCGAAAATCAGAAAGAACATCACACTGAACATGTCGAATCCCATTCCGAATCCCATATCAAACCCCATCACCGCGTTTCTCCTTTCATCGGTCAAATGTGTTTTCTCTTTTTCCTATTCTATCCCATCGCCGCCGAAATGTCCATCAACTTCAGGTTGCGGGGAGAAAAATATCCCGCAACTTGAAGTTTACATGGTCTTATTCCTTGGTCAAATGCCGCATGGCGGCCTTCAGCATCAGCTTTTTGGTGCCCACCGTGTCGAAGGCCACCTCCAGCAGTGCGTCGCCGCCCATAGCCCGCACCGACAGCACCAGACCATGACCAAACGCGGCGTGCCTCACGCTCTCCCCCGCCTTGATGTCCATCAGGGGCGCGTTCTCCTTCTTCACCGCAGCGGCCGCCACATAGGCGGGCTTTTTCGGTGCGGGGTGCTCGCCTGCCGCTGTGGTGCTGCGGTTAACATAGCCGCTGTAGCCGCCACCAAACCCGCCGAAGCCGCCGTCATCATTATAATCGTCGCTCCAGTGGCGCTCCTGCCGGGGCTCCGGCTTGCCGATCCACTGGCTGTTCTCCTCCGGGATCTCCTCCAGAAAGCGGGAGGGTGTCGCGGGCGTCGTGCGGCCAAACAGCATGCGCTGTCTGGCGTTGGTCATGGTGAGATGCTCCCGCGCGCGGGTCATGGCCACATAGCACAGCCGCCGCTCCTCCTCCATCTCCTCCTCGTCGCCCATGGCGCGGTTGCCGGGGAACAGACCATCCTCCATGCCCACCACGAACACCTCCGGGAATTCCAGTCCCTTGGCGCTGTGCATGGTCATCATCACCACGCAGTTGTCGCTCTCCTCGGTGCTGTCCAGATCGGTGTACAGCGCCACCTCGTCCAGAAAGCCCGACAGGCTGGGATCGTCCGGCTGGTTGTCCAGAAAGGCGTGGATGCTGGAGGTCAATTCCTGCACGTTCTCCAGCCGTCCCCGGCTCTCCATGTCGTTTTTCTCCGTCAGCATGGCGGTGTAGCCGCTGCGGTTGCAAACGAATTCATAGAACTCCGGCAGGGGCATCTCCCCCACCTTGGCCCGCATTTCCTCCATCAGCGCCGTGAAGCCTTCCAGCTTTACAGCAGCCGATTTCAGCTCCGGATAGCCGGAGGCGTGGCGGAAAATCTCATACAGGGGCACGCCCTGTGCCGTTGCTAGTATCTGGGCCTTGTCCACCGTGGCCGCGCCGATCTTGCGGGAGGGCACATTGACGATGCGCCGCACCCGCAGGTCGTCGGTGGGGTTGTTGATGACGCACAGATAGGCCAGCATGTCCTTGATCTCGGCACGGTCGAAGAACTTCATGCCGCCGATGATCTTGTAGGGCACACCGCTGCGCTTGAAGGCATATTCCAGCGCGTTGGACTGGGCGTTCATGCGATACAACACCGCGTGATCCTTCCAGTTCATGCCGCGGTTATAGTTCATCATCACCTGACCTACCACGAAGTTGGCCTCGTCCCCCTCGTTGAAGGTGGTCTTGATGAGCACCTTCTCCCCCGCGCCATTGCGGGTCCACAGGGTCTTGCCCTTGCGGCCCTGATTGTGGCGGATTACGGCGTTGGCGGCATCCAGAATGTTCTGAGTGGAGCGGTAGTTCTGCTCCAAGCGGATGGTACGCACGCCGCGATACTGCTTCTCAAAGCTGAGGATGTTCTCGATATTGGCGCCCCGGAAGCGGTAGATGCTCTGGTCGTCGTCGCCCACCACGCAGATGTTCTGATAGCCGCCCGCCAACAGGCTGGTCAGCAGGTATTGCAGGTGGTTGGTGTCCTGATACTCGTCCACCAGTACGTAGCGGAATTTTCGCTGATAATACTCCCGCACCTCAGGGCGGCCTTGCAGCAGCTGCACCGTCAGCAGAATGATATCGTCAAAGTCCAGCGCGTTGGCGTCCCGCAGCTTTCTCATGTAAAGGGAATACACTTTAGCGATCCTGGTTTTCCGCCAATCGTTGTTCTTCTCCCAGTAGGCGCGGAAGTCCTCCGGCAGCAGCATTTCATCTTTCGCACGGGAAATGACCGACAGGATCTCACGGATGGGGAAGGTCTTTTCGTCCAGCTCTAGCTCCTTCAGGCAATCCTTCAATACCCGCTTGCTGTCGTCGGTGTCGTAGATGGTGAAATCACGGGAATAGCCGATCTGCTCGATATCCCGCCGCAGAATACGAACGCAGGCAGAATGGAAGGTGGACGCCCACACGTCACGGGCCTCCTCTCCCAGCATCCGCTCCAGACGCTCCTTCAGCTCGTTGGCCGCCTTGTTGGTAAAGGTGATGGCCAACACCTCCCACGGGTGGGCAGGCTCCACCGCGCACAGGTACTGCATCAACGGCTGCTGATCCGCTGTGGGATGGGCGGCGTACTCCTCCAGAAAGGTCACCATATCCTCCGAGATTGGGATAGGGATCTCCTCCGTGTCGCTGCCCCGGCCATAGCGCAGCAGATTGGCCACCCGGTGGATCAGTACTGTGGTCTTACCGCTGCCGGCACCGGCCAGCAGCAGCAGCGGCCCCTCTGTTGTCATCACGCCCTGCTGCTGCATGTCGTTCAGATGGGCATACTCCACGGCAATGGCCTTTCGCCGTGCCTGAATAAACTTTTGTTCCAGTTCCGTCATAGCGCACGTTCCCCTATCCCTTGTGGTATTATTCCTTATTTTAATACAAAATCCTGTTCAGGTCAATATCTTCCCAAAATTTTAGAATTTTTGTTCCATTTCCCCTTGACAGAAACTCTTGTTCGATATATAATGTGCATCGAACAAACATTCCAACGGAGGTAATCGTTATGACTGCTATGGGATATGTGATCGTGATTCTGGGCACGCTGTCCGCTTCTGTGAACCTGATGCACCTGATCGACCGGCTGGAGCGTCCCCAGCGGAGTCAGCGCCGCCGCACCGCGGCCTGAACCATGGAACTTCTGGAGAAGCTGACGATCCTCTCGGACGCCGCCAAGTATGACGCCGCCTGCACATCCAGCGGCGTCAAGCGCGGCTTTCAGCCGGGGAAGATCGGCGACACGTCCTCCTCCATCGCCGGGTGCTGTCATAGCTTTTCCGCCGATGGGCGGTGCATTACGCTGCTGAAGGTTCTGATGACCAACTGCTGCGTTTATGACTGCAAGTACTGTGTCAACCGGCGCTCCAACGACGTGCGGCGCACCGCTTTCACGCCCCGTGAGCTGGCGGAACTGACCATCGGCTTTTATCGGCGGAACTATATCGAGGGGCTGTTTCTCTCCTCCGGTGTGCTGCGCAATGCCGATTATACCACCGAACAGATGATCTGCGCCCTGCGGATCCTGCGGCAAGACTATGGCTTCAACGGCTATATTCACGCCAAGGCCATCCCCGGCACCTCGCCGGAGCTGGTGCAGCAGCTGGGACTGTTGGCCGACCGCATGAGCGTCAATATTGAGCTGCCCTCTCAGCAGGGATTGCAAACGCTGGCGCCGGATAAATCGCGGGAAGCGATCCTGCGGCCCATGGGGCTAATCCGGGACAAGGCGTTCGAGAGTCGGCAGGAGCTGGTCAAGTACAAGCACGCGCCCCGCTTTGCCCCGGCGGGACAGAGCACCCAGTTGATCGTGGGGGCCACACAGGACAATGACCGGCATATCCTGCGCTTGACGGAGGCACTCTATCAGAAATACCGGCTCAAGCGGGTGTTCTATTCCGCCTATGTTCCAGTGGTGGAAAACAGCCTTCTTCCCTCTTTGAATACCAAGCCGCCGCTGCTGCGGGAGCATCGGCTCTATCAGGCGGATTGGCTGCTGCGATTTTATGGGTTTCAGGCCTCCGAGCTGCTGGACGAGGCGCATCCCAATTTCGATCCGCAGCTGGATCCCAAGTGCAGCTGGGCGGTAACGCATCTGGAACAGTTTCCGGTGGAGGTCATGCGGGCGGATTATGAAACACTTCTGCGTGTGCCGGGCGTCGGCCCTACCAGCGCCAAGCGCATTGTCTCCGCCCGCCGCACGACGCACCTCCGATTCGAGGATCTGAAAAAACTGGGGGTGGTGCTCAAACGGGCACAGTTTTTCCTGCTCTGCGATGGCCGCGCCGCGCCGGGACTTCGTTTTTCCGCCGCCACCCTCGTGCAGCAGCTGAAGGCCGTGGAGCGCGGCGCGCTCCCCTCCGGAGAAATGGAACAGCTATCACTGTTCGACGCAGTTGGATAATCAGAGTATGACTTGGCGAGATGTGGTATTTCAATACGACGGCACTTTTGAGGGCTTTCTGTGCTGCGTATTTGAGAGTTATATAAATAAAGAATTCCCCATCGCCTTTTCCGGCGGTGAGGAATGTTGGTCGCTGTATGATGTTCGTTACGTGGTAACGCAGCGGGAGCACGCCAGCCGTGTTTATCATAGTATCCTCCGCCGCTCCAAGGCGGCGGCCGACGTGGTGCGCAAGGGGTTTCTCACCTGCTTGCCGGAAAAGGAAACGCGGCTGTACGCTCTCATCAAAAAACTCTATGATGAGGGCGGTGATTTTCTCCGCAACACCGCCGATCCGGTGTATTATCCCGTTGCCAAGGCGCTGCGTCACATGAGCGGCGAGTTAGAAAAGCTGCGGGGCTTCGTCCGCTTTTCAGACTACAGCGGCGTACTGGGTGCGGAAATCGAGCCGAAAAATCGCGTCCTTCCTCTGCTGCGGCGGCACTTCTGCGACCGCTACGCCAATGAGTCCTTCTTCATCTACGACCGCACCCACAAGGAGCTGCTGGTCTATACGAAAAATCATTCCCGCTTGCTCACCGTCGACAGCCTGCACTTAGCGCTGCCCGGTGAGGAGGAGGTGCAGTTCCGCAGGCTGTGGAAACGGTTTTATAAGACCATCGCCATCAAGGAGCGCTATAATCCCCGGTGCCAGAACACCTTCATGCCCAAGCGCTATCGCGGCACCATGACGGAGTTTCTGCCGGACGATTACGAGGCTCGGCAGCAGGGCGTCAATCTGCCAGCAGCTTCCGAAGCTTCTCCAGTCCCCGGTGCTCCAGCCGGGATATCTGCACCTGCGACACCCCCACGATCCGGGCCGTCTGCTCCTGGGTCAGACCTTTGAAAAACCGCAGCAGAATCGTCATCCGCTCCTTTTCCGGCAGGGTGTCGATGGCTTCCCGGAGGGCGATGCTCTCCACAAGGCGTTCTTCCTCCGCGTCGGTACCCAGCGTGGATTCCAGTGTCAGCCCCTCCGCCGTCTCCTGCTGCAAGGATTCCGGCGCTATGGTGGCAAGGTCAATGCTGGCGATTTCCTCCACCGATATGCCGGTAGCCTCCGACAGCTCCGACAACCGCGCTTCACGGCCCAGCTGATGCCGCAGCCGCTCCCGCGCCGACCAGAGGGTCTGGCCTTTTTCCCGGATGGTACGGCCCACCTTGATGGCGCCGTCGTCCCGCAGGAACCGCCGGATCTCTCCCGATATTTTCGGCACGGCATAGGTGGAAAACTGTGTGCCGTAGTTCAGGTCGAAGCCCTTTACCGCCTTGATGAATCCGATGCAGCCCAGCTGATACAGGTCATCCGTTTCCACGCCGCAGCCGTAGTACCGCTTCACGATAGACCAGATCAGGCCGCTGTTTTCCGTCAATACCTGCTGGCAGGCCTCGTCGTCGCCCTCCTGTGCCCGCTCCAGCAGCGCAAACATCTCGCTCATCGTTTAATCCGGGTCGAGATCCGCTTGCGCATGGTGACGGTGGTGCCTCGCCCCGGCACAGATTTTATCGTCAGCTTGTCCATAAAGCTCTCCATAATGGTAAAGCCCATGCCGCTGCGCTCCTCGCCGCCGGTAGTGAACAGGGGCTGGCGGGCCTGTTGGATATCCTCGATCCCCGCGCCCCAATCCCGGACGGTGATCTCCAACGTGTTGTTGGGAAGCAGCTTCAGCTTCACCGCGATTTTGCCCAGCTGATCCGGATATCCGTGGACGATGGCGTTGGTGACCGCTTCGCTAACGGCGGTCTTGATATCTCCCAGCTCGTCCAGTGTGGGATCCAGCTGTGCCGCAAAGCCGGCAGCCGCCACTCGGGCAAAGCCCTCGTTGCTGCTGCGGCTGAGGAATTCCAGTGTTACATAATTTTCAACGCGCTGCATATGTACGCTCCTCTCCGTTTCGTGTCATCCTGTCATTCCGTATATGTCCTTTTCTGCGGCTTAGGCCGCAGTTTTTGTGTTTATGGCTACCGTATGGCCATCATTCGCCCCAACCCGGCTGCTTCCAGCACCTTTTTTGGCTGGGGCGCTACATGCCGCAGCTCCACACAGCCGCCCAGCTCCCGCATGCGCTGCCATCCCCGCAGCGCCACGGCGATACCTGCACTGTCCATAAACGTGATGCCGCTGAAATCCAGCACCAGCTCCGACGGCAGCGAGGCTTCGATCTCCCGCTCCAGCTTCGTCAGCAGGCCTTTCGCCCCGTGATGGTCCAGCTCTCCTTTCAAATACAGTTCCAGAATTCTGTCCTGGCATGTGGCCGTTACTTCCATTTTGACGCTCCTTTGTCCCGATCTGAACGCACCCGCTTCGATGCGCTGTACTCCTGTCGCTTCCGGCGCAAAAAAATAATCACCGCAGAGAAAACTCTCTACGGTGATTATACGAAAATTTACTTGCGCTTTTACACGAAATTCGCCGATGAAACCGGCAAATCCAAGCTTTTTGCTGATTTTATTGGTTGGCAAGCATTCTCTGCCTTACAGCTTCATGGCAGCGGCGGATTCCTCCAGCTTGGCGATGAGGGAACGGGCCTTTTCGGCCTTTTCCCGCTCGGCGTTGACCACGTTCTCTGGGGCGCGAGAGGTGAAGGACTCGTTGGCCAGCTTGGCCTCGATACGCTTCAGGTTGTCCTCGGCCTTGGCCTTTTCCTTGGCGATGCGCTCCAGCTCGGCGGCAATGTCCACCAGCTCTGCCAGCGGCAGATAGATGTTGGCGTCGTGGGTCGCCACGGTGACCATGCCCTTCAGATCAGCGGGAGCCTGAGCGGTGACCGTCACCTCGCTGGCATAGGCCATGCGGGTGATGAAGTGCTTGCCCACCTCGTAGGTTTCAGGCCGCTTGGTCACAAGGATCAGCTGCGCCTTCTTGGAGGGCGGCACGTTCATCTCGGCGCGGCGGGCACGGACAGCGGTAATGGCGTCCTTCACATTCTCCATGTCGGACTCCGCCTGGGGGAAATGCAGCGCATCCTGATAGGTGGGCCATGCGGCGCGGATCAGGAAATCGCCTTCATGGGGCAGCGGCTGCCAGATCTCCTCCGTCAGGAACGGCATGAAGGGATGCAGCAGCTCCAGAATACGCAGCAGCACATAGCACAGCACGTTTTCGGCGGCCAGCTTGGCGGCGGCGTCCTCGCCATTCAGGCGGGTCTTGGTCAGCTCGATATACCAGTCGCAATAGGTGTCCCAGATGAAGTCGTAGATCTTGGCGGAGGCCACGCCCAGCTCGTAGGCGTCCATGTTCTCCGTGACCTCGCGGATCAGGGTATTCAGCTTGCTGAGCACCCACTTGTCCTCCAGCTCCAGCTTCTCCGGCAGCTCCACCTTGTCGATGGTGAGATTCATCATCACAAAGCGGCTGGCATTCCAGATCTTATTGGCAAAGTTGCGCATTGCCTCGCACTTTTCCACGAAGAATCGCATGTCGTTGCCGGGGCTGTTGCCGGTGATGAGGTTGAAGCGCAGCGCGTCGGCGCCGTACTTCTCCGCCATCTCCAGCGGGTCGATGCCGTTGCCCAGCGACTTGGACATCTTACGGCCCTTGTCGTCGCGCACCAGACCGTGGATCAGCACGGTCTTGAAGGGCTCCTTCTTCATCTGCTCCATGCCGGAGAAGATCATGCGTGCCACCCAGAAGAAGATGATATCATAGCCCGTGACCAGCACAGAAGTGGGATACCAGTAGTTCAGGTCGGGAGCGTTCAGATCGGGCCAGCCCAGCGTGGAGAAGGGCCACAGGGCGGAGCTGAACCAGGTGTCCAGCACGTCCTCCTCGCGGGTCAGGTGGGTGCAGCCGCACTTCTCGCACTTGGTGGGATCCTGACGGCTGACGTTGATATGGCCGCACTCATCGCAGTACCACGCGGGAATCTGATGGCCCCACCACAGCTGACGGGAGATGCACCAGTCGTGGACGTTCTCCATCCAGTTGATATAGGTCTTGGTGAAGCGCTCCGGCACGAACTTGACGGTGCCGTCCTCCACCACGCGGATGGCCTCCTTGGCCAAGGGCGCCATCTTCACGAACCACTGGGCGGAGATCAGCGGCTCCACGTCGTTGTGGCAGC
>ENA-OUQC01000833-OUQC01000833.1-human-gut-metagenome-genome-assembly--contig:-NODE-833-length-19159-cov-5.786851_pt1 | contig 19159 bp, 15 predicted proteins | sample MGYA00237942_ERZ548815 | MGnify/ENA primary metagenome ERZ548815 (study PRJEB26490, sample SAMN05194722) | human gut metagenome | biome: terrestrial biome; feature: human-associated habitat; material... | reverse complement strand
TCGCACAAGTCAGCCCTTACGGGCTGCCAGCTCCCCCACTGGGGAGCCAAGGAAAATTTTCTTTTCTTTTGTAACCACCCATTGTAAAATTCTTACATAGGGAATAGGAAAGAGAAAGGAGGATGTTCCATGGAGGACGAACAAATCATCGCGCTGTACTTTTCCCGGGATGACCGGGCGATCCGGGAGACGGAGGCGGCGTATGGCGGCAGGCTCCTGACCCTCTCCCGGCGAATTTTGAACAGCCGGGAGGATGCCCAGGAGTGCGTGAACGACACCTATTGGCAGACCTGGAATTCCATCCCGCCGGAGCGGCCTGGGATCCTGTATGCATTCCTGGCGGCCATCTGCCGCCACCTGTCCCTGAACCGGCTGGATTGGCGCAGCGCCGCCAAGCGCAGCGGCTGTATGGTGGAGCTGACGGCGGAGCTGGAAAACTGCATCCCCGCCCGGATGCAGGACCCGGCGGCCCGCATTGCCCTGAAGGATGCCCTGGAGCAATTTTTAGGAGGGCTGAAGCAGGAGGAGCGGCTGATCTTCCTGCGGCGGTATCTGTATCTGGAGCCCATCGCCCAGCTGGCCCAGGAATTCGGCATCAGCCAGAGCAAATGCAAGACGCTGCTGTACCGGCTGCGGAACAAGCTGCGGCTTCATCTTGAAAAGGAGGGGATCGCCGTATGAGCGGATTTGACCTGTTGGTTGAAATCGGGAAGATCGATCAGCGCTTTTACGCAGAGGCGGCCGCCGCAGCCCCGCTCCCCTTTGCCCGGCGGCACCGGCGGGTACTGCTGCTGAAAATCGCGGCGGTGCTGGCGGCCCTGGCCCTGCTGGCCGGGTGCGCCTACGTCATTGCCTCGGACGCGGAGCTGTTCGCGGGCCTGTTTGCCGGGAAGATGGGGGGCAGCGTGCGGCAGAGCCAGCTGGATTTCATCGAGAAAAACACCCAGCAGTTCGGCCAGAGCGCCACGGCGGAAGGCTATACCTACACCATTGAATCCATCTTCGCCTCCTCCCAGGTGGCCTGGCTAAAGCTTCGCCTGGAAGCGCCCCAGGGCGTGGCCCTGGACGCAGACCTGTACACCTGGGATTCCCGCCCCAATTGGGAACCCATCTTCGCCCCTGCCGACGCGCCGGACGAGCGGTGCGGCCTCAGCGGCCAGCTGCTGGACGACGGGAATCCCAACGACAATGTGGCCACCCTGCTCTATGAGCTCAGAGCCCCGGACGATGCGCCCTTCCGGGCCGGTATTCCCTACCGCCTGTACATTCCGAACCTGATCGCCTCCTACGACGGCGACGACGCGGCGGGGATCCCCTATCATCAGGAATTTTTGGTGAAGGACAGCTTCGTGATCTACGTGACGCTGGACAGCATACACGACGACGAGCGGGAGCTGATCTCCCAGCCGGTGCCCGCCAGCGTCCCCGATATGGACATCCACATTGAGATCACCTCCTTCCGCCTCAGCGCCATGGGGGCCGTGGCCCGCTACACCGGCACCGAGGACGAAAAGGGCGTGTTCTGCTTCACCGGCGGGGCGGTCGTCCTGAAGGACGGCACCCGGGTCACCTTCCATCCCAGCCAGTGGTGGAAGGGTTACGCATCCTTCATCATGTATGCCCCTGCCCCATTGGAGGAAGCGGACTACCTGGAGCTGACGGACGGGACGAAAATTCCAATTGCAGAGGAGGAATGATAAAAAAGTGCAGGCCTGTAAACAAATAGAACACATAGAATAATGAGGAGGAACGAAAATGAGAAAACTTCGTAAAATCACATGCCTGATTCTTGTTGCAATGATGCTGCTTAGCACAAGCGGTATTGCTCACGCAACTTACGTTGAGGCCGAGGAACTTCATTTACCCCCCTGGTCAGATATTTCGTCTGATGTCATGCCCATGGGGTTTCCTAAGAATGGAATTATCCCTGCAAAATCTTACTTCTACATAACAGAATACTACGTAACCCAAGGACAAACAGTGCTGCGTGTCAATAGTTGCACCTGGAGTCCGCAGCATCCGATTGCGATAGGATTCTATGCCTGTAATGCTTCAACAACATACGGTATCAATTTCTATGGCGGATATACCAACACATATACCATCGGGACAAGTTCCCTTCCATCTGGAGAGTATTGGATTTATGTCTATAACTACGGAACAGGAGAAATATCCTTTGAACTGAACTACGATTTAATCACTTAACCCAGTACCAATTCAGAAATTCTGAGTCCTTGGAGGTAATATTTTACATATCTGAGCGAAATGATCAGCAGCTCCAGCGGATGCAAAATGGTCACGCTCCAGCCTGCATGATATTTTCCAATACCGTATGAATCAAAGAGCAGAACTCCCCACGGGGATGTTCTGCTCTTTTTCTCAGCCCCGGCGTTTCATTCGCCGCAGGAGCAATATTGCTGCCACCAGGATCACGGGGAAAACTGCACCGGCCAGCATGCCGGATTTCAGATTGTCCCCGGCGCTCTGAGTGACCAGGCCCACCACATAGGGGCCGATGGAGCCGCCCAGGTCACCGGCCATGGCCAGCAGGGCAAACATGGCGGTGCCGCCCATGGGGATCGCGCCGGAGGTAATGCTGATGGTGCCCGGCCACATGATTCCCACGGAGAAGCCGCACAGCACACAGCCCAGCAGCCCCAGGGCCGGGCTTCCGCCCAGCGACGCCAGCAATAGAAGGAGTGGAGCAGGCTCATTATCATATCCATTCTCCTTCCGCGAAATCGCGGGAAAAAGCTGCTGCAAGGCAGGGGCCTTGCAGCAGCTTTGCTTTAGGGGATATCAGCCAACGAACTCGTCTCCGCCTGCGGTGGAGGGCTCGGTGACGGTGGTGGAACCACCGCCGCTGGGGATGGTGGGATTGGTGGGTGTGGTCGGATTGGTGGGCGTGGTGGTGGAGGAATCCAGAACCACGTACTGGCCGTTGATCCAGCCCAGATCGGTGCGCACCCAGGTCTCAGCGCCCACGACCGCGGTCTCGCGGACCACGACCTTGGAGGAGACCATGACCTGCGCCATCAAAGCGCCGTTGGAATTGGAGGTGCCGCGGACGTTGGCGGTGAAGCCGCCGGTGGCGATGGTGCCGGTGCTGCCGGAGCCCGCCGCGCCGATGCCGGTGATGGTCAGGTAGCTGACGCACACCCAGCCATTATCGGTACGGCCCCAGCTCATGCCGCCATCCAGCTTGATCTCGTAGATGACCACACTGTTGTTCTTCTTTACGGTGCCGGTCTCGGGGTAGCCCAGGCCGGAGCCGCTGCGGACGTTGATATCCTGGTTGGCAAAGCCAACGGCGATGGCGCCCGCGGGAACGGTGGTAATGATGGACACGCTGCCGGAGTTGCCGTTGTTGCCCGCGCCGGGAACGTTGGTCGCCAGGGTGCCCTCACGCACATAGTCCATGCAGACCCAGCCCTGATCGATGCGCGCCCATTCCTTGCCCAGGACCACGGTCTTCTCATAGATCTTTACGGCGGTGGCGTTGGGCAGGGTGGTGACCAGAGTCTTGTCCACACCCGCGCCGCTGCGGACGTTCACCGTGGTGCTGCAAACGATGTAGCCTGCGGTGCCCTTCTCGGCGGGGGTGGTGGGAGTGGTCGGGTTGGTGGGATTGGTATCGCCGCCAATGGTGGTGCCGGTGGAGCCGGGAACCAGGCTCACAACCAGCTTGCCGGTATTATCGGTCAGCTGAATCCAGCCGGTGGTATTGCCGTAGACGACCTCGCCGAAGAGCGCGTTCTTTTCAGTACCCGTCGCATACGTGTTCACCATGTATCCAATGACCGTGACCTTCTCGCCCCTGTACAGGGTGTACATGATATCATCCGCATTCAGCGTCAGGTCATTGTAAACAGAAGCGCTGGTGGATGTAATGGTGGCGATGGTGCTGTACAGCTTCAGCTGATCCATGTCCAGCCAGCCGTAGTACTGCGCGCCGTCGATGTTGCCGGTCTCCAGCTTGTCGCCCAGCTTGACGCGCCACTTTGCCTTTCCGCTCTCGATCTTCACGCTATCCAGCTCGACCTCGGTGCCCTTGGCCAAGGTGACCACACCGCCCGACTCACCGGTCGCGGTTCCGGCGGAAACCGTGGCGCTCACACTGCTGACCTTGCCCTTGGCGATGACTGCCATCATCGGGGTCTCCTTGGGGGTATTCAGCTTCAGGTTTGCCAGATCCACGTAACCCTTGTAGGCCGTCCCGTTGACTTCGATCTCGCCCCACAGGGTGGTACCGTCGAAGGTGATGCTCTTGATCGTAATCGCCTGGTTGTTGACCCGCAGGACCTGAATGGCGCTGGTCTTATCCTTCATGTTGTAGACCTGGAGCTGCTCCACCTGAGCGATGCCCTTCAGATCGCCAAAGTTGATGTTTTCGATCTTGACCCAGCCGACGATCTTATTGATCTGGACCTTGCCCCAGGTCACGCCGCCCACATTTCTCCAGTTCAGGACGGTGATCAGATTGCCGCTGCTGATAGTCAGAAGTGCGTTGCTGGTATCCATGGCCTCCTCGTAGACCGTTACAGTACCGCTTGTGGTGCCGGACACCACGACGGTGGCGGCAATGGCGGGGTTGCCGGGATCATCCGTGGTGGCTCTGGTGGTGGGTGCCAGCTTGCCGTCGTCCAGGACGAACCAGTAGCTGTCGTGTACGCGGTCGTCGCCGATGTAGCCGCGGCCCATATCGATCACGCCGTGGTTGATCTCGTTGCCGTAGGGAACCAGCTTACGCTCCATAATGGTCACCAGGCTGCCGGCGGCCAGGTTGGAGCCTCCGCTCACGCTTGCGGCGCTGTAATACAGGGTCGCGGTGCTGGCCTTCATGGTGATGGGGGTCAGGTTGATCTTATCCCACTCGATCCAGCCCACCACGGAGCCAACGGCGACCTTTGCGTAGGTCTTCGTGGAGTCCGACTTGCTGCCGTAAACACGTGCCTGGACATTTACGGTGCTACCCTTAGGCAGAGTATAGGCGCTGGGCTTGTCACTGTATACCGTCTTCATTACAGGCTTGCCGTCGCTGTCCACCTTCGGTGTTCCGTCGGCATTCTTTTCCTGCTCTTGTTTACCCTCCCAGGCAACGTTTCCGTTGTTGTCCAGATAGACGATTGCATCCGCATTCAGGGTACCGGTCATATAGCCAACGCCGCTCATGGTGGTGATGCCCTCGGGCCGGGTGTTCTCCTTGAACATGGTCACGTTGGACATATTGATCCAGGCATTCTCGCCGATCTTGCCCCACAGCACGCCCTCGGACAGCGCCCAGTAGTCACTGAAATTATTATTAGAATCGGCCTTGCCGACAATAATGTAGGTGCCCTTGACCAGGGAGGTGTACAGGCCGCTGCGCACGCTGTGGTCCTGATAGACGTCGGCCTTGGCGGCGGTGACCTTGGCGTTGAATGCCTTCATCGTCACATCGGCCATGTTGACCCAGCCGGTCTTGTCGCCCACGGTGACCTTGCCGAACACGTGGCCGCCATCCACGGCGCTGAACGCCAGGATATTCACCACTGTATTTGCACTCAGGGTCATCAGGGAATCGGAATGATAGGATGCGCTGGCATACAGCTTGGTACTGGTGGCGCTGGGCTCAAAGGCGGTGGTGCCCTTGATCACAGCGGGATAGCCCTGGAAGGTAGTGACCACGTTGTCCAGCTCGGTGTTGTCGTCCTTGCCGTCCGCGCCGGGCTCCACAAACTCGGAATCCAGCTGGATGTAATCCATGCAGACCCAGCCGCGGTCGATGTGGCCCCAGTAGAAGCCGTTGACCGTGACCCGCTCAGTGACGGTGACCCGGCTGCCCAGAGGCGCGACGCCGATCAGGGCATTGGCGGTACCGGCAGCGCTGCGGATGTTCACGCCGGTGGAGCAGTTCACAACGGTGCCGCCCACGCCGTAGCCGACGGAGCCATTGCCGTTGGAGGAGGCGGTAACGGTAACATAGTTCAGGTTGATCCAGCCCTGGTCGATCAGACCCCAGGCCACGCCGTTCACAACTTCCTTGCGCAGGATGACCACGGAGGTGCCGGGCGCCAGAGTGGCGACCTTGGTATAGCCCGCGCCGGGCCCGGAACGGACGTTCAGGCTGACGGAGCTGCTGACCACGGCGGAGCTGCCGGTGGAGATATTGCCGCCGGGCTGGGTGTTCTGCTCGAGCTTCACATAGCCCATGGAGATCCAGCCCTGGTCGATGTGGCCCCAGGCCGCATTGTTCACGGTGGTCTGCTCATACACGGTGACCTTGGTGCCCTCGTTCAGCTGGGTAGCGAGGGGGTTGGTCACACCGGCAGCGGTACGGACGTTGACCTTGGCAGCGCCGGTGACCACGCCGGGGGTGCCGCCGGTCAGGGTGGGATCAGCAACGGTGGAATTCTTCTGATAGCTGGTGTAGGCCAGGAAGATCCAGCCCTTGGAGCAGTAGCCCCAGCTGCCAGTCGCATCCTTCATAAAGATGGTGACTTCCTCGCCGCGCTTCAAGACACCCAGCTTGTCAGCGTTGGCGCTGGCGGTGGCGCGGATATTGACATAGTCGTCGGTAACGGTAACAGTAAAGGTAGACGTGACCTCGGGCATGCTCGTCGCGTTATCATACAGCTTGACCCAGCCGCCGGTGGACAGATTGAGCCACTTGGCGCTGCCGACCATTCTCTCTGCCACCACGGTGACCGTGGCGTCCCGCTTGATCTCGTCGATCTTCGTGCCATTGGGGCTGTTGAGCACTTCCAGCACCACGCTGTCGCTCAGCCCACGGGCTTTGTAAATGACATAGGCCGCCAGGGTATAGCTGGCCTTCACATCCTCGCCGCCGGTCTTCTGCCAGCGGGCGGTGAGGGTCTTGCCGGAGGTGGCGGAGCCGACGCCGCTCACCAGCGCATTGCCATCGTACCAGCCCAGGAAGGAGTAGCCGGACACGGAGGGAGCGGCCACCTCGATCTTCTGGTTGCTGCCGCCGTAGAAGACCTGGATCTTATACTTCGTGCCGGAGGCGTCAAAGGCCATGCCGTCGCCGGCATAGAACAGGGTATAGCCCACGCTGCCGGTGTTGGAGGCGCTGTAAGTGCCCGCAATGAACAGGTTGGCAATGGCCATCCGGCGGGCAAGAACGCTGCGGTAGGAGTTATTGTCCACATAAGCGCTCCCGTTATAGGTGCAGATGGCACTGGCAAACTGAGAGGCAGAGGCGTTGCTCGCCAGCAGATTCTTTATGTTCACCGCCCAGCTGGTGTTGCCGCCCTCGGTATAGGCCAGCCACACCAGAGCGTCCAGACGCTTCTGGGTCAGGCCGGGAGTCGCCATGGCCGCTTCAACAGTCGTCGCCAGTCCCGCCAGCTCCTTGCGCAGGAGGATATCGGCGTTGGCCTCGGTAATGGTCTGCCCCTTGGTGCTGGGGGTGCCGTAACCGATCTTATATACGCCGGAGCCCGCGTCATAGGCATCCTTATGGAAGCCCACAGACTCCTTGATCACCCGAATGCCGGCCTCGCTGATCCCGCTGCTGGGCGTGGTGGCCGCGGCGGGGATCGCTGCTGTGGGAATCAGACCGATCAGCAGCACGAGGGTAAGCATCAGGCAAGCAAATCTCTTTTTCATAGAAACCTACTCCTTTACTGAATTGTAAGTTACTGGTATTATAACAGCATTGGTTACAAATTGCAACCCCTAAGATGGAATTTATTTACAATTTGTAATTTTTGTTTCTTTATGACGAAAGCTCCACATTCTTGTTATCAAATGAGGAGCTTCGTCGTTTTCCGACTCAGGAATTGCAACGTTCCGCTGCTAAACCAGAATCATTCAATTTACGCCTTACTGCCAGGTCACGGTACCGCTGTTGGTGGTCATCTGGATGTAGCTCATGCAAACCCAGCCGCTGGCGATGCGGCCCCAGTAGACGCCGTTCACGGTGGTCAGCTCATAGATGGTCACCGTGGAGCCGGCCGTCAGGCGGCCGACGATGGCGTTCTTGGTGCCCGCGCCCGCGCGGACGTTCATGTTGGTGGTCACCCGGCCCTGATAGCCGGTGGAAGGGATGGTGATGTTGCCGTTGTTATTGCCGGAATTCATGCGCACGTAGGTCATGCACACCCACTGGTTGATGCCGATGCGGCCCCACTGCTGGTTGCCGTTGGTCACGACCTCGTAAATGGTGACCTGGCTGCCGGGAGTCAGGGTGCCGACCCGGTTGTAGGTGGCGCCAGCGCCCACCCGGATGTTCAGGCCGGTGGAGCTGATGACCGTGCCGGTGCCGGTGGTAGTGGTATTATTATTGTTGTTATTGCTGTTGTTCAGCACGATGTAGGCCATGCAGACCCACTGATTGGTGCCGATGCGGCCCCACTCCGCGCCGTTGACGGTGACTCTCTCGTAGATGTTCACGGCGGTGCCGCCGGTCAGGTTGCCCACCCGGGTGTAGCCCACGCCTGCGCCGTTGCGGACGTTCAGGTTGGTGTTGGCTCTGACGGTGCCGGTGGCAAGGACGGTGCCGTTGTTGGAGTTATTGTTATTATTGTTGTTGACCAGCTGGATGTAATTCATGCTGACCCAGCCCTTATCGGTCTGGCCCCAGGTCATGCCGTTGGCCGTGCTCTGGGCATAAATCTTCACCTGGTCTCCCTTGCGGTAAGCGCCGACAATGGAGTAGCCCACACCCGCGCCGCTGCGGACATTCAGGCCGGTGGCGGTGACGGTGCCCAGCTGATAGGTGGTATTGGTATTGGTATTGTTGTTATTATTGTTATTGCTGCCGGTGCCTTCCCAGGTCACGCCGCCGGTGGTGCCGGTATTGCCGGTGTTGCCGCTGTTGGAATCCAGCTTGACATAGTTCAGGCTGATCCAGCGGTTGTTGCCGATGCGGCCCCAGAAGCTGCCGTTCACGCTCACCGTCTCATAGATGGACAGGCGCTGGCCATTGTAGGCGGATCCAACAATGGGATAGCCGGTGCCCGCGCCGCTGCGGACGTTCACGCCGGTGTTGCACACCACAGTGCCAGTGGCGGTAACGGCGGTGGAGGTGGAAGTGGAGGTGGAAGTGAAGGTGCTGCCGGAGCTGATGCCGGTGCCGGTATAGTTGGTGTTGGAGAGCTCCAGCCAGCCATCGGCGCAGCGGCCCCACAGCACATTGTTCACCTGGGCAGTCTCCACGATCACCAGCTGGGTGCCGACGTTAACGGTGCCGATCTGGGTGTAGTTGCTGCCCGCGCCGTTGCGCAGATAGGAATAGGTACTGGTGATGGAAACGGGCACGCCGTACTGGGCGTACAGGGTGTTGCCGGCGGTGGAGGAACTCAGGTACCTCACGCTGGAGCCGCCGGTGGGGGAGGTGAACCAGCCGCCGAAGCTGGCCCCGGACTTGGTGGGATTGGCGGCCAGGATGCTCACATTGGAGCCGGACAGGTAGGCCTGCATCTTATCCTCGCCGTTCTCACCGGCCACGCCGCCGTTGGGATCCAGAATGACGTATGTATAGCTGCTGGGGGCGTAGGTGCTGTAAACGCCGTTCAGGTACAGGTTGGCCTCTGCCAGGCGGCGGTTCAGCAGGTTCTTATCCGGGGTGGAACCCACGTTGGCCCACAGGGAGATGGCAAACAGGAAGGTGTTCACATCGGAGTTGCGGGTCACGGCCTCGAAGAAGCGGCCACCCTGGGTGGTCCAATCGGTGCCGCAGTTGAAGCTGAAGCAGACCAGCGCATCGTGCTGATACTGGTTCAGATACAGGTTATTGCGGGCGGTGAACTCGTTGATCTTGGAGTTGATGGTGTTCAGGCGGTCGCGCAGGGCCAGATCCGCCTGTGCCTCGGTCATGGTCTGACCGGCGCTGCCGGTGGTGCCATAGCCGATGGTCCACTGGCTCACGTCCCAGTAGGCAGTGGCGCTGAAACCCTCGAACTGCTTGACCAGACTGACCAGACTCTCACTGTAATTGAGGTTGGAGGCGGCCTGGGCGGGAATAACTCCCAGGGGGAGCAGGCTGATGACGAGCATCATGGCCATGATCATGCAAGCGATTCTTCTTTTCATAAACTACTTGCTCCTTTATCAGTTTTGATGGAATCATTATAGCAGGGTCTGTGACAAAATGCAACAGGTAAATTACAATTTGTTACTATTTATTTCTTAATATTTTCTTAGGCACCACTGCACAATCTGGCAAGGAGCGTCAGCCAGGAATTTTGCCTCAATTCAAAGTTTCAAAAATGCGGGAATACTGTATGTATTTCCCATTTTTGAAACTGCGGAAGTGGGGCAAAAGAACGGCTGAGGCCCGCAGACACAATTGTGCGGTGGTGCCTTTACCGTTGACATTCCTCCGGGGCCTTGGTATACTCGGAGGCAAAAGGAGGCCGGAATATGAAGGCTTTGATCGGAATGAGCGGCGGCGTGGACAGCTCGGTGGCCGCGCTGCTGATGCAGCAGGCGGGCTTCGAGTGCATCGGCGCCACCATGCGGCTGTACGCCGGGCAGGTGGAGGCCCCCAACGGGGCCAAGACCTGCTGCTCGCTGGACGATGTGGAGGACGCCCGCAGCGTGGCCCGGCGGATGGGCATTCCCCACTATGTATTCAATTTCACCGAGGATTTCTACGCCGACGTCATCGATAAATTTGTGGACACCTATTATTCCGGCGGCACCCCCAACCCCTGCATCGACTGCAACCGCTATCTGAAATTCGGCAAGCTGCTCCAGCGGGCGCGGGAGCTGGGCTGCGGCTGCGTGGTATCCGGCCACTATGCCAAGGTGGAGCGGGACGGCAAGACCGGCCGGTTCCTGCTGAAGCGGGCGGCGGACCGGACCAAGGACCAGACGTATTTCCTGGCCTGCCTGACCCAGGAGCAGCTTTCCATGGTGCGCTTTCCCCTGGGGGAGCTGACCAAGGAACAGGTGCGCCGGATCGCCGGGGAACACGGCTTCGTCACCGCCCGGAAGCATGACAGTCAGGACATCTGCTTTGTCCCCGGCGGGGATTACACCGCCTTTCTGGAGGAATACACCGGCAAAAAGCCGACCCCCGGCGACTATCTGGACCAGAACGGCTGCCCGGTGGGGCGGCACCGGGGGGCGGTATGCTACACCATCGGCCAGCGCAAGGGCCTGAGGCTGGCCCTGGGCGCGCCGGTATATGTCTGCGGCAAGGACATGGCCGCCAATACCGTCACCGTCGGCCCCAACGAGGCACTGTTCTCCTCTTCCCTGCTGGCGGACGGTTGGGTATGGTACCCCTTCGAGGCGCTGACGGAGCCCATGCGGGTCACCGCCAAAATCCGCCACAGCCAGTATGACCGCCCCGCCACGGTCTTCCCGGAAGCGGACGGCCGCGCCCGGGTGGTCTTTGACGAGCCGCAGCGAGCCATTTCCCCCGGCCAGGCCGTGGTGCTTTACAGCGGCGACACCGTCGTTGGCGGCGGGACCATCATCCGCGCCGGAGCGGAATCACCCACAATATAATGTATTCCCCGCGTCCACATTTCGTTCCCGGATAAATTTACCCGGATGGACTTTCCGCAAGTCCATCCGGGCTTTCATTTTGGCCTCTCCCGGCTCCCCGATGGGGGAGCCGCCGAGCACAGCGAGACTGAGGGGGTGTCGTTCAGTGAACGGTAGCAGCTCAAAGCTGCCAACAGCCCCCCTTTGCCGCTTCGCGGCACGAAACAGAGGTATGATTGCCACCGGCAATCATTACTATCTTGATTCGCTGCGCGGAGCACCACCCCCAAGGGGGACAGCGAGGGAGATCAGGTTAAGAATCCTCCTGAGGCTCCGCTTCTTCCGGGGGTGTTTCTTTCTCCGGGGGCGTTTGCTCCTCCTGCGGAGGCTCTTCTTCCGGGGGCGTTCGGTCCTCCTGGGGCGCTGCTTCTTCATCGGATTTTTCCGGCTCCGGCGGGTTCTGCGGGAGCGTGAGGTTCTCCAGGACGAAGGGCTCGTCTGCCTGGATCAGCTCCGCTTCCGCCGGGTTCAGCGGGGGCATCTCATTTTCCAGATGGATGCGCTCCTCCCGCTCTTCCTGGGCCTGTTCCTCCTGCTGCTCCTCCTGGCGCTTTTGCGGGCGGCAGAACGCCGCGATCAGCAGCAGGAAGATTCCGGCGCTGGCCGCCGTGATGATCGCGCCCAGGCGGAAGGCATTGTTGCGGTAGACGAAGCGCAGGGTATGCGCCCCCTGGCTCAGGTTCAGGCCGATCATGCAGTCGCCGACGAGCACCGTCTCCTGGGGCTCCCCGTCCACCTCGGCGTACCAGTTGCCGTTCTGAGGGATGGAGGTATACAGCAGGCCGTCCCGGGGGCAGTTGATGGTCCCCTCCACCAGGGTATTGGAGAAGGAGGTCAGATTCATGGTGGCGCTGTTCAGCATCTCATAGCCCAGGCGGAACAGGGCGTCGTCCAGGATGGCGACCTTTACATTGGCCGTCCCGCTCTCACCGGCCTTGCACAGGATACGGATGTCGATCACGTCTCCCGCCTTCACATCCTGGATGGCCAGCATCTGGGGCAGGCTGATGTTCTCCCGGTACAGCTCCGTGCCGTTCACACTGATATAGAAGTCATTGCGCTTCGGCAGGTCCAGCTGGACGCAGGCGAAGCCATCCCGGTCGGCCACGTAGGAATAGATCACGTTTGCCCCGGAGGTGGGCTCGCTGTAACGGCAATAGCCGCTGGAATTGCTCTCCAGCACCTCCGCGCCGTTGCCGAATACATCCCAGTATTCCTCGGTGATCTCATGCCACACATCCCCCACCACGCCGGTGGCTGCCCGGAACAGCTCATTCTGAAAATCGAAGGAGCCGTCGCTGGTCAGGAAATCCACCTGCGCCAGCTGGGACTCCGCCAGGAAGCCCAGGGGCAGATACGCCGTGTTGCGGTACAGGTACACATTGCCGAAGTGGTGTACCTCCTCAAAGCAGGAGCTGCTGCGGTCCCGCCCGTCCCGCTCGATCATATATTTCAGGCTCAGGAACAGGTTGGATACCGGGGAGCTCTCCTCGAAGCAATAGCGGTTGTAGGTGTTCTTTGCCCCGTAGCCCAGGGCGCGCATAAACTCCGTGATGTGCACATTGGCGGAGCTGGTAAAGGTGGAGATGCCGGAATAGCCGTTCAGCGCCCCGTCGTTCAGGGTCTGGGAATGGGTCGTCTCCGCCCGGTAGAACAGGGTATCCTGCTCCCGCTCCTTCATATAGCGGATCATGGAGGCGGCCGCCTCCGTCCCTTTGGGATAGTCGATCACATTGGTGCCGGGGAAATAGAAGCCGAAGGCCGTCAGCGTGGCCGCCAGCTCCAGGGCCATCACCGCGCAGACGCAGCGCTTGGTGATCCTGCCCCGGCGGCGCAGCGCCCGGCGGACCCGCTGCACCTCCTCCTGCGTCTCCTCCTTGGGCTTAGCCCCCCGGCTGCCCAGCAGCAGGATGGTCAGATACAGCACGAAGAAGACGGCGTTATATATAATGTATACATGCACGTCCACCCGGCTTCCCCACAGCGTCAGGCTCTGGGCCTTCATCATGTCCCGGCAGCAGCAGAGGATGGAGGCGGTGAGCAGCCCCGATGCCAGGATTTGCAGCGGTTCGAATCTGCGCCGCAGCAGCCAGGCCCGATAGGCCATCACCAGCAGCACGAAGCTGTACAGGAAGCTGAACCGATAGGGGATCATATTGGGGAAATGGAAGCCGTGCCAGATATAGTCCAGCTGACGGATCACAAAGCTGGCATTGAAGAACAGCAGCAGGAACAGGCTGCACAGCTTCTCCCGCCACTTCACATCCCAGGACAGCAGGAACAGGATCCCCAGCATGATGCTGCCCACGCCGCAGTACAGGTTGGGCAGCCCCTCCTTGAAGCTGGGCTCGATGCCGCCGCCCATATTGCCCGCCACCTGGCGCATGGCGCTGAGCAGCCCCTTCAGATCATTGGTGGCGGCAATGTTCAGCCGGAAGCCGGTGGGGAATTTGTTCACGCTGGACTGGGTGGTTTGCAGCGCCGCCAGAGAGGTCACGGACAGCATGGCCGTCATGCCGATGGCCAGCACGGAGAACACGCCGATGCGCAGTAGGTCCTCAAAGAACCGCTTCCAGCCCCGGGGACAGCAGATCTCATAGCAGAAGAAGGTGAGGAATACGAAAATGCAGACAAAGAAGCCGATATAGTAATTGGAGATCACGGACAGCGCCAGGCTGACGGTGTACAGCACGAACTTCTTATCCCGCAGCAGCTGCACCATGCCCAGCATCACCAGGGGCAGCAGGGCAAAGGTATCCAGCCACATCACATTCCACTGATACCCCAGCGCCCAGGCGCACAGGGCATAAAAGCTGCCGAAGAGAGCAATGGAGAAGTCCTCCCGGTCAAAGAGCCGGTGCAGGAAGATGCTGAAAAACAGGCCAGCGAGGCCCAGCTTGATGGGCACCAGCAGGCAGAAATAATTCAGCACCTGGCTCTCCGGCACCAGGACGCTCAGCAGATTCAGAGGGCTTCCCAGATAGTAGGCGATCAGGCCCAGATAGTCCACGCCCATGCCCACATCCCAACTGTAAAGCAGGCTGTCCCCGCTGAGCAGCGCCCGGCGGAAGGACACAAAGAACGGATAATACTGATGGTAGTTATCCGAATACAGCATGGCCGAGGTGCCGAAGGGGTGATAGCCGTTGATCAGCATCAGCAGCAGCATACCGCCGCAGGGGATCAGGAACGCAAACAGATGATTCCACCCGTTCCCCCGAAGGCGCGGTTTTCTTGTTAATTTCATTTCGGTGATCCTCCCGAAGGATTTTCTGCGGGAGCGGCCGGAGCGGCATCTCCCCAGGGTATTATGGGCAAAACCCACGTTATTTTACCATGCTTTTCCTCCCAGGTAAAGAGGGAAGCCGCCGGAAAAACCGAAAGAAATTATTAAGGCAACACCGCACAATTTGGCAAGAAGCCCCAGCCTGGATTTTTGGCTCAATTCAAAGTTTGGAAAACGAAGGAATACTGTATGTATTTCTCGTTTTTCAAACTGAAGAAGTGGGGCAAAAAGACGGCTGCGGCTCGCAGACACAATTGCGCGGTGTTGCCTTAGATTCTTTTCCTTTCAAAATGAATTCCGCGCCGCCGAAGCGCGAAGCTGACGGATGCTCTGCTGCACCAGCTCCAGGAAGCGCCCTGCATGTGCACCATCCATCTGGGTGTGGTGGAACTGGAACGAAACCGTCAGGGTGGTTTTCAGAAAGCGGCGGCGGTACCGCCCGATGCACCAGCACAGCAGCATATTGAATTTCAGCCCTTTTCTGCGGCTCAGGCGCACCAGTGGCGTCACGTCCAGCGTTTTGAAGAAGGTCACCATGGGATTCGGCGCATCCATCCAGAGGGCGTAGGCCTGGGCGCGGGCGGTGGCACCGGGGTCAGTAATCACCGGCTTCATCGCAGCCCTCCCAAGGCGGCCGGGATGAAGCCGTGAATCGTATTCATTCCCTTTCTCCGTCCGCGCAAAGCGCCTCCATATTTCCTGCCTGGATGGCGGCGATATGGCGCTTGATCTTCTCTTCCTCCCAGTCCCACCAGCGCAGCGCCAGCAGGCGCTCCACCGTCTTGTCGTCAAACCGCCTGCGCAGGGGCTTGGCCGGAACGCCGCCCACGATGGTGTAGGGCGGCACATCCTTGGTCACCACGGCGCGGGTGCCGATGATCGCGCCGTCGCCGATGGTCACGCCGGAGAGGATCACCGCCTCATAGCCCACCCATACGTCGTTGCCGAGGATGATGTCCCCCTTGTTGTCCCAGGCGCTGCGGATGTCCTTTGCGTCCAGCTCCCATTCGTCAAAGAAAATGGGAAATGGATAGGTGGACAGGGAGCGCAGGGCGTGATTGGCGCTGGTAAACAGGAACTTCGCCCCGCAGGCAATGGAGCAGAATTTCCCGATCTCCAGCCGGTCGCCGTTGACGGGGTAATGATAGAGCACATTGTTTTTCTCAAAATCTCTGGGGTCGTTCACGAAGTCGTTGTACATCGTGTAATCCCCTACCTGAATATTTGTCCCGGACACCACGTCCTTTAAATAGACGGTCTGGTTGTCAAAGGGACGGGGGTAAATCTTTCTCATAATTCTCTCCTTAATCCATTTCAAGCATTCTGGCGATCTCCACGGTGACGATTTTCAGCACCGTGCCGCCGGACATGATGTAAAACCAAATTCCCCGCGCACGCTGGCTCTTGGCGATGGGGGTGGCAATGGCCGCCACCAGGATCAGCGCCGCGCCGATGCAGCCCACCACCGTGGGGATGCTGGCCAGAGGGAACAGTCCCGGCGCGCAGCTGCCGTCGATGGTGGACTGGATGGTCTTATCCAGTCCGTCCCGGGCCGCCGCGAAGCAGCAAACCATCAGGCCGAACACCAGCACCGCCAGACTCCGGCGTCCCCAGAACTGGATCTCGGCGTGGTGATAGGCCGAGTACCCAATAAAGCCCAGCAGCGCAAGCACCATCAGCGTGGTGACCGTGGTGACGGCATTTTCAAAAAACATCTTCATTTTATCTTCCTTCCTTCATGCAAAACAGATGCAGCCCCAGGGCGGCGTTGAAGCCCGTGGCCGCGAATACGCTGAAGCGCTCCACCACGCCAAAATAGGCCGCCGGAACAAGCTTCATGCCCAGTGCGCCCGTGAGCATCATGCCCAGAGCCACCCCGGCGCAGACGCCATAGGAGCGGCAGCCCCGGTCCCTGGCCCCGGCGACGAGGATCACCACCAGCGAGGCAATGGACAGCAGCACCACCGCCGCCGTATACGACAGCAGGCTCACCACCCCCAGCAGCCCCAGCTTCTGCACCAACGTTCTCTTCATATACAACACTTCCTCTCTTCCCTCCAATGACGCAAAAAAGCAGTGCCCGACCACCAGAAAAATGGCGGTCAGCACTGCGTCTGAGCGTCTGGCTGACAGAATACCTTCTCGATTTTAAAGCACTCCGCGTTGATCACGCTCTCCCGCCTGCACTTGGGGCAGAACAGCGGAAAATTGCGCAGGACCGTGCTGGGCAGCAGCCGCAGCCTGGTTTTTGCTCCGCAGGCGGGGCAGAGGATCCAGCGCTCCTCTTCCTGGTTCATCTCTTTTCTCCCCTCCTTGCATGAAAGGTGCGAAAAAACAGCCGCACATGGTTTTCCAGCATCTTCCGGCATTCCGCCTCCCGCTCCGGCTGACGGTCACAGACGCCGATGAGGGTGATTACTGGGGCCACGTACATCAGCGCCAGGGTGTCCGGGTCCTCGCTGCGCAGCTCGCCTGCGGCGATCAGGTTGCGGAAGATCCCGGCGTGATACGAAATCACCCGCTCCACATACCGCTGGGAGTACAGCGCCGCCAGCTCCGGGGAACGAAACTGCTCGAGGGTCATCATCCGCCGGAAGCGGCTGATGGCCGCATTGTGGAGGGAGTAATCGAAGATCTGGTACACCTTGGCCACCAGATCGTCCTCGGATATCTCGGTAAACACCGGCACATCCTGGGACGAATCCTGCACGTGGATGTGGATCTTATCCGTATCCTGAGCATACTGCGCCGCTGTGGCCTCCACAATGGCGTCGAAGATCGCCCGCTTGCTGGGGAAGTGGTTATAAAGCGAGGGTGCCTTGATGCCCACCGCCTCCGCGATCATTCCCACGCTCACCGAATCATAGCCGCAGGCCGCAAACAGCTCCAGCGCCTTTTCCAGGATCCTCTGCTTCGTATCCTCCTGCTTCATGGCCCCTCCATCGCTAACTAACATTCGTTAGGCAATATGATAATACATTCCCGCCGGATTGTCAAGAGAAAATTTTGTAGGGGAGTGCATTCCATTCAACGAACTTTGATATTGGGGTGGAAAACGGGGCGTACATGTGCTATACTGTGTTCAAAATCAGAAATGGCAGGAGGATCGCGTCACATGTCGCAGGTTATGAGTGCTGAACAGATTTTACGGGATATCTATCAGTCCCGTCCCGAGGTATTTGAGGATGGAGCGCGCCTGGTCGCGTTCTTTTCGGACTATTCCAGAGGGAAGCTCCGTCCGCAGCAGAACCAGCTGGAAATTTTTCTGAAATGCGACGGAAATACCCGCATTTTAAAGGTCCGCAGCGCCTCCCGGGTGGCGCAGCAGACGGAATATGCCCGGCTGGTCCGCACCATTGTGGATGACTACGGAATGCAGGATGCCGCCGTCCAAAAAATGTGCGGCGCTTTCTGGCGGGTGGTCACCGGCACGGAGCCGCCGGTGGCGGAGGCCTCGCCGCGCGATGCCACCGTTACCCCTCCTATCCCTCCTGTTCCTCCCACGCCTCCTATCCCTCCTGCTTCTCCTGTCCCTCCTGCCGCAGGTAATGCCCCAAAGCCAGCCGCAGCCGATGCGACTGCGGAGGCGCTGTATCAGCAGGGAATGGAGTATTGGTACGGCAGAGGTGCTGCTGCCGGGATGCCGAGGGAGCAGCGGGTGCCCCGAGCAGTGCAGTGGCTGGAAAAGGCGGCGGCGCTGAACCATTTGGAAGCGCAGAAACAATTGGATCTCGCCTATAACTCAAGATGGTGGTCCGGCTACGACCCTGCCAAATCGGTCTACTGGTGCCGCCGGGCGGCGGAGCAAGGGGACCCGGAGGCGCAGATGTCCATGGCCCAGCACTATCGGAACGGCGACAACGATGCACAGGATTACAATGAAGCGATCCGCTGGTATCAAAAAGCCGCCGCGCAGAATAGCACCAATGCCATGCTGTCGTTGGGCCTCCTCTACGGGTACCGCCTCAACACCCCTACCCTCGGCTTTGAATGGTGCCGGCGGGCAGCGGAGCTGGGGAACCGCGAGGCACAGTGGAGATTGGGCCAGATGTACGAGCAGGGCATCGGTGTAGCAAAAAATCCCGCCCAGGCTACCTACTGGTACAAAAAAGCAGACATCCCCATCGCCTATAAAGACCTGGCCCGCTGCTACCGGGAAGGCATCGGCGTCCCCAAAGACGCCGCTCAGGCGGAATACTGGCAGTGCAAGGCCTGAGCATCTCCATTCATCATACCTGCTGAAAGGCAATACTTAAGGTCGCGCTAACTCGCTGCCCCCTTTGGGGGTGGTGCTCCGCGCAGCGAATCAAGATAGCAATGATTGCCGGTGGCAATCATACCTCTGTTTCGTGCCGCGAAGCGGCAAAGGGG
>ENA-OUQC01000832-OUQC01000832.1-human-gut-metagenome-genome-assembly--contig:-NODE-832-length-19199-cov-4.870612_pt1 | contig 19199 bp, 18 predicted proteins | sample MGYA00237942_ERZ548815 | MGnify/ENA primary metagenome ERZ548815 (study PRJEB26490, sample SAMN05194722) | human gut metagenome | biome: terrestrial biome; feature: human-associated habitat; material... | reverse complement strand
GGTAAGCTCGGCGTCATTGTTGTCGGAGTTTAGCTGCTGTGCGATGTTCCAGCAGAACGCCATCTTGAGGATGCCCTGACGGAAAGCGGTGATCTCCTCGCCGCCGTTCTCGGCCGCGTTGAAATAGATGCCGTCCATGCTCTGCAGAAGCTCAAGCGCCTTTACGTTCTCGGGGGAGTCAGCGGTGTAGGCGGTGTGCTCAGCATTGGTGAAGGTGCCGCCGTAGAGGTTGTTGACGAGGGCGCGGGTGCCCTGGTCGCCGCCCTGGCCGGAGCAGTAAACGTCGGCAACGGGCTCTTTATAATAAGCGTACAGCGCATCGACCGCGGCGATGAAGTTCTCGGTCGTCCAGGTGTGGGTGTCGATGTCAACATACTGGTCGGCACCGGCGGCCACGAATGCGTCATAGTTGATCGCCATGCAGTGGGCGGTCATTACCAGAGGATACTCATAGCACGCGCCGTCCGCGTTGAAGCAGGCCGCGACGCAGGCCGCGTTGACCTCGGCCTTATCGGTGTCGTCCCACATATCGGCCAGATCGACCATGTAGCCCTTCGCGCCCCAGTTGGCAACGAGACGTTCGGGTCCTTCCATGATGAGGTCGGGAGCAGAGCCGCCTTCGAGCGCGGTGTTGACCTGATCGTCGCCGTTGGTGTAGTCGAGATACTCAACAGTGACGGTGATGCCGGGGTTGGCGGCCTCGAACGCGGCGATGAGCGAATCGACGGTGTCGGCATTGCCCCAGCCGCCTATCGGGTATGTCCAGAGGGTGATGCTGACAGGCTCAGCGGCGCTCTCCTCCGCGGGAGCCGCGGTGTCGGCCTGTGCGGGCGCGGGGTCGGCAGCGGGTGCGGCGGTCTGGCCGCAGGCGCACAGTGCGAACACCATGCACAGTGCAAGCAGCATTGCGAGCAGTTTCTTCATGTTGTGCCTCCTTAAAATTTTTATTCGCATTTTTATTATTTCAACGGCTTTCGCCGGTGAGTTCGTCTGCTGTTCTATCCACCATCATATTAACCAAAGTTTGGCCGGATGTCAATATATTTTTGAAAAAAATTTTCTTCATGTTGTTGATAAGAAGATTATTTGCAGAATCTTGATATGCGAATCCCCCGGCGGCAGTGCGCCCTCCGGGGGTTCGTGATGCGGATATGTGTCGGAAAATTATTTTCAGGCGCGTTATATGTGCTTTTCCGCAAGCGCGTCGGCGATGCGGGCGCGGCTCTGGCGGCACGCGTCAAGGTTGCGGCGGCACAGCTCGGAAAAGAGCACGTCCATAAGGTACATCTGCGCGATCCTCGCCCCGATGGAGCCGAGCTGAAGCGGGCTTTCATCCGCGCCGCACAGAAGCGAAACATCCGCCAGTTCCGCGCCGGGGGAATTGGCAAAGTGCGTGACGAGGATGGTCTTGAGGCCGCGCCGGCGGGCGTAGGAAAGCGTCTCGACGAGGTCCTTCGTCGCGCCGGAATAGGAGAAGAAGAGGATGACGTCGTTCTCGCCCGCGGTGGCGACGGCGACGGTCTGCATGTGCGAATCGACCACGGCAAAATACTTCCCGCTCGCGGTGGAGAAGAGATGCGCCGCCTCCATTGCGATTATCATGGAGCCGCCCTGCCCCATGCACAGCACCTTGTCCGCCCTCTCCAGCAGGTCCGCGGCGCGGATATAATCCTCCGGCCGGACAAGCTCAAGCGTCTGGGTCATGGCGCTGACGTTCGCGGTGTAGAGCTTTTTGCAGACGTCGGAAAAGCTGTCGTCGTCAAGCACCTCGCCGGACAGCGGATTGGCCTGCTGCGGGCGCTGGGCGATGGAGTTGGCAATGGCGAGGCGGAAGGCGTTATACCCCTTGCAGCCCAGCCTGCGGCAGAAGCGCGACACGGTCGCCTCCGCCACGCCGCTTGCCGCGGCCAGCTCGGTTATGCTCATGTCCTGCGTTTTTCTCTGGTGCGAAAGCACGTAGTCCGCCGCCTTCTTCTCCGCAGCGGTGAGATTATAATACTCCGCGCTTATCCGCTCAAATACATTTGCGCTGCTCTGCCCCATATACTTCTCCTGTAGCTGTTATTCTGCAAGCAATTCCCCGGCCATAAGGTCCGTCATGACCAGCATTCGCGGCAGGTGGAACGGCCCCTTGAACGTCGAGCCCTTGCACGGCGGCTCAGTCGGCTTTCCGTCGCGGCGGAGATAACCGTACCACTCGCCGTACTCGCTGTCGGCGAAGTGCGCCTTGCAGTAGTCGAGCGTGGTGTAAAACCAGTCGAGGTATTCCTCCTTGCCGGTGTCTCTATAGAGCATCAGCGAGGATATTAGTATCTCGTCATGCGGCCACCACAGCTTCATGTCGTGCTCATACGCCTCCGGCGGCTTGCCGAGAGCGTCCACAAAGTACAGAAGCCCGCCGTACTCCTTGTCCCATCCGGCGTTTATCGCCCAGTTGAAAATTTCCTCCGCGCGGCCGGCAAGCTCCTTATCGCCGGTCCTGCGCGCGTATTCCAGCAAGAACCACACGCCCTCTATGTCATGCCCGGGATTGACAGTGCGTCCTTCAGTGTAATACAATCTCGCGCTGCCGTCAACAGCGACGTTTTCCAGCACGCATTTCAGCTCCGGATGGACGTGATAGCGGAATATCTCATCCACGCAGGCGCGGGCGCGCCCGGCGTAGAGCGCCGCGTTCTCCGGATCGACGCGCTGCATCACGGAGGTGACGTTGAGGTATATCATCGGGATGCCGAAGGCGCGCCCCGTGCGCGTGGCCGCCTCCGTCTTTGGGCCGAGGCCGGTGGGGTCTGGCATACCGTGGTTGAGGTTCCAGTACATATCATAGGCGCGGCGCGCGCGTTCAAGATTCTCCCGCTCGCCCGTCACGCCGTAATACTCCGCATTCGCCATCGCGTAAAACGCCTCTGAAAAGCAGTAGCGGCGCTGGCGCAGCGGCGCACCCTCGGCGGTGACGGTGAAGTACATCCTGCCCCCGGCGGCGTGGTTTATGCAGTGCGCCTCCATGAAGTCGATGCAGCTTTTCGACGCGCGCAGCCACTCCTCGCGCACGCCGTACACATGGCAGAGGTACGCGAATATCCAGCCGCAGCGCCCCTGCATCCACACGCTTTTATCCGTGGAGTACACCTCGCCCCGGCGGTCAAGGCAGGTATATATGCCGCCGTTGACCTCGTCCATGCCGTTATTGAGCCAGAAGCTTATGCACTTGTCCAGCTCTGACCGTATCCATTCTCTTGCATCCTGCAATTTTGATCTGTCCATGGGTAGCTTTCCCCTTTCTTGATTTTACCCTCGGTCAACAAGGGTATTCGGGATATTCTATTTATATACTATCATCTTGGAAAATAATTTTCAAGATTAATTTTGTTTGAAATAATTTTTTATTTTCTGATGACAGCCGCGCAAAGCCGTGTTATAATGAGTGCATCACATTGTACCGCAAAATCTTAAACTTATGGAGGACGCACAGCATGAACTATCTCGGAATCGATGCCGAAGTCCGGAACCTTCCGGAGCTTGACCGTGACTTTTTCCCGCTTTACAAGTTCAATCACGCCTTTCTCGCTTCGGCGGCAAAGCCTGTCGGCATCGCCGTGGAACGCAGCGGCGGCGAGATGGCATCCGTTCATACTTTCATACACGGCACCGCCGAAATGCGCGAGGCCGACAGATATTATATCCGCCGCCTTGTCAAGTCTATGCTGTGGATGAAGGGCGGCTGGCGCGTGTATGTCAGCGGGGACCGCGATATATGTGACTACATACGCGGCTGCTTCAGCGCGGACGGCTGTCAGGCTTTCGACTGGGATTATTTCTCCAAGATATACGAAAGGCCGTTCGAGGTCGTCTATACCGACGCCCTGCCGGAGGCGAAGGATTCCCCCCGGCCCGCGGGCGGGCACTTCGACGGCTGCCGCATAGGCTTCGACGCGGGCGGAAGCGACCGCAAGGTCTCCGCCGTTATCGACGGTGAGACGGTGTACTCCGAGGAGGTCGTGTGGTTCCCCAAGACGAACTCCGACCCGGATTATCACTATGACGGCATAGTTGCCGCGCTGAAAGCGGCGGCGGCGCACATGCCGCGCGTGGACGCTGTCGGCGTGTCCAGCGCCGGGGTGTACATCAACAACCGCACCATGAATGCCTCCCTCTTCCTCAAGGTGCCGCAGGAGCTTTTCGACGCGAAGGTCAAGGACATATACATCCGCGCCATCACCGACACCTTCGGCGACGTGCCCTTCTGCGTTTTTAACGACGGCGACGTCACGGCGCTTGCCGGGGCGATAAGCCTTGAGGACACGAACATCCTCGGCATCGCCATGGGCACGAGCGAGGCGGGCGGCTACGTCGATGAGAAGGGATACATCACAGGCTGGCTCAATGAGCTGGCGTTCATCCCCGTGGACGCGAACCCCGCCGCAATGCAGGACGAATGGTCGCTGGATATCGGGTGCGGCGTGAAGTACTTTTCGCAGGACGGCGTTATAAAGCTGGCCCCGGCGGCGGGCATCGCGCTTGACAGTGCCCTCTCCCCGGCGGAGAAGCTGAAGGTCGTGCAGGGGCTGATGGACGAGGGCGACGCGCGCGCCGCCGCGATATACCGCAGCATCGGCGTGTATCTGGCGCACTCCCTCGCACTGTATCACGACATGTACGGCTTCCGCCATGTGCTGCTGCTCGGGCGCGTGATGTCAGGACGCGGCGGCGAGCTTGTCATAAGCGAGTGCGAGCGCGTTCTGCGTGACGAGTACAGCGAGCTTGCGGAGAAGATACACCTCGCCCTGCCGGATGAGAAGTTCCGCCGCGTCGGCCAGTCCGCCGCCGCCGCTTCCCTGCCGGAGAACCGGAAGTGAGCCTTACCATATAAAATAAGAAGGAGACCGCGCATGAAAAAACATATTGTCTGCTTTGGCGATTCAAACACCCACGGCTACTGCGCAGACCCCAACGACACCGCCGATCGCACCGACCGCTTCAACGAGGATGAGCGCTGGACCTGCCTTTTGCAGAAGGCACTGGGCCGTGACTATCTCGTGCTGGAGGAGGGGCTTTCCGGCCGGACGACCGTTTTCCGCGACCCTCTGCATGAGTGCATGTCCGGGCTTGACGTGATATATTCCACGCTCATGACGCATGAGCCTGTGGATCTGCTGATCATCATGCTCGGCACGAACGACACGAAGGAGCGCTTCAATGCAAGCGCCACCTGCATCGGCATCGGCATGGAGCGCCTTGCCATGAAGGCAGAGACCGTCGCCGCGTGGCGCGGCGGGAAGCCGAACATCCTCATCGTCGCGCCGCCGCACATCGGCGCGGGGCACAACGACCCCGCCATGGGCGCGTCCTGCCATGCCACATCCATCGGCGTGGCGGAGGAGTACCGCCGCCGCTGTGCCGCACACGGCTGGGCCTTCCTTGACGCCGAAGGCGTGGCGGAGTTCAACACCGTGGACTATATGCACCTCAGCCGCCTTGGGCACAGCCAGCTTGCCGCCGCCCTCGCGCCGCTGGTGCGTGAGCTGACCTGATGCTGGGGCGCGTATTTCGCTATCAGGGCTGGCTGTGGCGCACGCTGAACACGCTGACGGATATCATGGCGCTGAGCGTGCTGTGGCTTTTGCTCTCCCTGCCTGTGCTGACGCTGGGCGCGGCAACAGCCGCGCTGTATGACAGCGTTGTGCGGTGCATCCGCTATAAGCAGCCGCGGCCCTACGCCCGCTTTTTCCGCACGTTTAAAAACGAGCTTGTTCCCGGCGCGCTGCTGACGCTTCTGTGGGGCGCCGTCGCGGCGCTGGGGCTGTGGATGCTGACGCTGCTGCGGCAGTACAGCGCGGCGTCGCCTTCCGCCGGGGCGGCGGGCGCGGCGTATTATGTGGCGCTGGTCGTGCCGCTGGGTGCAGTGTGCTGGGTATTCCCGACGCTGTCGCGCTGTGCGCTGGGCTTCGGCGCGCTGAATGCGACGGCGCTCAAGCTCGCCGTGGGGCATCTGCCCTCGACGGTGATACTCGTCTTAATGACGGCGGAGCTTGCGCGGCTGAGCGTGCGGTGGCTGTACCCCCTTGCGTTCATGCCGGCGGTGATGATGCTGCTGTGGTCGCTGTTTACAGAGCCTGTTTTCAAAAAGCACGGCGCGGGCATATCCGCGCCGGAGGAAGAGGACGGCGCCGGCGCGCCGGACAGCGGTGAATAAGGGTAATTGAATATTGCAGCGAAAACGCGGCCGGGAGCATTCCCGGCCGCGTTGGTCTTGTATACTGGTGGATTACTTTGCGGCTTCCATGCCGGCGACAAGAGCCTTCTTGTTGCCCTCGAGGAAGCGGAGCTTACGCTCACCAAGCTCGATGCGGATGGCTTCCATCATCTTATCGACGGAAACGATGGGCATCTTCTCAAGCAGCGCGCCAAGGATGGCGACGTTCGCGCCCTTGGGGTTGCCGACTTCCTCGGCGAGTCTCATCGCGTCGCAGTAGACGACGGTGATATCATCGCGGGTGGACTTGCGCTCAATGATGGAGCTGTTGATGACCAGCACCCCGCCTGGCTTGACGCTCTGCTCGAACTTGTCGAGAGAGGGCAGATTCATCGCCACGACTGCATCGGCCTTATCGACCAGGGGGGAAGCAACGTCCTCATCGCTCACGATAACGGAGCAGTTGGCCGTGCCGCCGCGCATCTCAGGGCCGTAGGAGGGAAGCCAGGAAACATGCTTTCCGTCGAGCATGCACGCCATTGCCATGAACTTGCCTATGAGCAGCATGCCCTGTCCGCCGAAGCCGGCGAATATGAACTCTTTAGTCATAATTACTTTGCCCCCTTATCTTTATACACGCCCAGAGGATAGTAGGGGATCATGTTCTCTTCAAGCCACTTCAGCGCCTCGACCGGGCTGAGACCCCAGTTCGTCGGGCAGGTGGAAAGAACTTCGACCATGCAGAAGCCCTTGCCTTCCATCTGGTACTGGAACGCCTTCTTTATTGCCTTCTTGGTCTTGATGATGTTCGCGTTGTTGTTGACAGCGCAGCGCTCGATATAGTAGGAGTCGGGAATCTGGGTCAGCATCTCGCTCATCTTGATGGGCGCGCCGCACCATGCCTCGTCACGGCCGTAGGGAGAGGTGGTGGTCTTCTGGCCGACAAGGGTCGTCGGGGCCATCTGGCCGCCGGTCATGCCGTAAATGGCGTTGTTGACGAATATGGTGCAGATCTTCTCACCGCGGTGTGCGGCGTGGACTATCTCGGCGGTGCCGATGGAGGCAAGGTCGCCGTCGCCCTGATAGGTGAACACGAGGGAGTCGGGCTTTGCGCGCTTTATACCGGTCGCAACAGCGGGGGCGCGGCCATGTGCGGCCTCGACCATGTCAACGTTGAAGTAGTCATATGCGAAAACGGAGCAGCCGACCGGCGCAACACCGACGATGTTGCCGCCCATGCCGGATTCCTCAAGGCACTCTGCCACCAGACGGTGGATAATGCCGTGGTTGCAGCCCGGGCAGTAGTGGAACTGCTTATCGGTCAGGTAAGGGGTCTTTTCAAATACGACGGACATTTATATACCCTCCTTCATATTGAGGATCTTTGCCTTGATCTCTTCGGTGGTAGGCATCTGGCTGCCGCAGTAGCCAAAGTAGTCTACGGGCAGAGCGCCGTTGACAGCAAGACGAACGTCCTCCATCATCTGGCCCTCGTTGACCTCGACGTCAAGAATGGCCTTTGCGCCCTTGACGGCGTCGGCAAGCTGTGCATACGGGAACGGCCATACGGTTATCGGGCGGAAGAGGCCGACCTTGATGCCCTGCTCGCGCAGGTCATTGATGGCGGACTTGGCGATACGTGCCACGGTGCCGAAGGCGGTGATGACGATGTCGGCGTCCTCGGTCAGGTACGTCTCGTACATCTCTTCGTTCTTCTCTATCTCGCGGTAGGTGGCCTGAAGGTTGTTGTTGTGTATGGTGAGCTCCTCGGTGTTGATGTACAGGGAGTTGATCACGGCGCGCTTTGCAGGATCGTCGCCGGGCTTCCAGCCGGTCGCCGCCCAGGGCTTCTTCTCCGGATCGACCTTGTAATCGACCATCTCGGGCATTTCAACAGGCTCCATCATCTGGGCCATAATGCCGTCGGCAAGAATCATGACGGGAACTCTGTACTTCTCTGCCTTGTCATATGCAAAGCCAAGGATGTTTATGGCTTCCTGAATGGACGCCGGGGCGTAGGTGATCATGTGATAGTCGCCGTTGCCGCCGCCCTTGGTGGCCTGGAAGTAGTCGCCCTGAGAGGCCTGGATGCTGCCGAGGCCGGGGCCGCCGCGCATAACGTTGAGGATGACGCACGGAAGCTGGGCGCCTGCGCAGTAGGAGATACCCTCCTGCTTGAGGCTGACGCCGGGGCTGGAGGAAGAGGTGATAACGCGTGCGCCGGTGGAGGCCGCGCCGTAAACCATGTTTATTGCCGCAACTTCGCTCTCTGCCTGAAGGAAGCAGCCGCCGATCTCAGGCATACGGGCGGACATGTACTCGGGGATCTCAGTCTGCGGGGTGATAGGATAGCCGAAGAAGAAGCGCGCGCCGGCACGAATGGCGGCTTCAGCGATCGCTTCGCTACCCTTCATAAGAGTCAATGCCATCTTTCTTTCCTCCTTATTCCTTCTCTATCCTGATTGCCACATCGGGGCAGGTGCGCGCGCAGGACGCGCAGCCGATGCAGGCTGCCTGATCGACTACCTCTGCGGGGTGGTAGCCTTTTGCGTTGAGCTTCGTCTTTGAAAGGGCAAGGACGCCCTTCGGGCACGCCCTCACGCAGAGGCCGCAGCCCTTACAGACCAGCTCGCTGATAGTTAGTTTTACCATTGTACAACCTCTTTTCTATTATGATATTTGCCATTGCTGCCAATGTATATCAAAACCGCATTACGCGGGGTCGCGCAGATCAAAGCCCTCTTATCCAGCTTTCCCAGTCGCGCTCCATATAAGTGTCTATGGCGATGGGCGTGCCGATATATTTCGGGTCGTGGCCTTCCGCAAGGAACTTGTCCAGGAACTGCTTCTTTCCTGCGGTGTAGAGAACGGGCGTGCCGGTCAGCTCGGACACCTCGCGTATCATCTCGTACCCGTCGCGCAGCTCCTCCTCCGTGGTGGCCGTGGCAAGGTTCGTGTTGTTTATCATGCCGGTGATCTTGAGCCTTGAGTGTATCTCCATCTCCTGCTGCAGGTGGACTATCTTCTCCACCGTGCCTGCAAGCGGGCGGCGGATATTCACCACATTCAAGACCTCCAGCGCGCCCGGCTCAAGCGCCATGAAGTCCTGATGATAGCGCCCCAGCGCCGTGGAGCCTACAGCGTCGCCGCCGACGTCGAACACGACGGTGTCCCAGTCCATATCGAAGGCCGAGGCGACCTCCGCCGGGAGGGAGAGCGTTTCAATGCCGGAACAGGAGAAGTTCGGAGAGACAAGGCGGATCTCCTTCATGCGCGTCATTCTGCCGCGCTCCGTCAGGCGGAAGTATGTATTCACCATGTCCAGATCCAGCAGCTCCGTCCTCTCGCCGCGCTCCGCCGCTTTGAAGGCAAAGTTCAGCGCAAGTTCCGTCTTGCCGCTGCCGTAATTTCCGATAAGGACATACATTTTTTTCATCTGTCGTTCACCGCCTGAAGTCTCTGTCCGCAAGTGCTGCGTACCGTGTACCGTATGCAATATTGCTTCGAGTATCATTTTAACATTTTGCACAACTCGCGTCAATGAACATAATGACGATAATCGTCCTGTCCGTGGTTGCAAAATGACGAAGATTTTCATGAATTTTAATAAATCTAATGCATATTTCGGATTTTACAATATTTTTGCATCAAATCAAGTGCAGCATTGCCGCAGTGCGTGGTCGTTACGGGCGTAACATACTATGTGAGAAATTAAACTTTTCGGTTGTTTTTGATATCCACATATGTGCAGAAAGCAGTGAAAAGCCGGGGCTGTGCATCCAATGCGGTGCGCCGCCCCGGCCAATGCCGTTCGGTTTTTTATCGTTCGCGCCGGTCTCAGCCCTGCCCGTAATAGGCATTCTTGCCGTGCTTTCTGAGATAGTGCTTGTCGAGAAGCTCCTGCTGCATCCTTCCGGCCGCGGGATTTATCATCATCGCGTGCCAGTCCATGAATGCGACCTCCTCCATCACGACGGCGTTGTGCACGGCGTCCATTGCGTCCTTGCCCCAGGCAAAGGGGCCGTGGGAGTGCACCGTCACACCCGGTATGTCCGCCGAAGACTTCCCGGCGAAGGTCTCGATTATGACGCGCCCGGTCTCCTTTTCATACTCCCCCGCGATCTCCTGCGGCGTCATTTTGCGCGTGCAGGGGATGTCGCCGTAAAAGTAATCGCCGTGCGTCGTGCCCATGGCGGGGATGTCCAGCCCTGCCTGTGCGAAGGTCGTGGCCCAGCGCGAATGCGTGTGCACGATGCCGCCCAGCGCCGGGAAGGCCTTGTAAAGCTCCACATGGGTGGGGGTGTCGCTCGACGGCTTCCACTTGCCCTCGACGCGCTTTCCGTCAAGATCGACGACGACCATATCCTCTTCAGTCATGCCCTCATACGGCACGCCGGAGGGCTTTATCACCACAAGGCCGCTTTCGCGGTCTATCCCGGACACATTGCCCCACGTAAAGGTGACAAGGCCGTATTTCGGCAGCAGGAGGTTGGCCTCCAGCACCTGTTTTTTCAGTTGTTCCAGCATGGCTTCTCCTTTTCGCGGCGCGTCAAAGCGTCTCCGTCTTGGCTATCACCCTGTCGGACAGCTCGTCCAGCAGACCGAGGTCGTACACGGTCTGGAACACAGTGTAGCGCGCGCGTATCTCCTTGCAGTACATGAAGGTCTGCTTCAAAAGCGCCTTGTCCACGCCGATCTCGCGCGGGGTGCACGGGCAGCCGACCTCATGCAGCAGCGCGTATATCTCCTGTGCGGGGGGCAGCGTGCGAAGCTGCGCGCAGACGGCATCCCAGTTCTTCTCCATGCTGTCTATCCTGCGCAGGCGGGCTTTCGTGTCGTTCTTCCCGGCGGCGGCCTCCATATCTATGACAGCCTGCGCCGCCGCGCCGTACACCGCGCGTATCTCGCTCTCCCACGCGGCCTTGTCATACTCGCGCGCCGCGCGCCGTGCCGCGTCAAAGTCCACACCCGCGGAAAGAAGCTCTTCTATCAGGCGCAGCACCAGCACCGTGCCGACGGCGACCTGCTCGCCGTGCATTGCGGGGCGCTCTCCGCGCTGCTCGATAATGGTCTCCCAGAAGTGAGACATGTGATGCTCCGCGCCGGAGGCGGGGCGGGAATCGCCGTACAGGCTTATCGCCGCGCCGGACAGCACAAGGCCGTTCATCACCGCGCCCAGCGTCTCGGGGTCGCGCTGCTTTATCTTGGGCGCATCCTTTATCACCTGCGCCACGCACTCGCGCACGAGGGTGACGATGTTTTCACAGTAATGCTCGCCGTTTATTATGCGGGCAAGCTCCCAGTCGTTCAGGCAGGTCACCTTGCCGATGAGGTCGCCGAAGCCGGCCACGGTCATGCGGTAGGGCGCGGTCTTGAGTATATCCGTGTCGCCGATGATGACCTCGGTGCTGTGGGCGGGCATGGTGGCCTTGAGGTTGTTGACGTTCATGATGCCGATGCTGGCGGCGAAGCCGTCCATCGGCGCGCCGGTGGCGACGGTGAAGCACGGCAGGCGCAGCTTGAAGCTGGAATAGCGCGTCATGTCCGTGATGGAGCCGGTGCCCACGCCTATCATAAGGTCGCAGTCCGCCGGGATGCTGACGACGATCTCGCCGAGGGTGGCCTCGTCAAAGCCGAGGTGTGACAGCACGTGCACCGCCGGTTCTATCCCCGCCGCGCGCAGAAGCTCCTCACAGCGCGCGCCCGCGATCTTATAGGTGATCTCGTCGCACAGCAGGTACGGCTTTTTATAGCCGAGACGGCGCGTATAGTCCGGCAGGCTCTCAAGCGCGCCCGCGCCTATCTCCACGCCCTTTATGGGCACGTAATGCGTCCTTCCGCAGTCGCAGTCGAGCTTGACGTCGAGATATTTTCCTATCGGCTGGGGCTGAGTATACATTTTCATAAGCATGTCTCCCTTCTTGACTCTTCTGCCGGCGCCCGGCACGGCGGACGCCCGCAGAAAAGCAGCCCTTGTCAATACCTTTTCATAACATAAGCCCGCATAATGCGGGCTTATGTTTCATGATTCAAGTGGTAAAGCTATCAGCCCTGAACTGCGGCGAGGTGCTCATTCCACTCTGCAAGAAGGTCGGCCTTCTGCGCGGTCAGAGTGGGAACATCGCGGGTGACCCAGGTGATGTCGCTGGACGCCTTGAGCCATGCGTTATCGGGGGAGACATAGTTTGCATTGGTGAAGCGGAGGGTGCCTTCCATGTACTCTGCCATGGCGCTCTGGCCCTCAGCGGAGGTGACCCAGTTGACGAAGGCCTTTGCGGCTGCCATGTGGGGTGCGCCCTTTACGACTGCAACGCCGAACGCGGAAGCGGAGGTGCCGTTGGAGGGGTAGCGGACCTCAGTGACGGCCTCGGTGCCGAGCTGAGCTGCGCTCTGGTTGAGCTTGATCGCGCCGTCCTCATAGGTCAGGCCGACAACGTACTCACCGTCGGAGACGGAGTTGAAGCAGACGGAGGACTTCTCAACAACGACCATGTTCTCCAGCAGGGCGTCGATGTAGTCCCAGGACTCCTGAGTGTCGATGCCGTAAACGGAGAAGATGTTGCAGAGGTTGTTCCATGCAGCGGAGGAGCTGTTAGGATCGGAGAAGACTATCTTGCCCTTGAGTTTGGGGTCGAGGAGGTCTTCATAGGACTGGATGTTCAAGCCAAGCTCCTTCTCGAGCTCGGTGTTGACGCAGAAGCAGACAGTGGACAGGTGATCCATGCTGTACAGGCCGTTGGGGGTGCTGTAGCCTTCCATCTGCTCGTCGTCGTGGTCGGAGACCCATGCTTCAAAGATCTCGGCGTACTTGTCGCCGTCGGAGTCAGCAAGGCCGCCCCAGGTCACGTCGCCCTGAGGATTGCCGGCTTCGGCCTGGATCTTCGCGGTGAACTCACCGGCGGAACCGGAGATGACCTCGATGTTGATGTCGGGGTACACTTCGTTGAAGCAGGTGGTGAGCGCTTCGAGGTCTGCCTCGGTCATGGAGGAGTAGAGCACGAGGGTGTCGCCCAGGTCTTCCTCTGCGGGAGCTTCCGCTTCTGCGGGGGCCTCTGCCTCGGCTGCGGGAGCCTCAGCTGCGGGGGCTTCTGCTGCGGGAGCGGAAGCGCTGGAGCCGCATGCGCACAGAGCAAAGATCATGCAGAGTGCCATTGCGAGTGCAAGGATTTTCTTCATTTTGTTTCTCCTTTTCAAAAAATTTTTATTCCCGGATGCAGTATTGCATCGAATGGGTGTGATCACAGCTGGATATCATCCTCAGACTTGCTGATGGCCATGTAGAGGAACAGGCTCAGCGCGGTGATGACGGTGAGTATCGCAGCGAAGGCGGCGGCCGTGCCGTATTCGCCGCGGCCGATGTAGATATACGCCTGCATGGTGAGGGTGGTGGTGCGGTTGCTGTAGAGTATGACGGAGCTGGAAAGCTCGGTCACTATGGCGACCCAGCTGAGTATCGCGCCGGAGAGGATGCCGTTGGACATCATGGGCACGGTGATCTTGGCAAAGGTCTTGACCTTGGACGCGCCGAGGCTTATCGCCGCCTCTTCGATGCTGATGGGTATCTGCATCAGCGTCGCCGTGGCGGAGCGTATCGTGTACGGCATACGGCGTATCGCAAATGACATTATCATTATCGCCATCGTGCCGGTGAGCGCGATGGGCTTGGAGCCGTAGGCGATCAGCAGCGCGATGCCTATGACGGCGCCGGGCATGATGTAGGGCAGCATTGCGATGGTGTCAAGGCTGTGGTTGAGCGCGCTGTTGCGGCGCACGACAAGGTAAGCCAGAAGCACCGCTATCACGATGATTATCGCCAGCGCCACGACGCCCATGACGAGAGTGTTGCGCGAGGCCAGCACCAGCTTCTTCTTTATCGCGTTCTGGTAGTTGATGAGCGAGTACCCCACGCCGAAGAGGGAGCCCTTGCTGTTGCGGAAGCTGAGGTAGATTATGTATATCTGCGGCAGTATTGCAACTGCGCACAGCACATAGCAGTAAAGGTGCATGAGGAAGCCGCCGAAGCCCTTGGCCTCCTTCTTCTCCACGGGGTGCAGGGTGTTGATGGAGAACTTGAAGCGGCCGGTGGCCCACTTCTGAAGGAAGAATATCACGGCCGTGACTATGACCGCAATGATGGCCAGCGCCGCGGCGAAGTTGTAGTTCGCGCCGTTTTCGCCGAGGTACTCATTGTAAAGCAGCACCGGGAAGGTCTTGAAGCCCTCGCCGAGGATGGTGGGCGTGCCGAAGTCTGCAAAGGCCTGCATGAACACCATCAGCGTCGCCGCGAGTATGGTGGGCATGGTCAGGTGCAGCACGATGCTGAAAAGCCTTTTCACGCCCGTGCAGCCCATATTGGCCGACGCCTCCATGAGCGTGTTGTCGATGCTCTTGAACGCACCGTTCATATAGATGAACACCAGCGGGAAGAACTTGAGCGTCTGCGAAAGGGCAATGCCGCCGAAGCCGTAGATGCTGGGCAGGGTTATGCCGAGGGCGGCCTTGAAGAACTTCGTGATAACGCCGCTGCGCCCGAGGAGCATGACCCACGAGTACGCGCCGAGGAAGGGCGCGGACATGCAGCACAGAATGGACACCACGAACAGCAGCTTTGCGCCCTTGAGCTTATAGAAAGCATAGAAGTACGCAAAGGGGATGCCTATCACGAGCGTGAGCACCGTGACGAAAATGGTGATCTTGAAGGAGTTGTAGATAGTCTCTACATAATAGCTGTTGCTGAAAAACTTGTCGAACTGCTCCATTGAGAAGCTGCCGTCGGGCATGATGACGGCCTGCTTTATGACGCCGAACATCGGGTAAATGAGCACGGCGATGAAAAGCAGAAGCATCACCACGGAAACGAGCAGCCACCCGTCAAAACGTTTTTTGGCCATAGCGCGTCCCCCTTATGCCTTTGCGCAGTCGTTGCAGACGCCGGTGAGGATATTCTCACTTCCGTCGGCGGTAAAGAGGTTGACCTTTTCGGTGTTTATCTTCAGCTTTATCTCCGAGCCCGGCTCAATGATGGAGTCGATGGAGGATTCCTGAATGATCTCCACCTCCTCGCCGGAGGACAGGTGCACAAAGTAGTGGGTGTTCAGACCGAGGAACACGCAGTCGTCCACAACGGCGGAGATACCCTCCGTACTGCCGCGGTCGAGCAGGAACTCCTCCGGTCTGACGGAGAGGACGATGTCCTGCGCCTTCTGCTGCTCGGGGCGGACGGTCTTTATCTCCGCGCGGTAGCCGGAAAGCGTCTCAAGATAGGTCTTGCCGCCGTCAACGACGAGCTTGCCCTTGATGACGTTGGAGCGGCCTATGAACGTGGCGACGAAGAGATTTGACGGGCGCTGATAGATGCTCTTCGGCGTGCCGACATGCTGGATGACGCCGGCGTTCATGACGGCGATGCGGTCGGAAACGGCCATGGCCTCTTCCTGGTCGTGCGTGACGTACACCGTCGTTATGCCGACGGAGTGCTGGATGTTCTTTATGACCGTGCGCATCTCCACGCGCAGCTTCGCGTCAAGGTTTGAAAGCGGCTCGTCCATAAGAAGCACGTCCGGCTCGATGCACAGTGCGCGCGCCAACGCGACGCGCTGCTGCTGGCCGCCTGAAAGGCGCTCCGGCATACGGTCGGCATACTCGTCGATCTGCATGAGCTTCATGAACTTCTCGGACTGGGTCTTTATCTTGTCCTTGGGGAACTTCTTGTTTTTCAGGCCGAACTCCACGTTCTTTCTGACGGTGTAGTGCGGGAAGATGGCATAGTTCTGGAACACCATGCCTATATTGCGCTTGGCGGGGTCAAGGTCGTTTATGCGCTTCTCGCCGAAGTAGAAGTCGCCGCCCTCGATGCTGTTGAAGCCCGCGATCATCCTCAGAAGCGTCGTCTTGCCGCAGCCGGAGGGGCCCAGCAGGGTGAAAAACTCGCCCTCACGGATGTCAAGGTTCAGGTCAGGTATGATGACGTTCTCGCCGTACTTTTTAAGCGCATGCTTTATGATTATCTCTTCGCTCACTTGTACTCTCTCCTTTGTCCTTTGTTATATGTGAATCACATTGTTTATTTCGTCCAGCTTCATCATACGCCGTGTGCGCATCAGCGTCAAGCGGTTTCTGACGAGCGGGGAATGCTCCAGCAGGGAATCCCGCTCATCCTCGGTCACGCCGATATCCTCCAGCGTGCGCTTCGCGCCGATCTTTTCAAGCAGGCCGTAGAGATACGCCTCCTCCGGAAGCGCCGCGATGATGCCGCGTATCTCGCCCCATTTCTGCGCGAGGGCTTCCTTCGTCACGGCGGCGAGGCAGTCGTTCTCATTTTCGCGTATGAGCGAGCCGGCGAGCCTCTCGCCGAAAAATGCGCGGAACTCTTCCTCCGGCACCGGTGCGTAATCGCGCAGGAAGGGCGCGATGTCCTCTATCTGTGCAAGGCGCTTATACTCCCGCACGGCGACGAGCGTGCCCACGCCCGTCTTTTCCCCGTGCATTGCGGGGAATTTGACCTCAAACGCCGCCGGTTCCATCTCTATCATGTGGGAGATGTGGTGATCCGCGCCGGAGGCGGGGCGGGAATTGCCCATCATCTGCATCGCTATCCCGCTCATTATCAGCGCATAGGTCACATCGGCAAAGGCCTTTTCCTCACCCGCGGCGATGCCCGGCACGCTGTTCATGACGGTGTCGGCCGCGCGGCTCATTATGTCGTATATCCGCGGGCAGAGATGCTCCCCTGTGAGCAGGTTCGCCATGCGCCAGTCCGCAAGGGCGGTGTACTTTGCCATGATGTCGCCCACGCCGCTTCTCACCAGCGCCGCGGGGGCGTTCTTTATAATATCTATGTCGGCAATGACTATCTCCGGCGCGACTGCCGGAAGCGTCTTTTTAAAGCCGTACCACGTCATTGCGGCCACGGTGCTGCAAAAGCCGTCCACGCTGGCCGCCGTCGGGCAGGACACAAAGCGTATGCCCCGCTCATGTGCGCAGTAGCGCGCGATGTCGTGTATGGTGCCGCTGCCGACGGCGATGAGCACCTCCACATCCGCCTCAAGCCGCGAAAGCACGTCCGCGGTGGATATCTCGTTCGCGTGCAGCCCTTCGGGGTCGAGAACTATCTCCTGCCCGGCGTGCGGACGCCGGTCCGCCGCGGCGGCATAGGAATTCTTCCCGTACAGCGCGCAGCGCTTGCCCGTGACGCCGAAAGCGGCCATATATTTTTCAAAATCCTTCAGGCATCCGGCCTCGATGACCGCCGCCTTGGTCTCCATGTAATGCTCCTGGCCGCATTCGCACAGGCCGCTGTATGAAGCGCAATCTATAAACATGCCGCTTTCCTCCCGTTAAAGATATTCACGCATATACTCGCCGAAGCGCGTATAGTCGTCCACGCGCACGAAGGTGAAGTCCGAAAGATAGACCGCCTCGTCGTTGCCGCCGGGGCCGTAATCGTCGCCCACGTAGACCACCTCGTCATGACTGTAGCCGTATTCGGCGCAGTATTTGTCAAGCGCGTAATATTTATTGTAAGGAAACGGCGCGAAATCAAAGGAGGACGAGCCGCCGATAAACACCGTATAGTCCGGGAAAGCGTCCCGCACCGCGGGGTAAAGGGGCTTGCGCTTCGACCTGTCCGGGTCAAAGGCGAGCTTTGCGGCAATATCGGCCTTCGTACCGAGCAGCGGGAACGTGACGCAGCCGGAATCATGGTATTCCACGTTGTCGCCGGTGTATTCGGTGTAGCCGAAGCGCTCTCTCAGCGCCGTTATGCGCCGCTCCACGCTCTCCCGGTCACAGGGGGCGTGCATGTCGAACACCTTGTCCAGCGCCTTTGTCTCCGCGTTATAGGTGCAAAACTGCATCCCGTAGTTCCCTATTATATCAATGGGGTAGCCGTTCATCTGGCGGAATATGCGGCTGCACATCCCCGCGCCGACCATGAGCAGCTTGTATTTCTCTCCGAGGCTGTCCAGCACGCCGAGATTCGGCTGTGCGAGGGGGGTCTTATGCTGAGTCAGCGTTCCGTCAAGATCAAAAGCGATCAGCCTTGTTTTCCCCATAATGCGCCTCACTGTACACTCTAAAAATTGATCATTCCCCGGCGCGGTATTGTTAAAAATGTATCTTGGTGCCGGTTCTGCCGCCGGTTTGCGCGGCGGTTTTCATCAAAATGAACAAGCGTATTATACAGGAAGCTGTTGACATGCGCAAGGTTTGGCGCTAATATTGAGAAACGAACAAAAACGATCAAAAACGGAGGCTTGATTGAGTGAAGGAAGAGCGTTACCAGAAGATAATGGACATTCTGTCCAACGGCGAGTACGCAAGCGTGGAATCCTTGAGCCGCACGCTTTTCGTCAGTATGCCGACCATACGGCGCGACCTGAACGCGATGCAGGAGATGGGTCTTGTTACGCGCAGTCACGGCGGCGTCATCAGGCGGCGCAGTGAGAACGAGGGCGGCCCCGCGTATTTCCGGATGGGCGTCAATTCCGAGGTGAAGCTGCGCATCGCGCGCGAGGCCGCGAAGCTCCTGCGCGACGACTGCATGGTGTTCATGGACGAGTCCACCACCACGCTGCATATAATCGACCACATGCCCCAGTATAAGAACATCACCGTCATAACGAGCAGCATGTCCGTTTTGCAGCTTACGCAGAAGTACCGGATACGCTCCATCTGCCTCGGCGGGGAGATAAGCTATGACACGATGAGCTTCTACGGCCGCGAGGCCGAGGACATGATCGCCCACTACGGCATCGACATCATGTTTTTCTCCTCCTCCGCCGTGAACGGCCGCGGCTGGATATCCGATTACTGCGCCCCGGCCAACTCCCTGCGCCGCTGCGCGCTGGATCAGTCAGAGACGAAGGTGTTCCTCTGCGACAAAAGCAAGTTCCTGAAAACCAGCGCGTACATGCTCATGCCGCTGCGCGAGGCGGATTACATCATCGCCGACGCGCCATTGCCCGCAGAGATCGCCTCCGGCGGGGTAAAGCAGATAATAGTCTGA
>ENA-OUQC01000830-OUQC01000830.1-human-gut-metagenome-genome-assembly--contig:-NODE-830-length-19246-cov-4.994581_pt1 | contig 19246 bp, 18 predicted proteins | sample MGYA00237942_ERZ548815 | MGnify/ENA primary metagenome ERZ548815 (study PRJEB26490, sample SAMN05194722) | human gut metagenome | biome: terrestrial biome; feature: human-associated habitat; material... | reverse complement strand
AGCCCCTGGTGGTGGAGATGCCGGGCCGCTGCCCCAAGTGCGGCGGGCGGCTCATGAAGCGCACCGGCGTCAGCAAAAAGACCGGCAAGCAGTACACCTATTACTGCTGTGAGCGGCTCAACGCCGCCGACGAAAGCGCCCGCTGCGATTTCATGACCTGGGATTCCCCCACCAAGAAGGTCTGCCCCCAGTGCGGCGGAACGGTGTTCAAGCATTATACCAAGGACGATAAGCGCTATCTCTGCCACAAGCCGGGCTGTGGCTGGTCGGAGCCTATGGCCACCCGCAAAAAGGCCGCGGAGGGGGAGGAGCCGAAGAAGACCCGCTCCCGCAAAAAGGCAGAGCCCGCCGAAGCACCGGCCAAGACCTCGGGAGCTGCGGCAAAAAAACCGGCTGCGAAGAAGACGGCGGCCAAAAAGCCCGCAGCAAAGAAAACTGCGGCGAAAAAAACTGCGGTAAAGAAGACGGCGGAGGGCGAAGCGCCCGCCAAGCGGACCGCCCGGAAGAAGAAAACGGAGGCGGCAGAATGAGCGGGGCCATTGTCGTAGGCGCGGGCCTGGCGGGCTGTGAAGCCGCTTGGCAGCTGGCCTGCCGGGGCGTTTCGGTGACGCTCCGGGAAATGAAGCCCCAGGAACAGACCCCCGCCCATCATTCGGCGGACTTTGCGGAGCTGGTGTGCTCCAATTCCCTTCGGGGCGCGGGCCTTTCTACTGCGCCGGGGCTGCTCAAGGAGGAGCTGCGCCGCTGCGGCAGCCTGATCCTGGAGGCGGCGGATGCTACGCGTGTTCCCGCTGGCGGCGCACTGGCGGTGGACCGGGAGGCCTTTTCCGCCTATATCACCCGGAAGATCCGCAGCCATCCCAACATCACCGTTCTGCCGGGCCGGGTGGATGAAATTCCCACTGGCCCTTGCATCATTGCCACCGGCCCCCTTACCGACGGCCGCCTGGCAGAAAGCATCGACGCCCTGTTCGGCGGCGAGCCGCTGCATTTTTACGACGCGGCGGCCCCCATCGTCAGCTTCGACAGCATCGACATGGACCACGCCTATTTTGCCTCCCGCTACGATAAGGGAACGGCGGACTACATCAACTGCCCGCTGGACCGGGAGGAATATCTGGCCTTTGTGGAGCAGCTGAAGACGGCCAGAGAGGCCCCCGTCCACGGCTTTGAGGACAAGGCTGTTTTTGAAGGCTGCATGCCGGTGGAGGTCATGGCCCGCCGGGGGGAGGACACTCTGCGCTACGGCCCCATGAAGCCTGTGGGCCTGAAGGATCCCCGCACCGGGGCGCGGCCCTATGCGGTGGTGCAGCTGCGGGCGGACAACGCGGAAAAAACGGCCTTTAATATCGTGGGCTTCCAAACCCACCTGATGCATCCGGAGCAGAAGCGGGTCTTCGGCATGATCCCCGCCCTGCGCCGGGCGGAATATTTCCGCTACGGCTCCATGCACCGCAACAGCTTTCTCCGTTCTCCCGGGCGGCTGGACCGCTATTACCGGGTCATCGGCCGGGAGGAGCTTTTCTTCGCCGGACAGATCACCGGCGTGGAGGGCTATATCGAGAGCACGGCCTCGGGCCTTTGCTGCGGGCTGAATCTGGCCCGGCAGCTGCAGGGGCTGGCTCCCGTGACCTTTCCCCGGGAAACGGCCATGGGTGCGCTTTCGCTGCACATCAGCGAAAACCCAGAGCAGCGCTTTGACCCCATGAACATCAATTTTGGCATCATCACGCCGCTGGAGGTGCGCATCCGCGGCAAACAGGAGCGCTATGCCGCCGTCTCTGCCCGCGCGCTGGAGACGCTGGAGACGCTGCGTCCGCAGATCGAGGAGGGGAGACAGGCATGAAGATCATTTTAGACGCCATGGGCGGCGACAACGCACCGCAGGCGCCGGTGGAGGGCGCTGTTCTGGCAGCGGAGCGCTACGGCTGCGATATTTTCCTTACCGGCGACGAGGCCAGGCTCTCCGCGCTGCTGCAGGGCAGGGGGGCAGGGCATATCACCATCGTTCCTACCACGGAGGTCATTTCCATGGAGGACAAGCCCTCCACAGCCATCCGGCAGAAGAAGGACTCCAGCATGAGCGTGGGCCTTCGGATGCTGGCAGAGGGGCAGGCCGATGCCATGATCTCCGCCGGCTCCACCGGCGCGCTGCTGACGGGGGCGACGCTGGTGACAAAGCGCATCAAGGGCGTCCGGCGGGCGGCGCTGGGGACGCTGGTGCCCCAGCAGAACGGCGGAAAGGCCATCCTGATGGACTGCGGCGCCAATGCGGAATGCACGCCGGAATATCTGGTGCAGTTTGCCCTGATGGGCTATCTTTATATGAAATGCCAGCAGGGCGTGGAGCGGCCCCGGGTGGCGCTGGTGAACAACGGCGCCGAGGAGGGCAAGGGCGACCCCCTGCGTCAGGAGACCTATCGTCTGCTGCAGCAGGCCCATGCAGAAGGCCGCATCTGCTTCGTGGGCAATCTGGAAGGACGGGATATCTTCTCCGGCAGCGCCGAGGTCCTGGTGTGCGACGGCTTTACCGGCAATGTGCTGCTCAAGACCGTGGAGGGCACGGCGGGCTTTTTGCTGCGGGAGCTGAAGGAGATCTTCTATGCAAACGGCCTCTCCAAGCTGGCGGCGCTGGTGCTGAAGCCCGGACTGAAGCGGCTCCGCGGCAAGCTGGATTACAAGTCCGTGGGCGGCGCGCCGCTGTTCGGCATCTCCAAGCCGGTGATCAAGGCCCACGGCTCCTCCGACGCCCGGGCCTTCTGCGCGGCCTTTGAGCAGACGATCCTCTTTTCCCACTGCGGCTTTATCGGTCAGGTGGAGGAGAAGATCGCGCAGCTTTCCTGCGGGGAGGAAAAAGAAGAAAAAAATCCCTGAAACGGCTTTACAAGCGGGAATGGCTCTGCTATAATCTGCACGAATGAAGCCAATGTTAAGGAGGGTTTGCTTTATGGTATTTGAAAAATTGAGAAAGCTGATGGCCGAACAGTTCAGCATCAGCGAAAATGATATCACCATGGACACCAACTTTGTGGAAGATCTGGATGCGGATTCCATTGATATCATGGAGCTGATGATGGCTGTGGAAGAGACCTTCGATGTGGGCGAGGTGGAGGAGACCGCGCTGGAGTCCCTCAAGACTGTGGGCGATGTCGTGGGCTATATTTCCGATCGCCTGTAAGTGTTTTCGGCACGCCCTGCGCAAGCGGGGCCTTTTTGCTGTTATTTGCCGCGCTGTCTGCCCGACAGGGGGCCGCGGAGAAGGGGAGAAGCTATGTCTGAGTTTCCGCATTTTGATTACACCTTTCATAATCCTGCCCTGCTGCAGAATGCCCTGACCCACAGCTCCTACGCCAATGAGAACCGGGACAGGGGCGTCCGCAGCAATGAGCGGCTGGAATTTCTGGGCGACAGCGTTTTGGGGCTGATCTGCGCCCGGTATATTTATTCCGAATATAAAAACCTGCCGGAGGGCGAGCTGACCAAGCTGCGGGCGGCGGTGGTCTGTGAAAGCTCGCTGTATGAGTTTGCCTGCCAGATCGGGCTGGGTCAGCGGCTTTTGCTGGGCCGGGGCGAAAAGACCGGCGGCGGCAGCAAGCGCCCCTCCGTTTTGGCAGACGCCGTGGAGGCGGTGCTGGCGGCAGTCTATCTGGACGGCGGCTTCGACGCGGCGGAGGCCTTTATCCTGGCGTTCATCCGGCAGAAGTCGGAGAGCGTCATCCGCAGCCACGCCACGCTGGACTACAAGACCACCCTGCAGGAGATCGTCCAAAAGAACCACGAGGAGGTCCTCTCCTACCGGCTCAAGAGCGAGAGCGGCCCGGACCATGATAAGCGATTTGTTATGGAAGTGCTGATCAATTCCAATGTGATCGCCCAGGGCAGCGGCCACAGCAAAAAGCTGGCGGAGCAGGCGGCGGCCAAGGCGGCGCTGGAGCTGATGGGAGAATAAACCGTTTTTGGAAAACTGAAAAAAGCGGTTGACATTTGCAAAAAGTTTGGATATACTGAGTCCACAGCGATGATGCGGAAAAGTAAGCAAGCCAAAGCCTGCGCAGAGAGCCTCTGGCCGGTGGAAAGAGGAGAGGAAGGCCTGCCCAATACCCCGCGGAGAGCTGACGCCCGAACGGCAGAGCTGCCCAGTAGGCGCGTTCCGGGTGCGCCCGTTATCGCGCGGCCGTGTGTTGGCACGGGTTGAGGCCGCTTTCAAGGGAGCGGCGAATCAGAGGTGGTACCGCGTTTGCATCAGCAAGACGCCCTCTGTCCCATAGCTGGGGCGGAGGGCTTTTTTCATTTCAAACAACAGGAGGAGAGACCATGAGCGCAGTCAAGCTGACCTATCTGGGCCACGCCTGCTTCTGTCTGGAAGCGGAGGGCTTCCGCACGGTGCTGGATCCTTACCACGACGGCATGATCCCTGGTCTTCCGCCCCTGCGGGTGGAGGCGGAGGCGGTATTTTGCAGCCATCAGCACGATGACCACAACTATCTCCCTGCTGTGACGCTCACGGAGCGGGAGCAGAAGGCGCCCTACACGGTGACGGAGCTGGAGGTCCCCCACGACGATCAGGGCGGCCGGCTGCGGGGCATGAACACCGTCCGGTGCTTTCAGTTCCCGGGCCTGCGGGTGGTCCATCTGGGCGATCTGGGCCGGCTGCTGACGGAGCAGGAGGCCCGGACGCTGGCCGGGGCAGACTGCCTGCTGATCCCGGTGGGCGGCTATTATACCATCGACAGCCGCCAGGCAAAGCAGGTCATAGCGCAGCTCAGCCCCCGGGTCATCATCCCCATGCACTACCGGACGGATCGGACCGGCTTTGCGCAGATCAGCCGTCTGGAGGACTTTACGGCGCAGTTTTCCGCCGTCCGCTTCGGGGGCAGCAGCCTGCTGCTGGACGGACAGACGCCCGGCGGTGTGACCGTGCTGACGCCGGAAGCGCTGAAACAGGAAACAAATAAAAACTTCAAATAAAATGAAAGAGGAGAAACAGAAATGCAGCTTTATGAAGAACTGGTCGCCCGCGGGCTCATCGCCCAGGTGACCAACGAGGAAGAGATCCGAACCATGATCAACGCGGGCAAGGCCACCTTCTACATCGGCTTTGACTGCACGGCAGACAGCCTGACCGCCGGGCATTTTATGGCGCTGACGCTGATGAAGCGTCTGCAGATGGCGGGCAATAAGCCCATCGCGCTCATCGGCGGCGGCACCACCATGATCGGCGACCCTTCCGGCCGCACGGATATGCGCAAGATGCTTACCAAGGAGGATATTGCGCACAATGCTGCCTGCTTCAAGCGCCAGATGGAGCGCTTCATCGAGTTCGGCGAGGGCAAAGCCATCATGCTCAACAACGCCGACTGGCTGCTGAAGCTCAATTATGTGGAGCTTCTGCGGGAGGTGGGCGCCTGCTTCAGCGTCAACAATATGCTTCGGGCCAAGTGCTATGAGCAGCGGATGGAAAAGGGCCTTTCCTTCCTGGAGTTCAACTACATGATCATGCAGTCCTACGACTTCTACTTCATGTTCCAGCACTACGGCTGCAATATGCAGTTCGGCGGCGACGATCAGTGGAGCAATATGCTGGGCGGCACCGAGCTGATCCGCCGCAAGCTGGGCAAGGACGCCCACGCCATGACCATCACGCTGCTCACCGACTCTCAGGGCCATAAGATGGGCAAGACCGCCGGTAACGCCGTCTGGCTGGATCCCAACAAGACCTCTCCCTTCGAGTTTTACCAGTATTGGCGCAATGTGGGCGATGCGGATGTGCTCAAGTGCATCCGGATGCTTACCTTCCTGCCGCTGGAGCAGATCGATGAAATGGACCACTGGGAGGGCAGCCAGCTGAACCGCGCCAAGGAGATCCTGGCCTTTGAGCTGACAAGAATGGTCCACGGCGAGGAGGAGGCCCAAAAGGCCGAGGCCGCGGCAAAGGCGCTGTTTGTCAGCGGCGGCGCTTCCGCCGATATGCCCACCACCGCGCTTTCTCCGGAGGAGATCGGCGAAGGCATCGCCATTCTGGAGCTGCTGGTGAAGTGCGGTCTGGCGCCCTCCAAGGGCGAGGGACGCCGTCTGGTGCAGCAGGGCGGCATCCTGGCCGGCGACGAAAAGGTGGCCTCCATCGACCGGGTCTTTTCGCTGGACGAGCTGAAGCAGGGCGACCTGATCCTGCGGAAGGGCAAAAAGACCTTCCACCGTGTGGTGGTAAAATAAGCAAAAAGCAGAGCAGCGCGCCGGACGGGAGCCGCCGTCCGGCGCGTTTTCCATGGCGGCGGCTCCGTAAGCCCGCCGAAGCGCCCGCAGGCAGGCGCGGCAGGCGCGCCCGGCTGCCGGAGAAAAGCAGGCGGGTTTTTACAGTTTTTGCGCAAAACCGCTTGACAAACATTTCTTTTCATATTATACTTGAAAAGCTGATTTAAGAAAGTCTGACCTTCGCAGGTGTAGTTCAATGGTAGAATGTCAGCCTTCCAAGCTGAACACGTGGGTTCGATTCCCATCACCTGCTCCAGTTTCATCAGCGATAGCTTATATATGTATGTGCCTGTAGCTCAGCAGGATAGAGCAACTGCCTTCTAAGCAGTAGGTTGGGGGTTCGAGTCCCTCCAGGCACGCCATCATGTATGGTGGATGTGGCGCAGTTGGTTAGCGCGCCAGATTGTGGCTCTGGAGGCCGGGGGTTCGAGTCCCCTCATCCACCCCATTTTATTGCGACGCTCCCTCATTTCGGGGGAGCGCGCAAATTATTCGCCGGAGGGCGGCATATAATGGGCTGTCGCCAAGCGGTAAGGCACCAGACTTTGACTCTGGCATTCGCTGGTTCAAATCCGGCCAGCCCAGCCATAAGACTCAGTAGCTCAGTCGGCAGAGCACCTGCCTTTTAAGCAGGGTGTCCGGGGTTCGAATCCCCGCTGAGTCACCAATCAGGCAGCATGGATGCGCCCGGCACGAGCCGGGCGCATCGGTTTTTGAGCCGGTCAAGATCCTCTGCAGGGCAGGGGATCTTTTTTTAATCCTCAAACAGACTGTCGATGGACACCTGAAAGATCTGCGCAAGGGCAAAAAGCTCGATATCGGTGACGGTGCGGAGCCCGTCCTCCAGACGGGAGATCGAGCCGCGGCAAACATAGATCCCGCGCAGCTCCAGCTGCGCCGAGAGGGCCTGCTGGCTCATGCGCCGCGCCCGCCGCAGCTCACGCACTTTTGCGCCCACAAGATTCATGGAATTGCCGTCAATAATGCGTGCCATGCACTTTCCTCCTTTATTTTTGTCTTATTTCAGGACAAAATGTCTTGACAAAGGACAAAAACAATGATACCCTGATACCGGAATGATTTTGTCCTGTAACGAGACAAAATCAAAAAATATAACCGGTATAAGACGGTGGCGATGTATGGAAAATATGATGTCACCTACGAGAAGGAGGACGGCAGCGTAAAAACCGTCAAGTGGACGGGGCGCAACTGCACGCTGCGTCTGGATCGGAACAGCGTCTACACCGTCACCATTCGCCCCTTTGATGATGCGGAGCTGCAGGTCAGGAGCCTTTTCCATGGATATAGTGTGCGCTGGACGAGAACGCCCAGCTGGTGGATCAAATCGACAAAAGGGATCCAGCTCTGCCGCTGACATAGCAGATGGGCGGAGCTCCTGTGCCGGGCGCTTGCCGCGCCCGGCATTTTTGCGCCTTTTGCCGCGCAGAAACAGTTGTATTTTTGTGCGCCGTATGCTACAGTGGTAGGCGAAGAACTATGCTGGGGAGCGCCGCTTCCCGGCCTTGTATGGGAGATATGACATGAACAGAAAAATTCTTTCTCTTTTGCTTGCACTGTGCCTGCTGCTTTCGCTGACCGCCTGCGGCGATGCGGAGCCGGATGTGCCGGATGTGCCGGATGCGCCGGGGCAGGGAGACTCCGTCCAGCCCGCTGCCAATGGCGGTGATGAGAGCTGGGCTATTTACTGGTATCTGTGCGGCAGCGACCTGGAGGGCGACGGCGGCTTCGCCACCGACGATCTGGCCGAGCTGATGGAGGTGGAGCTGCCTGAACATGTTACCGTGGTCATCCAGACCGGCGGCGCCTCCACCTGGTGGAACGACCTGATCGATGCGGAGAAGCTTCAGCGCTGGGTCTACGACAGCCAGGGCCTTACGCTGGTAGATGAGCAGCCCTCTGCCAGCATGGGCGAAGCCTCTACACTGGCGGATTTTCTGGCCTTTGCCAATGAAAACTATCCGGCCAGCCGCAAGGCCGTCCTGTTCTGGAACCACGGCGGCGGCTCTGTCTCCGGCGCGGCCTTCGACGAGCTTTATGATCTGGATTCGCTGACGCTGGACGAGATGTATGCGGCCTTTTCCTCTGTCTGGCCGGAAAACGCCGCCCAGCCGCCGCTGGAGCTCATCGGCTTTGACACCTGCCTGATGGCTACCGTGGATGTGGCGCATGTGTTCTCCGGTCTGGCCCGCTATATGGTGGCTTCGGAGGAGACGGAGCCCGCCAACGGCTGGTATTACACCGGCTGGGCCGGCGCGCTGGCGGAGGATCCCGCCATGGATGGCGCGGCACTGGGCAGGATCATCTGCGATACTTATTATGAAGGCTGCCAGGCGGTGGGAACAGAGGAAAACGCCACGCTTTCCCTTGTAGATCTGACCCGGACCGGCCCGCTGCTGGAGGCCTATGAGGCCTTCGGCACAGAGGCGCTGGCTGCAGCCTGCCAGGATCCCAGCTTTTTCACGCAGTTTGCCCGCGTCGCTGCCAAGAGCGAAAACTATGGCGGCAACACCCGCCAGCAGGGCTATACCAATATGGTAGATCTGGGCAGTATGGCCCGGCAGAGCGCCGATATGCTGGATTCCTCCGCTGCAGTGCTTTCTGCGCTGGACGATTGCGTCCTCTATCAGGTCAGAGGAAAATACCGGGCGGAGGCCACGGGACTTTCCTGCTATTATTCCTACAACGGCGATGTGGATGATTTCAACGGCTATATCAGCGTTGGCGCAGGCGAAGCCTTCAAATATTTTTATGCCTATGAGCTTACCGGCCAGCTGGATGAGGACGGCATGGCCTATGTGGCTGATGCAGCCGGCCTGGAGCTGACCGAGCTGCCCACGGTGCAGACGGTGGAGCGGATGGACTGGGACGGCGCGCCGCTGACCCTTTCGGAGCAGGGCAACGCTGTTCTGACGCTGGGGCCCGAGGCGAAGGATGTTCTGGCAGGCATTGGCTTCTCCTTGTATTATGTAGACGAGGAGGCAGACATGATGCTCCTGCTGGGCACCGACAATGACATGACCGCAGACTGGGAAAACGGTGTGTTTTCCGATAATTTCCGCGGCGTGTGGGGCAGCATCGACGGCTGCCTGGTCTATATGGAGCTGAGCTTCGAGGGCGAGGATTATAACATTTACTCCGTGCCGGTGCTGCTCAACGGCGAGGATTACAACCTGCAGGTGGCCTATGATTTCACCGAGAGCGAATGGTATATCATGGGCGCCCGGCGCGGCATTGATGCGAGCGGCATGGCCGACAAGGAGCTGCGCCTTCTGCAGGAGGGCGATGAGCTGACCACCATCTGGTATCTCTCCTCTTTGAGCGGCGAGGACGATCCGGAGCCTTACACGGCGGAGACGCTCACCGTCACGGCGGATACTGCCTTTGCCGAGACTGCGCTGTCCGACGGCCTTTATGCCATGGTCTTTGAAATGACGGACGCGCTGGGCGGCTGCACCTATTCCGAGGCTGCCATCTTTGAGTGCGTAGACGGCGAGATCTATACCACGGTCTGAGCCGCTGCCCGATGGGAGCTCCGTTCGCAAAAAGCACAGGCGTTTCGCCCGGTCTCTCTCAGAAAAGAGACCGGGCGGTTGTTCCCTCGACGAAAACATGGTTTTTTGATATACTGAAGAAAAATTCAAAAAAAATGAGCATCGGCGCGACCGTACCTGTCAGAAAGTTGTTCTTATAGGTGAAGACGGTTCGCGGAAAGGAGCCGCCTATGGATGACCGGAGCATCGTGGAGCTCTACTGGAGCCGGGATGGCCGTGCCATCACTGAAACACAGCAAAAATACGGGCCCTACTGCGCCCGAATCTCTGCCAATCTGCTGGAGGACGCCCGGGACTGTGAGGAAAACCTCAGCGATACCTGGCTGGCCGCCTGGAACGCCATTCCGCCGGCCCGGCCGGAGGTGCTTCCGCCCTTTTTGGGCCGCATCGCACGAAATCTGGCGCTGAATCGCCTGAAAGCCCGCCGGGCGGAAAAGCGGGGCGGAGACGGCGTGCTTTCGCTGGAGGAGCTGGACGGCTGCATCCCCGACGGCAAACGACTGGAGGAGAGCCTGGAGGCCCGGGAGCTTGCCCGCAGCATCAGCGCCTTTCTCCGGACGGAGACCGGGGAGGCGCGGCAGATGTTTGTTCTGCGGTATTTTTATTGCGAGCCGGTAGAGGCCATTGCCCAAAGACTGGGCGTGGGGCAGAGCAAGGTCAAATCCGCCCTGTCCCGCACCAGAAGGCGACTGCGGCAGCATCTGGAAAAGGAGGGAGTGATCCATGAAGCATGAACAGCTGGCACAGGCCATGACCCTGCTGGACGATGATCTGCTGGAGGAAGCCCGGCTGGCTGCGCCTCGGAAAAAGGTCATCCCATGGCCGCGCTGGGCGGCAGCGGCTGCTGCCTGTCTGGCGCTGGTGCTGACACTGCGGCTTTGGCCCGGTGATGGGACGCTGTTTTCCCGCGGCGTTTCTGTCGGCACGGAGCCGATCCCCGTTTCCGATGACATTGCCACCCAGTCTTTTTTGGGGCGGAGCGTTTCGGAGCCGCTTTCCCTTTCGCTGGAGCTGAAGCTGAGGCGGGAGAGCACGATCCGCGTCTCTGCCGGAACGCTGCAGCTTCTTTCGGGGGACGCACAGCCTTCCGAGGGAACGGAGCTTTTCGGCAGCGGCAGGCTTTCGCTGGAATGGACGATTGAAGACGCTCATCCCGGGGAATGCTATAGGATGACTGCCGGGGAAAGCGTCTACCTTCTGGTTTATGACAGCTCCTGCGGGAGCTGGACGATTTTTGAACAAAAAGGAGAACAAACACCATGAAGTATTTGAAAAAGCTCATCGCGCTGGCGCTGTGCGCCGGTATGCTCTTCGCACTGGCCGCCTGCGGCAAGCAGAACGACAAGAATAACGCCGGGGGAAATGGCACGCCGGAGGCCCAGGGCCCCGCATCGCCGCTGGAGCTGCTTACCAAGGTCTGGGACAGCTATACCGATGCCGAAAAGTTTCCGGCGGCGGGCGGCGATTATGATAACAGTGTGGACGGCGCACCCGGCACCTTTGATATCAGCAAGGCCGACAATGTGGAATATCTGCTGACCCTGCCTCAGGACAAGGTCTCCCTCATCGACGGCGCGGCGTCGTTGATGCATATGATGAATGCCAACACCTTCACCTGCGGCGCCTTCCACCCCGCCAAGGCGGAGGACGCCGACACTCTGGCCCAGACCCTGCGGGATGCCATTCAGGACAAGCAGTGGATGTGCGGCTTCCCGGATAAGCTGGTGGTGGCCAAGACGGACGGCTATGTGGTGTCGCTCTACGGCGATCAGGAGCTGGTGGACACCTTCCGGGACAAGCTCGCCGCCGCCTGGACGGATACGGAAGTGGTCTTTGACGAGGCCATCCAGTAAGCTATGCTTTTTTCCAGTCTTCCGTTTCTTTACTATTTTTTGCCCGCAGTGCTGCTGCTGTACTTTGCGGCGCCGCGCAGACTGAAGAATACTGTCCTGCTGGCGGGCAGTCTGGTTTTTTATGCTTGGGGTGAGCCGCGGTTCGTGCTGGTGATGCTGGCGGAGATCCTGTTGGGCTACCTGTTCGGCCGGTGTATCGAAAAGCACCGGGGGACGGCCCGGGGCAGGCTGCTGCTGATCCTCGCCCTGACACTGGATCTGGGAGCGCTGGGCTATTTCAAATACGCGGATTTTTTCCTCCGGAGCGTGAATGCCGTCACGGGCCTTTCGCTGCCTCTGCTGCAGATAACGCTGCCCATCGGCATCAGCTTTTATACCTTTCAAATCATCAGCTACCTGGTGGATGTCTGGCGGGGAACGGTGCCGGCACAGAAGAATCTGGTGGATCTGGCGGCCTATGTTGCCATGTTTCCACAGCTCATCGCCGGGCCCATCGTGCGCTATTCTGAGATCGCGCAGCAGCTGCGGGGGCGGCGGCATACGCTGGAGGATGCGGCGCTTGGCGCACGCAGATTTGTGCTGGGCCTTTCAAAAAAGGTGCTCATCGCCAATGTGCTTTATCAGCTGATGACAGCGTTTCAATCCAGCACCCAGCGGTCGGTGCTGTTTTGCTGGGTCTATGCCATGTGCTGCGTGCTGCAGATCTATTTTGACTTTTCCGGCTACAGCGATATGGCCATTGGCTTAGGGCGGATCTGCGGCTTCCGCTTTGCGGAGAACTTCGATCATCCCTGCGTTTCCCGCAGCGTCACGGAGTTCTGGCGGCGGTGGCACATCAGCCTTGGCTCCTGGTTCCGGGATTATGTGTATATCCCCCTGGGAGGCAGCCGGGTGAGCCGAGGGCGCCAGCTGCGCAACATCCTTGTGGTGTGGCTGCTTACGGGCCTTTGGCATGGCGCGGCATGGAACTTCGTTTTGTGGGGCTTGCTGTTTGCGCTGCTGCTGATGGCAGAAAAGCGCTTTTTGCTGCCGGTTTTGCAGAAGCGCCGGTTGCTGAGCCGGCTCTATATGCTTTTGATTCTGCCGCTGAGCTTTGTGCTGTTCAATGCCGGCAGCATAAGCGAGGCATTTTCCCAGATCGCCGCCATGTTCGGCGGCGGAGGCCTGCCTTTATGGAATGCGGAGACCCTGTATGAGCTGCGGAGCTACGGCGTGGTGCTGCTGATGGCGATCCTCGGAGCCACGCCCATCCCGGCCCGGCTCATGGAGCGGTGGCGGAGAAGCTCTTTGGGAAACAGGCTCCAGACGCTGACGGAAGCGCCGGCGCTGGCGGCTCTGCTGCTGGTGAACACCGCCTATCTGGTAGACGGCTCCTTCAACCCTTTCCTGTATTTCCGCTTTTAAGGAGGACGATGAGACATGAAGCAATGGAAAAATATCTCCGTCCTGCTGCTTTTGGGCGGGCTTTTGCTGGGGCTTGGGCTTTGGAGCGCTCTGCGCACGCCGGATGAGATCTCCGTCAGCGAGCGCCGTCTGCTGGCTCAGCCGCCGGAGCTCAGCGCTTCCGCTTTGGTTTCCGGGCAGTATGCCAAACAGACGGAGGCGGCTGCGCCGGATCAGTTTCCCCTGCGGGAGACCTTCCGACGGCTGAAGGCGCTGATCTCACGGGATCTCTTTGGTCAGAAGGATGTGAACGGGATCTATCTGGCTGGGGGCTATGCCTCCCAGCTGGAATATCCCCAGAACGACGCCTCGCTGGACCATGCGGCGGAGCGGATCCGCTGGATCTGCGAGCACGATCTGCAGGGGAGCCGGGTCTTTTTCTCGGTGATCCCGGACAAAAACGCCTTTCTGGCGGCAGAAAACGGTTATCCTGCGCTGGATTATGACGCTTTCATCGAAAGCCTCTGCGCCCGTCTGCCGGAGCTTTCCTATATCGACCTGCGGCAGACCCTTTCGCTGGAGGATTATTACCGGACGGATCTGCACTGGCGGCAGGAGGCGCTTTTGGAGACGGCCCGGGCGCTGGCGGAGGGCCTTGGTGTGACGCTTCCCCAGACCGAGTATACGGAAAACACGCTGAACGCTCCTTATTACGGGCTTTATGCCGGGCAGTCTGCTCTGCCCATGGAACCGGATGCGCTGCGCTGGCTCACCTCGGAGACGCTGGAGCAGTGCCGGGTCTGGAACGGGGAGACCGATACCTGGGGCCCGGTCTACGACCTGGAAAAGGGCGCGGGCAAGGATCCCTATGAGCTGTTTCTCTCCGGCTCGGTGTCGCTGCTGCGGCTGGAAAACCCCAACGCCGGGACCGACCGGGAGCTGATCGTCTTTCGGGATTCCTTCGGCAGCAGCCTGATGCCCCTGCTGGCGGAGGCCTATGCCTCCATCACGCTGGTGGACATCCGCTATCTGCCTGCCGCAAGGCTCGGCACGCTTCTGGATTTCCACGGGCAGGATGTGCTGTTTCTTTACAGCGTCCCGGTGCTCAACAACAGCGATACGCTGAAATAAAACAGAAAACAAAAAAGCATGGCCGCCGGCGTTCCGGCGGCCATGCTTTTTTACAGCGTTATGCCTGCTCCAGCAGCTTCCACAGGGTCTGCTCCGCCCCCAGCAGCTGCAGCAGCCGGACGGCCTCCTGCCGGGCCGCCTGCCGCTTTTCCGGGGAAACGGGGGCCTTTCTGGCCCGCAGCAGCAGGTTTTTGGGGGAATGGGCCAGGTCAATGAACTCCAGCACCTGCACCTCATAGCCCTGGCTTTCCAATAGCTTGGCCCGCACCGCATCGGTGGCCAGCGCACACAGCCGCTCCTTCAGGATGCCGTAATCCGTCAGCGGCGGCAGCGCATCCCGCTTCACCTGCAGGTTCAGCTCATGCTGACAGCAGGGGACGGACAGGATCGCCTCTGAGCCCCATTGAGCCGCATGGTACAGTGCATAATCTGTGGCGGTGTCGCAGGCATGCAGCGTGATCACCAGATCGGGGGCCTGATCGGCCAGATAATCCCGGATGTCGCCGCAGCGGAAATGCAGCCCGGTATAGCCATATTTTTCTGCCACAGCGCTGCAGTGGGCGATCACATCCTCTTTCAGATCCAGCCCAACAATATCCGCTTTTTTCCGCAGGATCTGGGTGACATAATAGTAGACCACAAAGGTCAGATAGGACTTTCCGCAGCCAAAATCCACGATGCGCAGCGTTTCCCGGGGATTTTTGGCCAAAACATCGTTCAGAAGCTCCACAAAGCGGTTGATCTGCTTGAATTTATCGTATTTGGCCTTGACAACCCGGCCCTCCGGCGTCAGCACGCCAAGATCCACCAGCGGAGGGATGCGCATGCCCTCCTCCAGCAGATACTGCTTTTTCCGGTCGTGTCCGGCCGGCCGCTCCAAAACGGACTGCACCGCCTGACGCTGGAAAAACAGCTTGCCTTTTTTGGAGATCTTCAGGCAGAAGGAAGCGCCCTGACAAAGGGCGTCCAGCTGGCCGTAGTGGGCCAGCAGCGCTTCCAGCCGGGCGGGCCCCTCCGAAAGGGGCAGATTTTCGTGGAAAGCCTGCGTTTTGGTGAACTTTTCCAGCTGAAGCAGCTCCTGCCCCCGCAGCGTCACCGGACGGCCCTGAATTCGAAGATATTCCGCGCCGGCGCGGGGATTGCTCACCGTCAGGCGGCGCAGGGGCAGGGAGAAGATCTCCTCCAGCCCCTGCCGGATCGTTTCGATGCTCATACCGTCACCTCTCCCAAAAGCGTCGTGCCCTCCAGCCCGGTGATGCGCACCGGCAGGACCTGATTGTGCAGCCCCTGTCCCCGGGCCCTTACCAGGCAGTATTCCGGGATATGGCCGCTGAAGAAGCCATCCTCCTCCTGCTCAAAGAGCACGGGCCGGGTCTGGCCCACGAAGCTCCGCAGATAATCCAGCTCCAGCCTGCGGCAGACCTCCGCCGCCTTGGCGGCCCGCAGGGCCTTCTGGGCGTTTGGCACCTGGCCGGGCATGGACCAGGCCACAGTCCCCTCCCGCCGGGAGAAGGGGAAGATATGGACCTTGCACAGCCGGCACTGCTCCACGAAGGCAAGGCTCTCCGTAAGATCCTGCTCCGTCTCGCCGGGGAAGCCCACGATCAGGTCGGTGGTGATGGCGCAGCCGGGCATGGCTTGCCGCAGCAGCCGGCAGGATTCCAGATAGCGGGCGGGGTCGTATTTCCGGTTCATGGCCTTCAGCGTTTTGGCGCAGCCGGACTGCAGGGAAAGGTGGAACTGGGGGCAAAGCTGGGGCAGCGCGGCGCAGCGGGCGGCAAAGTCGGCGGTGACGGTCCGCGGCTCCAGACTGCCCAGCCGCAGCCGGACGCCGGGGGCAGCGCGGCAGACACCCTCGATCAGGTCCATCAGGGTAGGCGTCCCGGGCAGATCCCGGCCATAGGCGCTGATCTCGATGCCGGTGAGGACGATCTCCCGGTAGCCCTCGGCGGCCAGCCGGGCGCTTTCCGCAAGGGCCGTGTCCAGCACCATGGAGCGCTCCGGCCCCCGGGCATAGGGGATGCGGCAGTAGGTGCAGAAGTTCTGACAGCCGTCCTGCACCTTCAGAAGCGCCCGGGTGCGGCCGGAAAGACCGCCGGCCGGCAGCACATCGAAGCCGGGCCGCGGCCCCTGCCAGAGCGGTGTGACACCATCTGTGGCCAGACCCTCCGCAATGTCCACGATCCGGCTCTTGTCCGCCGTGCCGACCACCGCGTCTGCGCCGCACAGGGCCTTGGCCTCCTCCGGTTTCAGCTGGGCGTAGCAGCCGCAGAGGATCAGCCGGCAGTTGGGGTTGAGCCTGCGGCAGCGGCGGGCGGCGTTGCGGGATTTTTTGTCGGAAAGGGCCGTCACCGTGCAGGTATTGACGATATAAATGTCTGCAAAGCCGTCGAAGGGCACCAGCTGATGCCCGCGCTGCTGAAACAGGCGCTCCAGCGCCTGGGTCTCAAATTGATTGGCCTTGCAGCCCAGCGTGTAAAAAGCGATCTTCATTGCATTTTCTCCATCTGATAGCATCTGACTCTTTATTATAGCGGATGTTTGCCCGTTTTGCAATAATTCCCCGGGGCTTTCGCATAAAATGAAATGAATCTGAGAAAAAACGGAGGCGTTGATCATGAAAAAATGGACTGCCGCGCTGCTTTGCCTTTGCCTGCTGCTGCCGGTGCGCTTCTCCTGCCGGGCGGAAACGGCGGAGCCGGGCCCTGGCGTGGGCGCGCCGTCGGCGCTGCTGATGACTCTTTCCGGCCAGACGCTCTGGGAAAAGGACGCCCATGCGCCCCGGGAGCCTGCCAGCGTCACCAAGGTGATGACGCTGCTTCTGGTGTGCGAGGCCATCGACAGCGGCAGCCTTTCGCTGGAGGATACCGTCACGGCCTCCGCCTATGCTTCGTCCATGGGCGGCAGCCAGATCTGGCTGAAGGAGGGGGAAACCTTCACGGTGGAGGAAATGCTGAAGTGCGTGGTCATCGCCAGCGCCAACGACTGCGCCGTGGCGCTGGGGGAGCATCTGGCGGGCAGCGAGGAGAGCTTTGTCCAGCGGATGAACGCCCGTGCGGAGGAGCTGGGCATGGCAGACACCCATTTTGTCAACTGCTGCGGCCTGACGGCGCCGGGCCATGTGACCTCCGCCTATGATATCGGCCTGATGAGCGCCTGTCTGCTGCGGGAGCATCCCTGGATCTCCGACTATGCCACCATCTGGCAGGATACCGTTCGGGGCGGCGCCTTCGGCCTGGACAATACCAATAAGCTGCTGAAGCATTATCCCGGCATGACCGGCCTGAAGACCGGCTATACCTCCTCCGCCGGCTACTGCATCTCCGCCTCCGCCCTGCGGGAGGAACTGCACCTGATCGCAGTAGTGCTGGGCAGCGCCCGGAAGGAGGACCGGAGCCGGGATGTCTGCACGCTGCTGAACTGGGGCTTTGCCAATTACGCCGCCGTGCGCTTCACGGCGGATCAGCCGCTGATGCCCATCCCCGTCAGCCTGGGGACCAGGGAGCAGGCGGGCTGCGCTTTGGCGGAGGCCCAGCCGCAGGTGCTGCCCCGGAGCTGGCTGGGAGAACTTACAAAGGAGGTGCAGCTGGAGGAGCGGCTGCAGGCGCCTGTGGCGGAAGGGCAGCAGGTTGGCTGGCTTATTGTGCGGCGGGAGGGAGCGGAGGTCTGCCGTATTCCGGTGAATGCCGCAGAGACGATCCCCCGGCTGACGCTGCTGCAGATTTTCCGCAGATTGTTTTTCTGTGTCGCCGGGAAAAAATTTATGGGGAATTCATAAAAACAGGTTGTGGGAAGCGAAAAAGTATGATACCATAAAGGCAGAAAAAACGCTTCCCATTACGAACAGGAGGAGATTTAATATGGTGAAAGTGATCATGGGCCTTCGCGGCTCCGGAAAAACCAAGCAGGTGATCGATCTGGTCAACACTGCCGTCAACGAAGAGGCGGGCAGCGTTGTTTGTGTGGAACGGGGCCAAAAGCTCCGCTTCAACATCAAATACAGTGCGAAGCTCATCGACCTGGACGAATACCCCATGGAGCAGGGCTATGATACCCTCTATGCCTTTATCTGCGGTCTGTATTCCGGCAACTACGATATCACCCATGTGTTTATCGACAGCCTTTTCAAGATCACCGGTGAAGATGACGACGCCAAGGCCGGCGCGTTCCTGGATAAGCTGGAGGCTTTTTCCAAGGCTTCCGGGATCAAGTTCACCATTACCATCAGCGCCGACGCCTCTACCGCGGCGGACGATGTGAAAAAGTATTTCTAAGCGCAGCGATCTTTGCGCCCCGGGTCTCCGGGGCGCTTTTTTACATCATAATTTTTCAAAATAGGGATAGGAAACCGCAGGGAAATGTGCTATAATCAAACCATGTATCGATATGCTCTGAAAAAAGCGATCCGGCTCCTGCTGCTGGCGGGGGCCCTGTGGGTGACCGTCCTCTGCACCGGCTGCGGTCTGCAGCCGGTGGACGGTCTTTTGACCCTGCCCAAGCTGCCTGCGGAATATGCCCTGCTGCAGCAGCAGCTGGACGAGGTTTTGGCCGGCGGGGCGGTCTATGCCTCTGCGGAGAGCGGGACCTCCCGGCAGGCCGTTCAGCAGGTGGATCTGGACGGCGACGGGCAGGACGAGACCGTAGCCTTTTTCCTGACGGCGGAGGGCGCCTACCAGGCCCATGTGTTTCGCCAGAAGGAGGGCGTCTATACCAAGGTGGGCGTGGCGGAGGGCTTTGGCAGCACGCTGAAGGCCATCTATTACCCTGCCTGCGGCAAAAACGGGGCCAGGGGCCTTGCCATGTGCTGGGGCTTTGACGAAAACGGCGCTTATGGCATGACCATCTACACCATGGAGCAGGACGGCATGCGCATCATTCTGGATATGCAGTATGCGGATGTGGCCATTGAAGATGTCAACGGCGACGGCGCGGCGGATGATGCCGACGCCGCCATGGTCTACGCCTACGTCAACGGGAAGCTGCCCCTCACCGATGCGCAGCTGTCGCTGGCGGATGTGGACGGCTCCGGCAAGGTGGACGCGGCGGACGCGGCCC
>ENA-OUQC01000829-OUQC01000829.1-human-gut-metagenome-genome-assembly--contig:-NODE-829-length-19262-cov-3.364138_pt1 | contig 19262 bp, 16 predicted proteins | sample MGYA00237942_ERZ548815 | MGnify/ENA primary metagenome ERZ548815 (study PRJEB26490, sample SAMN05194722) | human gut metagenome | biome: terrestrial biome; feature: human-associated habitat; material... | reverse complement strand
ACTTGTTGCGCTGTTTATTTGTAAGCTTGTCGATGAAAGCACGAAGACCGAAGACGACGAAGTAGAATTCCAGTATAAGCAAGGAACGGATACATACGAGACTCTGCAAGATCGACTCCAACGGCTCCACAGAGACGGTATGGAGAAATTCATGCGTGAGGAAATACTCTATGTTTCTGCTGATTATCCAGAATGGCTATTCTCAACATATACCGGTTCCAAACGCAAAAAAGCGATTGAGGATCTTCAGAATACGATCCGTATTTTGAAATTCTATTCGAACAATGATTTTGCGTTCAAAGATGTCCACAATGAAGAACTGTTCTATCAGAACGGAAAGATTCTCGTTGAGATGGTGCAGTTGTTTGAAAAATACAGAATTGTCTATCCGTCAAAGCATCAATTCCTGGGCGATCTCTTTGAGCAGCTGTTGAACAAGGGGTTCAAGCAGAATGAAGGACAATTCTTTACGCCGATGCCGATTACTCGTTTCATTTGGGATAGTCTGCCTGTTGATCGGATGGTAAAGTCTGATAGAGGAAATGTTTATCCAAAGGTCATTGACTACGCCTGCGGAGCTGGACATTTTTTGACTGAAGCTATCGAAGCGATCAATTATTTTGTACAGTCAGATGGAAATAATGCATGGGTCAGAGATCACATTTACGGAATCGAAAAAGACTATCGTCTTGCCCGCGTTGCAAAAATATCGCTGTTTATGAACGGCGCGGGAGAGGGCAACATTATTTTCGGCGACGGGTTGGAAAACGTACCTGATAAGGGGATTGAGAACGGCACTTTTGATATTCTGGTTGCTAATCCGCCATATGCAGTAAAAGATTTCAAGCAGCATTTACAACTTAAAAACAACAGCTTTACCCTTCTTGACCGAATTGGCATGAACGGCGGAGAGATTGAAACGCTGTTTGTGGAGCGAATTGCACAGCTGCTAAAGCCGCAGGGAGTCGCGGCGGTGATCCTACCGAGTTCTATTCTCTCGAATGACAGCGCAAGCTACACCGGAGCCAGGGAGCAGCTTTTGCAGAATTTCTACATCCGGGGAATTGCCGCCTTCGGTTCCAAAACCTTTGGCGCGACCGGAACGAATACTGTCGTGATGTTTCTGGAAAAATTCAATGAACCGCCGAAACAGATTGACCTGTCAGCAGATTCTGTTGATGCGGTTTTTAGCGGTGCAGAGCTTGCCGAATGGAAAGATAAAGACATTTTCGAGGCATATCTTGCACAGATTGATATCGACGAGAATGAGTACAGAGCCTTTTTGAATAAATCCCTTTCCGTTGCAGATCTGGAAGGATCCAAATACTTCAAAATGTATGTGATGGCGTTTGCCGATTCTTCAGATGCAAAGAACCTGCTGAAAACAAAAGCATATCAGCAGAAAAGTGCTGATGAGCAGGCAGCCGCGTATCTGGAAAGATTGTATTCGTATGCTTCCTCCATTGAGCGGGAAAAACTGTTTTATTTCTCGCTGGTGTATCAGCAGACAACTGTGATCATTACGGCTCCGGCAGACAACAAGGCACAGAAAGAATTCCTCGGATATGACTGGTCAAACCGCAAGGGTAACGAGGGCATTCAGATCATCACGCCAGGCGGAAAGATGTATGACGATGCAGATCGCGCGGCAGAGGGAACTCTGGCCAATGCAGTCAAGGTATCTTTTGAAGGATTAGTTCCGCAGTTTAGTGAGGACCAGCTTGTTTACGGAGCCGCTGTTGCCACAAAAAACATGTTGGATTATTCCAGAGCTGGTTTCAATAAGTCTATCAGAATAAGCGTAAACAAGAAGATTGTTATCGAAAGTAAATATCCCTTGAAAACCATAGATGAGCTACAGGTATTATTAAAACGCGGAAAGTCACCGACATATGGCGATTCGAAAGTACAAGTCATTAAATCCGGGCAAGCACGAGGGTACCGGGATTTTGATTTTTCATCGAAATACTATCTTGCTAAGGATACTGAGATCGATGAGCGGAAGCTTCAAAAGGGAGATATTTTGATCAATTCGACAGGTGTTGGAACCGCAGGCCGAGTAACCCTTTTTGAGTTGGATGGTGATTATGTGGTAGACAGCCACATCACAATATTCCGCCCTAACGACGAAGTATTACCCACTTTTGTGCTATTGGTGCTGTCTTCAGTTGTCGGATTCAAAACGCTTGAGAAGATGGCAGATGGTTCAAGCGGACAAGTTGAGTTGTCTATTGAGACCATAAAAAGCATTAAGGTCCCAGTTCCACCTATTCCCGTTCAACAGGAGATTGTAGATGCATGTGCCAAAATCGACGATGAATTCAATACTTCCCGCATGAGCATTGAGACCTACAGGCAGAAGATAGCCGATCTGTTTGCAGAACTTGATGTTGTTATGTCAACCGGGGGGGGTACAAACTGAGCCTGTCTGATACACAAAAATTCAGCGTTGCCATTGGTAAGCGGGTTTTGGACAAAGAGCTTGTATCGAATGGTACAATTCCCGTTTACAGCGCCAATGTCACTGCGCCGTTTGGCTTTATTGATAAATTGCTGATTACGGATTTCTCCGCGCCCTCTGTGCTGTGGGGAATTGACGGAGACTGGATGACCAGCTACTTGCCTTCAGACATGCCGTTCTATCCCACAGATCACTGCGGTGTCCTCCGCTGCAAGACCTCTGAAGTAAATCCTCGTTATCTTGCACACCTTCTTGAAGTCGAAGGTGGAAAAATGGGCTTCTCTCGGTCGTATCGTGCTTCCCTCGACAGAGTACAGGGAATTACATTTACTGTTCCTGATATTTCAATACAAAACAACGCTATGTCGAAAGTAGAGGACCATGAAATGGCTATAAAAGAACTGGAAGGGTCTTTAGAAAAAATAGCTTCTCGAAGAAGTGAGATTATTAGAAAAGCATTAGCGGAGTGACTGTTTGACGGTGCTATATTTTAAGCGAAAGAACCGGAGGAGATTACATGGATAAAACAGGAGTTATTTACATACTGACCAATCCGTCTTTTCCCGAATATGTTAAAATTGGATATGCAGACGATATCGACAAGCGGCTGCAGCAGCTCAACCGGAGCGAGTGTATTCCCTTTGCCTTCCGGGTCTACGCAACCTATGAGGTCAATTCGCGGCTTTCTGATCTGAAGATTCACAGCATCATTGACAAGCTGAACCCCAACCTACGTTCCATCGAGAACTTCAATGGAAAGCAGCGCATCCGTGAGTTCTATGCCATGTCACCGGAAGACGCCTATTCCATCCTGGAGGCCATTGCGGAGATCCACGGCTGCGCGGACAAGCTAAAACGAATTGCTATGGATGAAACCCAGAAGCAGGCGGAGGAAACCGCGCAGGAGATCGATGCTGAGCACAAAGAACGCCAGTCTCCTTTCCACTTCTCCATGTGCGGCATTCAACCCGGTGAGGAGCTCGAGTTTTGCAATAACCCGGAAATCAAATGCACCGTAGTAGATGATAAAACGGTAAGCTATCAAGGGCAGGTCTACTCGCTCTCGGCTTTGGCTCAGCTACTCACTGGCAGCAAATACTCCGTCGCCGGCCCGCGCTATTTCAAGTACAGGGGCGAATGGCTGAATGACGTGCGCCACCGACAGGAGAAATAAGTGCCTGTAAACCCACTAGTTGTATACAATAACAGGAGGACACACCATGGAATCTCTTTACGAAAAAGCACTGAAAAGCGCAGAGTACATCAAGGCGCACACCACCAAGCGTCCGAGGGTGGCGGTGGTGCTGGGGTCTGGCCTGGGAAATCTGACCGCCGACTTTACCGACACGGAGGAGCTGCCCTACAAGGACATCCCCAACTTCCCGGTATCAACAGTTGAAGGCCATTCGGGCAAGCTGATATTCGGCAACCTCGGCGGCAAATACGTCATGGCAATGCAGGGTCGTTTCCACTACTACGAGGGATATGACATGAAGCAGGTGACATTCCCTGTGCGTGTCATGAAGGCTCTCGGCGTGGAGACTCTGTTTGTCAGCAACGCGGCAGGCGGCATGAACAAGGAGTTCCGAGTAGGCGACGTGATGATTATCGCCGACCATATCAACCTGTTCCCCGAAAATCCTTTGCGCGGCAAGAACTACGAGGAACTCGGCCCACGCTTCCCGGCAATGACAGAGGCGTATTCACACGAGCTGATAGCAATGGCAGACAAGATTGCTGGCGAAGACAATATCCGTCTGATGCACGGCGTCTACGTGGGCACTCCCGGCCCGACTTTCGAGACGCCCGCAGAGTATGAGTATTTCCGCGTTATAGGCGGCGACGCTGTGGGCATGTCTACCGTCCCCGAGGTTATAGTAGCCAACCATGCCGGAATGCGTGTGTTCGGGGTATCTGTGATAACTGACCTCGGCGGCAAGGATGTGACTGAAGTTCCCACACACGAGGAGGTACAGAAAGCGGCTATCAAGGCGCAGCCTGTGATGACGCATATCATCAAGCGCATGCTTGAACGAATCTGACAAGAAACCCTACATTAACAGACAATACCGGACAGGCTGGTTCTCCCTGGCCTGTCCGTATAAAATACGCGCAATGAGCAATAGCGAAACTGAAATAAGCAAGCTCGGCGAATTCGGGCTGATACGCCACCTTACGGACGGCATTGAGCCGGTCAACGAGTCCACTGTTCTCGGAGTCGGCGACGACGCTGCAATCATGGATTATGGCGACCGCGAAGTGCTTGTGACCACAGACCTGCTCCTCGAAGGAATTCATTTTGACCTTCGGTATGTCCCGCTGAAGCACCTCGGCTACAAGGCTGCAGTCGTCAATTTCAGCGACATTTACGCCATGTTCGGAACGCCTCGGCAGATAACAGTAAGCCTCGGCATCTCCAGCCGCTTCACCACGGAGCATATCGAGGAGCTGTATTCGGGCATACGCCTCGCCTGTGAGCATTACGGCGTTGACTTGGTAGGCGGGGACACTTCAGCATCAGTGACAGGCCTTATCATCAGCATCACCTGCCTCGGCGATGTCGAGAAGGGGAAGGCTGTCAAGCGCAGCGGAGCCAAGGAGAATGACCTGCTGTGCGTGAGCGGCGACCTCGGTGCTGCATACATGGGACTGCGGCTGCTTGAGCGCGAGAACAGCGTGGCAGCAGAGATCAAGGACAAAGACTTCACCCCGGATTTCGCCGGCAAGGAATACATCATCGAGCGGCAGCTCAAGCCAGAGGCTCGCCGTGACATTGTCGCCAAGCTAAAAGAAAAGGGTATAACCCCGACATCCATGATGGATGTAAGCGACGGACTATCGTCAGAACTGCTGCACATCTGCACAGACTCGCACGTCGGCTGCCGCGTCTATGAAGACAAAATCCCCATTGACTACCAGACCGCGTCCATGGCAGAGGAGATGCACATCAGCCCCGTGACTGCCGCGATGAACGGCGGCGAGGATTATGAGCTGCTCTTCACTGTGCCGCTGACAGACTTGCGCAAGGTGGAGTTCATAAACGGAGTGCGAATGATAGGCTACATCACCCGCGAGGAACTCGGCTGTGCGGTCATAACACCAAACGGCAGCGAGATGCCCGTCAAGGCTCAAGGGTGGAATGCTTTTGGCCAGTGACGATAACACTCAGCACAGTATTTTCCGCTTATTTTTGCTCGTCTAATACACTTTGGCAGACGTTTGGCACATTTGATAAGCAGCCCGATTACAGCATTTCGCTTTAACATTATATAATACGCCATAATTAGCCCGATATTGATATTCGTGCTATTTTTGCGGCATACAAAACATACAGTCCAACTGAAATGAACGAAACGGTAAACATAAGAGAACTGAACGAGATAATAGCATCGAAATCAGATTTTGTCAGCCTCGTGAAAAACGGCATGGATCAGCGCATCGTAGGGCAGAAGCACCTCGTTGACTCGCTGCTCATCGCCCTGATGTGCAACGGACACATCCTGCTTGAGGGTGTCCCGGGACTGGCAAAGACACTCGCGATAAAGACCCTCTCCGAGCTGATAGAGGCAAAGTACAACCGTATACAGTTCACGCCCGACCTGCTGCCTGCAGATGTCATCGGCACAATGATATACAGCGTCAAGAAGGAGCAGTTTGAGGTCAAACGAGGTCCGATATTCGCCAATTTCGTCCTCGCTGATGAAATCAACCGCGCCCCGGCCAAGGTGCAGAGCGCACTGCTCGAGGCCATGCAGGAGCGTCAGGTGACAATAGGCGACAGCACATTCCGCCTCAACTCGCCCTTCCTCGTCATGGCTACGCAGAACCCGATTGAACAGGAGGGCACTTATCCGCTCCCGGAGGCACAGACAGACCGCTTCCTCCTCAAAGTCGTCATCGGCTATCCCAACAAGGAGGAGGAGAAAATGATAATCCGCCAGAACATCAAGGGCGAGCTGCCGCCGATAACGCCGGTCATCAAGCCCGAGGAGATAATGGATTTGCAGAAGGTGGCAGGGCAGATATACCTCGACGAAAAAATCGAGAACTATATTGTTGACCTGGTGTTCGCCACCCGCGAGCCAGCAAAATACGGACTGAACGACCTGCAGACACTCATATCATTCGGGGCATCTCCCCGTGCCTCCATATCACTGGCCAAGGCTGCACGTGCATACGCATTCCTGCGCGGCAGAGGATATGTCATCCCCGAGGATGTCCGCAGCGTATGCTATGACGTTATGCGTCACCGCATCGGTCTGACATACGAGGCCGAGGCCAACAACATCGGTGCTGACGAGGTCATCACCAACATCATCGACAAGGTCGTAGTGCCTTGACGCTTCACCTCTCTGACAGCGGCAGGAGGCTCTCCCGCCTGTCCGCAATAACATTATCACGGAGAAGACTCTGATATGGATGCTAATGAACTGCTAAGGAAAATCAGGCGTATCGAGATCAAGTCGCGGGGGTTGAGCCAGAACATATTCGCTGGCGAATACCACACGGCGTTCAAGGGACGCGGTGTCATATTCTCTGAAGTGCGCGAATACCAGTACGGCGACGACATCCGGGACATTGACTGGAACGTTACTGCTCGACACAACCGCCCGTATGTGAAAAGCTACGAGGAGGAGCGCGAGTTGACGGTCATGCTCCTGATAGACGTGAGTGCGAGCCGCAATTTCGGTGCTGTGGGTGACACGAAAAAGGAGATCATGACCGAGATTGCCGCAACCCTTGCGTTCTCCTCTATACAGAACAATGACAAGGTCGGCGTGATATTCTTCAGCGACAAGGTGGAGAAGTTCATTCCTCCCAAGAAAGGGCGCAAGCACATACTGCTCATAATACGCGAAATCCTCGAGTTCCAGCCCGAAAATACCGGGACTGACCTCGATGTGGCGTTCCAGTTCTTGAACCGTGTTATCAAGAAACGCTGCACGGCGTTTGTCCTGAGTGACTTCATCGACAGCCACGACTATTCGTCAAGCCTCTCTATTTCCAACATGAAACACGATGTCGCGGCTATACAGGTTTACGACAAGCGAGACGCGAAGCTGCCTGATATAGGGCTGATACGTGTCAAGGACATCGAGAGTGGACAGGACATGTGGCTCGACACCTCGTCGAAGCGTGTGAGAACAATGTACGAGAAAGAATGGTACAGCCGTCAGCAGCACCTGTCAAACATTGTCGCCAAAAGCGGCGTAGACCTCGCAAGCATCGCCACCGACGAAGATTTCGTGCGTGCGCTGCTTGCCCTGTTCAGGAAGAGGTCAACTCATTAATTACTACGGAATGAAGCACAGGATTATTTACATATTCGTCCTAACACTGCTGACGGCAGCCTTTCCGGCACACCTGTCAGCTGCACCTGCCCAGGTCAAGGCTAAGCTCGACTCGGTGCAGATACTCATGGGCCGCATGACCAACCTGCGTCTGCAAGTGGTTCAGGACAAAGGGACACGAGGCGAGTTCGAGATATTCAAGTCAGCACCAGCCGATGGCATTGTCGGCTTGTGCGGGGACAGTGTTGAGTTGCGCACTGCCGTGCGTCGCGACACTGTAGACTTGGGGTCAGGGCGCATTCAAGTCAATTATAACGTGCCGGTACAGGCATTTGACTCCGGCTTTTACCACTTGCCGCAGCTGAGGTATGTGGCAGGGCGTGACACTGCATTTTCCAATACTGTGTCGCTGAAGGTCATACCTGTGGCAGTTGCTGCAGATGCGGCCATATCCGGTTATGCCGATGTGGCAGACCCTGCCGAGGCCAGCTGGCTCGACAGGTTGCCTGATTTCATCTACAACTATTGGTGGGTTATTCTGCTGGCTCTTGTCGTTGTCGGCGTATGCATATACCTGATAATACGTCTGCGTAAGACAGGTTCTCTGCTCGCACCCAAGCCCGAACCGTCACCATACATTGTCGCTATTGAGAGCCTGCGTAGGCTTAAGTCGCGCAAGCTATGGGAGCAGGGACTCGACCGCGAGTATTTCACCGAGCTGACAGAAATCCTCCGCATCTACCTCGACAAGCGTTTCCATATCAACGCAATGGAAATGACCTCAAGCCAGATAATCGACATACTCTCGGCAGACGCGAGGATAAAGGACAAAAAAGAGTATGTGCAGCAGGTGCTTGACATGGCAGACTTTGTGAAGTTTGCTGCCGTACGTCCCCTCCCGACAGACAGCGTTGCCTCGTTTGACAACGTGGAGCGGTTTATCGAGGAGACCAAGCCGACACCTGAAGAGGAAGCAGAGGCAAAGAAAAAGGAAGATGACGGGTTTGAGATAGCAGCTGACGACAAACCCCACAAAAAGGCTAAGTCTGCCAAGGCAAAAAGCAAGAAAGGAGGCCGGAAATGATGCTCAAGACCCCGGGGCTGCTGTGGCTCTTCCTGGTGTATGTGCCGCTCATAGTGTGGTACGTTATGAAGCACCGCGAGGCCAATGCCTCACTATCCGTGTCATCGCTGCGTGCATTCGGCAAGATGCGTCCCTCATGGAAAGTCATGGCAATGCACTTCGAGTTTGCGTTCCGCCTTTTGGCAATAGGGGCAGTCATCATTGCGCTGTGCCGTCCGCAGACGGTAGATGATTTCAAGAACGCACGCATCAACGGCACCGACATCGCCCTTGCCCTCGACATATCCGGCAGTATGAGTACAAAGGATATGCAGCCCAACCGTCTTATGGCTGCCAAGGACGTGGCTGTCAATTTCATAAACAGCCGCGAAAATGACAACATGGCTCTTGTGGTCTTTGCCGGCGAAAGCCTGTCGCTGATGCCTCTTACCAACGACCGCGCCGCGCTGGTTAACGCCGTGAAGAGCATAGACATGGGCGCATTGAACGACGGCACGGCAATAGGTGACGGCATTGCAAGTGCCGTAAACCGCCTCTTGTCGGGGCAAGCCAAGTCCAAAAGCATAATACTGCTCACCGACGGCACCAATAATGCCGGGGACGTTGCTCCGTCAACCGCCGCGCAAATCGCCAAGCAGAACGGCATCAAGATATACACTATAGGTGTCGGCACAGATGTTTCCTATTCTATTCCTGACCCCTTCGGGTATTCTTCCACTACAATAGACACGAAAATCGACGAGCAGTCGCTCAAGGATATTGCTGGCATAACAGGAGGCAAGTTCTTCCGAGCCACCGACAAGCGTATGCTGGAAAACGTGTTCAAGGAGATTGACAAACTCGAGAAATCGTCACTCGACGTACAGCGGTACACGCAGACCGACGAGAATTTCATGCCATGGGTATTGCTGGCTTTGATATTGTTCTCGCTCGAGCTGATGCTGCGTTACATCGTCTTGCGCCGAATACCATAACCCGAACATTCTTGTTTCAAGTATGATAAGTTTTGCATATCCATATTTTCTTCTGCTGCTTCTGCTGGTGCCGGCGTTTGCGCTCGTGTACCTGTGGAACCGCATACGGAGGAAGAAGGGGCTGCGCACATTCGGCAAAATAGGGGTGTTGCAACCCCTCATGCCGTGGGTGTCGCCATACAAAGGCCCGGTCAAAATATCAATCGAACTGGCGGCCCTCGCGTTCCTGATTATTGCGCTTGCACGGCCGTGGGGCGGAGTCAAGGACGAGAAGACTGTCAAAGAGGGTATTGAGGTAGTAATCGCCGTTGATGCCAGCAACTCCATGCTCGCCTCTGCTACCGACAAGCCAGACGGACCGGAGCGTATGCGTTCCACCAAGATGATGCTCGAGAAGCTGGTCAACAATTTCCACAACGACCGTGTCGGGCTTATATTCTATGCCGCACATGCCTATACGCTGATACCAGTCACCAACGATTACGTGTCGGCCCGTATGTTCCTCAACTCCATAGACCCCTCGTCAATATCGGAACAAGGCACTAACATAGCCGAGGCCATCGACCTTGCCACACAGTCATTCGGTCCTGACAAGAATGTAGGCAAGGCTATTGTACTGATAACCGATGCCGAAGACCTCGAGGACAAGAACAGTGTAATAGACGCGGCAAAAAACGCGGCGAAGAACGGCATCCAAATCGATGTAGTCGGCGTAGGCACAGGCACGGCAGTGCCTATTCCGTATAACGGGAGCTACCTTATAGACCCTGAAACCGGACAGCCGGCCATGACGGCGATCAACGAACAACTTGCGGCAGAGATCGCGTCAGCCGGCAAGGGCGTTTATGTCAACGCTGCCAACGGCGACGCTCTAAGCGAGTTAATTCACCAGCTCGCAGGAGTGAAAAAATCTACGTTGAAATCGAGCGTCTATGCCATACATGACGAGTTGTTCCCGTTCTTCCTGTGGATAGCGGCAGTCTTGCTTGTCATCGACATATTCGTATTGGACCGCAAGATTGGCTGGCTCGACAAGATAACTTTTTTCAAGAAGGAGGAAAAAGCATGAATCGGTTATTTATTTTACTGCTGCTGACACTTACTGCAGCAATGCCTGTATATTCCAAAGGTCAGACCACCCGCACCGAGCGCAAGTGCATCTTGCAGGGCAACGACCTCTACCGACAGCAGAAATACGGCGAGGCTATCAAGTCGTATGAGGCTGCCCTCAAGGACAATCCCGCGAGTGCTGAGGCTTCATACAATATAGGCCTGGCATATCTGCAACTCGCTGCGGGGAAAAACGTTGACGAAAAGAACCGAGAAAAGTACATGAACGAGGGCATTGAGCGTATGGACGCTGCCACCAAGCACTCTGCTACCAAGCCCGCCCTTGCCTCGCGTGCCAATTACAATCTCGGCAATATCGCCTTCAACAAGGAGGAATATGAGCAGGCCTTGCAGCTGTACAAGCAGGCGTTGCGCCTCAACCCTAACGACGAGGATGCCCGCCGCAACCTGCGCATCACCCAACTCAAGATGCAGCAGAACCAGCAGAACAAAAACGACGACAAGAACAAGGATCAGAATAAAGACAAAGATAAGGACAAGGACAAGGACAAAGATAAAAACAAGAATCAGAACCAAGACCAAAATAAGAATCAAAACCAGGACAAGAACGACAACAAGGACAAGCAGCAGCAAAACCAGGAGCGCATGAACCCTGACGCTGCCAAGCAGATACTACAGGCTGTCGAAAACAAGGAGAACATGACCCGCAACCGCATGATCAATGCAGGCAAAAACGGCAAGCAGAACGCGGCTCGCGGACGTCGCAATGGCAAGAACTGGTAATCAACCCAAAGAAGCAGCAGGTTATGTCAGATATGAAACAATTATTCAAGTTGGCACTGTCGTTGGCGATGACAGTGATTCTGTCTTGCAGTGTTGCATACGCCGACAATGAAGATATTTACCTCGAAGCCAAAGCCTCTGTATCGAAGACTACAGTCTATGATGGCGAAGTGTTTGAATATGCCATAACCCTGTATACGGACAACCCCAACATTGGCAATGTGCGGTATCTCGACCGCCCGCGCACCGACAATTTGCAGAAGGTTGCAGACTTGCCGGCATACAACAATGTACGACGCACTAAGCGCGACGGCATATACGCTGTAGACATAGCCTCATCTGCGTATGCCTCTGAAACTAAGGGCAACTGTACCCTCTATGGAGGCGTGATTGAGGTGACATTCCTCGTTTCCACTACTGTCTACGACCCGTTTTGGGGCTATATGCAGCACAACCGCTCAGTGACACGCAATGTCCGGCTGAAAGATGTGAAAGTCAAAGCAAAGTCTCTGCCGAAGCCTGATGCTGACTTTTCAGGAGCAGTAGGGGAGTTCAGCATCGACATCGATGCTCGCTCCATTGAGATGGACCGGGGCGACCAGATAGTCGTGTCATACGTCATAACCGGCTCGGGCCGGCTCGGCGACGACACAGCGATGCCCGACTTCAAGTCGCTTTTCTCCTCGCCTCTGCGCCTGATGAGCGTGACACCGTCGTTCAGCTCCTACAGCATAAACGGCGAATTCACCTCGCGAGCAGTCTACGAGTGCCAGTTCTCAGCAACAGAATACGGCGAATACGTCATACCGCCGCTGAAGTTCACATACTTCGACCCTGCGGCAGGGAGATATAAGACCATATCCTCCCAAGAGTGCAACGTAAGCGTCACAGCCCCGAAGCGGAAATCACCATCTCATGGACAGTACGTCTACGAGCCAACCCCAATTAATCCGACCATCTAATCATGACATCACTCAAGAGACAATCCATATTGATCATCCTGCTGCTGTGTACATTCATGGCAGGATATGCCGCTTCACTGCGCATTTCAGTCAGAACCTCGAGGGGCGACAAGATTTGCGTAGGAGACAGGTTTACTGTAATCGTGACTGCAGAGAATGTCAACGGCTCTGTGCCGCATCTCAACGTCGGCGGCGCGACCAATGACAGTTTCGTTGAATCACATCAGGTCGAAAACATAAACGGCAATGTCCGTTCTGTGACTACTTACCGGATGATGTGCCGTGCCACCACCCAAGGCACATACACTATCGGCCCGATAACCGTAGGCGGTGTCAGGAGCAACATATTCAAATATACCATACACCCGGGTAATGGACAGTCCACATCCTCAAATGCAGGGCAGAGCAACGCCGCACAGGGCAGCAGCTCGACAAAGCCGACGTACATTGGCAAGGGAAACGGCAACCTGTTCATGCGTGCGTCCGTTTCCAAGACCACAGCATACGAGCAGGAGGCTCTGGTCTATACCGTCAAATTGTACACCAGCTATTCAGCCATCAAGTTTGTCGGGGCGACAGCTTCGCCAAAGTTTGACGGCTTCGTAGTGGAAGAGTCCAAGCAGACGGACAGCCAGCTGCGCTATGAGACATACCAGGGCAAGGTATATGCAACTGCCGTTATAGCGCGTTACATCATCTTCCCGCAGATGACCGGCAATCTCAAGGTGACGGGCAACACATATACAGTTAGCGTAGACGAGCGCGAGTACTACAACGACCAGTTCTTCGGGCAGATGTCCGTGAGCCGTCCGCTGAAACTCACTGTCTCCCCGAATGACCTGAACGTGAATGTAAAGGCATTGCCGTCGCCCAAGCCCGCTGACTTCTCCGGCGGTGTGGGCAAATTCTCGATTTCCTCCTCTATGCCCTCGACCAGTCTGCGCACCGGGGAGACCGCCTCGATAGTCTATACCGTGTCCGGCTCCGGCAACCTGAAGTACGTCACGCTTCCCGACCTCGCAATGGTATACCCCAAACAGATTGAGGTGTACTCTCCACAGACTGATGTCAAGGCAAATGTAGGCGCGTCATCTGTGAGCGGCACTGTCAAATTTGACTATTCGCTTATGCCAGACGAAGAGGGGGAATACAAGATTCCCGATGTGACCCTCGTGTATTTCAACCCCGAAACAGGCAAATATGAAACATCCGTAGCCAAAGGCTATACCGTGACAGTAGGCAAGGGGAAGGCATCTGCGAAGTCCCACCGCAACAGGGCGAAGTTTGACGACAAGCTGCTGCCAGTGACTGGAGATTACGACGCTGCAAACCTCATTAGCAGCTGGGCATACTGGCTTGTATACGTCATCGCCGTAGTGCTGCTGCTGACAGCCACTGTGGTCTACCGCAAGTATGTGAAAGCCAATGCAGACATATCAACGGTTTTGAGCCGCAAGGCAAGCAAGATGGCCCGCCGACGTCTGCGTAAGGCCGCCGAGTGCATGCGCCGTGGCGACGCTGCGTCATTCTACGACGAGATGCTCTCCGCACTGTGGGGCTACATATCCTACAAGATGAAGATGCCCACCTCCGAGTTGTCGCGTGACAACGTCAGCGAGGTGCTGCAGGGTGCGGGCGTTATGCAGCAGTCCATATCAGTGTTCATTGAGCTTATAGACAACTGCGAATTTGCCAAATACTCCCCCAGCAACGAGCAGATGGACTCGATGAACTCCGTCTACGAGAACGGGGCAGAAGTAATCAACCAACTCGAAAAATCATTCAAGGATGCGAAGCACAACAAATAGGATAACGATGCTGCTGGCTATGCTCTTGTGTGTCTGTACCGGCACGCTGTCTGCAAGCGGCAACATGAGCGCGGACACCCTCTCTGCCGCGGCTGCCAAGGAATACGCATCAGGCAACTATGGCAGAGCAGCCGAGCTGTATGACTCGGCTGCCAACAAGGGTGGCGTGTCGCCCGAACTGCTCTACAACCAGGGCAATGCATGCGTCAAGACGCACGACTACGGCCGAGCCGCACTATGCTACGGCAGGGCGAAGAAGCTCGACCCCTCAAGCACGGAAATCAACAATAACCTCAAATACGTGGCGCAGTACGTCGATGCACAGAACCGAGCCGACCTCAAGGGCAAGCCCGCCAACGTCAGCCCCGAAGAGCCGTGGTTCTTCCGTGCCGTCTACAACTGGTATGCTGTAGACCACAGCTCCGACTTCTGGGCAGTGTGGGCAGCGGCAACATTCGTCCTGCTCATTGCCGCCATAGCATTGTACATATTCTGCCAAGGCGTTGCGTTGCGCAAGGCCGGTTTCTTCGGAGCAATAGTCCTGACTGTCTTCACGGTCGTGTTCCTGTCATTCGCCTTTGCTGCTGCTTCCGCAAGCCAGGCACATGACACAGCCGTCATAATGCAGTCCAAGGTAGAGCTGCTTGCCGACCCCTCGGACAACGCCAAGAAGACTACTACATACCTCAACCGAGGCACAGTGGTGGAGATACTGAAGACCGACGATACAGCGGGCGACAAACCAGAATGGTACGACGTGCGCCTCAACTCGGAGTGCAGCGGTTGGATTAAGGCGGAAAACATCGAAATAATTTAGTTCCGGCAAGGCTCGGTAATAAATTAGATGTCAAACGATTATGCAAGCACGCTAAAAATAGTGCCATAAAACAGCATATTTTTTTCGCCATATCCTTTGCAGTTCGGGCAATTATTGCTAAATTAGCAATCGAAAAGAACACAACACTCAAACCTATATAACCATGAGCAAAACTATAACCTTCAATGAGCTGCGTCGCCTCAAAGACAGTTTACCCGACGGAAGCGTACACCGCATCGCCGATGAACTCAATGTGACTGTACAGACTGTACGCAACTACTTCGGCGGTGTAAACTATGAATATGGCAAGAACCAGGGTCTCCACATCGAGCCGGGTCCCGACGGCGGCATAGTAGTGCTTGACGACACTACCATCTACGACATGGCCGTGAAAATCCTCGAGGAAGAAAACCAGAAGTAATCCTCTGCATATCCACGTCGCCGCGTCATTGCCAGTCCTCTCAACGTGACATCCGCGTGATGCCACATTTGGGGTCAAGCACTGCACGATGCGACAGAGAATACCTTGACGCCGAAGTGATGCACTCCGGCGTCAGTGGTATGACAACACAAAATATACATTCACTATATACATCTTTAGTATCAAATATATTTACCGGACATAACCGCCCCTTATGCCAGGCAAGCGGGCATTATAAACCAGTCTAACAATGAGAAATATCAAACATGCCATTACCATTCTTTCTGTCTTGTTTGCTGTCATGCTGACCGCTTGCAACAGATACGGCGATTTGTTTGAACAAACCGACAAAGTCGTTGAGTCCCTCTATAGTGAGTATGAAAGCTATGGTCTCGTCGGCGGACAAGAAGCCCGCTCTTTCACGCAAGACCACAACTATAAAATTGAGCCTATCGGCAGACTTGTGAACGTGCGTATACAGCACGCAGCCACATCAGAGGACTATGAGGAGCTGTGCAATGCATTGAAAGAGCATTACAGCAACGACAATCGTGTAAACGATGTATACATCTGTAATGCCGGCACTGTCATGATTGATTGCCGCAGATAGCTTGAACCTGCACCATACAGCATAGACCTTCAAATAATAACACTGACACATGAACAGCAACATACCCCTCGTCACGCTGCCCGCCGCCGCTGCTGGCCGCATTGCCGCCGAGCTGAAAAAGCGTGGCATTGCCGTGTCACTTGCCGATACGCCCATTACCGAGCTGAAGACAGTCACCGTGCCGCCGCATCATGCACAGCGTGCGTCACGGATGCTGCCCACAGTGCTGGTAAGCAGCGAGAGGGGAGCAGTCCAGCCAAACACCGGCGACGCTATACTCATACCGGTGGACTTCTCCGACAAGAGCCTGACAGCTTGCCGTGTAGGCTTTGAGCTTGCCGAAAGGCTGTCCTCGCGTCCCGTGCTGCTGCATACATACACGCTGCCGTATATCGATTCGTCGTTTGTCAAGGCAGACTACATCGAGAGCGAAGCCGACGAAGAAATTTTCCCCTCCGACAAAATCAGGGTTGCCGAAGCCTCTGCGCTCAAGGCATTTGAAGTCAAGCTGCGCGAAAGGCAGAAGGATGGGTGTCTGCCCAGCGGATTGTTCTCCTCGGAACTGTTGCCGGGTGTTCCTGAAGATGTCATCAAGGAATATTCGCGGGCCAAAAGCCCCAAGATGATAGTCATGGCGACACGCAGCCGCCACCGCAAAGAGGAAGAGATGATAGGCAGCGTCACTGCCGAAGTCCTCGACTCGTGCCGAGTGCCGCTGTTCACCGTCCCTGAAGACTGCCAGTTCCGTTCCATACGCGAGATACGTCGTCTCGCCTTCTTCTGCAACCTCGACAGCCACGATGCCGCCTCTATAGAATCGCTCCTGTCGCTGTTTGACTATCCCGAAGTTGAGATTACCCTTATTCCTGTCAGCGACAAACCGCAGGCAGCAGTTGCAGCGCGATGCGAGGTTCTGCTCGACACGTTCCGCGAAAGATACCCCTCGGTCAAGTTCGCGATGCACTGCATCGCCCAGCACTCGTTCAAGGAGGACTTCCGCACATTTGCCGACCAGGCAATGCTCGAGCTGCTGATCGTGCAAAACAAGAAGAAAAACATATTCGCCCGGCTGCTCAATCCGGGCATTGCCCACATACTGTTCTATGACCGAGAAATGCCAATGATAGTAATCCCAGTTTAGCAGCCACATAAAAATGGAGCTAAGATCTTACCTCGAAAAGTTCGCTGAAGACTGGATACAAGAAAATATCAGTATAGCGGATAAAATGTATCTTGATAGTGATTGTTTTTTATACGATCTTGATTATAGGGAATTGATAATAGAGAAGGGAAATTACAGAGCTACAATACGTATGTACCTTGATGGTATTAGAAGCACTGAATGTGATTTCACAGAAATTACAACTGAAGGGATATATAATGACTTCTATTTTCACTGTCTCCTCGATGTATCAATTCTTGAACTGATTACTGGCATAATATCTAAGTCACAACTGAACAAAACCCCATGATATATCCCTCTGATTTTGAAGATAAAATCGGGTTTACCCCCTTGCGCAACCTTCTAAAGGACTACTGCCGCAGTCCTCAGGGCAAACAGCTTGCCGACGAGATGACGTTCAGAACGTCCTACTCCGAGGTGAAAAAGCGACTGATGCAGACCCACGAAATGCTGCAAGCCGTAACAAGCGGCGCGGACATTCCCTCGTCCGACATACACAACATCGTGCCCTTCCTCTCAGAGCTGCGAGCCGCAGGGAGTTTCATAACAGCCGAAAAGTGCCTAAAAATAAGGGCGTTTATCGAGTCTGTCGCTGCAGTACGCGATTTCTGCTGCCGCCGCACGTCGGAAGAGGCATGCGCATACCCGCAGCTGGCAGCCATATTTGACAGCATGGAGCTGTTTCCCCAGCTGGCCCGAGACATTGACGCTGTCGTCAACCGCTTCGGCGAAATCAAGGACAACGCCACTCCCGAGCTGCACGACATCGTGCGTGCCATAAATTCAGTGTCAGCCTCAATGTCAGCGATAGTGCGCCGCGTAATGGCAAAGGCGGTAGAGCAGGGTATAGTGGAAAAGGACGCTGCCCCCTCGATGCGTGACGGAAGGCCGGTGATACCTGTCCCGTCGGCTTACAAGCGGTCTATAAACGGCATAGTCCATGACGTGAGCGCGACAGGCAAGACCTCGTTCATAGAGCCAGCCGAAGCAGTCGAAGCCGGCAACCGCCTGCGCGAGCTGGAGATGCAGCGTCATCACGAGGAAGTGTTGATACTCACCGCACTCGCCGACAAGATACGCCCCGAAATCGAAGCACTGCAAGCCTCGTCAAAGCTGACAGGACTGTTCGATTTCATCATCGCCAAAGCTACACTCGCACGAACCCTCGAGGCGCAAATGCCTATATTGGAGCGTAAGCTGGAGTTTGACTGGTATCACGCGGTACACCCGGCTCTGATGCTCACCCTGCGTGCACAAGGGCGGCAGGTAGTTCCGTTCAACCTTAAGCTGGACTCACGGCAGCGGTTTCTCGTCATCTCGGGACCTAACGCCGGCGGCAAGTCTGTCACACTCAAGACCGTAGGCGTGATCCAGTACATGACGCAATGCGGGCTTCTGCCCACGCTCCACGACAATTCCCATATCGGCATCGTGGACGGCATATTCATAGACATCGGCGACCAGCAGTCCATAGAAAACGACCTTAGCACCTACTCGTCGCACCTGCGCGGCATGAAGCACTTCATACGCAACGCCAACGCTTCAAGCCTCGTCCTCATAGACGAGATAGGGTCGGGGACAGAGCCGCAGATAGGCTCTGCGCTGGCACAGGCCATACTCGCACGCCTCGGCAAATCAGGCTGCTATGGCGTTGTCACCACACACTACCAAAACATCAAGACATTCGCCGACAATGAGCCAGGCTTCGTCAACGGCGCGATGCTATACGACAGGCAGAAGTTCCAGCCCCTCTTCCAGCTCTCCGTCGGACATCCTGGCAGCTCATTCGCCATAGAG
>ENA-OUQC01000826-OUQC01000826.1-human-gut-metagenome-genome-assembly--contig:-NODE-826-length-19342-cov-3.897081_pt1 | contig 19342 bp, 17 predicted proteins | sample MGYA00237942_ERZ548815 | MGnify/ENA primary metagenome ERZ548815 (study PRJEB26490, sample SAMN05194722) | human gut metagenome | biome: terrestrial biome; feature: human-associated habitat; material... | reverse complement strand
TGGAGCAGCCGGAAAGGATGGACGCGGCAGCGCACGCCAGCAGCATGCAGGCAATGAGGGCAGATTTCTTTTTACGCAGCATTTTAATTCCTCCCAATATTCAAACCCTGTCGGCGTTCCAAAAGCCGACGGTCCACGGAATGAAATTCATTTTGAGTTCATTATAATGCATGGTCCGTCGTTTTGCAACTTAAAAAACCTTTAATTTTTTGTAAGGAAAAGAAAAGCATGGAAAAGCCGTGTACATTTCTTCTTGGGAGACAGCCGCATTTCCGCAAAGCGCCCCCGGGGGAATACCTCCGGGGGTGCTGAAAAATCGATTATTCCTCAGCCGCCTTGGCGTCGGCAATGATCTTGGCCTGGTTCGCCTTGGGGACCTCCTCGTAACGGTCGAAGGTCAGGACGAAGGAGCCGCGGGCCTGGGTCATGGCTCGAAGGTCGATGGCGTAGCTGCCCATCTCGGCCATGGGGACCTCAGCCTCCACCACGGTGTTGCCGTCGCCGGTGGGGTTCATACCCATCACGCGGCCGCGGCGCTTGTTCAGGTCGCCGATGACGTCGCCCATGTAGCTGTCGGGGATGGTGACGGCCAGGGAGCCGATGGGCTCCAGCAGGGTGGGCATGGCGTTGGGCATGGCCTCCTTGAACGCCAGGATGGCGGCCATCTTAAAGGCCATTTCGTTGGAATCCACAGGGTGATAGGAGCCATCGTACAGCACAGCCTTCAGGCCGACCATGGGGTATCCGGCCAGGGGGCCCTTCTGGACGGCTTCCTGGATGCCCTTCTCAACGGCGGGGTAGAAATTGCGGGGCACGGAGCCGCCGAAGACCTCTTCCGCGAAGATCATGTCATCCTGCTCGTCCTGGGGCTCGAAGCGGATCCACACATCGCCGAACTGGCCGGAGCCGCCGGTCTGCTTCTTGTGACGGCCGTGGGCCTCTACCTTCTTCTTGATGCGCTCGCGGTAGGCCACCTTGGCGGGGCTGAGCACCGCGTCCACGCCGAAGCGGGTCTTGAGCTTGGAGACCAGGACATCCAGCTGCTGGTCGCCGGTGCCGGACAGGATCAGCTGCTTGGTCTCGGGGTTCGTATAGGTGGAGAAGGAGGGATCTTCCTCGTTCAGCCGGTTCAGGCCGGTGCCCACCTTTTCTTCCTGGCCTCTGACCTTGGGGGCAATGGCCATGGAATAGCAGGGCGCGGGATAGGGAATCTGCTTCAGGCTGACCACCTTTCTGGGGTCGCACAGGGTATCGCCGGTCTTGACCTTGTCCATCTTGCCGATGGCGCCGATGTCGCCGCAGGTGAGCACCTTGACCTCGGTGTTCTTCTTGCCGCACATGGTGTACAGGCGGCCCAGCTTCTCGGTCTCGCCGGTACGGGAGTTGACCAGAGTGGTATCGGAGGTGATCTCGCCGGAGAGGACCTTCACAAAGGAATACTTACCGAACTGGTCGGACACGGTCTTCCACACGAAGGCAGCGGGCACGCCGCCGGGAGAGACCACGAATTCCTCCACCTTGCCGTCGGCGGTGGTGGCCTTGTGATAGTTGCCCTCCACGGGATTGGGCAGCAGCTCGATGATGTGATCCATCAGCATCAGGGAGCCCAGGCAGGTCAGGCCGGAGCCGCAGAACACGGGGAACAGGTTCAGCTCCGCCACGCCCTGATGCAGGCCGGTCATCATTTCACGGTAAGTAAACTCGTCGCCCTCGAAGAAGCGGTCCATCAGGGCCTCGTCGGTCTCGGCCACGGCCTCCTTCAGCGCATCGTGGAATTCATCGATCACGGCAGCCTTGTCGGCGGGCAGCTGGATCTCCACCCTCTTCAGCTTCTGCATCTCATAGGCGCGCTTATTCAGCACGTCGATGATGCCGGTGACCTTCTTGTCCGCGCCCCAGATGGGCACGATGGCGGGAGCGATCTTGTTGCCGTAGCGCTCACGCAGGGCTTCGAAGGTAGCGTTATAATCGGAATTGTCCTCGTCCACCTTGGAGATGTAGATGAAACGGGGCATATTCCGCTCTTCGCAATACTTCCAGGCCTTCTCAAAGCCGACGGTGATGCCGTCCTTGGCGGAGAGCACCAGGATCGCGGCATCGGCGACCCGCAGCGCCTCCATCACGGCACCGGCAAAATCGAAGCCGCCCGGGGTATCCAGGATGTTGATCTTGGTCTTGTTGTACTCAATGGGGATCACAGAGGTGGAGATGGAAATATGGCGGCGGATCTCTTCGGGATCGTAATCACTAACGGTGTTTCCGTCGGCGTTCTTGCCGATACGGTCGATGGCACCGGTCATGTAAAGTAAGCTCTCTGCCAGGGCGGACTTACCGCTTCCGCTGTGGCCCAGCAGACAGACATTGCGAATGGCGTTGACAGTGTACATAGTTGCAAAAACTCCTTTCGGGACGGTGTGCCTTGCAGACACCCGAATAGGGACATTATACACGAACTTCGGTTTAATTTCAATGACTATTTCAGTCAAATTGCAAAATTGTGTATATTATCCTACGGACATTTGTTTTTCTGTGCAATTCGCACAAAATTTCAATTTCAATTTTTTGCAATATCCCCACCTCCGGGCGGCAACGCGCAGGAAAAGGGCGCGCCTTGCGGCGCGCCCGGTAAAGAATATTTATACCACTCTTGTCCACTCCGTCGCCAGCAGGCTGGGGATCATCCAGGCCAGCTGATACAGCAGCACCCGCGCGGGGGTCAGCAGTTCCGTGGAGCCGAGGTAAGACAGCGCCAGCATGATCACCAGCCCGGTCACGCCGCCCAGGATGCCCACCACAGAGCCGACCACGCTGGCCCGGCGCAGGGACATTGCCCCGGTGATGGCATAGGCGGAGGAGATCAGGTCATCCCGGGTCACCAGCGCCAGCACATCCGCCTCCGGGTCCGCCCTTCTGGCGGCCAGTTCCGCCCGCTCCTCCTGGGGAGGCAGGATCAGGCGCTTGGTGCGGATGGAGAATTTCTCACGGATGAAGCTGTCGGTCAGCATAAAGTCACCGGCCAGCAGCAGCGTTTTCAGCTTCCGGCAGCCGCACAGCGACACGATGCCCGCTGCGGCGGAGCGCATTCTGGCATAGGAGATGGCGATTACTGCCACCAGCTGCCCATCCACAGCCACATAGACTGCCTGGCTCACCATGGTCCCCTGAGGGATCTCCACGCCCATATCCTGCAAGAATTCCAGGCTGCCCAGCAGCACCGGCTCTCCGTTGACCTCGCCGCCGACGCCGCCCATGCCGTAGTCCCGGAAGGACTCCACCGGGTACTCCGTGCCGCTGCGGCTGGCCAGCAGGTTGCGGAACAGCGGCACCAGCGCGCCGCCCGCCGCAAAGATCAGGGAAGCGGTATAGGATACCACCTCGGTGCTGGGTCGGTCGGAATAGAATTTGATGCCATTGAGCTTGGTAGAGCCCTTGGGGAACAGGTCCTTATCCCGCAGGGGCACCACGGCGCGGCCGCAGAGCTTCTTCACGCCCTGCCAGCCGCAGATCACCGCGCCCACCATATGCAGCCGCTTTTCCAGCAGTGCGGCAGGCCGGGTCAGGGACACAAAATAACCGGCAGGGAAGGATACCAGCAGCGAGGTAGAGAAGATCTTCACTGCCATGCTGGTGCCGTGGAGCATGCCGGTCAGCACCGCAATGCCCACGCAGGCCAGCAGCGCCACCAGGGCGTACACCTGCTGGACGACCTCCGGCGCACCGGGGCGGGCATAGGTATCCATAAAGTCGTCCACGTCTCCCTGGCCGCGCAGAATACCGTCGCGCTTGCCGTAGAACATCGGCTCCTTTACCAGACTGGTCAGGCTGGTGGCCTTGCGCATGGTATCCAGCTGGGCCAACTCCGTGGTGCAGCGGTGGTACTGCGCCAGCATCGCCATGGTCATCTCCAGCACGAAGGCGGAGCAGAACGGGACCCGCTGCTCATCCAGGCAGAACCAGGCGTCCGCCATGCAGGCGATGAAGGAGACCATCAATGTGGTATTCATGGAATAGCGCAGATGAAAGAGGTCGCCGATGCCGTCCATAATCAGGCCGCTGCCCAGCAGCCCGGAGGCCATCATCCCCAGCACCTGGGTATAGATCATCAGCTTGGTGCGGCTGGCGGGCACCATGCCCCTGGTATACAGGAACACGCCCAGGCCGCACAGCATCAATACAATAAAATTGAGAATGATTCCCACCTGAAGCCTGCCAATGCCCTGGCCGCTGAGGGCGTAGTACCGCTTCTCCGGCCCGGCCACCAGCTTCCGCTTCAGCTCCCGCAGCCTGGCGCTGCGCATCAGCGGGACGGTGTTGGAGCCGTCCTCCGGCTCATCCGCCGCCTGCCGCAGGCTGGGCGCTTCCGCCTGGGCGGTTGGTTCGCTGTCAGCCTCCGGCGCGGTCCCGTCAACGGCATCCTGGTCATCCACTTCTGCGCCGAAGCCGCTCTGAGGCTCCTGGTCCGCGCTGCCCGGATCGGTCAGCTCCGACGGAAGCTTCGGCAGCGGATCCGTATCGTGGGAAACGGCAGGCTCCGCCGGAAGGTCCGGCAGCGGGTCGGTATCACCAGAGATGGTGATCTCCCCTGCGGCGGCGAAAAAGGCCTGGGATGCCTGGGCCACCGTCTCGGAATCCGCCCCGGCAAACAGATCTTCATCCGCGGTCTGCGCCGCCTCCAGGTTGGTCAGTATTTCCGTCAGCTCCGCCGCGTCCTGGGTCTCCTCCCCCTGGGTGGAGGCCTCGTACAGCTGTTGCATGATATCGTCCAGATTATAATCCAGTTCTTTCTCTTGGTTGTCCATATCGGTTCCTCCCGTTTAGCCCAGGCGCTGACGCAGGGCCTCGTAAAGCAGAATGGAGGCGGCGGCAGAGGCATTCAGGGAGCTGATCCTCCCCTTCATGGGAATGTTCACCATCACGTCGCAATTTTTGCGCACCAGCTGGCTCATCCCATCCCCCTCGCTGCCAATGACGATGGCGGCGGGGCCGGACAGATCCGCCTGATACATGGGGATCGATCCCTCGGCAGCCGTGCCGAATACCCAGACGCCCTTCTGCTTCAGCTCCGCGATGGCGGCGCTGATGTTGGTCACCCTGGCCACCTTCATATATTCCACCGCACCGGCGGAGGCCTTGGCCACCGTGGCCGTAAGCCCCACGCTGCGCCGCTTGGGGATGATCACCCCGTGAGCGCCGGCGCACTCGGCGCTCCGCAGGATTGCCCCCAGGTTGTGCGGGTCGGAAAGCTCGTCGCAGATCACGATCAGCGGCGCCTCTCCCCGGCTGGCAGCCTCCTCCAGGATGTCGTCAATGGAGTAGTACACGTGGGCGGCCGCCAGGGCGATCACACCCTGGTGGGCATGGGTAAAGGACATGGCGTCCAGCTTCCGCCGGTCCACCGGCACCACCACCGCGCCTGCCTCCCTGGCCTCGGCCGCCAGACGCTGCAAGCCCCGGTCGATCTCGCCTGCGGCGATGAAAACCTTATCCACCGTACGTCCGCTTCTCAGCGCCTCCTGCAGGGCATTGCGCCCCTCCAGCTGTCCCTCTGTCTCTTCCGCGGGAGCAGCTGCCGCGGGACGGGCCGGGCGGCGATTCTTTTCATACATAATGGGAATCCTCCGTATTCTTTGGGAATCAAAAATTACAGTTCGATACATTATACCAGATTTTTTAGGAATATACAATAGCATTTTTTCTTGCCGGGGCGGCATCCCGGGAAAGCCGAGCTCCCGGCGGAATTTTCCGAAAATCCGGGGGGATTCTTCTTGACGTGGGAAGAAAATATCGATATAATGTCAGGGAGTATGGATATTTTTATCCGAAGAAAGGATTTTGAAATATGGCTAAGGAATACAAGATCACAAGCCTGCGGCTGGCAGACCTGGAGAAGGAACTGAACTACCTGAAGACCACCCGCGAGCGCGAAGTGGCCGCGATGATCGCGGAGGCCCGGTCCTACGGCGACTTGTCCGAAAACTCGGAATACGATGCCGCCAAGAACGAGCAGGCCAAGCTGTACGGCCGCATTGCCGAGATCGAGGACGTGCTGTCCCATGCCATCATCATTGAGGACGAGAACGAGGCCACCGGCCGGGTCGGCCTGGGCTGCACCGTGGTAGTGGAGGACGAGCAGGGCAAGCGCACCACCTACCGCATCACCGGCTCCCAGGAAGCCAACCCCATGGAGTTCCGCCTGTCCGACGACTCCCCCTTTGGCCGCGCCATCGTGGGCAAGGCCGCGGGCGAGACTTTCGTGGTCAATGCTCCTGTCGGCTCCTTCACCATGAAAGTGATCGACGTCACCCGGGAGGGCTGAGGATGGCAAAGTTCGTACCGCAGCAGGAGCTGTCCCTGAACGACCAGATGCAGATCCGCCGGGAAAAGCTGTCGGCATTGCAGGCCGAGGGCCGGGACCCCTTTGTGCAGACCAAGTTCGACTGGAACGCCGACTCCGCCGCCATCAAGGCCGATTATGAAGCTTTTGAGGGCAAGACCGTCCGGGTGGCCGGGCGGCTCATGAGCAAGCGGGGCCAGGGCAAGGTGATGTTCTGCGACTTGCAGGACAGCACCGGCCGCATCCAGATTTTTGTCAAGATCGACGAGATGGGTGAAGAGGAATATAACCGCTTCAAGAAAAATGACATCGGCGACATCATCGGCGTGGAGGGCGAGATCTTCAAGACCCAGACCGGGGAGGTCTCCGTCCGCGCCAAGTCCATCATCCTGCTGAGCAAGTCCCTGCTGCCCCTGCCCAATAAGTTCAAGGGTCTGACCGACCGGGAGACCCGCTATCGCCAGCGCTACGTGGACCTGATCGTCAACCCTGAGGTGAAGGATACCTTTGTCAAGCGCAGCAAGATTCTGCGGGAGCTGCGGCATTTCCTGGACGGCAAGGGCTTCCTGGAGGTGGACACCCCCATCCTGACCCCCTTTGAGATCGGCGCTTCTGCCCGTCCCTTCTATACCCACCACAACACCCTGGATCTGGACATGGTGCTGCGCATTGAGACGGAGCTGTACCTGAAGCGGCTCATCGTCGGCGGTATGGACCGGGTGTATGAGGTCGGCCGCATTTTCCGCAACGAGGGCATGGACCCCACCCACAACCCGGAATTCACCACCATTGAGCTGTACCAGGCCTATACGGACTTCCACGGCATGATGGATCTGGTGGAGGAAATGATGAAGACGGTCACCATGGCTGTCTGCGGCACCCTTCAGATCACCTATCAGGGCACTCCCATCGACCTGAGCCACTGGGAGCGGCTGACCATGGTGGACGCGGTGAAGAAATACTCCGGCGTGGACTTTAACGAGATCCACTCCGATGCCGAGGCCATCGAGGCTGCCAAGGCCCACAAGGTCGAGCTGCCGGAGATTCCCACCAAGGGCGCCATCCTGGCCGAGTTCTTCGATGCCTTTGTGGAGGAAAAGCTGATTCAGCCCACCTTTATCTACGATTACCCCGTGGAGATCAGCCCTCTGGCCAAGCGCAAGCCCAATGCCCCCGCCTTTACCGAGCGGTTTGAATACTTCATCAACGCCACGGAGTTTGGCAACGCCTTCTCCGAGCTGAACGACCCCATTGACCAGAAGGGCCGCTTTGAAAAGCAGGTGGCCGACCGGCTGGCCCTGGATCCCAGCTCCAAGGCACAGGTGGACTACGATTACGTCACCGCCCTGGAATACGGCCTGCCTCCCACGGGCGGCCTGGGCTTCGGCGTTGACCGCCTGGTCATGCTCCTGACCGATTCCGCCTCCATCCGGGACGTCTTGCTCTTCCCCACAATGAAGCCCACGGACCTACCCAAGTCTGAAAAGCCCGCCGAAAAGTCGGAAATTCAGGAAGTTTCCGCTCCTGCCAAGGTTGAGGAAAAAATTGACTTTTCCAATGTGGAAATTGAGCCGCTGTTTGCAGACTACGTGGACTTCGACACCTTTTCCAAGAGCGATTTCCGGGCCGTGAAGGTCCTGGAATGCGAGGCTGTGAAGAAGTCCAAGAAGCTCTTAAAGTTCACTTTGGACGACGGAACAGGCACAAATCGGACGATTTTGAGCGGCATTCATGCTTACTATGAGCCGGAAGAACTGGTGGGCAAGACGCTTCTCGCCATCACCAACCTGCCCCCTCGTCCTATGATGGGCATTGACTCCTGCGGAATGCTGATCAGTGCGGTTCACCATGAGAATAGGGAAGAAAAGTTGCATCTTATCATGCTGGATAACCACATTCCCGCTGGCGCAAAGATGTACTAAAAGTTGCAGTTTCTCCTGTCCTCAAATCCTTAAAAGCGCCATATTACGCCAAGCTTACGCCAATGAATACAGATAGATCAGGCGGCAAGCAAAGAGTGGTGTCAAAATGAGGGCCGTCTGAATTCTTTGGAGAGTTCAGACGGCTTTTGCATAGACTTTTATTGAATTTCACAATTAAAAGGGAGAGAACACATTATGCTTAAACTACTTCATGGCTTCTATAATATGGATACCAATTCCGCGGAACTCACTTACAGTGATGGTTCCGTTCTTACAATCGACTGCGAAGGAGTGGAAAACTTTTACAATATCACAAATAGCCAAATGACTGACCTAGATTGGCTGGTTTACCATGCGCCGATGGAGTATGCCGGGCTGGTGGTGTCTGGAGAACTGGAGTGCCACCTAAAGGGAACTGTGCTTCACGGAATGGAAGATTAACTTGGCAAAAAGCCGGTGTGTCGCGATTGGTTCTCGACACACCGACTTTTCTTATTCATGCAAAGTCTACGGTTATAGAATCTCAGTGCAAATCATTCCATGCCGCAAGGTATGAAAAGCACGGCCAGAAGCCATCTCTGGCAATGATTTCAGTCAGAATCTTCTGCCTGTCGGGGCATTGGAGGTGGTATGCCAGGCCGTATTGGGTAATGGCATATTCCATATCATCCGATTCCCATTTGAGCTTTGTCTGCCTGTCCGCATAGGCTTCGGCCCCTGACCAGACGCGCATTGCTTTTTCATATGCCGTATGGTGCCCTACATTCATTCCGGTGTTGTACAAACGAAGCAGACTCGGTGCGATGCCCGCTCTGCAAGTGCTGAGTGTATGCCAGTAGATTACCGCAATGCCCATTTCATCATCGCACAGAGAAATACAAGACTCGAATGTCTGCGCCGCCTGGGAATAACGTCCCGCATAGTAATGCGCAAGTCCCATGCGGTAGCCACAGTCAAGCTTGTCCCCGCCCAACGCCAGACATTGCTCAAAATCACGGAGTGCCGAATCACTTTGCAGCGTTGTCAGGTAACGCCCGGCGCGAAGCCGCAGAACTATCCTGTTATCCGGGTCCATCTCCAGCGCCCGCGTGTACGCCAGAATTGCCTGACGGTAGCGAAGCTGCCGTGACAGTGCCTTTCCCAATGTGATCAGTCCGTCAACAGTATCTTCGTCTTTTCTGGCCGCTGAAACGGCGGCAGAGTCAGGGATGTGCTCCGGCGAATTCAAAAGCTGGCTCTCAATTCCAACGTGGAGGTCGTCAAACGGCTTTTCCATTACAGACCTCTCGAATAGGGGCGAAAGCATGCAGAACAGACAATCTCTCCGTCCTGCAGGTGGGCAAAGTTTTCCGCAAAGCGTTCTCCACAAACGGAACAGGTGCAGCTCTTAAAAATTCGGGCTGTTTCAGGCAGCGGGGCAGAAGCTGATTTTACATCAAACATTTCATGATAATCTCCATCCATCAGCCACGCAAGCCGTTCCTCTTTGTCCTTTTCCGGTGTTGCACGAAGCACCAGGCGAAAAGACGTTCCGTCGCTGCGCCGATAGAAGGAGAACGCATTCTTTCCCTGCATCTGAAAAATCAGATTTCCTTTTCCGATGGTACAGCCGGTCAATGCCTGAATTGCATCCACGCCACAGGCATCCGTTTCCGCAATGCAGACGAGCTCTTCGTCTTCGCTGCGCTGCGTCCCGCCCAGAAGCTCCCATGCGTATAGCACTGCACGAAAGCCGACAGCTAAGCCACCGCAGCCATGTCCATGAAAGCGCACGCACGCCTCCCACAGATTTTCCAGTTCTTTTTGCATGGCAATGCCTCCTATGTATCTTGAATGGTATTTTGCTTCCCCTCAAAAAACAGGCTGATCAAATAAAAGGACAACGACAGCAGCATAATACAAATTCCGGGGGAAAGCAGGTAAGCATATGCTCTCCGAAGAAACGCGCCGCGTTTGTAGGCAAAATTGATCATTGTTCCCCAGGTTGGAAAATACAGGTCGCCAAATCCCAGAAAGCTCAAGGTGGACTCCATCATAATGCAGCTGTTTACGCCGAGAAGAAATCTGGAGATCAGAACATCATACAGATTTGGCAGAATGTGATGGGCAACAATATGTCCTCTGCTGTAACCTTGAATGACACAGTTTTCGATAAATGGCTGGCTGTTCAGATGAATTACCTTTGCCCGGACAGACCGGGCCGTTCCTACCCAGCTGAACGCGGCAATCAGCAGGATCAGATTTTTGCTGGAGCTTCCGAGAAAGCTTGCCAGCACAATCATCGTTACCAGCTTTGGAAGCAGAACGAAGATGTTGATGAATCCATTGAAGATGCTGCCGCCTTTTCCCGCGGCGAGTGTGCCGATGACGCTACCAAGCAACAGTGTCAGAATGCTGCTGGTAATGCCCACCAATAACGTCTGCCGGGTTCCATAAACCAGCTCTGTGAATATATCATATCCCAGGGCGTTGGTGCCCAGCAGATGCTCCGGCGACGCTTCCAGCCAGGGGCCGAACATCTCTTTCTGCCCATACTGCGTAAAAAGCGCTGGGAAAAAGGCGGCTAGTAAGAACAGCAGCAATATTGCCGCGCCAAGAACCAAAGGAATGCATGACTTTCTCATGTCCGCCCTCCTTCAAGCCTGACTTTGGGATCGATCCAAATACAAATCAGGTCCGTTATGACGATGGATACCGTCATAATGGCCGTGGTGACAAACAAGATTCCCTGCATCAGCGGATAATCCAGGGAGTAGACTGCTTCTGACAAGAGGTTTCCCATACCTCCAATGGAAAAAATATTTTCAATCACCAGGGAACCTCCGATGCAGGTACTGACGCTCATGCCCACCATGGTAATAAACGGCTGGGCAATATTTTTGAAAATGTAGCCATATTGGATTTTTCCGTCAGAAAGTCCACGTTCCCTGGCATACAAAACATATTTTTCCTCCGTTACCTGACTGACGGTATTACGCATCAGCAAGTATCTGGAAGGAGCGGAAGCAACGGTCAGAGTCAAAACAGGCAGGAACAAATGGTGAATGCGGTCTATCCAGTAAGCTCCCGTCCCGGGCGTAGTATTTGCGCTGTTCAGTCCCGCATAGGGAAACCAGCGCTGGCGGAAGCAGAACAGAATCATAACAATCAGCGCAATCAGGAAAGTAGGCATTGTGTTGACGACAATCTGAAACACTGTGGAAAGCTTATCAAATACACTTCCCTTTTGATACCCACTGCGTATCCCCCAGAGCAAGCCAATAGTGGTACTGAGCAGCACCGCGGGCAGTGTGATCTGGAGAGTATACCCCAATCGCTGCAGAATCAGTGTGGAAACCGCACTTTCCTTCTTGTAGGAATATCCTAGGCTCCCATCTAGAATGGAACGAAGGTAGTACCCAAACTGCACAAATCCCGGCTTGTCCAAATGGAGGGCCTGCCGGTAAAAAGAAACCTGAGCAGGGGTCATATCCTCCTCTGAAAAGCCGGTAAGATAGGCAATGGGGTTCCCCGGCAGAAGCCGGGGAAGGAAGAAGTTCAGAACAAGAACAATCAGGAAGCACACCAGTGCTACAATCAGATTTTTCTTATATGCTTTCACGGGCGTGCCTCCTGATACAGCAATTACTTTTCGGTGACGGTAAACCAGTTGTTTACGTTATTCAGACCGAATACCGCATCCACGGTCACATTTTCCAGCCTGGCAGCGTAGGCCAGCATCATGTTGTCCCAGTACAGGGCAATCAGCGGCATATGGGACGCATAGTAATCCTGTAGTTTTGCTGCGCCAACATAGTACTCATCGATGGTCTTTGCGGCTTTCATCTCGGAGAGAATGCTCTGGAATGCTTCGTCAAACACCTGACAGCCGCCCTGAACAGCATGATTACCATCCACATAAATGGAACCGAGGCCATTGCCCATGCCCATACCGGCGGCGGTATAGCCGTAAATGGCTGCCTCCATGGTGATGTTGTTCTCAGAGAACTTGTTGCTGGTCTTGGCATTGTAGGAATCCTTGTCCACCGCATCCAAATCGACCTGAATGCCGAACTGCTCCAGCTGATTCTTGATCATTTCCGCATAGCCCACATGGGCTTCCTTTGCGGCGTTTACTGTCAGTGTGAAAGAAGCGATCTGCCCGGCATCATTGACGTAGAAGCCGTCTGCGTTCTTTTCGGAATAACCGGCGGCTGCCATGTATTCCTGAGCTTTGGCCGTATCAGTTGTCAGCTGCTCGGTCTGCTTATAACCGACGGTGGTCTCCGGAACGAAACCCCGATTAGGGATCTGGGCATAGGCACTGCCAAAATAGGTCTTGAAAGCATCGTAATCCAGCGCATAGGAAACTGCCTGGCGGAGATTTTCGTCGGTAAACAGGCCCTTTGCATTGTTGAATGCCAGCACGGCCGGGGCATTGGCCGCGGCAACATTGACCAGAGAAACATTCTCATCGCCAGCCAGAACGTCCTGATAGGTACCGGCAACACCGGTGGAATAGCCCCACACCATGTCTACATCACCCTGCTGCAGTGCCAGATACATGGTATCCTCGTTGCCAAAAAGGCGGTAGACAATCTGCTTTACATTGGGTTTCTGGGGGTAGTAGGGGTTAATGGAGAAAGTAAGCGTTCCTGCCTCCTTGCTGAAGGAGTCCAGAACATATGGGCCGCAGGTAATGCGGGACTCTGCCTCGGTGACACTGTCCTTGCCCTCATAGATGTGCTTGGGCATGACACGGAATGAGGTCATATTGCTCAGTTCCCGGACATTGGGCGTTGTCAGCATCAGAGAAATGCTGGTCTTATCCGGAGAAATGGTGTATTCCGCATACTTTGCTTTGGTGGTTTTTCCATCGGCGTCGGTCTGCGCCTCAAAATTTGCGCTGCCGTTGGCCTGGTCATATTCCAGCGTAAAGAGGATGTCCTCCGCAGTTACGGGTTCTCCGTCGGACCAGGTCATTCCCTCCCGGATGGTGTAGGTCCAGGTCTGGCCGTCCTCTGTGGAGAAGTCCGCCAACAGCGGATGAAATTCGCCGTTCGTATCCTGAGACACAAGCGGCAGCTCGGAAACGCCGCTGGCAAGCATATCAAAGTTATACTCCCCGTAAACGGCGGTTTCAATTGCGGCGGTGGTTCCCACAGTGATGGTCTCCACAGCGTATTCCGGCTCCTTTTGGGGAGCGGTGGTCGTTTCTGTAGGTGTGGTCTCTGATGCGGTAGTTGAGGTTTCTGTTACAGCACCGCAGGCAGCCAGGGACAGAGTCATCACAGCCGCAAGGAGCAGTGCCAATGCTTTCTTCATCATTTTTTGTTCTCCTTTTTCAGTGTTTTATTGTCAAATACAAAGATTTGATCACAAAAGAAGTCGATAAGTGGGCGGTCATGACTGATGAGCAGAATACTCCCACCGCCTTCGTTCATTCGTTTGCGGATCATCCCTAGTACATTGGCCTGGGTCGATACATCCAGCATGGAGGTTGCTTCGTCCAGAATCAGAAGCCTGGGACGAAACAAAAGGCATCGGGCGATGGCTACACGCTGCGCTTCTCCACCGGAAATCTGATGCGGTAGGTGCGTCAGAATGTCTGGCTCCAATCCAACCTTGTCCAGCATATCCCCGATCAATTCCTGCTCCCGCTCTTTTGACGCAAAATGATGGTAGCGAATCAGCTCCCGGAACCCCGCGCCGATTTTCTGTCGTGGGTCAAGTGTGGCATAGGGCTGCTGGTAGACCATTTGGATATGCAGCCCCAGTTTCCGATCATAGGGCTGTGCAGCGGATGCAAGCAGTTGATTGTCTATGAATATTTCGCCCTGTTCCGGTTTGTAAATGCCGCACAGCAGCTTTGCCATTGTGGATTTGCCAATACCGCTTTCTCCGTAAATTCCGCAGACGCAGTCTTCCGGAATTTCAAGCGAAGCATTCTCAAGTACCGCTTTTTCTCCGAATTGCTTACACACGTTTTGAACGGAAATCATTTCACATAGCACCACCATTCTCTGCCGTCTGCTTCCTGCTTGGGCAGCGTTTCCCTGCATTGCACTGTGGCCTGGGGGCATCGATGATAAAAGGGGCACAGTCCCGGCTCTTTTCGCAGGATGGGTGTTTGCCGCATTCCGTTCTCAACCAGAGCCGCCAGCAGCGCTTTTGTGTAGGGATGACAAGGTGAAGTCAGTACATCCGTGGCTTTTCCACTCTCCATAGATCTTCCACGACACAGCACCAGAATCCGCTCACACATAGCAGCTACGGATATATCGTGGGTAATGACCAGCTTTCCGGCCTCCGGAAACAGCGTCCCCAACAGATGCATGAACCGTGCTTTGGCGGTCTCATCCAATCCATTGGTCGGTTCATCCGCAATCAGGAGCTTTGCGTGGGAACACAGCGCCAAAGCAATCGTCACCCGCTGCGCCATACCGCCGGATAGCTCGAATGGGTATCGGTCTATTACAGATTTTGGCTCTGAAAAGCCCGCCTGTTCCAATTTTTCAAGAGCAACGGCAGCCCGTTTCCCGGCGGGAACACCGATTCTGGCAAGACTGTCATACAGATGCTTCCGAACCGTCCGGGAGGGATTCAGAAACTCATATCCGTTTTGCGGAATATACACAATTTCTTTTCCAAGCATGGAACGCAGCTGCTTTTCACACACAATCTCTTTCCCGCATATGAATATTTTTCCGCCGTGCCTGTGGACATTTGGGGGCAACACACCCATCAAAGATTGCGCCAGGATCGTCTTTCCGGAGCCGGTTTCTCCTACCAATGCCAGCGTTTCGCCGGGGCTAAGTCGAAGGACTACATCCTGCACCAATACTTTTTGCGTTCGATCCAATTGGGCTATAATCACCCCGCAAGAATAGTCCAGGGTTTCTTCCATTTGCTTACCTCACCGTTCTGCCTTTTCTCTCATTATGTCTGTTCGCTTCTACGAACGTAAGCCCCCTGGGGGGATAAAAATTACCGGCTGCGCTGTGTGAATATAGCGATATTTTTAACAATGCTTTTCTGCTATAACGGCAAATTCTCCATAGTCGGACAGGCCGTCCGACTGTTTTGGGCGATTAAATAGATTTTGGTTAATATCCGCGATGACAGTCACTTTCTGAATCCCGGCATCAAGGAGAACATTTACATCCCAAGCAGGACGCTTTTCAAAAGCAATATACAAGGCATTGGCAAGGTCATTTCTTTCCCGTGTCATTTCTAAGCCTTGAGCTGGTGCCGCATATGATTTTCCTTCTGCCCGGTACTGTTCTTCTGCCTTCCTAGCCATGATTTCGGTCTGACCTGTCTTATCCATTTCCCGGAAACCGGCTGCGTAATTTGCGTCACAGTTTACAATACGGCCACCTGGAGCCAACACCCGTACCATCTCTGCATAGGCTTTTGCGGGATCTGGAAGTGTCCAAGTTACATTACGCGTGAAAATAAAGTCAAAACTTCCATCCGGAAAGTCAAGATTCTGTGCATCCATATGATAATAGGTGATATCTGAAATTCTAAGCCGCTCACAATTCTTGCGCGCGTTTTTCAACATTTCCTGTGAGTAATCAATGGCGGTTACTTTACAGCCCAGTTCTTTCAGTAAAAAAGAGAAATAACCGGCTCCGGTTCCAAGATCCAATGCTTTGATATTTTCTTTGGCAGGCAGGTTGCCTTTGATCAGCGACAGCCAGCGCTCTCTTTTTTCATTCTGCATATCCGCATAGCGGGCATCTCCGAATTCATCGGCACGCTTCGACCAATACTGATTGATCCGTTCAATAATCTCCATACAGACCTTCCTTAAAATCAGAACATATATTGTGTTTTCTTAACGGGAGCGATGGGGTGGAGCATGGGAACGTTTTTTTCATCCAGAGACACCCGCACTTCAACGCCGTAGGCTTTTTGGATATTTTCTTCCGTAATCACCTCTGCCGGAGTACCGGTGTGAAATACAACACCATCACGCAATAGTACCAGCTGATCCCCGTAACGGGCGGCCATATTCAGGTCATGGAGGGTAAGCAGTGTCGCGACTTTTTTCTGGTGGGTATAGGCCCGCACAAGCTCCAGAACCTGAAGCTCATTTACAAGGTCCAGATTCGCGGTTGGTTCATCCATTACCAGAATGCCGGGGTCACGAACCAAAGTCTGCGCCACATCGACCATCCGGCGCTGGCCTCCCGACAGCGCGTAGAACGGACGCTCCAGCAAATTCTCCAGGTGAAACAGGCGAAGAATCGATACCGCTTTTGCAATATCTTCCTCCTGGACACGCAGATTTAAGGAGCCCAATCGGCCCAGAAGGACGACATTCAATACGCTTAAACTTGTAAGCAGCGCATTTTCCTGGGTCATATACCCCACAAAGCGATGGAGTTCCTTGTGGGGGATGTGCCGCCGATTCACGCCGTTGAAAAAGGCTTCTCCCTCGGCTTTGAAAATGCCAAGAACGCTCTTTATCAGTGTGGATTTTCCAACGCCATTGGCGCCGATAACAACTGTGACCAGACCATCCGGCACGTCAAAGGAAATGTCCCGGATAATCGGCTCATCGGCTTTCGGATAGCTGTAACGCAGATGCCTTACTTCAAGACTCACTCTCCGACACCTCCCCGGTTTGTTTTATATACCAGAGAAAAGAAGAACGGCACCCCGATGATAGAGGTCACAATACCGATTGGGAATACCAGACCGGGACGGATCATTTTGGAAATGACCGAGGCGGCGGAAAGAACGGACGCTCCGCAAAGTCCGGAAATGGGGAGGTAAAAACGCTGATCCTCTCCAACCAGCATGCGGGAGATATGCGGACCGGCCAGACCGATAAAGCCAATGGAGCCGGTAAAGCACACAGAAACGGCAGCCATCAAAGAAATCAGAAAAAAAGCTTTTATTTTCAATGCGGATACGTTTACACCCAGACTGATTGCTTTCGCGTCTCCCATGGTCAGGGCCGTGTATTTCCAGGCGTCCAGAAATACCATGGGCGTTGCCGCGGCGGCGACAAGAAAGGTGATCAGCAGCTTGCCCCAGGTCGCCCGCTGGAGAGAACCAAAGGACCAGAATACAATGCTCTGGTTCTGATCTTCGGATGCTCCATACTGAAGCATTGCCTGCAAGGCCTGGAAAAGGAACAGGCAGGCAATGCCGGAAAGGACGAGGGCGTTGCTGTTGCCGCTGTTTCTGCCCAGTATATAGATCATCATACAGATCAGCATTGCAAAGACAAAGGCGGAAACAGATGTGGCGACGGATCCAAGACCCAAAACGATCGCGATGGAAGCTCCGAATCCGGCGGCAGTTCCGACGCCCAGCGTATAGGGGCTTGCCAATGGATTGTGCAGGATTGTCTGCATGACCCCGCCGGAGGTTCCCAGCGCGAATCCGATGACAAGCGCCATCAGCGCGATGGGAAGTCTCATTCTGATCACAATGACATAGGTCGCTTCAGCGGCACGGCCCGGATGCAGCAGGCAGTCCAGCACCTCCGGGGCCGTCAGACGATAGGCCGGCGCGGCCGCGGCGGTCAGGACATCCAGGACACAGGCGATCAGGCAAAACGCGGAAAGCGCGGCAATGAGCAGATATTTTTTTCGATTCAGCTGCGTGTAAACAGTACGGCTATCCAATTGTATCTATTCCCTTCATAGAGCATCGGTCATTCCTTTAAAAGCAGCGTCCATACACCGTCCAGCTCGACCGGCATATAGTCGGAGAAAAACTTTGCCAGGTTTGCTTCCGGGTCAATATCCGCAAACAAATCCGGGTGCAGCGTTTTGGCCAGAAACTGCGCACCGGCAAAGTCAAAAATATGACGGCTCAGATCGTGGTAAATTGCCCCCATGTTATTGTTTTTCACGGCATTCAGAGAGGACCAGCCATCCCGGCTCTTATATGCTTCCAGGTGTTCCCGCGCCAATTCTCTGTCGGCGCCGTAGCCCATGACCACGTTGTCGGTGTCATCCGACTGCAGGCAGCCGGACATAATGATATAATCCGGGTTTGCTGCCAGAACCTGCTCGGCGGGGACATCTACAGAAGCGCCCTCCTGACCCGCGGCAATGTTGACGCCGCCGCATTCACGAATCTGCGCGCCCCACATCTGCTCGGACCAGGAATTGCCGATGACGCTGGGACCGCGGCTGAACTCCATGTAGACACTGGGGCGGTCCTCATCGGCAAGATCCTTCAGGCGGTCGTAGACGAGGTTCATTTGCTCCTCATAGAGCCGCGCAAGCTCTGCCGCCCGTTCTTCCTGCCCCATGACCTTTCCAATCAGCTGAATGCTCTGCTGATGGGTCTCAATGGTCTGCTTATGGAAATTAAAGAACACAACCTCAATTCCTGCCTGATGCAGCAAATCAAAGGCGGGTTCCAACGCATTGTAATTCGCTCCGGTTGCGGAGGCCAGGACCACATCCGGCTGCAAAGAAATGATTGCCTCAATGCTGATATCCCCGTTGTAGCCTACGTCAGGGATAGATTCCAATGCGGGAAGCGCTTTGGTGTAAGCGTTGTAGGCATCGTCCCGACGGCCCTTCCAGTATTTGTGACTCCACCCGACCAGCTTGTCTACACCCGCTTCACCGGTAACGGCCAGATATTCCTCCAGATTGAAGGTCACAACGACACGCTCTATGTTGGCGGGCAGCGTCACCGTCCGGCCTTTCAAATCCGTTACTTCCATAGTGCCGGAATTCGTTTCCCCGGCGGAAGCCGTTGTACTTACAGTGCTTTCCGTTGCCGTTCCACCGCAGGCAGCCAGGGACAGCAGCATAAGCAGTGCCAGCAGTAACGAGACCAGAAATTTTCTGCGTTTCATATAAAACCTCCTTGCGAACAAAGCCCAAAAACATTATCTTGATCAAGTATAATATGGTCATATGCGGGCTTCAATGGAGATGATAGACAAAAATAAACGCAGAAATTCGTTTATTTGTCGAATTTCTGCGTTTAATAGAAAGAATATAGATAAACTGCTTACACCTTGCGGTAATGGAACACCTTATCCTTCGTGATAAACATGGTCACGCTCACGGCCAGAGCCGCCAGTTCGGCAGCGGTAATGGCCAGCCAGATGCCGTCGATG
>ENA-OUQC01000824-OUQC01000824.1-human-gut-metagenome-genome-assembly--contig:-NODE-824-length-19382-cov-11.295907_pt1 | contig 19382 bp, 13 predicted proteins | sample MGYA00237942_ERZ548815 | MGnify/ENA primary metagenome ERZ548815 (study PRJEB26490, sample SAMN05194722) | human gut metagenome | biome: terrestrial biome; feature: human-associated habitat; material... | reverse complement strand
GACGATCAATACAACAGGCAGAACGGGGAAGGAGCCGCCGCTCTCAGCGGGGGTCCCCGCCGGGGCGGTATCGCCCGCGCCGTCCAGCTGGACGGGATGAGTATCGGCCAGGTCGAAGAACCGGCCCTCGCCCTGCTGCCGCAGGGCCATGGCGGTCAGCGCCTGCATGGCCTGCTCGCAGGCCATGGCGTCCAGCTGGCCGTCCAGCTCGTGGGCGAAACCGCCGTCAGAAAGCCGGAAAGCCAGCAGCGCATCCGCCACATTGCCCTCGTCCTTCTGGAACCGCTCGTCCGTCTCAGGATCGACGTCCAGCGCGCACAGGGCCAGGATCACCTGCGCGCAGCTCTCGCTGCTCTGTGCGCCCCAGCTCTCATAGCCGCCGTCGGGCAGCTGGGCCGCCGACAGGGCGGAAAGCGCCGCGTCGATGACCTCCGGATACTGCTCCCGATAGGGAGCCAGCGCCTGCAAGGCCATGGCGGTGATATCCACATCCATGGCGCTGCCGCCCAGAGCAAAGCCGCCGTCGGGCAGCTGGACGGAGACAATGGCGTCGATCATGTCCTGACGGCTGTACCGGGCGTCAGCGGGCACCTCCGCGCCTACCGCGTCCACGGTCAGCAGAGCGAAAAGCCAGCCGTTGATGCCCTGTCCGCCCAGATCGTCTCCTTGCCAGTTGTACGTGCCCTCCGCCACCAGATCGATGGCCGTTCCGTCGGGCTTCGTGCCGAAAGCGGTGGGATCGCCGCCCAGCGCCGCCGCGGTCAGGGCGATGCGGTGATACTCGGTGGCCTTCACCGGGTCAAGGCAGTCTTTTTCCTGATACTGCCGCTCCACGTAGGCTTGCAGCCGGGAGAGATACCCGACGTAGTCGTCGGCGGCACCGGCACGGGCCATGGCCAGCGCCATCCAGTCGGACACGGAGCTTCCGGCGGGGAAGATGTCCTCCGTCAGCAGGGGCGCAGCGTTGTCTATGCCGCGCTTCGTCCGCTGGGCGGCGGAAATGTCAGCGGCCAGACTGCCCCAGGAAGGGGTCTCGCCAAAGGCGGGGACGCACAGCGTCAGCGCCAGCAGCAGCGCGGTGGCCAGCGCCGCGATATTACGTAATTTCATCATTTTATGTCTCCTCTCCGCCGGGAGCGGGGTCGGGATCAGGGGTAGGTTCAGGTTCCGGATCGGGGTCAGGCTCCGGATCGGGAACCGGGTCGGGGATGGCAGCGGGGTCGGGCTGTCCGCAGACGGTGCAGACGCCGTTTTCATAGTGGTGGCCTGCGGCGGGAATGACCTCGGTATGGCTCTCGCCGCAGAGAGAGCAGGTATAGGTCTTTTCGCCCGGCTCGGTGCAGGTGGCGGCCTTTGTGACCGTCTCCGTTTCCACATGCTCGTGGTTGGGGTCGACCGCGCCGCAGATGCTGCATTTGCCGTCCCGATAGGTATGGTGCGCCCGGTAAACGCCGTCGATCCACGTGCCGCAGTATTTGGTCAGGTTTCCTCTGCCGCTCTCGTCGCCGATGTCCTTGCCGTAGGCCAGCGTAAAGCGCAGGGTCAGCACGTCGCCGTCGCTGAGGAAGCAGCCGGACAGTCCCCGGCCGGGAAAATCGCCGTTGATGGTACACATCCAGCCAGCACCATCGGTGTAGTCGAATTCGCCCACACTGTCCTTGCCCTTGCTGGGGTTCCTGATTCCTTTCTCTTCGTCCACCAGACCGTCCAGTATCAGCAGCTTCTTCAGCTCCTCCGGGATCTCCACGCCCTTGAAGGAACGGGCGCGGGTGATGCGCTTCAGATAGAAGCCATCGTCCAGCGTGCCGCTGAAGGAAATATCATAGCCCAGATATTCCAGCGCCGCCTTTACCACGTAGGAGGCGGGCTGATCCTGAAAGATATCGCAGTCCACCGGTGCGTCGATCACGCCAAGGCCCAGCACAGTGAGATCCAGCCGTACCGTGGCGGTGCCGATCTTTTCGCCTTCGTCACGCACCTTATAGACGATCTTATAGTGCTTATAGGTGGAATTTCCGTTGTCATCCCACGCCTGAATGGTAACGTCGTGCTCCGTCTCGTCGCCGCCCAGACCGGTATCCAGAAACAGGTCATACTCCAGACCGCCCGCGCCGGAGCCGGTGCTCTGCTTCACCACCTTGCCGTCCATCTTGACGGTCACGTGGTTCTGGTTCAGGGCATTGCCGTCGCCGTCGTTGGCCCAGACCTTCAGCGTCATGTTGCGGTTGGTGGTCTCTATCAGCGCGCTGTCCAGATTGGTGCGGATGCTGGGCGGATTTTCGCCCTTCTCCGGTTCCTCCTCGTCGGCCAGAGCGGCCCGATAGGTGATGACGCGATCCACACGGCTGATGACCTCGTTGCCGCGCATCATCAGCAGCGTGATATCATTGCGGCCCAGCTTCAGCTTGGTCAGGTAGTCGTCGCCGGAAGCCGTTACCAGCTTGCCGTTGACCCGCACCCGGAGATAGGTCTCCTCGTCGCCGTTGACCACCATGGCCTTGAAGGAAAACATGTCGTTTTCCAGCTCTTCCTGGGTGATGGTGCGGTTGCGCAGATCGGTGGCGATCTGGGGCTCCTGGGGCTGGTCGTCGGCGGGCTGCTCCGGATCCACGGGGCCGTCGCCGTTGTCGTCGGTCTTGTCGTCGGGGGTGTCATTCGGATCCTGCTGGCCGGGGTCAGGCTCGTCCACGGTGATCTGGTCGGGCTTGGGCGCTTCCTCCGGCGGGGTATCCGGATCCTGCTGGGTGTCCTCCTGCGGGGCCTGACCGTCCTCTCCGTCGCCGTCGCCCGCCGCGCTGTCCTGCGTCTGGGACTGCTGGTCGTAACGCAGACCGATCTGGTCGATGTTCAGGCCGGGATAGGACTTGGCCTTGGGGGCCTCCGGCTGCCGCCGGGGCGCGGACAGCGCCGCCCAGCTGCCCGCCGCCAGCGCCAGCGCCAGCAGCAGGCACACCGCGCCGGACAGCAGCGCCTTTTTGTACTTTTGCAGTAAATTCTTCATCTTTCCTCAATTCTCCCAACGGGCCGCATGGCTTTTGTCAACAAAAAACGCCGGACATCCCAGGATGCCGGCGCGTTTTTCGCAGAAAAAAGCTGATTTTTCCACCGGAATGTGGAAAATCAGCGTGCTGTCTGCTCGTCCTGCATACGGAGAGTGCGCCCGCTGCATATGGCCCTGGACGGTGCAATTCTCCTGACTCGCGCCGCGAAGCGTTGCCGCTTCCCGTTGACGCCTCACCTTCTCACAGACGGATATCTGCAATGGCGGAGTTTCCTCCCGGCGGCGAAATTCGCCGCTTCAGACGTCTTCTTGCGCTCACAGTGCCGGTCGCGCGGGGTTTGTCCCCATTTCTTTTTCACCGCTGCCTGACCCTGAACGGTCATGCGGCAGCGGTTACACCGGATCAACAGGCCGCATATTTTAATACAGGATATATTATAAGGGCACAGAGGGGATAAAGTCAACCCCCGCCCACCGTTTGCTTAAATAAATACCATTTGCTTTCTTTTTTCTCGGTAGACGAAAGATAGTGCCAACAGGGCCGTTCCGCTTAGGCGGAACGGCCCTGTTTTTATAATTATAATAGTGTGTTGGCGGGAGGGGGGACACAGTCATTCCGAACCAGTGACCGATGTCACTGTCGTAGGAATCCGTAATTACGCCTCCCTCTGACGAGGGGCCAAGAGAACGGATTGCCACGCCAGTGTGAGCTCTGGCTCGCAATGACAGGCTTTCATTGCCGGCTGTTTTAATCCTCCAGAATCTCCAGTTCCCTCTCGTCCACCTTGCGCAGCTTCTTCTTGCTGACCAGCTCGTACATGCAGGGCACCACGAACAGCGTCATCAGCGTGGCGTACAGCAGTCCGCCGATGCACACCAGCGCCACCGGCTGGATGAGGGACGTACCGGCGTTTTTCGCCAGCGCCGTGACGATCAGGCCCAGAATGGTGGTCAGGGAGGTCATGAGGATGGGCCGCAGGCGGGTGACGCCGGCGTCGATGATGGCGTCGCGGCGCTCCATGCCCGCCAGACGCTGCTGGTTGATGTAGTCCACCAGCACGATGCCGTTGTTGACGATGATGCCCACCAGCATGACGAAGCCGATCAGGGCAATGACGCTCATCTCCGTGCCCGTCAGCAGCAGGGCCAGGAAGCCGCCGGTGAAGGCCAGCGGAATGGTGAACATGACGATGAAGGGCTCACGCAGGGACTGGAACTGGGCCACCATGACGAAGTACACCAGCACGATGCCCAGCAGAAGCATCAGCATCACCTGACCCATGGCGTCCATGATCTGCTCATTCTCGCCGTTGAACTCGATGGACGCGCCCTCCGGCAGCTCCATGGCGTTCACGGCCTTGGTCACCTGATCGGACACCAGGGTGACGTTATTGCCCTCGGCGATGGCGGCGGTGACGGTGACGCAGCGGCGCTGCTGATCCCGGTTGATGGTGTTCAGGCTGACGGTCTTTTCCACCGTGGCAACATCCTTCAGCAGGAAGCTGTTGTTCGTATCCTCGTCGCCGCTGCCGGACAGGGACGACAGGGAGGAGGACGAAGAACTGCTGCCGCCGCTCATGGCGGAGGACATGGTGCTGTCGGGGTCGATCTTCAGCTCCGGCAGCGTCTCCACGGTGTAATTGCTGCTTTCGTCCTGCTGGATGATCAGCTGCATGGAGGAATCGTCCAGCTCCATCTCCGTGCCGGAGGTGCTGGTGTTCAGGGCGGCGGCCACCTGCATGTAGATCTGGGCCACGGTCATGCCGTGCTCCATGGCCTTGGTGCGATCCACCGTCACGTGCAGCGCCTGCGCCGCATCCTCCAGACCGTCGGACACGTCGGCGGTGCCCTCCACCTGCCCGATGCGGGCGGCGATGGCCTTGGCGGTGGATTGCAGCGTCTCCATATCCTCGCTGTATACCGTCAGGGACACGCCGTTGCCGGTGACGTAGCTCATCATGCCGGACATGACGTTGGCCGCGGTGACGGTGCAGTCCATGTCGGCGCACAGGGCCTCGATCTCCTTGCCCACGCTGTTGCCGGAGTAGTCGTCCGGCAGGGTGATGTAGATTTCCGCGTCATACTCGCCGCCGGAGGAGGACATCAGGCTCATGCCGCTGTTGCCCTGGATCATGGCGCCCACGGCGTCCACGCCCTCGATGGTCATGCAGCGGCGGGCCACCTCGTCGGTGTAGGCCACAGCGTCCTCGCGGGTGCAGTCCTCCGGCATGGCAACGGTAACGCTGACGCTGTTCATATCCATATCCGGCATGAAGCTGAAGCCCCGGCTCAGCGTGACCACGCAGGTCAGCACCAGCAGCGCCACCGCGCCGCCCAGCACTGCCGCTTTGTGGTTCAGCGACCAGAGGATGGCCTTTTTGTAGGCGGGGTAAATTTTATCCAACAGGCCCGGCTTCTGCTCCAGCGGACGCTGGAGCATGCCGCTGGCCATGGAGGGCACCAGCGTCAGCGCCACCAGAAGGCTGGCCAGCAGGGAATAGGTGATGGTCAGGGCCAGATCGGTGAACATCTGGCGGGTCAGGCCCTCCACGAACACGATGGGGGCGAACACGCACACGGTGGTCAGGGTACTGGCGGCGATAGCGCCCAGCACCTGCTGGGCGCCGGACACGGCGGCCTGCACCACCGTGGCGCCCCTGGCGCGGAGCCGGTAGATATTCTCAATGACCACCACGGAGTTATCCACCAGCATGCCCACCGCTACCAGCAGGCCGCTGAGGGAGATCATATTGATGGTAACACCGGTGAAGTACATCAGCACCACCGCGAAGATCACGCTGGTGGGGATGGAGATCAGGGTGATGAGGGTGGGCCGCCAGTCACGCAGGAACAGGAACAGCACCACCACGGAGAACAGCGCGCCCCACAGCAGGGAGGAGACGATGGTATCCACGATCAGGTGGATATAGTCGCCCTGATCCATCAGGGGCTTGAAGCTGATGTTGGGGTACTGGTCGGTCAGCTGCTCCAGACGGGCGGTGATGTTGTCGGACACCTCCGCCGTGGCGTAGTTGGACTGCTTGGTGAAGGAAGCGATGATGCCGTTTTCGCCGTTGAGCTTGGCGTAAATTTCATCGGAGTTGTCGGTATAGAACACGGTGGCCACGTCGCTGAGGCGGATGGGCTCCATGCCGTCGATGCCCAGATCGAACAGCACCATATCCTCCAGCTCGCCGCTGGTGCGGATCTCGTTGCCCACGGACACCATGTAGCTGACGCCGGCGTTATCGTCTATGTACCCGGCGGGCATGGAGAAATCCTGCGCCGTCAGCAGCTGCTCCACCATGGAGACGGACAGCATGCCGTCCAGATCCAGCTGCTCCAGCACCTGCTTGCGGGTCTGGGCCAGCTGCTCCTCCCCCTGCTCGATCTGCTGGAGGGCCAGCTTCAGCTGGACGTTGCCCTCGGTCATCAGCAGCACGCCGTCCAGCGCGGACTCCACGCCGTCGGAGATCTGGCTGCCCAGCGAGTCAAACCGCTTGGGGTCATTGAGGAAGTCCTCGATATCCTTGATGGTCTTTTCCATCTCGTCCACGCCCTGCTTCAGCTGATCCTCCGTCCGCTGAGCCACCAGCGCGGTAAGGGTCTGGGTGTTCTCCGTCACACGCTGGGCCAGCGCCAGATTCTCCGCCGACAGGGCTTCGTTCTCCGCCTGAGCGGCGGCCTTGTCCTCGTCGGTGGCGTCGGGGTCGGCGATGATGCCCAGATTGGCCTGTATCTTCTCGTTGTTGGCGGTCATGGCGGCCTGATCGTCGGCGATGCTCTGGCGCAGCGCCTTCTCCTCCTCCGACATGGCGGGGGTGTTGTTCATGGCGTCTTTCAGAGCGTCCACCGCTTTGTTCAGTGCGTCGGTCACGCCGTCGCCGATGCCGTCGGCAGCTTCGGCGATGCCCTTATCCAGCGCTTCCTGGGCGTCGGTGACCTCCTTTTTGGCGCTGTACAGCTTGCCGGCGGCCTTGTCCAACTCCTTGCCCGCCTTTTCGCGGATGGTCTCGGTCAGGGCGGCCATCTTCTCCTCGTCCAGCACCACGTGCATCTCACGATCCATGGTGCCCATGATCTCCACGCTGGCCACGCCGGTGATGCCCGTCAGCTTGCCGGTCAGCTCACTGTCCACAAAGTCGCTGAGCTGGCCCACGTCCATGTCGCTGCTGCTGATGGCGGCCACCATCACGGGGATCATGGAGGGGTTCACCTTCAGAATATAGGGGGAGGACACGGTATCGTCCCACTGACCCTGCACCGTGGACACCTGCTGCTGGATATCAATGCCCAGCGCGTTCATGTCGGCGCCGTCCTCGAACTCCATCACCACCATGGAGACGCTGTTCTGGCTGGAGGACTGGATCTCTTTCAGCTGATCCAGCGTGGCCAGCGCTTTTTCCAGAGGCTTGGTGATGTTCTTCTCCACGCTTTCCGGGCTTGCGCCGGGGTCGCTGGTGACGACGATGACGTAGGGATAGTCCATGTTGGGCATCAGGTCGGGGGTCATTTTCAGATAGGCCACCACGCCCAGAATCAGGATCGCCAGCGTCACCACATAGACGGTCAACGGTTTTTTTACACTGAAGGCAGGCACGAATTTCTTCCTCTCTACTGCGCCGCAAGGCGCGCTACTATACTGCTGCGCGGCAGCCGCCGCGTTTTTGACGCTTTAGTTTACCACCACTTCATTTTCAAATCAATCGCTGGGGCGAAAAATTTACGTTTCTGTTACAATTATGAATGGAACGTATGCTAACCGTGGGAAAATCCCAAAGTTTCCCGCAAAATAGTTCGCAAGTCGAAATATCGGGGCAGGGGACGGCCGACAACGCCGCCGGGATAGTCAAGAATGTATGGAACATTCCACTTATACCGTGCCGAAAGTTATGAAAATGCGCCAAAATGCACAAAAACGGTAACATTTTTTCTACATTTATTCTTCGTTTCAGAGGGAGACAATCCACCGGTTCCGTATTATAATGTACAATGGAACAAAAAAGGGGCCGCACGGCGGCACAACGAACGTGGAAAGGAAAACAACATGGCTATCAAGATCGGCATCAACGGCTTCGGCCGTATCGGACGCATCGTCCTGCGCATTATGTGCGAAAACCCGGAGACCTTCGACATCCGCGGCATCAACCTGCGGAAGGCGGACATCGACTATATGGTGTATCTGCTGAAATACGACTCGGTATTCCGCAACTTCCCCGGCATGGTGGAACACGCAGGCGGCGACCTGATCGTGAACGGCCATAAGATCAAGGTGTACAGCGAGTCTGACGCCGCCATGATCAACTGGGCCGACAGCGAGTCCGAGTACATCATCGAGTCCACCGGCGCCAACAACACCACCGACAAGGCCAGCCGCCACTTCAAGGGCGGCGCGAAGAAGGTCATCCTCACCGCGCCCGCCAAGGACGACGCCACCCCCACCTTTGTCTACGGCGTCAACAGCGACGAGTATCGCCCCGACATGAAGGTCATCTCCAACGCCAGCTGCACCACCAACTGCCTGGCCCCGCTGGCCTACGTGATCCACAAGACCTTCGGCATCGAGCAGTCCCTCATGTCCACCATCCACGCCTCCACCGCCAAGCAGAAGGCCGTGGACTCCCGCGGCGGCAGCGACTGGCGCACCGGCCGCTCCATCCTCAACAACATCATCCCCACCTCCACCGGCGCCGCCAAGGCCGTGGGTCGGGTGATCCCCTCCCTGAAGGGCAAAATGACCGGCATGGCTTTCCGCGTTCCCACTGCCGACGTGTCCGTGGTGGATTTGACCGCCCGCCTCAGCACCAGCGCCTCCTATGCCGATATCTGCTATGAGATCCTGCACGCCTCCGAGACGTACATGAAGGGTATCATCGGCTATACCCGGGATCAGGTGGTGTCCACCGATATGATCGCCAATCCCTGCCCCTGCGTATTCGACGAGACCGCCGGTATCATGCTGGATCAGGACTTCGTGAAGCTGATCGCCTGGTACGACAACGAGTGGGGCTACAGCAACATGGTCACCCGTATGCTGAAGCACATGTATGACATGGACATGGCGGAAGTGTTCAACGAGATCAAGGAATAAAGAAGCAAAAGAAAAAAGCCTGCGTTGCAGGCTTTTTTCTTTTGCAGAGGAGAGGGACGCGATAAAAGTGAAAAGTTGAGGTATGCCGCCGAAGGCGGAGAGATGGGGAAACGAAAGAGGTGTTGGGGTAATTTCGTAGGGCGCGATGCCCACATCGCGCCGCCCTTGGCTCTCCCCTTGGGAGAGGCTAAGGTCGCCCCTACCTACCTGCCTTCCCCCATCCGGTCAAAGGCAAAGGCGTCGGCGATGGCCTGAATGTGGTCGCGGGTCATATGGACTTCGCCGTCCACCACGTCGTCGTAATAGGTTCCCCGAACCTCCACCACCACAAAGGCGTCCTCCTGATCGGCCACGATCAGCGCCCGGTCATTGCCCAGCGCCAGCAGCAGCTGGCCGTAGGGCCAGTCCTCATAGGGGAACACCACCAGATCGCCCAGATTCAATTCGCCGATGGTCAGGGTCTTTTTCATGGTGCGGTACAGCTTGTAGGGCACCGGCTCTGCCGTCCATGTGCCGTCGGTAAAGGTCACGGTGCCGTCCATCACAAAGGTACCGTCGCTGTAGCCGTAGGACGCTTCATAGCGGTTTTGGATACGCTCCGTATCCTGCCGGGGCGACGCAGCCAGCCCCTCGGCAGTCAGCAATGCCGTCTCGTCCGCCGGGAAGGTCGCCTCACCCGGTAGCAGGGACAGGCCGTATTCCGCCGCCAATTCGTCCAGCTTTTGGATCATCTCCTGCGTCTGGCAGCCGTAGTAAATATAGGGCGCGTCCGGGATAATAATATCCGCCGCATTTGGCTCGTAGGCGGCGCACCAGTCGTTCCACGCGGCGGCGGCCTGACAGGCGGGACTGTCCGTCAGCCCTTGCAGGCGCAGCATGGTCTCCTGACCGCTGCCCCAGTCCGACGGCTCCTCCCGCTGTCCCAGGCTGGACAGGCCGAACCACTCGGTGGCAAAGCCAGTGGTGATAAGGGCCAGCACCAGCACCAGCGCCGCCGCTAAAATCAGCGCACCCCGAAAGGGCCGCCGTTTGGATGGGGCCAGCCGTTTCGGCCCGGCCGCTTCGGCCCGGATGGCTTGCAGCATCCGCTCCTTGGCCGCGTCGCTGGGACGCAGGCCGTCATAGGCGCGGTAAATATCGTCAGGCGTCACGATCGTACACACCTCCCAAGGTCAGTTTCAGTTTTTTTCTTGCGCGGTTCAGGCGGCTGCGGACGGTGGCGGGAGCCACATCCAGCATCCGGGCAATGTCGGCGGTGGGGTAGCCCTCGTAGTAATAGAGATAGACCGGCAGTTTGTAGTCCTCCGGCAGGGCCAGCACCGCGTCCAGCGCCTCGTCCGGCGGCGCGTCCTCCACTGTGGGCGGCTCGGTGATGGCGTCCAGCGCCTCTCGACGCTGCCACGGACTGCGCAGCGCGCTTTTGCACAGGTTGGAGACCGTAACGATCAGCCATGCCTTTTCGTGCTGCTCCGAGGCAAAGGACGTGCCGCTGCGAAGAAGCCGGATGAAGGTCTCCTGCACCATATCCTCCGCGTCCGCACTGTTTTTCATAAAGGAGTAGGCCACGCGGTACAGCATATCCACATACCGCCTGTAGATATCCTCGATGTCTTTGTCCGTACGCAGCAAAGTAGTCATTGCGACCGCCTCCTTTCATATAGGATACGCGGGAGGGGAGAGAATTGTTGCAGAAAATTTTTTGTTTGCGGGAGAAGGATGTTTCGCCCTCCGGGGCGAGGCGCTTTTGGCCATTGTCCCAAAAGTACCCAAAAGGACAACCAGAAACCCAGGTTTCTGGACTTCCTGCGCGCTACAATGCGTACAGACTTGTGATTGCCTGCCACACGTTTACATAAAATTTTCTGTTTCGTTTCATTAAAAGGATCGTCTCTGCTTCTGCACCGCTGCCGCTGATGCCTGCGCCGGACAACGCTTTTGGTTCTACCGTTGACAACGTGAGCGGCAGCGGCGCAAGAGGAACAGACGATTCGTCATACGTACCGATAACCACCGTGTCCTGTGAACACGTGGTATAAGGTATCATAATTGGCAAAAGTCATAGCGTGCGCGGATTCTTAAACCGCAGGTTTAAGTGGCGTTTTTGGGTACTTTTGCCGCCACGGGCAAAAGTACCTCGCCCCGGAGGGCGAAACACCCCCTCTCTTAAAAACAATAAAGGGGACGGCTGCGCCGTCCCCCTCCTATTTCATGCCAGATTCTTACACCTGCTCCTCGTCGGTGCGGTTGCGCCAGGCAAGCTCCTGCTCCAGCTCGAACTCCAGCTTCTTTACCCGCTCCTTCAGCTCGTCGTAATGCTCGCTCTGGACATAGTACTTGACAAAGGAGAAAGTGGCCTCGGCAAATTCCTCCTCGGTATAGGAGGGCAGCAGGGAGCCGCCGCTGCGGCGCAGGCCGCTGACGTTGATGACCACCAGACGGCGATGCTGCTCGCTGAGCTGGAACAGCTTCAGCTTTTCGGGGATCTCCAGCTGAAGGTCATACTGCTCGTTGACCAGATTCAGCAGACGGGCCTGCTCCGGCTTGGCGGAGACGATGACGCCGTGGCGGGAGAACAGATCCTTCAAATAGTCCACGGACACTTCCTCACGGGTGATGGTGCCCTTGCCGATACCGGTCAGCATGGTGTTGGACAGGTTCAGGCTCACGTAGACCTCGTGGCCGGTGGTGGGATAGCTCATATGAAACCTCCTGCGTTTCCGTTGGATGTAGAGGGCCTGCGCCCTCCCTTCTTTATAGGTTCATATTAGCAGGTCGGTGGGAAAAATGCAATAAAAACTTACAAAAATAAGAGAAAATTTTTGTGTAATTGTGCTAAATGTATGGAACGAGTGATACTTTTGGTCGGGGCGTTAAGAAAACATGCCGGTGTCGACACGTTAAGAAAATATGCCAGTGGCATATTTTTAGTGTCGATCTCGGCGGCTATGCCGCCGTAGCATCCATCTTGGTTTGCACCGCACCATCTTAAATTCTCTCCCCCAGTCGCCTTACGGCAACAGCCCCCTCGTCAGAAGGGGCCAAGGACAGGTTATCGGCAGTCCGTACACACGGGAGATTTTGCGCCAGCTTTCACACCCCCGTTAAATCAAACGGCGGGGTGTACTCCGCTCGGGCGGCGGTGCGCTCCTGGGTGAAGCCGTCCAGAATGCCGCAGTTCTCCATGTACGCCACGGCGGAGCGGTACTCCGAGCGGGTCACGTGGCGGGCCAGCGAGCCCTCCGCGCTCTCCTGGGGCGTGTACTGGCTCATGAGGGAAAACAGCACCTCACCGGGCCGGAACGTCTCCGCCACCCAGTCGATGCAGCGGCGGGTGTTGTCCATGTGCCCCGGCAGCACCAGATGGCGGATCACCACGCCCCGCTTCAGCAGGCCGTTTTCCAGCACACAGGGGCCGGTCTGGCGCACCATCTCCCGGATGGCCAACCTGGCCACGGGGAAGTAATCCGGCGCGGCGGACAGCGTGCCCGCCAGCGCGTCGTCGGCGTATTTCAGGTCGGGCAGGTAGATATCCACCTTGCCCTCCAGCTGCCGCAGGGTCTCCACCGACTCGTAGCCGCCGCAGTTATACACCACGGGGACACTCAGCTTCGGCTCCAGCGCAGGCAGGATCCACGGCAGGAAATGGGTGGGGGTCACCAGATTGATATTGTGGGCGCCCTGGGCGATGAGCGTCTCGAAGATCTCCCGCAGGTGCGCCGTGGTGATGGCCTTGCCGTAGCCTCCGGCGGAGATGGAGCCATTCTGGCAGTAGGCACACCGGAGGGTGCAGCCGGAGAAGAACACCGTTCCGCTGCCGTGTGTGCCGGAGATGGGCGGCTCCTCCCACATATGCAGAGCGGCGCGGGCCACGCGAATACCCGCGGGCATGCCGCAAAAGCCGCGGCCTTCCTCCTCCGTCCGCTCCGCGCCGCAGCGGCGGGGACACAGCGTGCAGATCATTTCCTCAGCCGGTGGAAATCCGGCCCCAGATCGCCCGCCATCCAGTGGCGGCGGCACAGCCCGATATACTGGTCGTTGGCGCCCAGCACCACCTGCTCGCCCTCCTTCAGCACGTGGCCCTGATCGTCAAAGCGGGCGTTGAAGGCCGCCTTTTTGCCGCACCAGCAGATGGTCTTGACCTCCTCCAGCTTGTCCGCCAGCACCAGCAGGTGATAGCTGCCGGGGAACAGGTCGCCCTTGAAGTCCGCCCGCAGACCGTAGCAGATGACGGGAATATTGCAGTCGTCCACCAGATGCACCAGATAGTAGACCTCCTCCTTGGTGAGGAACTGGGCCTCGTCCACGATGATGCAGGCGTATTTTTGCAGCTCCTGGTCGGCCATGGCCTGCATCTCGTGGAAGTAGACGCAGGGGTGCTTCAGGCCGATGCGGGAGGACACCATGTGGTCGCCGTCCCGTGTGTCCAGCTGGGGTTTTACCAGCAGGGTTTCCTGACCCCGCTCCTCGTAGTTGAAGCGGGCCATCAGCGCGTTGGCGCTTTTGCTGGAGCCCATGGCTCCGTATTTGAAGTAAAGCTGTGCCATTGTGTGTTTCTCCTTATTTGTGATCTGGCAGTGGGGGAAGGATTTCGCGCTTCCGAGCGCGACCTACTTTTGTCAACAGTGACAAAAGTAGGCAAAAGCACCGGAAGGAACCTCCGGTTCCTTCACTTCCGGGCGTGCTATGGTGCATATAGAATTGTAAGTACTTACCACACGTTCACGCAAGATTTTCTTTTTCGTTTCGTCAAAAGAATCGTCTTTGCTTCTGCGCCGCTGCCGCTGATATCTGCGCTGAACAGCGCTTTTGGTTCTACCGTTGAGAACGTGAGCGGCAGCGGCACAAGAAGAAAGTCAATGCGTCATACAAAACGAAATCAACTATGTTCTGTGAACGTGTGGCTAATCGTCACAAATTTGCAAAAGGAACAGCGCGCAGGAAGTCCAGTAACCTAGGCTTCTGGCTGTTCTTTTGGTCGCTTTTGGAACAGCAGCCAAAAGTGACCCGTGGCCGAGGCCACGGAATTCCCCTCGCGCCGAAGGCGCGAAATATCTTATTCTTTCTCCAACTTCCCAAACGCCGTGGGCATGGGGTAGTTCTCCCTCTCTTCATCGGGGCACCAGACCCATTCCGGCGGGCCTGCGCCCTGTACGGTGATGGTAAACACCGTCATTTCCCATGTGATGTGGGTGAAAACATGCTTATCGGTGAAGCTTTTGCCCCACTGGTGGGGGACAAGTCCCCATTTCGCCAGCTGCTCCGCCGCCTGACGCTCCGTCAGCGCGCCGGGGACGTTGGGGAACTCCCACAGTCCTGCCAGCAGTCCCGTGGCGGGCCGCTGCCGCAGCGCCGCCGCGCCATCCCGTCGCAGCAGGAACACCGTGCTCTGCTCCACCCGGCGGGCGGTTTTCTTCTCCCGCACCGGCAGTTGCCGCTGCAGGCCCTTTTCGCAGGCGGTGCAGAACGTCCGGGCGGGACACTGCTCGCACAGGGGCGCTCCGTTGGGCAGGCACACCATGGCGCCCAGATCCATCAGCGCCTGATTGAACGCGCCGGGGCGGTCGGGTGGGATCACCTCCGCCATCCAGCGGCGGAAGCGGGCGCGGGTTTTCGGCTCCAGCACGTTGTCATCGCAGCCGGTCAGCCGTGCCGCCAGACGCAGCACGTTGCCGTCCACCGCCGGGACAGGCTGTCCGAAGGCGATGGAGGCGATGGCGCCCGCCGTGTAGTCGCCCACCCCCGGCAGGGCGGTCAGACCCTCGTATGTATCCGGGAACACGCCGCCGTGCCGGGTCATGATGACCTGCGCGGCCTTTTGCAGATTCCGGGCGCGGCTGTAGTACCCCAGCCCCTGCCACAGCGACATGAGCTGCTGCTCCGGCGCGTCGGCCAGCGCCGCCACCGTGGGCAGCGCCGCCATGAAGCGGTCAAAATACGGCAGCACCGCCGTGACGCGGGTCTGCTGTAACATAATTTCCGACACCCACGTGCGGTAGGGGGACACCTGCTCCCGCCACGGCAGCACCCGGCGGTTCTCATCGTACCACGCCAGCAGGGGAGGGGGCAGAGCTTTCAGTTGTTGGGGGGTTGCTTCCATGGCGTTTCCTCTCATAGGCTGAACCGCTGGGCATAGCCGCAGCGGCGGCACAGATCCTCGGCAGGCCGGCGGCGGGAAAATCCCTCCCGGATGGTCTGTGCGCGGGGTGTATTCAAAATATCCGGCAGCTCCTGTTCCAGCAAATTGCCCAGCGCCATGCGGCCCTCGCCGTCCAGACAGCAGGGCACCACCGTGCCGTCGCACAGCACGGCGATCTGCTGGCGCAGAGCGTGGCAGAACTGGACAGGGCCCTCCGCCGCGTCCGGCGACGGCCAGTCGAACTTCTGGGCGGATTCCAGAAACAGGCCCGACGCAAGGCGGCGGTTGCCCGCCCGGTCAGGCGGCAGGTTTTCCACATTTGTGCCGGTGGCGGTGGATAAAAAGGCCAGAATCTCGCCGTTTCGGGCCGCCGCGCCGCCCTCATTCCACAAACGCAGGGCGCACAGCACGCCTTTTTCGCTGGCGTCGGCGCAGAATTTCCACACACCGTGGAGATAGTCCGCCATGTCGCCGCCCTCGTTCCCCTCGAAGCTGTGGAGGGAGACGCTGACCTTATGGAGCGCCGGGGCGGACAGCAGGGCGGCGGTCTTTTCCGCCAGCAGCGTGCCGTTGGTGGTGACGCACACCCGGAAGCCCAGCTCATGGGCGATGGCCAGCAGCTCTGGCAGCTGCGGGTGCAGCAGCGGCTCACCCATCACGTGGAAATAGAGGTAGCGGGTGTGGCCCCGGAGCTTTTCGGCCATCAGGCGGAACTCCGCCGGGGACAGGAAGCGTTTTGCCCGCTCCGTGCCGGGGCAGAACACGCAGGAGAGGTTGCACACGTTGGTGATCTCCACATAGACGCGCTTAAACATAGGCAAACCTCCCTTCATCCATGGTATTGTACCACAGAATGGGGGAGGATGCATAGGAAAATTTATTTTTGGGGGTTCGCCCTGCGGGGCGAGGGCGGCCTCCGGCGGGCTACTTTTCCCAGCAGCTGGAAAAGTAGCCAAAAGAGCCGGAAGAAACCGATGGTTTCTTCACTTCCTTGCGCGCTATCGTGCAAACAGCATTGTAACTGCCTGCCACACGTTCGCGTAATATTTCCTTTTTCGTTTCGGTTAAAGGGATCGTCTCTGCTCCCGCGCCGCTACCGCTGATACTTACGCCGAATAACGTTTTGGGTTCTACCGTTGAGAGCGTGAGCGGCAGCGGCGCAGGAAGGACAGGCGATACGTCATACGCAACGAAAACAGCCATGTTCTGTGAACGCGTGGTACAAGGCCGCAGATTCGTAATCAGTACAGCGTGCAGGAAGTCCAGAAACCTGGGTTTCTGGCTGTTCTTTTGGTCACTTTTGGAACAGCGGCCAAAAGTGACCCGTGCCCGGAGGCACGGAATTTTCCAAAACGGGCGGACAGAGTTGTCTGCCCCTACGACGGTTTGACGATACCTTGTCATTTAGCGGTGGGGTGGGCAGGGCAGGCTTTTCATATAGATGTCCGGAATTCCGGGCGGGGTCGCGGGCTACCGCGGACGGCACTTCCCCTATTCGGGCGTAAGGCGCTCCTGACGCCGGGGAGCAGCGGATTTTTCACACTACATTATTAAAATAAGGAGAGTATCACTATGGCAATGACACACACCTTTGATCTGCAGCGCTTCGCTGACAGCAACGTACAGACCACCGGCACCCAGAGTCTGAGCGCCGAAATGAAAACCTATTACGGCATGGAGCTGCTGGAAAACGCCAAGCCCGCGCTGGTGCACAACCAGTTCGCCGCCACCAAGCCTCTGCCTGTGGGCGGCGGCAAGACCGTGGAGTGGCGCAAGTTCGGCTCCTTTGACAAGGCGCTGACTCCGCTGACCGAGGGCGTGACCCCCGACGGCAGCGGCATCACCGTCAGCTACATCACCAAGGAGCTGAGCCAGTACGGCGACTACACCACCGTGTCCGATATGCTGGATCTGACCGCCATCGACGACGTGGTGCTGGAGATCACCGACCGCCACGGCGCCAACATGGGTCTGACGCTGGACACCGTGACCCGCAATGAGATCCAGCAGGGCACTCACGTCATCTACGCCCCCGGAAAGGACGCCGATGGCAAGAAGGTGGACGTGCTGTACCGCCGCGATCTGGACAAGAGCTGCGTGATGACCGCTGAGCTGGTGGCCCGCGCCGCCACGGAGCTGAAGAAGATGAACGCCCCCACCTTTGACGGCAAGTACGTGTGCATCATCCACCCCAGCGTGGCCTTCGACCTGCGCAACGACCCCGACTGGGTGGCCGCCCATCAGTACGCCGCCGCCACGGAGCTGTTCTCCGGCGAGATCGGCGAGCTGCACGGCGTGCGTTTCGTGGAGACCACCGAGGCCAAGATCTTCCGCGGCGACGATCTGGCCAGCGACAGCCGCACCCTGACCGCCAGCGCCGCCGCCAGCAATTCCACCACCGTCAGCTTTGACGGCGGCACGGTGGCCGCCGGCGCACTGGCAGGCCGCTACGTCCTGTGCGGCGGCAAGCGCGTTAAAGTTGTATCCAACACCGTCAGCCAGCTGACGCTGGAGGAGGCCGTCACCGTGGCGGACAACGCGGTGATCTATCCCGGCGAGGGTGGCAAGGAGGGTCTGGCCGTGTACGGCTGCCTGTTCGTGGGCAAGGGCGCTTACGGTGTCGTTGATCTCAGCGAGGGCACCGAGGTCATCGTGAAGCCCCGCGGCTCCTCCGGCACCGCCGATCCCCTGGATCAGCGCTCCAGCGTGGGCTGGAAGGGCATCCACGCCGCCGCCATCCTGTACGATGAGTACATTGTCCGCGTGGAGTGCGGCAGCAGCTATTCCGGCGAGGACGCCGCTAACTAACAAAAGGAGGAATACAACATGGCAAAGAAGCCGGATATGACGGAACGGATGGTGGCGCTGACCATCCCCAGAGGCCGCAAGCAGGAGGAGAACTTTGTGATCGTCTCCGTCAACGGCCGCAGTTGGAAGATCATGAAGGGCGCGCAGGTGGACGTGCCCGACTACGTGAGCGAGGTGCTGGAAAACCGCCGCATGATGCAGGAGGAGGCCCGCCGCTACGTGGACAGAATGGCCGACTGAGGAGGGATGCCCATGGCGAACATCACAGCCGGGCAGGTTCTGGAGCAGGTGGACGCGCTGGTGCCCAACCAGTACACCCACAGCGAAAAGCTGCGGTGGCTGGCGCAGGCGGAGGGCTTTGTGCTGCGGGAGGTCTGCCGGGTGACGGGTAAGCTGGCGGAGCTGGAGGACGGCTCGGCGCTGTCGGTGGAGGCTCCCTACGACGAGCTGTACCGCCACTATGTGGAGGCGCAGATCCACTACTGCAACGGCGAAATGGCCCGGTACAACAGTGCCGCTGCCAACTGGAACAACGGTCTTTTGACCTATCGGGACTACGTATGCCGCACCACAGCGCCGGAGCGGGGCGTCAGAGCATTAAAGCTATGCTAACACGGCGGGGCGGGAGGGGTTTCCTCCCGCCCCGTGCAAGAAAGGAGGAACGGCATGTTTCTATCACAATTCAAGGCGCCGGCGCAACAGCGCGTGACGGTCAGCAAGTTTGGGGGCTATGACGCGCGGCGCCGTGCGCCGCTGGGCTCCTTTGCCCGGATGGAGAACCTGACAGGGGACGGCTATCCCACGCTGTCGGTGCGGGAAAAGCGCAAGACCATCGCGGCGCTGGACAAGCCCAACGGCCTTGCCGCCAAGGACAGCCTGATCTGGGTGGACGGCAGGACGCTGTACATCAACGGTCTGGCCATCGATCTGGCGCTGACGGACGGTGAAAAGCAGCTGGTCAGCATGGGCGCATATCTGCTGATCTGGCCCGACAAGAAATACGTCAACACCCAGAACCTCAGCGACCGGGGCAGTCTGGAAAACGCCATCCAGACCACCGGCGCCGTCACCTACGCCCTGTGCCGCGCCGACGGCACGGAATACGAGGGCTATACCACCGGGGCGGCGGCTCCCGCCAGCGCCGAAAGCGGCGACCTGTGGCTGGACACCGGCAGCGGCGCGGCGCTGCTGCGCTATGACGGCGTGATGTGGCAGGCGGTGGACGACGCCGCGTTGAAGCTCAGCGCCGCAGGCATCGGAACAGGTTTCTCCGCTGGGGACGGCGTGACCCTCTCCGGCTGCACCGGGGCGGCGGCGGACGGCACGTGGACGCTGCTGCAATGCGG
>ENA-OUQC01000821-OUQC01000821.1-human-gut-metagenome-genome-assembly--contig:-NODE-821-length-19417-cov-5.069518_pt1 | contig 19417 bp, 16 predicted proteins | sample MGYA00237942_ERZ548815 | MGnify/ENA primary metagenome ERZ548815 (study PRJEB26490, sample SAMN05194722) | human gut metagenome | biome: terrestrial biome; feature: human-associated habitat; material... | reverse complement strand
CTGCCGTCCAGACGGTAGTCGTTCAGGGCGCTGCCCAAATCCACGGTCACGTTGTCCACGCCGATGGCCCCACCCTGATACAAATACGCCCACTTGCCGCCGATCTGCCGCCAGCCGGTGTGGCTGTATTCGGTGATGCGCTTGGCCGTCATGCGGCCCACCTCGCTGATCGCGTACCTGATCTTGTCTTTCACCGTGTTGCCCGGCATGATGCTGGCGGCAAAATCCCACTTTTCGGCCACCCAGTTCATGCCGGAAAACTGCGCTGCCTTGATCTGCACGCGGGGCAGCGGCGCGCCCAGCGCGTCCCAGCCGTCAATCACCATGATTTTGTTCACATTCACGCCGTCGTCCTGCGCCACCACAGCGCGGGGGACGGCCACGAAATTGGCCAGCGGCTTGGGGCCGTCCGCGGTTTCTTGGCAGATGCGCCCGTTGCTCACACAGTAGCCGTACACCTTGCTGTAATACTCGGCGGCAGCGTCGCGCTGCGCGATGGCGTCCGCCTCAAAGGCTTCGGCGGTCTGCATCAGCTTTTCAAGTGCAGCCCGTCCGGCGCTCTCGCCCAGTAGCTCGAAGAAGTCCGAAGCGTCGCCCTTCGGCGGCAGCTTTTCGCAGCCCTTGGACAGGTCGATGATATGCACGGCCTTGGCCACCTTCACGGCTGCCTGCGCCACGCTCTTGGCGTGATCGCGCCCCACGTCGTCATTGTCGGGGATGATGTAAAGGTCTGCGCCCTTCAGGGATGGCGTATAATCGCCGACGTGCCACTTACCCGCACCCATGGGGTTGGTCGTGGCCACATAGCCCAGCTTGGCCATGTTGTCGCAGTCCTTTTCGCCTTCGCAAACGAACACGGGCCTGCCGTCCTTGATCGCCTTCAGCACTTCCGGCAGCCGGTACAGCACCAGCCGCGCGCCGTCCTTCGTCCACTTGTAGCCGCTGGGGTCGGTCGGGTCGGGCTGCCGCAGGCTGAACGTCTTGTCGCCGTCCGGTCGCTGGTAGCGGCAGGCTTCAAACAGCACCTTGCCGCTTTCGTCCGTGTACTGGTAGGCGCAGACAAACTTGCCGCGCGGCTTCTTTGCTCCGCTGGGCTTGGCCGCTGGCTTTGCGGCGGGTGTCTTGCGGTTTTGCGTGCTGCTGGTCTGCTGCTGTTCATGGAACAGGTCGCGCATCTTCAGCCCCATGGCGGAAACGACGGATTCAACGTCGCAGCCTGCCTGACATTTCAGCACGATGCCCTTTTCGCCGTCCCGCACGCACAGGCTGGCGTTTTTATCATCGTGCGCGGGGCACCGGCACATATACTCGCCCTTGCCGTTCGGGCCGCTGTCCACGCGAAGGCGCGAAAGAAAATCGCGTATATCCATGCGCCCGCCCCCTTAACTGTCTTTTTTCGCCTGTTCTTCCATCCGCTTTTCAATGGCAGCGCGCACGTCTTCCATGCGGAAAAGGTACGCTTTGCCGGGCTTGATGTAGGGAAGCCACCCGTCGCGCACAGCCCTGCGGATGGCCGTGACGGTCAGCCCGGTTTCCTCGCTCACCACGTCGATCTTTACGCCCTCTGGTTCGGGCGATAGCACGCCGCGGGCCGCGTCCACGTCCACCAGCGTGCGGTTTCCCAGCTGCATGGAAGGGATGCGCCCATCGCGGGCAGCTCTCCGCACCCGGTTTTCATTCACGCCCAGCATTTCCGCCGCATCGCGGATTGTCCTTAACTTCACGCGGCAGCCCTCCGTTTCTTTAGTCCTTCGTCTGGCCGCTGGTGGCCTTGTCGATGGCGGCAATGGTTTCTTCCATGATGCGCCGCAGCTCCACGGCCTTGGCCCTGATCGTCTGCGCCGCTGGCAGTTCGTCCTGCGTAATGCGCCCGTCGCGGGCGACGGTGGCAAACTGCAGTGCGATGTCCTGCGCGCTCTGGAAGGCGATGGCCCAGCCCAGCGCGGCCCGCGCCAGCTCGCTGCATCCTTCGCCGCCGTAGTCCGGCAGTAGCGGGCAGCAGGCGCGGATGTGCGCAGCCTTCAGGTCGGGGTCGTTGTAGGCTTCGACCATTTTCTGCACCACGTCGCACGGCGGCACGGTGCGCCCGGTTTCATAGTCGGCCAGCGCTTCGCAGCTGACAAAGATTTCGCTGGCGGTGCGTTCCCGGCTGGCGTGCAGCGGTTCACGCTGCGCGGCCTGCATCCGGGCACGATAATACATATTTGCGTAGGCTTTCACACTTTGGGCCTCACTTTCTGCCATTCGTGGCGGTTTTTGCGGTTCGTTTCCGTATCTGCTCACCTTGTGTTGCAAGGTTTCACGGCGTAAAATGTTTTGTGATATTTGACATTGTAATCGTTTTTTTTTTTGTCAATACAAAATCGTAAATTGGTCTATTAAAACGCAAAAAATAACCAAATAGCATGTCGATGTACTAAAATAGTGAAAGATTGAAAGGATGTGCCACGATGTCATACACGGTGAACAGACTTAGACAATTACGGGAAGAAAGAGAAATTAAGCAGACAGTAGCCGCCGAAGATATAGGCATTTCGCGCGCGATGCTCTCAAATTACGAAAGCGGACAGATGCCGTCATTATGGAACGCTATAAAGCTGGCCGACTATTATCATGTGTCCCTTGATTACATTTTCGGGCGGTCGGCGGAAAGAGGGGCAACGGAAGGCGACTATGTGAAGTCGTTCAGCACACTGGCAGGGCTAGCCGGGAATAGCGCACCCACGGCCAGCGACGTTTCCGCGCTAGTGAACGCTGCAATTATGTATCAGTGTAGCGGTTCGCCCTGCGGTGAACAGCCGCTGGCAGCTTGGCGCGATTTCATGCGCCACCTGACCAAATGCCTGCAAGCAGCTGTTACAGGGGACAGCGCGGCACTGGTTGACAGTGCAAATGCCGCCACGGTGGCGGCGCTGGAAGTGACGAAAATGCCCGCGGCATTTTACAAGAAAAAAGGAGGAACCGATCAATGAAGAAATTGCTTGCCCTGATTCTCGTTCTTGTTCTCTGCCTGCCCGCCATGGCGCTGGCCGATGTGCTTGCAGATGGTTGGCAGGATGCCAGCATGGAGGAATTACTGGATGCACAGCAGAATATATCAAACAGAATCAGCGAATTGCGCGCAGCTGCTGCCGCCGATGTGGAGCGCGTGGAGTTGTCCGGCACGGGTACGGCGATTCTCTCCGATGTCGTGATTCCCTTTGCGCCCTCGCGGGTGAAGCTCACCAGCGAAGGCAGCTGCACAGCGAAACTCACAGGCGGGGCCTATGACTATGTTTTCGACGGGGACAGCTACGAAGAAAAATTCTTCGATCAAAGCGGCACGTTCAACCTGCTGGTTGAAACGGCAGGCGCATGGTCGTTCGTCGTGGAGCCGATCATGGACGGCGGCACGCTGCCGCTGTCCGGCACCGGCCCATTCGTCAGCGACTTTGTGGAGCTGCCCGCGCCGATGATCGTAACGGTTGAAGGAAATAAAGGCAGCATGAACGCGCTGCTCACTAACTTCATCGTCAAGCTGAATCATCAGTATAAGAACCTTGACGCATGGCAGGGCGATTCGCTCACGAATGAGATGTTTACCGGCACCACCGCGCCGTTCTCCGCTGATGTGATTTTGCAGCCGGTAGACGGGCGGACACAGTATTGCATTTCTGTCATTTGTGAACCGGGCGTCGAATGGTCGATCACGCCCAAAAACTAAATGCCTTACGCTTCCGTTCGTCGATTCCTAACGCTTGCCGGTTGGGGATAACATGTTGGGCGTAAGCCTGAAAACCCTTGATTTTTCAAGGGTTTTCGCTGCATTTTGGGCGGCATTACAGATATTACAGGAAAAAAGAATATACCCCCTGCACGCATTACTTTGAATGGAGGCATAGCCATGGGTACGATTGAGAAGCGCGGGAAAAATTCGTGGCGTATCGGCACGCAGGTGCAGACGGAAAACGGGTGGGAATGGGTACGCGATACGATACATTTTCCGGGTAGCATGACAGAAGCGAAGCAGCGCAAGGAAGCGGAAAAGGCGCTGGCCCGCCTGATCGTGGACGTGGAGGAAGGCCGGGCAAAGCCCACGTCGGCAAAGTCGTACACGGTGGCCGCCTTCGCCGAATACTGGATGGAGCAGCACGTCAAGCCAAACTTGGCCGCGAACACATACAAGAATTATCGGCACTTTCTTGATGCCCGCATCCTGCCCATGCTGGGCAACGTGCCGCTGAAGAAGCTGACGCCCACCATGTTGACCGAATGGGTGAATCAGGTGCGCGAAAGCCCGCGCAGGACGACGGCGCTGCCGGATGAAAAGCTCGCGCATCCCCGCAGGCCCAGCGAAGAAGCGCGCCGCGCAAAAGCGAAGCCGAAGGACGCGCCGCTTTCACCCCACACCGTGCGGCACTATTACGACACGATGGACGCCATGCTTGATAAAGCGGTACAATGGGATATTCTGCGGAAGAACCCCATGGAAAAGGTTGACCGGCCCGCTGCAAAAAAGGCCCGCGTGCATTACCTCACGGAAGAACGCGCCGTGGAACTGCTGCGCTGCCTGCACGATGAACCAAATATGTGCTATCGTGCCGCCGTCCTATTGGCCTTGCTCTGCGGCCTGCGTCTTGGCGAAGTCGGCGCGCTGCGGCTTTCAGACGTGGATTGGGAACACTGCACCATTGACATAGGCCACGCCCTGAAGTACACGCCGGAAACGGGCAATTTTGAAGGCGACCCGAAGACGGAAGCGGGCGAACGCCTGATCTCGCTGCCTGCTGGCATGATGGCCGTACTGCACGAAACGCGGGCCTATCAGGAAGACGCAGCCGCCACCGTGGGCGACGTGTGGGTTGGCGAAGGCTGGATAGTCCACGCATGGAACGGCGCGCAGCTGCACCATGACACGCCGTCGAAGTGGTTCCGGCGCTTCGCGGATGCCCACGGCTTTGAAGGGGTACGCTTCCACGATCTGCGGCATACGCATGCCACCATACTGCTGGCGAATAACATTGACGCCGTGGCCGTCGCCACACGCATGGGCCACGCCGATGCCAGCGTCACGCTGCGCATATACGCCCACGCGCTGCGCCGCCGCGATGAAGATGCAGCGCAGGCCGCGCAAGGCTTGCTTGATCGCGCCCAGCTGGGGGAAGAATTGGGGGATAAAAAAGAATAGCGGCGCACCGTTTCCGGCACACCGCCTGCGTTCCGCACCCGTGCGGGACGCTTTCTTTTCTCCCAAACTCCCCCAGTTTTCCCCCAATTCGCTAATAACCCGGTAAAAAACATGATTTTTGATGCGCTATGAACAAATAAAACCCGCGCAACGCTCACACATTGCACGGAATAATGATCGAGGTGACAGGATTTGAACCTGCGACCTTTTGGTCCCGAACCAAACGCGCTACCAAACTGCGCTACACCTCGGCCAAACGGCAAGCCAATGAAGGGACTCGAACCCTTGACCTGCGGTTTACGAAACCGCTGCTCTACCGACTGAGCTACATTGGCACGCCCGCTGACAGATACAGATTATAGCACGGGAGGATGCCGTTTGTCTATACAAAAAGCAACATTTAACAAAAGTGCCGCCGTCGCTCCATTTGAGAGCGTCGGCGGCAGACAGACAATCCGAAATTAGTGGAAGTCAGTCAGGGTGACGGTCACGTCGACGTATTCACCGGTCATGCTCTCGGTGTCTTCAATGCGGTAGACCTTCACGTTCAGCGTGTCGCCGGCCTTTTTGCCGGTGAGCTGCGCGGAAAGCTCGCGGGTGGAGGTGATCACGCTGCCGTTCACTTCCACGATCACGTCGTCTGCCTTCAGACCCGCAGCCTCCGCGGGGCTGCCGCTTTCAACCTCGCCGATCAGCGCGCCGACGGGAAGCTGACCCGCGTACACGGCCTCGCTGTTATAGGCGCTGATGGTCGTGACCGTCACGCCCAGTCTCGGCTGGTCGCCGGCGGACGCGGTGCTGGTGCCGTTATTGTCGCTGGATTCGGTCGTCTTATGGCCTTCGGTAAGACCCTCGGTCAGAACCTGCTCGATCAGCGGCTTGGCGCTGTTGATCGGGATGCACATGCCGATGCCCTCGATGGTGGCGTTGGATGCGCTGCTTCCGGAGTACTTCAGCGAAGGAATGCCCATCAGCTGGCCGAGCACGTTGAACATGCCGCCGCCGGAGTTGCCGGAGTTGATGGCCGCGTCGATCTGAATCATGTTGTTGGTGACGCTGGTCTTCAGGCCGTATTTATCGGTGGTCGTGGTCGAGCTGATTTCGCGGTTCAGCGCCGACACGATGCCCACGGTCGCGGTGCCGCGCAGCTCCTGCGCCAGCGGATTTCCGATGCAGATCGCCCACTCGCCCACCTGCAGCTGGTCGCTGTCGCCCAGCGGAACGGCCGGAAGCGTCAGGTCGGGAACGTACACGATGGCGATATCGAGCGCTTCATCCTGTCCGACGAGCTCGCAGGCCAGTTCGTCCTCGCTGCCCAGCGTGGAGACGGTCAGGCGGCTGGCGGACTCAACCACGTGGTAATTGGTAAGTACGTACCTGTCATAGATGACCACGCCGGAGCCGGTGCCCGCCAGCTGCTCAACGCTCTTGCGCGCGCCGCGCGCGCCGAAGCTGCGGCTGGTGGAATAGTTGAACTGCTGATAGTTGTTCAGCCCCACCACGCTCTCCTGCACGGCGGAGATCACGCTGGTAAAGGGCGTGGTAATCTGCGACGAATCGGTGGTCGTGTTCACGACCTTCTTCGCCTCGGCGGGCGTAACGTTCTCCGCAACGGTGAAGGAGAAAATCATCGCCGCCGCCAGCACGATGGCGATCAGGGAGAGCGAAATCACGCGTCCGGTTTTTCTTGTCATATCAAAAACCTCCTTTGAGTAAGCTTGCCGCGAGCGCGGAACTTTCATTCGTCCGGGTTGTTTTTCCCTTTGACGAGTATCATTATAGCCGGTGAAGCTTAAAATCCGCCCCGAAAGAATCTTAGGCTTTCTTAATTGTTTCTGACGGACGAAAAACCGTGCTTTCAAAACGCGCCGTTTTCGGGTATAATAGAAGCACGAAGAGCGAGGAGGACGAAGCATGAGCGAACGCACCTATGTGGCCATTGATCTCAAGTCCTTTTTCGCGTCGGTGGAATGCGTGCTGCGCGGGCTGGATCCCATGAACGTCCATCTGGTCGTCGCGGACGAAAGCCGCACCGAGAAGACCATCTGTCTGGCCGTCTCCCCGGCGCTGAAGGCGTGGGGCGTGCCGGGTCGTCCGCGGCTGTTCGAGGTGATTCAGCGTGTGAACGCCATCAACGCCGTTCGCCTGTCCGCCGCGCCCGGCCATGCCTTCGCCGGAGAATCCTGCCTGTCCTCCGAGGTAAAGGCCGATCCCTCGCGGAAGCTCTCCTATCTGGTCGCGCCGCCGCAGATGGCGCGCTATGTGGAATACAGCACGCGCATCTACCGCATCTATATCAAATATGTAGACCCGAAGGACATTCACGTGTATTCCATCGACGAGGTGTTCATCGACGCCACCGAATACCTCGCCGCCTCCGGCCTGTCCGCGCGCGATTTCGCCATGCAGCTCATTCTGGACGTGCTGCGCACAACCGGCATCACGGCCACGGCGGGCGTCGGCCCGAACCTGTACCTCAGCAAAATCGCGCTGGACATCGGCGCGAAGCACATTGCGCCGGATAAAAACGGCGTGCGCATTTCCGAGCTGGACGAAACGCGCTACCGAAGGCTCTTGTGGGAGCACCGTCCGCTGACGGACTTCTGGCGCGTGGGCCCCGGCTACGCCCGCCGCTTGGAAGCCCGCGGCCTTTATACGATGGGCGACGTCGCGCGCCAGTCTCTTCTGAACGAGGACGTGCTCTACGACCTGTTCGGCGTGAACGCCGAGCTGCTCATCGACCACGCGTGGGGCTGGGAGCCCTGTACCATCGCCGACATTAAGGCCTACAAGCCGGAAAGCAGCAGCTTCGGCTCCGGACAGGTGCTTTCCTGTCCGTATTCCTTCGAGCAGACGCTTCTGGTCGTGAAGGAAATGGCCGACGCGCTGGCGCTGCAGCTGGTGGATAAGCATATGGTCACCGATCTGATCGTGCTGGACGTCGGCTTCGACATTTCAAACGTTTCATCCGCCGACGCGCGCGGCGCGTATGGCGGAGAAGTCAAAAACGACCGCTACGGCCGCCGCACGCCCAAGCCGGCGCACGGCTCCGCGCGGCTGCCCCGGAAAACGTCGTCCTCGCGGCTGATCATCGACGCGGCCGCAAAGCTGTTCGCTTCCATCGCCGACCCGCGCCTGACGATTCGCCGCCTTTCCATTGCCGCCGTGGACGTGGTGGACGAAGCCGCCGCGCGCCCCGCGGAGGAAGCGGAGCAGCTCGACATGTTTACCGATTATGAGGCGCGCGACCGAAAGCGCGCGGAGGAGGATCGCGTGCTGGCAAGGGAAACGAAGCGGCAGCGCGCCATTCTGGAAATCAAAAAGAAATTCGGCAAAAACGCCATTTTGAAGGGCATGGATTTGATGGACGGCGCGACCGCCCGGGAACGCAACGGACAGCTTGGAGGACATAAGGCATGACCGGCAGGTACGACGACATCATCGATCGCCCGCATCCCGTCTCCCGCCGCCACCCGCAGATGACGATGAGCGGACGCGCGGCGCAGTTTTCCTCATTCGCAGCGCTGAGCGGCTATGAGGACGCGGTTCGCGAAACGGCGCGCCAGACCGACCGGCGCGTGGAACTGAGCGAGGACGCCAAGGCGCGCCTGAACGAAAAGCTGCGCTTTCTGGCCGATTTACGCGAAGCGCGCCCCTCGGCGGCATTCACCTGCTTTGTGCCCGACGAGCGCAAGGACGGCGGCGCGTACGTCGTGCGCACCGGATACATCCGGCGCATCGACGAATTTGCCCGCACCGTACAGCTGACCGACGGCACGTTCTTTTCCATCGACGATATTTACGAGATCGACAGCGAAAGCTTTCGGGATTCAGACGGCCTGTTTTCTGCGCCTGCCGAGTAGCGCCGGACAGATTCGCGCGAGCGGTTTTTCCGCCGCAAGGCACAGCGCGAGCGTGACCGCCGTAGCCGCGAGAGCCAGCGGAACCGAACCGGCCAGCAGCCGCGGGCCGATGCCCGGGCACAGATAGCGGAACACGAGCAGCGGGAATTTGTGCAGAAGCAGAATCACAAACGTGTGCCCGCCGACATACGAAACCAACCGCAGCCGCGGAAGCACCCTCACCATGCCCAGCAGCGCCACGGCTACGGATATTGCGAGCGCGCACACATATAAAAGCGCAAGGCTCGAATACCGGTCGAACATATACAGGCCGGATACGTCAAAGCCCATCTGCACCGCCGTGCCCGCGGCAAGCAGCGCGATACCCGCGACGGCCTTTCGCGCGTCCGGCATGGTCTCAATTTTCTCCGAAACCGAACGGAACGCATATCCCATCAGCGCGAACGGCAGCATGTGCAGCGCCGTTTCAAAGCCGAGCGGCCAGCGGTCAAGAATTCGAAACCGCTCGTTCAACAGCCCGACCGCCGCGCTGAGCGCCGTCAGCGCCGCGTATACCAGCTTTTTCCCCTTCGCGAGATGCGCCACTCCGTACAGCATCAATAGCACGCAGAACATGCACGGCAGAAACCACAGCGGCGCGTTCGCCTTGAGCATGCCGCTCTTTCCGTTGGCGTACAGAATGCCCCACGCGTACCGATACCACGGCTGCGTAAAGCGAATGCCGAGGGGCAGCTCCATCACAAAGCTGGCGGCGTACAGCGCCAGAATCGACAGAAACGACATCAGCAGATACGGAACGATCAGCTGGCGCAGCTTGCGAAGCGCAAACGCGCCGAAGCGCTCCTTCGTCCGCCGAAACGCGCAGCCGGAAGCGAAGAAAAACATGGGCACGTGAAAGGCGTACAGATACGTGCACAGCGGCCCCTCGCCCAGCGCATGCCCCAGCACGATGGCGACGATGCCCACGAACTTCAAAAGGTCAATCCAGTACAGTCTGCGTCCGCTCACCTCGCCGCCTCCCTTCCCCGCTATCTTACCACAAAGCAATGCAAATGGAAAGCGGGAAATGCCTCTTTTTTTGCCCGTCCTCCCCTGCGCGCCTTGCCGCGCGGAGCGAATCATGGTATACTAAACCCAACCAAACTTTGTCATAACGAAATTAAATAACGGAGGTATCGCCATGAAACGCATTCTCGCGCTGATTCTCGCACTTTCCCTGCTGTGCATGCCCGCGCTGGGCAACGAAACGGGCGGCATGCTCGAAAAGGCCGAAGCCTTTGTTGCGGCAGGCGATCTTGAGTCCGCCTACATCTGTCTGGACATTGCGCAGAAGCTCTCGCCGAACGACCCCGCCGTGCTGCGCGGCTTCGCCCGCCTGTATTCCACCGAAGCCAACTATGAAAGCGCACTGAAATTCATCGAGGAAGCGCTGGCATTGGCTCCCGCCGACGGCTCGCTGTATCTCGAAAAGGCGCGCCTGCTTTACATCACGGACAATCTGAGTAACGTCGAACAGGTACTGCGCTACGCGGAAATCTGTTCCGCGCAGCCGGATGAAGAGCTGCTTCTCGAAGCCGCGCAGGCGTATTTCCGCGCGGGACAGTATGAAAAGGTCATCGAGCTCTGCGAAAATCAATCAAGCGAGACACTTCGTCTGCAGGCCGCGCGTGCCTGCGACCGCACCGGACAGTATGAACGCGCCATCGAGCTCTTTGAAACGCTGCCCGACACAGTCTGGCGGAATGGCTACGCGTCCGCTTACACCCGCGCGCTCCTGCGCTCCGGAAACCCTGAGCGCGCGCAGGCGCTCGGGCTGACCTCCATACAGGAAAAAGACGAAGCCCTTGCCGCCGCCATAGCGGATGGAAAATCTCTTCGTCTGGTTCCCACGCAGGAAACGCTCATCGATTCTCTGAGCACGCTCCCCGTGTTTTCTTCCAATACCTTCGCGGAGGAAAACCGCGAAGCCGCGGAAGCGGAGGGGTTCCGCTTCACTCCCTCGGGCGACGGTCTGCGAACCCGCATTTCGGACACGCTGTCCGCGCTGGATTCGGATAGCAGCGCCCGCCTTCTTTCCGTTTCCCCCTCTGGAAATGCGTTCCTAATCGATCTCGGCGGTATCGCCGCCATCGTGCGCAATGAGGAAATCACGGTGCTCACCATAAACCGCAGCCGCGGCGCGCAGAACGAGTACGCCGATCTGACCTATCGGCGCATCGAAAATCGTTCTCCTTTCCCCAGCGAACCGGATTCCTTCTGCTGGTCGCCGGACGAGCGCTACATCACCATGACTTTCATTCAAAAAACGCTTATAAACGCACAATTTATGGACTTGCTGCTCGCCGACACGCGTACCGGCGACATCTTCCTTGCGGAAGCCACGCCGAAACGGCTCATATCCCTCGGCGCGCTGACGGCTACGACCGCTTGCTTTGACGAAACCGGCAAATACGTATATTATCTCGTTTACGGGAGCGTTGCCGACGGCGCGCGCTGCGGCCTCAAGCGCTACTGTCTCGAAACCGGTGAAGCCGAGCTGCTCCGTGCGGTCTCGGGCGCCTTCTTCTATTATCCTCAGCTGAGCGTAGACAAAAACGGCGTCGTGCGCGCCATCACAGACGACAATAAACAGGATCGTCATCTCGGCGTGATCACGTTTACAAATGTCGACGGCAGATGGAAAAGCGAAGTTCGCAGTTTTCCAAACCCCTTGGCATCACAGTCTCCGCGCCGCTATTACCGCAGCGAAAACAGCGGCTATGAGCTGTTTCTTTCAAAGGGATACATCCAAAGCTCGGAAATCGGCGCGTATGATATGAATTATCTCACGTTCTACAACGAAACCCTCGGCACGGGCAGCGACGCGAATGCCATTCGGCTTCCCGTCGACGGTTCCGGTCAGGCGGAGTCCATGGAAATCAGCGAATACCTTTCGGCTATCGCGCAGCGCACCCTCGAACAGCCGAATGTTCAGCAGGCCGCGCTTTCCCCGGACGGCTATTCCGCACTGATTCTCGCTGCGTATCATGGCACCGTCGTCTGCTGTATCCTCGATCTGGATACCCTCGTCTGCCGCCGCGTCGAGTTCCCGGAGGACGCTCAGCCCGACCTTATTTCCACCGTCCAGTCCTTCACCACCCTCAGCTGGCTGGAGGACGGAACCATCCTGATTCCGTCGGGAAACACCGGAAATCTCTTCAAGCTCTCCATTGAATAACCGTTTCTCCCCTCGCCCGCTTCGAACGTCACTTCGGAGCGGGCATTTTTATGCCCGGAACGCGAAAACGCGGCGCGGCCTATTATGGAAGGGGCGGCTTTGCGCCGCCCGGCGAACGGAGGACGCGGGATGAATGATTTTCCACGTCGCGCGGATCAACGTAGTCTCCGTTGCGAATGCATTCCAGCAGCATTTCACCGGAAAACACCTCGAACAAATGCGCGTCCGAGAACGCCGGTTCAATAGAGGTATTCATGCGCTCGTTCAGCGCACCGACCATACAGGTATACATAAAGTGGTCGCGCCCCAGCAATTCCCCTATCTGGTTCAGACTCTCCATGGCTCCGCGCATCTGGGCAACCGTTATGTGTCTCCGATACGCGCGGCATTCACCTCCGCCGGACAACAGCGTGTCTACGGAACAATGCAATACCGCAGCCAGATCGGGAAGCAGGGCAACGTCCGGCAGCGACTCCCCGTTTTCCCCAACATAAGGATACAAAATGGGGGTTTAGTCGATTTTACCCACAAAGCGGTAGTAAATATCGACGGTCTGTTCCTTCTCGCCGTCCTCGCCTGTGTTTTTCTCGTGAACGACAATCTTCTCAATTAGGACGTTGAGCATTTCGACAGTCAGTTCCTCCGGGTTGGCGTACTGGTGGATGAGACTAATCCACTGGTCAATGCTGGCCGAAGTCTGCTGCATGAGCTCGTCGTCCGTCACCTTGAAGGGGTGGTTCTTGAAGGGACGAATCTCTGACAGCGGTATCTGCTGTACCTGTTCGTTGGGTTTCTGTTTCGGCACGGTCGTATCACCTCCTGAAAATGCCAAAGCCGCAGGCAATAACCTGCGGCTCAGATGAAGCCCTCCGACATATCGTGGCTGACAAGGCTTCGATAGTAGTTCCCGATGGTCAGAGGGGCGTTATACAGCGTGGCTAAAAGATACTGGCGCATATTGCGGATGCGGGTGGTGTTTTCCTTCAGCCCGCCCACCACAAAGCGGATGTGCTCGCTGTTCAGCTTCAAAAACCGGCTCCTGACCACCTCGGCGGGCTTATCGTCGCCGGAAATGCGGACGGAGCTTTTCGTCGTACAGACCACATCCACCAGCAGCTCCAGGATTTCTTCCAGCGTGTCCTGCTCGTATGGATAGTCTGTCAGGAGTGCGTCGTAGGCGATGTTCTCCGCGATAAGCTCTCTGTACCGCTCTCTCAGAGCCGCTTCGTTTCCTTTCGCTTCCCGCCCGTGATCCCTCCTGAACGAAGTGAAGGGAAAGGAATCAGTATCACTAAAATCAGTATCATTATTCTCAGTATTATTAGATCGTGATTTTAACGATTCTTGATCCGTGATTTTCACTGCTCCTGAATCGTGATTTTCACGGTTCAGGAATCGTGATTCCGGGGAGGGCGCGGTACTGCCCGATGTGTTATCCACAGGGTTATCCGCAGCTTTATCCACAAAGTTCTTGACGTAGATGAGGTTGGGCTTGCCCAGCCCCTGCCGCTTGCGCTCGATGAGGCGGCATTTGCTCTCCAGCTCATGCAGCAGCTTTCCGGCCTTCTGGTCGGCGCAGCCCAGGGCGGTCATGACCTCCTCGATGGTGAAGATGATATACACACGTCCTTCTTTATCCAGCCAGCCGTTCTTGCAGCTCAGGCTCATGCGGTCAAGGAGCAGACCGTAGAGCACCTTGGCTTCTGCGGAAACGCTTCTGAACCGTTCCTCCGTGAACAGCACCTTGGGGATGCGGTAGAAGGAGAACTGTTCCGCTTCCGCGCCGTAGAAATAGTCATACATGGCTTCTGTCACGCTCCTTTGGAAGCCCTGCGGCGCGCATGACCTCTTTGGTACACCATCCGATGCAGGGGGCAGCCCTTCCGTAGGGACAGCCCTCGCACTCCGAAACGGGAGCGGCGCTGTCCGCAGCTGCTTCGTAAACTTGTTCTATGCCGTTCCGTCTTTCGGGCTTCTGCGGGACGGGACAGCAGCAGCCGTCCGGGTAGACGCAGCCCTTTAGCTTCCCTTTTCGGTACAGGCAGTACCGGCAGTCATATACGTTGTAGCCCCACGACTTCCCATATGCTTTCACAATAACACCTCCTTCGCCCGCATCTGGGCATAAAAATAGCGCGCCTGCCGACCCAAGCGCCACTTTGGGTAAACAGACGCGCTATGTACTGATTATTGCAAGGATGTCGTCTCCTTACCGGGAGATGAACCGAGCAATAGCTGCTGAAATTGACGGTTTCAAGAGGGCGGAATACAAGTAATTTCGCTGTTCGGGTGTCCTAAAACCATTGATATTACTGTGTTTTTTGAAAAATGCTGTATCACCACTCGCACCAAACCAATATAATCCGAACCAAATCTTTCTAATCGGAGATGGGTTCGGATTATTTGTTTTCTTTGAGAAGTTCGAGGATACCCATTTCAGAAACGGCGTGGTCAAGCGGCCGGAATCTAAGATAAAAGTACCGAGAAAACTGTGAGCAGCTAAATGAAAACAGGCGAGGCATCCCATGAGGTGAATCGCTCACTTTCTGTCTTCTCACTAATTATATCTTACTGTCATGGAAATGTAAATTCTGTGTTTTGAAAATCGAAAGAAACTGAAAAAGTTTAAATATTATTGACAAATTATTGCAGCAGTTGTATAATATTGACTGGAGTTTAATAGTGCCATTTCGATGTCACTGGTGGACTTGAACAGATGAAAAGCTCCGTCATGTCGAGTTAAGTAAATTTAGAACAAAAAAGGGAGATAACGCAGTAGTATGGCTAAGTTTAGGATCGAGTGCCCACACTGTGAGGTTTTGAACACCGCATCAACAGGGATTTTTTCAAAGAAAATCATTGAATGTGCGAAATGTCACACCAAGATAGATATACGGGCAGGAAGATTTGCCTCAAGACGGTGCCCGAGTTGCAAGAGTGAGTACGTTTATGATATGGCGAAGGATAACCATATCTGTCCTATCTGCCATAAAAAAATTGATTCCGGAAGCGGGAAAATAGTATCCGTTCCATGTCCGCAGTGCGGTTGCACGATGCAGGTAGACGCAAATTCGGGTGGAAAAATAGAATGTCCGGTATGCAGCTATAAAATTGATGATATACAGCGTGAGATAAACAAGTCGAGGCTTGTTGCGGACGATAAGATCAGTGTCATAAAGTACGAAGGCAAAAACGACTCGTTTGTGTGGAAACATCCGATTGAGGACTTCAACTGGGGCTCGCAGCTCATTGTTCATGAATCACAGGAAGCGATATTCATGATGAACGGTCGAGCTTTAGATTTGTTCGGACCGGGCAGGTACACACTTGAAACGGAGAACCTCCCTCTCATCGGACGTGTCGTTGATGCACCTACGGGCAGGTCAAATCCGTTCCATGCGGAAATCTATTTCATTAATAAAACTCACCAGTCCTCAATCAAATGGGGAACGGATTCAAGAGTACGATTCATCGAACCCGAAACAGAAGTTCCTCTTGACATTGGTGCACATGGCGAACTTACACTTCAGGTTTCAGATTCACGTAAATTGCTGATTAAGCTTGTCGGCACGATGGGCGGAATTGCGTGGGAGGGTAATCCTGGGGACAGCAGTCAGAGCAAGTTTTCTGACTCTCTAAGGTCTGTCTTTTGGCCTCATTTAATGACTACGATTAAATCAAACTTGTCAAGTTCAATAACGAGTAAGCACCTCGATATTTTGAGCATAGATAGTCAACTGGGTGAGCTTTCAGAGACTCTCCGTGAGAAGGTTAGTAGCGGCTTTGAAGAGTATGGCCTTGCAGTTCCGAGGTTCTTTGTAACGGATGTTGATTACGATAGAGAAGACCCGAACATTGTAAAGATTATCCAAATTCGCAGCGTAAAACTTGAAAAGAAACTTGCGTCGGCTGATGCGGAGGTTGTTGCGGCAAGAAGAAGCGTTGTTACCGAGCAACTCAATACTAAGGATTTGATTGCCGATCGTGCGTTCGAACGTGAAAAAAGGCATAGGATGGCCGAAACTGAGGCGGAAGCTGACAGAATACGCCGTACGGGCTTTGCTCAGGCAGAGGTGATGGCGGCACAGGGATACAACCAGAAGGATGTCCTTGAGGCGGATGTGAGAAAAGAGTTTGCGGCGGGTCTTGGCAGAATGTCTGGCAACGGAGGTGGCGGCGGTATTACCAGCGATGTTGTCGGTCTCGGTGTTGGCCTGGCTGCAATGGGTCAGCTTGGTTCGCAGGCAAGAGGACTTGTCACCGGAATCATTGGTGGCGATGAAACCTCGTCAGGAACGGAAACCGCCAAAACCAAGGAGGAAACGGGCTGGAAATGTGAATGCGGCTGTGATGACAACAGAGGCAAATTCTGCTCCGACTGTGGTAAACCCAGGCCAGAGACGTGGGATTGCCTCGCCTGTGGAGAAAAGGACAACAAGGGAAAGTTCTGTTCAAATTGCGGAAAGCCAAAGCCTGAAGCTTGGGATTGCCCCGCCTGCGGAGAAAAAGGCAACAAGGGAAGGTTCTGTTCAAATTGCGGAAAAAGCCGTGATGAAGCTGGAAAAAATATTGATACGTGGGATTGCACCTGCGGCAATAAAAACATAAAAGGAAATTTCTGTAGTAACTGCGGAAAGAAGAGGGATGAATGATGCTTAAAATCGATAAGAAAAAAAACATAGCTATTGTTGCGACATTGACAGTGTTTGCCATTTACAATGCAGTACTGTTTATTGTAAGTGGACTCGTTGACCACGGCGCTGCGTTCTGGATTTCGTATGTGTTTATGCTTACGGCATTTGTATTTATTGCGTTAAATGCGGCCTTACAGGGCAAAAGACCCATTCAACCAAAGGACTTTCTGCTTGGTTATCCTGTACTTAAGCATAGCGTGATTTATACGGTTGTTGAGTTTATTGTTTCAACGCTGTTCATGTGTTTGGACAAGGCAATGACATCGGGTGCGATACCTGCTGCGGTTCAGTTGGTGTTGCTGGCAGTTCACATCGTCTTCCTTTCGATGTGCTACTACGCAAAAGAAACAAGAGAAGAGCTCCAGCAAAAAGTCAATACTTCGACCCAATTTATGAGAAAATTGCGGACAGATGTTGATACTATTGCCGATAGAATAAGTGATGCCGAAACTAAAAAGGTATTTTCTGATTTTGCAGAGGAACTGCGGTACAGCGATCCGGTAAGCAGTGCTGCGCTCAGTGATGTTGAGGCAAGGCTTTCGGAAGCTGTAGATGATGCAGCGGATGCGCTTGCGGATGGCAAAAATGATGAGGCTCAAAGCCTTTGTCGAAAAGCGAGACTGATTTTGAAGGAACGTAACAGACTTTGCAAGGAACTCAAGGAGGGAGTATAAGATGAGCGTACTTAAATGTAAAATGTGCGGAGCAGTGCTGCCCGAGAGCAAGGACTCCGTTGTAGAATGCGAATACTGCGGCACAAGGCAGACGCTGCCGAGAATGGCAGGCGAAAAGTGCAAAGAACTTTTTGAAAGGGCGAACAGCTATCGCCAGCAGAAAGATTTTGATAGCGCCGTTTCGGTTTATAACGATATAGTTGGCGAGTTTCCGAACGAGCCCGAGGCATACTGGGGATTGTGTTTGTGCAAATACGGCATAGAATATGTTGTTGATCCCAAGAGCGGAAGACGAATCCCCACCTGCCACCGTACGCAGTTCAAGTCGATATTCGATTCGAATGATTACAGATTGGCGACTGAAAAAGCGGACGCAGAAGCGAGAGTCGTTTATGAAAACGAGGCAAAAGCCATTGACAGCATCCAGAAGGGCATTCTCGAAATTTCATCAAAGGAAGAGCCCTTTGATGTTTTCATTTGCTACAAAGAGACGGATGACATGGGAAGGAGAACGCAGGACAGTGTTATTGCCCAGAAGATCTATGATGAACTGACAAGAGATGGACTGCGAGTTTTCTTCGCAAGGGTCACGCTTGAGGACAAGCTTGGAGAAAAGTATGAACCGTATATCTTTGCGGCACTCAACAGCTCAAAGGTCATGCTCGTTGTTGGTACAAAACCCGAGCACTTCAACGCCGTATGGGTCAAAAATGAATGGAGCAGATACCTTGAGCTTGCTGCAAACGATTCAAAGAAGAAAATCTATCCCTGCTATTATGAGATGAGTCCCTATGCCCTGCCCCATGAGTTCAGAGGACTTCAGTCTCAGGACTGCGATAAACTCGGCTTTGAACAGGATCTGCTCAGGGGAATAAGAAAACTTATTCCGAAAAAAACGGAAGGAAAGCCAATGGCGCAGGAGTTCGCTTACACTGCACAGCCAGCAAATGCGGATGAAAATGAAAAGAGAACCATGTGCCGAAGGATAATGATGCTTATAGAGGCGGGAGACTGGAAGCAGGCGAATGAAAAATGTGAAGGAATGCTTGATAAATACCCTGAGGATGAAGCATTTTATTTTTACAAAGTAATCGTTGGTGAGCATCTCGAACTTGATATCAAATATTATGCAGAAAAGCTGTCAAAGGCAGGGACTATTTCAGACGCGGAGAAGCAGTACTTGGATGAGCTTGGATACAAAGAGTACCTGCAAACGGCGGGAAAATACGGGATTGTTAATTCAATAGAATACATTATTTCAACCTATCCTGCGGTATTGAAGGAGCAGTTCAAAATCGACCATGAAAGCGGTGCGATGTCAACGGTCGGCATTCTCGGCTATGCAGTGTGGAATAATTGGCAGTTGAATGTAATAAAAATGATTCTCGACCGTGGCGAAAATGCGAATCCGAACAGCATCAGGACGTATCAGAGTAAAAACGTAACGAATGAGTACTCCGCATTGAGCGATGCAATTTGGTGTGTCAAAGATCTTGGCATAGTCAAGATACTTCTTGAAGCAGGGGCAGACCCGGACAGAGTTGAAACGATACATTTTGATGACGGCAGTATAGGAAGAAAATCAATGCTGACATATGCAATCGCAGACGCTAAAAATGCGGAAATGGTCAGGCTTTTGATTAAGCATGGGGCGAACCCGGACAGCATCAGAGTGTCGCAGGTGAAAAACGGAACGAATGAGTACTCCGCACTGAGCGAGGCAATTTGGAATGCCAAAGATCTTGGTATAGTCAAGATACTTCTTGAAGCAGGGGCAGACCCGGACAGAGTTGAAACGATAC
>ENA-OUQC01000818-OUQC01000818.1-human-gut-metagenome-genome-assembly--contig:-NODE-818-length-19465-cov-13.059557_pt1 | contig 19465 bp, 15 predicted proteins | sample MGYA00237942_ERZ548815 | MGnify/ENA primary metagenome ERZ548815 (study PRJEB26490, sample SAMN05194722) | human gut metagenome | biome: terrestrial biome; feature: human-associated habitat; material... | reverse complement strand
CCACAGGCGGCGTGATATCCGCCACGATGCCGAAGTAGAACACGAAGAAGTGGGCCGCTACCACAGGGAAGCCCAGCTGGATCAGAATAGGAGCGCAGGTGGACGCCATGATGCAGTAGTTGGCGGTAGTGGGAACGCCCATGCCCAGCACGATGCAGCACAGCATGGTCAGCACCAGACCGATGATGGTGGCGTTGCCCGCCAGCTGCACGATGGCATTGATGAGGATGGAGGCCAGACCGGTAACGGTGATGCAGCCGGCGATGATACCCGCCATGCCGCAGGCCACAGCCACGGTGATAGCGCCGCGGGCGCCAGCTTCCAGAGACTCCACCGCGGAGAAGAAGGAGCGCTTACCGGCAGTACCCAACGCCTTACCGACGGACTGGGGTGCGTTATCCTCATCGCCCCGCGTGCTCTGCAGGAAGAAGTTCACAAAGCCCACAGCGATGGCGGCCAGAATGGAATAGGCCGCGGAGTGGGACATGGTCTTGCTGCCGGAGGACACCAGCCACACCAGCAGGATCAGGGGGATGATAAGATAGCAGTCGCGGGCCAGCACGCTCCACTTGGGCAGCTCGTCGCGGGGAACACCTTTCAGGCCCAGCTTCTTGGCTTCCAGATGGACGGCGATGAAAATACCGGTGAAATACAGGATGGCAGGCAGGATCGCCTTGACAGCCACCTGCGCATAGGGCAGCTTCATATACTCTGCCATCAAGAACGCGGCAGCGCCCATAATGGGGGGCATGATCTGGCCGCCGGTGGAGGCGGCTGCCTCGACGGCTCCGGCGAACTCCGGCTTATAGCCGGTCTTTTTCATCATGGGAATGGTGAAAGAACCGGTGGTAACGGTGTTGCCCACGGAGGAGCCAGACACCATGCCGCACAAAGCGGAACTGATGACGGCCACCTTAGCAGGGCCGCCGCTGGACCAGCCGGCAAGGCGGTTGGCAAAGCTGATGAAGAAGTTGGCGATGCCGGTGCGCTCCAGGAACGCGCCGAAAATGATGAACAGGACGATATAGGTATAGCACACGTTGATAGGTGTGCCGATGACGCCGGAGGTGGTATAGAACAGCTTATAGATAATGGTCTTGAGGGCGTCATACAGCGTGGCGCTGTTCACCGCGCCGGCGTAGCTGAGCTGATTGATAAAGGCGTAGACGATCAGCGCGCCCGCCACGCACAGAATGGGCACACCCACGCAGCGGCGGCACAGCTCCATCAGCACCAGAATGCCGACCACGCCGATCATGACATGCACCGGCTCGATACGGGTGGACAGGCGCACCAGCGTCATGGCGTTAATGGCGAAATAGAAGAAGCAGGCCGCGCCAACCACCATCAGTACAACATCGTACCACGGCAGATAGTTCACCTTTACATGGTGCTTGCTGGCAGGATAGGTCAGGAATCCGATAATCACGATGCAGCCCACGAACAGCGTGAGCCGAACCTCTGGCATATCCTTGGAAAGCAGGGTCATGGCGATGCAGAACACACCGAACACCGCCATCAGTATCCGGATGATGAGCTGCGGCGTGCCCTCCCACATACGGGTGGCGGATTCGCGGTCGTATTTCCGCATCACCGCGTCCAGATCCGTGGCCTCGGCGGCGGCGGTATCAACGCCTTCCGCCGGGCGGGTATCCGGCTTTTTCTTGTCGTTGCTCATAGTCGTTTCTCTCCCAAACATTTCAGAATAACACGAGAGCTACGGCGGGAAACCCCGCCGCAGCCTCGAAAAGTGTCAATACCGCGTTAAGGATCAATCGCCGAAGTACACGTCCTTGGCGATGACGGTCTTGGTGTAATAGTCAGAGGTCTCCAGCAGCTTGGTAACATGCTCGTCATCTAGGCTGACCAGATAGGTGTCTTTGGTGGTGGCCAGGTCGGTCACAGCGGTGGTGGGAGCGCCGGCCACGATGAAGGCGGCGTCGATCTGGCCGTTCTTCAGGGCGTCAGCACTGTCGCCGAAGGACTGGTAGGTGGGCTTGATGTCATCCTCGGTCAGGCCGTAAGCGCCCAGCACATCGATGGCATTGAAGTACACGCCGGAGCCGGGAGCGCCGATGGACACAGACTTGCCCTTCAGGTCTTCCACGGTCTTGATGTCGGGGTTGGTGGTAACGATCTGCACCTGCTCCATGTACAGGGCGGCCACAGTGGAGAAGCCCTCTACCTTAGCGTCAAACAGGTTGGTGCCGTTATAGGCATAGGCCATAACGTCGGACTGGCAGAACGCGAAGTCGGCAGTGCCGTCCACCAGCTCCTGCACATTGGCCTGAGAGCCGTTGCCGGACAGACCCACGACGCTGATGCCGGCATTGTTGCTGGCATGCTGCGCGATAACGGAGCCGAAAGCATAGTAGGTGCCGGACTCGCCGCCGGTGACGAAGCGCAGGTTGCGGGAAGCGCCGGTGCCAGCGCCTTCCTTCACGGAAGCGACCTCGAAGCCTTTCTCAGCGAAGTACTTGGCAGCGCCGGGATGATAAGGTACGGAGGTAATGGAAGCGCCGTACTCCAGGCTCAGCTCTTCGTACTTGGCGTGGCTGGTGACAAGAGACTCAGCGTTGTCAAAAATGTCGGCCACGAACTTGTACACGTCGTCCTCAGCCACGTCGTCGCGGGCCAAGATCACCGCGCCCACCGCCACGGTGGTGGTGTCGGTATGCTCAGCAGCGGTGTCGCCGCTGCCGCCGTCGCCGTTGCTGCTGCCGCCGCCGCAGGCTACCAAGCTCAGAGCCATGGCCAGCGCCAGGATCAATGCAAAAAACTTTTTCATGATGTACTCTCCTCATTTTTCTTATGCCGCCCACAGCGGCAAAATGGAATCAACAGGCGTATTATACTCCCAGATTTTCTTTTTTGCAAGTCAAAACCTAAAAATATTCATTTTTATTTTCTTTACCGCTTCTTATTTCCGTATATCTGCCGCATTTTTTCTCCATTTTATTGCCCCTCTCCCCCGTTTTCCCTACTTTTATTTCTTTGGGACGCTTTTTTCTTTTCCGTTGTAAGGGGACGGTTTGCCGCCTTTCCTGCATAATTTGCAGTAAAAAAGTGGCAAAGCTGCAAAACGTTGTCGTTTTGCAGCTTTGCCGCTGGTTTTATATCGGTTTTACTTGCTGCGCTTGAGAGCCTCGCACAGCAGCGTGTACATCCGCTCGGTAGAGGGGATGTTGAGTTTCTCGCGGACGGAGTGGACGTCGTGCAGCTCCGGGCCCATGGAAATAGCGTCCAGACCGGGGATCTTCTCGATCAGCAGACCGCACTCCAGACCGCCGTGGGTGGCCTCCACCACGCCCTCCTTGCCGGTCAGGTCGTGATAGGCCTCCAGCACCATGTCCCGGAATTGGGAGTCGCGCTCGTACTGCCAGCCGGGGTACTTGCCCCGCTCGGTGACGGTGCCGCCGGCGAACTCCACGATGGCGTGGACGCGCTGGGCCAGCATCTCCTTCTGGGAGGCGATGCTGGAGCGGATGGAGAAGGTGATGTGCAGGCCGTCGTCCTCCAGCTTCAGCACGCCCATGTTCAGGGAGGTCTGGGTCAGGCCGGGGAAGTCCACGCTCATGGCCTGCACGCCCTGCGGCAGCGCCAGCAGCGTATGCAGCATGAGGTTGGTGGTGACCTCGCTGATGGCGGCGGTCACGCCGGTCTTGGCGCACGTCAGGGTAATGCCGTCATCGCAGCCGGCGTATTCGTTCTTCAGGATGGCGTCAAATTCCGCGATGAACGCCTCGAATTCCGCCTCTTTTCCGGCGGGGATCGCCACTGCCGCGTCGCAGCGGGAGCAGATGACGTTATCGAACTGGCCGCCGGACACCGCCGCCAGACGCAGGCCGCGGAAGCGCTCCATGGCGCTGTACAGCACGCGGCCCATCACCTGATTGGCACTGGCACGGCCCAGATGAATGTCTCCGCCGGAGTGGCCGCCCTGCAAGCCCGCCAGCGTAATAGAATAGCCCGCCATACCGGCCACAGGCTCCATGATGCCGGGCAGATGGCAGTCGGCCCGCATACCACCGGCGCAGGAAACGGTAAACACGCCCTCGATCTCGGAGTCCAGATTCAGCAGCTTCCTGCCCTTCAGGTCGGAGCAGTCCAGCGCGAAGGCGCCGTCCATGCCCACCTCCTCGTCCACGGTGAACACCGCCTCGATGGGAGGATGGGCCAGCGTCTCGTCCTCCAGAATGGCCAAGATCATGGCCACGGCGATGCCGTTGTCGCCGCCCAGAGAGGTCTTGTCGGCCCACACCCACTCGCCGTCGGTCATCAGGTCAAGGCCCTCGGTGGTCATGTCCTTGGTGCAGTCGTCGGTCTTGGCGCAGACCATGTCGATATGGCCCTGCAGAATGATGGGCGCGGCGTTCTCGTACCCAGCGGAAGCGTCCTTCCAGATAATGACGTTGTTGCAGGGCTCCTGACGGTACCGCAGGCCCATCTCCTTGGCGAAGCCCACGCACATATCGCTGATGATCTTGGTGTTGCCGCTGCCGTGAGGCACGGAGCAGAGCTTCTCAAAATACGCAAACACTCTTTCAGGCTTCAGCCCGGACAATACAGCCATAATATTTACCTCCGTTTTGCTTGTTTTTCCACAATGGCTGATACAGCCCATGCAGGCAGCATGGGCTGTATCGAAGCATTTTTACATATCAGGGATCGCGGAATCGCCATCGGTGCTGGGGATCAGGTCGTCCTCACCGCCGGGAACCTCGTCGTCAACGGGCTCCTCCGTCACAGCCGGAATGAACTCGGTGATGTACGCCTCCTGAGGCAGACCGGCCAGATAGCCGGGGATGTTGAGGATCACGCCGTCCATGTTCTTGGGGACGGGGATCTTGTAGGTCTGGGTCTCCTCCGTGCCGTTCTTCTTTTCCATAACGGTCAGCGTCACGGTGAAGGTCTGGCCCAGGCAGGTGGTGGAGCCGCGCTCCTTGTCGTACAGCTTGGTCAGCTCCTCGCCGCCCACGGTGATGGTCACCTTATAGGGTGCCTTGTAGGTCTGGCCGTCGTACTCCAGCGTCTTGTTGTCCAGATAGATGGTATGGCCGCGGCCAATGATGCTCATGATCACGCCGATCACGACCAGCACCAGAACGGCGGCGATTCGGATAATCAGTCTGCGTGCTTTCATTCCGTCTTACCCTCCTCCTCGTCTTTCTGGGCCTGGGCCAGCATCTGGCCCATCAGGCTCTGAGACTTTCGCTTCTTGGTTTCGTACATGACCAGCGCGATGGTGATGACCGCGTAGGAAATGAACACACGGAAGTACTCACCGATCATGGAGTCGCCGGTGATCTTCGTACCGGCGGAGGGCGCCACGATGAACATGGTGTGGAACAGGATAACGCCCAGGAACACATTGCCGATGGACGCCTTTTCTACGGACGCGCCGCCCACCAGCAGAGCCGCGATACAGAACATACCCACATTGGTATGGGCGCTGTAGGTGGGGAAGTTGCCCAGATTCTGCAGATAGATAATCATGCCGAAGCCAGCGAACACGGTGGAGATCACCATGGAGATGATACGGGTGCGCTCCACGTTGATACCGGCGTCACGGGCCACTTCCATATCCTGACCCACGGCGCGCATGTCCTGACCCAGTTTGGTCTTGCGGAACCACACGATGAACAGGCAGGCCACCGCAATGATGATAAGGGTCAGCACGGGGATCTTGACGCCGCCCACGTAGATGGCCAGCGCATTATCGATAGTCTGGCGCATGGGCAGCAGGCTGACGGTATTGCGGATGCCGTAGCCGCGGGGCAGCTTCAGGGTGTTGTGGGCAATGGGAATGATGGGGCCCATCATATACAGCACCACCAGCATGTACACACCGTTCACGAAGAAGGAAATGATATAGCTGGTAATCATCTCGCGGCCCTTGGCCCGGTTCAGCAGCACGCCGCACATCAGGCCCAGCAGGATAGAGATGGGGATGGAGATGATGGCCGCCAGCACCAGACCAGGAATGCCCCAGATCTGCCAGTCGGCTACCAGAATCAGGCCGATCTGGCCCGCCATGGCGCCCAGCGTCATGCCGAAGTTCAGGCCCATACCGGCCATAATGGGGATCAGCAGGCTGAGGATCAGGAAGGCGTTGCGGCCCAGACGGGTCATGATCTCGTTGAGCAGATAGCTGCCGGAGAAGCCGGACAGCGGGATAAACACGGCGCAGATCAGGACGAACATCAGCGGCACGGAGTTGCCGCGGATCAGGTCAAGAACGCTTACTTTTTTCTTCATCAGATTATTCATGTTCAGCGCCCTCCTTCCGTCTTTCTGGTCAGTGCGTACAGGATCATGCCGTTGGAGACGATGATACGGATGACCTCGGACATATCCATGTGGAACGCGGAGTTCATGACGGTAGGCGTCATGGTGACGATGCCCTGGAACAGGAACGTACCGATGATCACATTGGGGATCGACGCCTTATTCACGGACGCGCCGCCGATGAGGATGGCGGACACGGCGGGCAGCGCCATCCAGAAGGGGCCCATGTACAGCTGCACGAAGCCGAAGCCCTGCTCGTACATCAGGATACCCACGGCGCCCAGCCACGTGGACATGATGACGGAGATAAGACGCATCTTGTCCACGTTGATGCCGGCGGCCTTGGCGAACGCCGGGTTGGAGCCCACGGCGGTCATGGCGGTGCCGGTCTTGGTGTGCAGGAACGCCCACATGGCCAGCGCCAGCAGCGCGAACACCAGCAGACTGCCGGTGGGGATCCGCAGATTGATGCCGATGCCGTTCAGGTCGATGGCCAGGAAGTTGGCCAGCAGCTGGTCATAGAAGCCCTCCAGCGAGATAACGGTACGCAGGCCGGTACCGGCGAAGCCCCACACCATGGTGGGATGACGGTACGGCAGCAGCAGCCACATCATGCACATGAAGGACACGGCGGAGAAGCCCACGTAGGTGGCGATCATCATTTCGCCGCCCTTGATCTTGTTCAGCAGCCAGCCGTAGCCGCCGCCGAACAGCAGCGCGAAGGGGGTGGAGATCAGGATCGCCATCACGAAGCTCATGGGGCCGGTAAAGCCGAACTCGATGGACAGCGTGGCGCCCAGCAGGCCGGACACGATGCCCAGCGGCAGGCCGAAGTTCAGGCCGCAGCCGGAATGGATCATGGGAACCATGGCCAGCACCAGAACGGCGTTCCAGCTGAAGCGGTTGATGGTATTGGTGATCTGGGTGGCCAGATCGGCGCCCACGATAGGGGCGGAGATAAACAGCAGCAGCAGGAAGCCCGTGATGATGACGCGGGGCAGTCCGAAATTATCGATCAGCTGCCGGAATTTCGTCTTGTTGCCAAGACTTGTGGTTACATTTTTGCCCATCTTGTCCTCCTTACTTCACCTGACTGACCATCAGCATGCCGAATTCCTCGGAGCTATGGTCAGCCGGCAGGATACCGGCGATCTTGCCGCCGGAGACGATGGCGATCCGGTCACAGACCTGACGCAGCTCTTCCAGCTCGGAGGAGATCATCACCACGGTGATGCCGCTCTCGCGGTTGAACTTCTTCAGGGCCTCCAGCACCAGCGCCTTTGCGCCCACGTCGATGCCGCGGGTAGGCTCGGAGACAAAGAGGAAACGGGGCTCCAGCGCGAAGGCCTTGGCAAGGCAGATCTTCTGCTGGTTGCCGCCGGACAGCTCTCTTGCCTTTTGCAGGGAGCTGGTGCACTTGATCTGAAGCTCGTCGATGTACTTCTGGGTGACCTGATGGATGGCCTTTTCGTCACGCCACGTGAAGAAAAGGTGCTTCTTCAGGAACTTGTCGTGGATCTGCATGGCGGGGAACGCCACGTTCCACTCCAGCGACTCGTCCAGCAGCAGGCCCACGCCGCGGCGATCCTCCGACACGAAGGCCAGAGAGGCGTCCAGACACTTGCGGGGACTGTTGAGGGCGATGGGCTTGCCGTCGAATTCCACGGTGCCGCCGGCCTCGTACAGACCCATGATACCGTTGGGGATACCCAGCTTGCCCTGACCGGCCAGACCGCCGATACCCAGGATCTCGCCCTCCTTAATGTCAAGGTTCACGTTACGGACAATCTCACCGGGCATATCCACCCACAGCTTGCGGATGGACATGATGGTCTTGGCGTTGGGGTCGATCTTGATATCCTGCGCCACGGCGGCACTTTCCACGTTGCGGCCCACCATCCACTTGGTGATATCCGTCACGTCGGTCTCCTTGGCGGGAGTATCCTTGACCACATAGCCGTCGCGCATGATGACCACCTTGTCGCAGACGGACAGGATCTCATGAAGACGATGGGTGATGAAGATGATGGCAATGCCCTGGGCGGACATATTGCGGATGGAGTCCAGTAGCGCTTCGGCTTCCTTCTCCGTCAGCACGGCGGTGGGCTCGTCCAGGATCAGCAGCTTCAGGTTTTCCTTGCTGAGCTCGCGGGCGATCTCGGTAAACTGCTTGTGGCCCACAGGCATGCTGCTGATGATCATTTTCTGGTCGATCTCAACGCCCATTTTTTCGATGGCGCGCTTGGCGCGCACATCCATTTCCTTATAATCGAGAGTGTCCATTCTATCGCCGAACACTTCTGAGATGACGTTTTTCTTTTTCGGCTCACGGTTGAGCAGAATGTTTTCTGTGGCGGTGAAGCCGGGGATCAGAGAGAATTCCTGATGCACCATGCCGATACCGGCCTTCAGCGCATCGAACGGCGTGTTGAAGGTGACCTTCTCGCCGTTAATGAGGACGTCGCCTTTATAACCGCCGGTCTCGCGGATCACGTCCATGCCGAAAAGGATCTTCATCAGGGTGCTCTTGCCGGCGCCGTTTTCGCCCACAAGACCCAGCACCTCGCCCTCTTTCAGCGTGAAGTTGATATCCGTCAACACCTGGTTTCCGAAGAAGTCCTTCTGGATGTTGCGCATCTCCAACAGGGGAGCATTGTTATTTTCCATAATATACCCTACCTATAAGTAAACAGGGGGGAGGAATCCCTCCCCCCTGTTCGATACATTGTGCTTTACAAAAGCTATGTCAGCTGATGGTGAAGTACTTCTCGGGGATCTCCACTTCAGCGTTGCCCATGAACTTGCCGGGGTCGCCCATGATGTAGGTATCCTGATAGATCAGGAACACATTGTCGGACTTAACGCCGGTGGTGGCGTTGGTGTAGCCGGCGCCGTTCCACTCAGCCTTGGGAGAATACTTCTGCAGAGCGGAAGCAACATCGTCCATATCGGTCAGATCAGCAGTACCGTCGATGACGTTCTTGGCATGCTGGGCAAGACCGGCGGACAGGGTATAACCATAGGAGTAAGCCCAGGTGCCGAAACGGCCGGCGCCGCCCTTCTCATTGATGGCGGACTCGACCTTGGCCAGGATCTTCTCGAAATCGCCGGCTTCCTCGGTCAGATCCAGACCCAGAGCGCCGGGATAGCCCATCAGGGGAGAGGGCAGGTCAGCCTCGATGAAGTAGCCGCCGTACTCGATCAGCTGCTTCAGCAGGGGCTCGGTGTGCGCATCGTTGGTGCAGAAGTAAGCGGCGTTCTGACCATACTTCTGAACCCACTCAGGAACCTTCTCCAGAATGTAAGCCTGAGCGCCGGACACGCCAACGTCAGAGGTGGGGTCGGGAGCGGTCTCTTCCACCAGCTTCATGCCGAACTCCTCGCAGGCGGCCTTCATGATGGCCAGACGGCGGGACATGGTCTCATAAGCCAGATGACGGGGGAAGGAAATGTGCACGAAGGTGTCGCAGCCCAGCTCGTGAGCGGTGCGGATGATCAGATAACCACGGGACACGAAGTCGTTGTTGCAGACCAGGTCGGCAGCGGAGCCGATCTCGGGCAGATCCTCGTGAGCCTCACCGGCGATGCAGATGATGTCGGGGCGGGATTCCTTGATCTTACGGAAAGCCTCGGTGGTGCCGGGAACAGCCTGGTTCACGATGATGGCCTTCATGTCGGGATCAGAGGACAGGTTCACGATGTTCTGGATGGTGGTCTCCAGCTCCTCGGTGAAGTTGTCGGGATAGATGGCCAGCGTGACCATATCCTCGCCATACTCCGCCTGGAAAGCCTCGGCGCCGCGGCGGTCGTCCTCAGACTGAGAGACGGAACCTGTCACGATACCAATCTTGTATGTGGCGGCAACATCACCGTTGTTTCCGTTGTCACCATTGCCCTGGTTGTCTGTGGTGTTGTTGCCGCCACATGCCGCCAAGGTGAACACCATGGCGAGCGCCAGCAGCAAGCCCAAAAATTTTTTCATACTTACCTCCTGTTTTTTCATTTTTTTGCAAAATGGTGCTATGGGGTACTATAATTTTAACAGATTTGTTTCCATTTTGTCAATACAATACCGGCCACGCTCCGCAGGCAATCCATCGACAGTTGTTTTTCAATTACGCACATTTTCTTGTTTTTATTGTAATTCTGCACAAATACCGCCTTGCTTTCTCAACTTTTTCTCTCTTTTTTTGGTTTTCTCGCCAAAGGAAGCTTTTCGTGCCGGGCAGCATTTTTCCTGTTTTCAGCCTGCGGCGAGCGGGCTTTTCTCCCTGTCGGCGCGATCCACCCCCTCCGCCGGGGCAAAAAAGCAGCGTGCCGTCCGGCTTTTCGCCGGGCGGCACGCTGTATGATTATACGTGCGGGTGTATTTTGGTGTATTTTTATGACGCCGCGGGATCAGTCGCGGGACTTGCTGTCCACGATCTCACGGAGCTTGGCGGAGAAGTCGGACAGGCTCATAGCGCCCAGATCCTCGCCCTTGCGGGTACGGACGGAGACGGTGCCGTTCTCCATGTCGCGGTCGCCCACCACCAGCATGAAGGGGATCTTCTCCAGCGTGGCCTCGCGGATCTTCTTGCCTACCTTCTCGTTGCGGCTGTCCACCTCCACGCGGAAGCCCTGCTTGCGCAGCTCCCTGGCGGCCTCGGCGCAGTAGTCGGCGGCACGGTCGGTGATGGGCAGGAAGCGTACCTGCTCGGGCATCATCCATGTGGGCAGTGCACCGGCGTACTCCTCGATCAGATAGGCCAGCGTACGCTCGTAGCAGCCCAGAGAGGTGCGGTGGATGATATAGGGCAGGGCCTTGTTGCCGTTCTCGTCAATATAGTACATGCCGAAGCGCTCGGCCAACAGCATATCGATCTGGATGGTGACAAGGGTGTCCTCTTTACCGTACACGTTCTTGTACTGGATATCCAGCTTGGGACCGTAGAAAGCGGCCTCGTCGATGCCGATGGTGTACTCCACGTCCAGATCCTTCAGGATACGCTCCATGGCGGACTGGGCATGCTCCCACTGCTCGGCGGTGCCCTCATACTTGTTGTTGGGGTTGGCGGGATCCCACTGGGAGAAACGGAACGTGCACTTATCCAGCAGGCCCACGGTGCCCAGACAATACTTGGCCAGATCCAGACACTGCTTGAACTCCTCCTCCAGCTGGTCGGGACGCAGCACAAGATGGCCCTCGGAGATGGTGAACTGGCGGACGCGGATCAGGCCGTGCATCTCACCGGAGTCCTCATTACGGAACAGGGTGGACGTCTCGCCCAGACGCATGGGCAGATCGCGGTAGCTGCGGCCCCGGTTCAGATACACCTGATACTGGAACGGGCAGGTCATGGGACGCAGGGCGAAGCACTCCTTCGTCTCGTCCATGGGATCGCCCAGAATAAACATGCCGTCCAGATAGTGATCCCAGTGGCCGGAGATCTTATAAAGCTCCCGCTTGGCCATCAGCGGGGTCTTGGTCAGCAGATAGCCGCGCTCCTGTTCGGTATCCTCCACCCAACGCTGCAGCAGCTGAATGACGCGGGCACCCTTGGGCAGCAGGATGGGCAGGCCCTGACCGATGCAGTCCACGGTGGTGAAATACTCCAGCTCGCGGCCCAGCTTGTTGTGGTCGCGCTTCACGGCTTCCTCGCGCTGCTTCAAGTACTCGTCCAGTTCGTCCTTCTTGGGGAAGGCCACGCCGTAGATACGCTGTAACTGCTTGCGGTTGGAGTCGCCCCGCCAGTAGGCGGCGTTGCAGGCGGTCAGCTTGATGCCGTTGCCCTTGATGCGGCCGGTGGAATCCACGTGGGGGCCGGCGCACAAGTCGACGAACTCGCCCTGACGGTAGAAGGAGATATGGGCGTCGGCGGGCAGGTCGTTGATGAGCTCCACCTTGTAGGGCTCTTCCTTCTCCTCCATGAACTTCAGGGCTTCCTCACGGGGCAGCTCGAAGCGCTCCAGCTTCAGCTTTTCTTTGCAAATCTTCCGCATTTCGGCCTCGATCTCCTCCAGATCGCCGGGGGTGAAGGCAAAGGGTGCGTCCAGATCGTAATAAAAGCCGTTGTCAATGCTGGGGCCGATGGCCAGCTTCACCTCGGGGTGCAGGCGCTTCACGGCCTGGGCCAGAATGTGGGAGCAGGTATGCCAATAGGTCTTGCGGTAGGCTTCATTTTCAAAGGTGTAGATGTTTTCTTCGCTCATGGTGATATCCTCCTTGTGATTGGGGCGGGATAAAAAAATCCCCACCCCTGATGTGTTCAGGGGTGAGGTAATACAGTCATTACTCCACGGTTCCACCCTGCTTACGGCTTTGCAGCCGTCGCTTTCGGCTCCTTTAACGGGAAGCGCCCGTCCTGCTCCTCGCAGGCGGCTCGGGAGTGGTACAGGCTGTGCCGTGGGCAGGATGCTTTCAGCCGGGACATCCCTCTCTTTGGCCGTTGGTGGACAGCTTCTTCTCCGTCATCGCTTTTGATTACCGTATTATAGCGCCGTTTTTTGCCCTTGTCAACGGGGAAACGCAGGGTTTTTACACAATTTCCTCCGCCGTATCCACAATCACCGCCGCGCCGGTCTCTGCCAGCGCCCGGCGGCCCCGGAAGCCCCAGCTGACGGCGATCAGGGGCAGTCCGGCATTGCGGGCGGTCTGCACGTCCACCTCGCTGTCGCCCACGTAGACGGCGGTATCCTTATCCGCGCCCAGCGCCGCCAGCGCGTGGAGCACCATGTCTGGGGCGGGCTTGCGGGGCGTGGCCGGGCTTTCGCCGAAGGTGGGCACGCCGGGGAAGAATTGCTCCGCCAGCTCACAGGCCGCGCCGTGGGGCTTGTTGGACACGATGGCCACCTTGCACCCCGCCTGCCGCAGCCGCTCCAGCAGCTCCGGCACGCCGGGATAGGGTTGGGTCCGCACACAGGCGTGGGCCTGATACCACGCTCTGTAGTCCCGCATGATGTCGGCAAAGCCGGGGGTAGTCTCTCCTTCCGGCAGCATGGCCGCCATCAGCTTCACCGCGCCGTTGCCCAGCCCCTTGCGCACCTGCTCCTGACTGCGGGTGGGATAGCCGTACTGGGTCAAGGTGTGGTTGACGGCAGCGGTCAGATCCTCCACGGTGTCCAGCAGCGTGCCGTCCATATCAAATAAGTAGGTCTTGTATGTCATAGGTCATTCCCTCCTGTGTCAGCTTTCGCCCGATGATATCACAAGCGGCGGCGGATTGCAAGTGCAAAAAACCGGCCCGTGCTGACACGGGCCGGTTTTATTCTATGGGGTCAGGAAGCGCTTACCGCACTTTCTTGCCGCCTTTGAAGAAGGAACCGATGACCATCAAAACAGCAAACACGATCAGGTAAAACAGAACCGTGGTGCCATAGGCATAGAAAGTCGCAAACACCATAAACAGGGAGCACAGGATAGCCAGAACGGGCATCACCTTGCCGCGGAAACCAGACAGGTCATTGCGCTTCATCAGGGAAATATAAATCGGGATGTACAACACGTACAGCGTGATAATAGGCAGCTCGGAAGAGTCAAAGCAGAAGGGGCCAAACCATCCGGAAGTCAGGTTTGCGCCGTAAAAATATACCAGCCACATACCAGAAACAAAAATACCGAACACGGTGGAGTTGGTGGGCATATTGGTGGAGGGATCGATGTTCTTGAACATCGCCAGCTTGGTGTTTTCGCCATCTGCCGCCAGATCATACATGCCACGGGTAACAGCCATCATCAGGCCGTTGCAGGTGCCCCAGCAGGAAACAGAGACAAAGGCGAAGATCAGAACGCCGCCCACCTGGCCGAAGATATTGATAAACGCCAGTTTGGCGCCAGCCTGACCGCCTTCCATCATGGTGGCGCTGTCGATCGCGCCGGAAAGGCCGATATAGTAAACCACATAAACGACCGCAACGATAACCGTACCGATCAGCAGGGCGCGGGGCAGATTCTTCTTGGAATCTTTCAGCTCGGAGCCGATGGAGGTAGCGCAGATCCAGCCCTCAAATGCGAAAGACAGGGATACAACGCCGCCGAACAGACCGGTCAGGGGCGCTACACTGGGATCCACCACATTTGCGAAGTTATAGCTGATCTGTCCGTCAGCCAGACCGACGATGGTGCCCACAACGGCCATCAGCAGCAGGGGGATCAGCTTAATAATGGTCGTGCTGATCTGGAACTTACCGGCAATTTTGGGGGCCAGCGCATTCATCAGGTATGTTACGACCATGAAGAACACAGCCAGCGTCATAACAGGGCCGCCGGTAGGGTCTTCCCAACCGATCAGCACACCGAAGTAGCGGGCAGGCAGCCAGCACAGCACACCAACCAGAGAGGGATAATAAACGACGGCCATGAACCAGCCCACATAGTAGCTGTAGGTCTTGCCGCAGGAGGCTTTCGCGAAGCCTACCAGACCGTCAACGCCCTCGTGGCTCTGGGCCACGATGCCGAAAGTGCAGGCGCTGATAATCATGACGACGCCCATAATGATAAAGGCAAGAATACCGATGCCAATATTGCCGCCAGTACCCTTCAGCACGTTCTCCGCCTTGAAGAAAATGCCGGAGCCGATGACGGTGCCCACTACCATTGCAATGGCGACAGGCAAAGTATACCGTTTTTCCATAGTAATTTCCTTTCTCACTTTCCTAAATCATGGATAGTTTGTCTTTCTTTTAACGATCCACATGTGTGAGTATACTATGACTTTTGGGCGGTTGCAAGCACTATTTTCGCGGGAGAGAGAGAAATTCACCGAATGATTTTGTGTAGTTTCCACATATCCAAAATTCGGAATATTTTTCGTATGGACAGAATTATCCCGCGTCGCACATTACAATTGTTAAAAATCTACCAATTTCGACTGCAAAAAGTTTCTTTATAAGAAAATAAGAGGACGTTCAAAAAGGAACGTCCTCTTATCCTTATGCGGTTTGCTTTCGGCCGCTCTGCCAGTTTTCCAGCACCACGCAGGCCACGATAAGCGCCGCTCCCGCCAGTCCTATCGCCGACAGCTTCTCCCCCCAGCAGCAGGTAGGAGCATGCCGCTGTCAGGATGGGCTGGGTGCATTGCAGCAGCGACACGGCGTAGGAGGACAGCCGGGTCAGGGCCGTGTTCTGCAGCACGTAGGACAGGCATGTACACAGCAGCGCCAGATACGCCACCACCAGCCAGCCGGTGGCGGTCACTTGCGGCAGCACCGCCACATCGTCGAAGATCAGCGCCGCCGCGCCGGAAAACCGGATACCCAGACACCACAGCACCGTGATGCTCTCGAATCCGATCTTGGACAGTGGGTTGCCGAAGCCGTACAGCACGCTCTGCAGCAGGAGCAGCAGGGCGTAGGGCAGCGTGCCGCCCTGTTTCTTACACATTGAAGCGGAAGTAGATCATGTCGCCGTCCTTGACCACGTACTCCTTACCCTCGGAGCGCAGCAGGCCCTTTTCCTTGGCGGCGGCCACGCTGCCGCCGCAGGCCATCATCTCGTCAAAGTTGATGGTCTCCGCCCGGATGAAGCCCCGCTCGATATCGCTGTGGATCTTACCGGCAGCCTGGGGAGCCTTGGTGCCCTTGCGGATGGTCCAGGCACGGCACTCGTCCTTGCCGTAGGTCAGGAAGGAGATCAGGCCCAGCAGGTCATAGCTGCACTGGATCAGCCGGTCAAGGCCGGATTTCTCGATGCCCAGATCCTCCAGGAACATGGCCCGCTCCTCGGGATCGTCCAGCTCGGCGATATCCTGCTCCAGCTTGGCGCAGATGGGCAGCACCTGTGCGCCCTCCTTGGCGGCCAGATCCCGGACAAGGCCGAAATACCTGTTGTCCTCATAGTGGGCGAAGCCGTCCTCGTCCATGTTGGCGGCGTAGATGATGGGCTTCAGGCTCAGCAGGTCGGCTGTCTCCACGATGGCCCGGTCGTCGCCGCAGTCGAAGGTGCGGGCGGACTTTCCGGCGTTGAGGTGCTCGGCCAGCGCCTTGAATACCTCCGCTTCGTGGAGGAACTTCTTGTCGCCCTTGGCGGCCTTGGTGGCCTTCTCCACGCGGCGGTTCACCATTTCCAGGTCGGCCATGATGAGCTCCAGATCGATGGTCTCGATATCGCCCAGCGGGTCTACCGGCACGTTCTGGCTGGCGTCGGCCACCACGTGCATGATGTTCTCGTCATCAAAGCAGCGCACCACGTGAACGATGGCATCGGTGCGGCGGATGTTCTCCAGAAACTTGTTGCCCAGACCCGCGCCCTGAGACGCACCCTTCACCAGACCGGCGATATCCACAAACTCGATGACGGCGGGCGTCTTTTTGTCCGGTTCATACATCTCGGCCAGCTTGTCCAGCCGCGGATCGGGCACGGCCACCACGCCCACGTTGGGCTCGATGGTGCAGAAGGGATAGTTGGCGCTCTCCGCCCCGGCGTTGGTAATGGCGTTGAACAGGGTGCTCTTGCCCACGTTGGGCAGACCGACGATACCTAGTTTCATCTTTTCTCACAACTCCTTTATTTTCAAGGGTTTCCAGTCTTTTGAATGGGCGCTCCGCACCATTTCCGCACCATTTTGTCCGAACTCAACCAGCTTTCCCTTTTGACTCGAAAATCTGGACTGCGTTCAGCATAAAATCTTCTGTGACGTGTACGTAGCGATCCATGGTGGTTTTAATACTCGCGTGACCAAGCAGTTTTTGAAGAGTCTTTGGCGGCATGCCATATTCGATAGCACGGGTTGCATAAGTATGCCTAAGTGCGTGCATACAAAAGCGCTTGATTCCCGCTTTATCGCAGAGCTTGTAAAGGTGGGTATCATAGCTGCTGTTTTTAGCCGGTTCCCCAGTGCGCCAGTTGACAAAGACCAAATCGTGCATGAACATGGTGTTCTTTTCACCTGTCCGCCGATCCACATACTCAAGACAGCTTGACATGATTTCGGCTTCTTTCCGGTCATTGCGCTCGTTATAGCATTCTAACAATACCTCATATGCCTTAGCCGTGAGAGGGATCGTCCTATAGCTCTTCTTGCTTTTAGGCGGTCCGGCTCTCCAACAATGCTTAGAGTGTCGATACTCCAACGCTTTATTGATGGTAAGAGTCTTTTTCTCCCAGTCTATAGAATCCCATGTTAATCCAATCAACTCGGAAGTTCTTAATCCAGTTTCCAGCAATAACAGATACTGTCTGTAATTATGTGAATGACGAGCAACTTCCATAAACTTTTCCTGTTCGTCCACTGTCAAGAATTTAATATCATCAACAGCTCGGACAGGCTTTGTAAACCTTACTCCATCCATGGGATGCTTTATAAGGATATCGTTCATGACTGCAGCCCGAAACATTGTTCCCATTGCGATGTATGTCTGCCGAATTGTTGAACCAGCATATTTGGACTCCATCCTATTCAGGATAGCCTTGCAGTGCATGGGCTTTACATCACACATGCGCATCGCTCCGATTACCGCACGAACATTGATCCGGTATCTTTCCTCATAATTACGTCTGGTGTTGGGGGCCAAGTCGCAGATAAGATTGTCCATCCAATAAGTGTACCACTCTTCGACGGTCATCTCCGGATCTGCCGTTATCAGGTTGTGCCGATCATTGTACTCTGCATCAGCCAACCAGTTTCTAGCCTCGACCAGTGTGTCAAAATGCTTTTCAAGACGCCTTCCCTGCTTGTTACTATATCTTGCTGAGTATTTACCATCCTTTCTTTGGCAGATACCTTTCCCGCATTCTCTACCTTTTAAGCTTTTTCCCATTGTCGAATTCCTCCTCAAGCAACTTACTCAAGAGAAAGAACCCAGTGCGGCAGTGTTTGAATTATAGCATAGCATCTCGCTATTTTCAATCTCTCGTCACAATTTTGGTGCGCACACAGAGTAATTTCATCAAAGTAGCACTTTGCTGGAAATATACTCTTCAAAAGCTTTGCGTTTTACGAGTTTGCGCGTTCCAACATAAAGAACAAATGGGCAGTTTGGCTGCCTGAGCATAGACTCTATTTTGTTGATACCAATGTTGCTATACTCGGCAGCTTCACGAATCGTTAAGACCACTTTCAAGTGTATTGGGACTTTCTCTATTATGCGTGTATCATATCCTTGGGATGTTTTTTCGGACATATTGTGTTCCTCCTGCTGTTTTGTAGCGGCGCCAAAAGAAGGCAACACATCTCGCTTTTCCATTTTGCACCACCTACCGGCCCATTTCCTGCGCTCTCTTCGACCGCGTATTTGCAGGCTGCCGCTGTGCGGCACTTATGCGGCGGGTGCGCTCCCCTATGTCCTCGCACACTATCCGCCGCTCCTGTATAACCTCCGGTGGGGCTGTTCAGTTTTCAAGGTACATGTAATAGCACCAGCCATCTCCTGACTGGCTTATCCTTACACTAAATAAAAAGGAAGCAGGAGGCGTTAATTTAACATTCGGAGGAAAATTTTTTCAAATTCTCTATATGAGCGATATTATTTCTTGACTACTACAACATATTGTGGTACTATCACCATGTAATTGTTTTTTGTGCACCGCCTATACAGGCATTTCAGAGCATTTCTGAATCGCACACGTTGTTAAGTTTGTATTTGAAGTCAGCAATACCACTCTGCCATAGAGCAGTGGTTTGTTGGCTCTTTTTTTATTATTGGGGATCATGTTCCCACTGCGAGAATGACACCGGCCTTGCCATCGGCAGGCGCAAGTATCCAAAGAGGATCGGGATGTCATTCTCGCTTTTTTTATTTGCCCAAATGCCGAAAGGCTTTGGAATATATTTGAAAGGTGGCATCCACATGAGCAGAAAGAACAACCACAGCACACGCCGGTATCGGTATCGAGGAGGAGACCGGCGCAGGCAGAAACTCAGGAAAACGGAGCAGAAGGCAGCAAAATACCGCCGCAGCTATACCCGCGTTGTACCCCATCAGATGGGACAGCGGAGGGCATAGCCATGGCAGTCGCAAGCGAGCCTTACACACCGTCAGTCATGGTCAGCACGGAGGGCCTTCCGGAAAAAGAATGGCTGGAGTATCGGCGCAGAGGGATCGGCGGCAGCGACGCGGCCGCCATATTGGGGATCTCCCCGTTTGCTACGGCACGGGATCTCTACTATGACAAGCTGAAGATCGTGCCGTTTGATGACTCGGAGTGCAACTGGGTAGCCAAGAAGATGGGGCATCTGCTGGAGGATCTGGTAGCAGAGAT
>ENA-OUQC01000815-OUQC01000815.1-human-gut-metagenome-genome-assembly--contig:-NODE-815-length-19560-cov-6.435119_pt1 | contig 19560 bp, 5 predicted proteins | sample MGYA00237942_ERZ548815 | MGnify/ENA primary metagenome ERZ548815 (study PRJEB26490, sample SAMN05194722) | human gut metagenome | biome: terrestrial biome; feature: human-associated habitat; material... | reverse complement strand
AGATCTACACACTGCATATCGTCGGCAGCGTCAGATGTGTATAAGAGACAGCTCACGTTCTGATTCTTCGGCCAGCAGGCGGTGCAGTGTTTTAGGTACACGCACTACGAACCTGCCGCTAAAACGGGGCTTCATATTTGGCTCATTGATGGGTAAACCGCGGTCGAGCATATCTTCAAGCCAGAGACTTTTTACCTCCAAGATATTTTTGTATGCTTCCTCAAAGGTTTCGCCATCACTCCAACAACCGGGGAGCAGGGGGATGCAGGCAAAGTAACCGCCGCCTTCATCTTCGGGAATAACGCTGATTTCAACAGGATAGTTTAAGGACATGTAATAGTTAAAGTCTTTTTTCATCTGCTTCACCTTAACCTTTCACTAAATCGTTCAATAAATTTGCAATCTGACGTGCATAGATTTTTTGATGGAGCCTTTGTGTACAGGGATGTACATTGTACTGTATCCCTTGCAAACAATTTTAAAATGACTGCCACCACCACGCGGAGGAATGACTTCAGCTCCTAACCGTTCTAAAAGAGCTTTGGTCTGGTCCCAAGGCAAATCCTTGCCGTTGGCCAGAGCGCGGAGTTTTTTCTCGAGGGATGTCATAATATACCTTCTTTCTTTATGATACTATATATAGTATAAAATATCAACAAAAAAATGGCTGTTACATACTTCATTACGAAATTCGTAACAGCCATTGAACACGTTCAGTGCTTAATGCTTATAGCATATTTTATTATTTTGCACCACCAAAGAGAGTTTTTCTTGCTTCCAAGAACAGAGCAATTGCCAGAATGAAGAGTACAGAACCCAATGCAGCGGTAATGATATGAGCTGCCATGTTAGCGAAGATGATTTGTGCCAGTGCAACCAAAGTTACACAGAACATAAATGCCATCGGGATGAGAACCATCAGGTTATCACGGCCAACGCTCTTCAGCCATACACCGACAGCCAACAGGGAGAGGGCAGCCAACAGCTGGTTAGCAGCACCGAAAATCGGCCAGATGGTGAGGTAGGAGCCAAGGGACATATAACCGGACAGTACAACGGTAATCAAAGTAGCAACAAACGGGTTGGTGAGAACATTGCCTTGTGCTTCACCGGTTTTCGGATCAACCTTAGTGAACAGCTCCTGGAAAATGAAGCGGCCCAGACGAGTTGCGGTATCCAGAGTAGTCATAGCGAAAGCGGAGATGGTCAGAGCAACGAAGCCTTTAGCTACGCCGAAGGAGAAGCCGAGCTTGGTCATGAAGGTACCAACGCCATCAGCGAATACGTTTACAGGGCCACCGTTTTTCAGCAGCTCGGTCAGCTTGTCGCCGCCAACATAGCCAACAGCAACAACTGCAACTACAGCCAGAACGCCTTCAAGCAGCATGGAGCCGTAGCCGATGAGCTTAGCATTGCCTTCGCTATCGAGCTGTTTGGAGGTAGTACCGGAGGATACCAGGGAGTGGAAGCCACTGATAGCACCGCAGGCAACGGTTACGAACAGCATCGGAAACATCGGGTTGGTGCCTTTGCCGGAAGGATCAAAGGTGGTGAATGCCGGCAGCTGCATGGAAGGCTGATAAATTGCGATACCAACCAGAGCGAATGCGATGCAGGCATACAGCAGGAAGGAGTTCAGATAGTCACGCGGCTGCAGCAGAATCCAGACAGGAGCGATGGAAGCAACGAAGATGTAAACCATCAGGATGCAAACCCATACGTTTTTGCTCAGGTGCAGCGGATACATGTTGCCGATAGCGATTGCAACAACCAGCATGATAACACCGATAACGGTGCCTACGCCGAGGCTCAGACCGCAGCGATATACGGAGAAGCCGAAGATAACAGCCAGCACGATGAACAGCAGGGAAGCTGTTGCAGCCTGCGGGCTTGCTACGAAGGTAGCGGCTACGATGTTAGCGAAAGCAGCGATAACAACCAGCAGAGTTACGTATGCGAAAATGGAGAAGAGGAACTTGCCGCTCTTGCCCAGAGTTGCATCAATAATCTGGCCGATGGTTTTGCCGTCAAAACGGATGGAGGAGTACAGAGCACCAAAGTCGTGCACGCCGCCGAAGAAGATACTGCCGATTAAAATCCACAGCATTACAGGAACCCAACCGAATACAGCAGCGGTGATAGGACCAACGATAGGACCGGCACCGGCGATGGAGGAGAAGTGATGGCCCATCAATACAGCGGGCTTGGTCGGCATATAGTCGACGTTATCGCACAATCTCTCAGCCGGGGTCTTACGGGTAGGGTCAACACCCCACTTTTTACACAGCCAGGAACCATAGGTTACGTAGGCAACAAAGAAGATAACCATTGAGCCTACAAGCAACAATAAACCACTCATAAATAACATCCTTTCTTTCCCTTTTGCATCATTGCAAAATAAACAATTTAGAAAATAATAACTACTAGTGCACTCTATATCTCGTGTGCAACATAGAAATAGTATACCACATTTGCTTCTAATGTCAATGAATTGTCACAGAATTATTTATTAACTTAAAAAAAAGAAAAAGCTGTTAAGATTTGTACAGAATGTGCAAATACATAACAGCTGTATACGATTTATTTTTTCCTTGGAGGAATAACTTGTCTAGTGTGAAGCGACAAGCATTAAGCTTTGGCAAACTCAAAGAGCGCCTTTTCCTTAGCGCCTGCTTTGTTGCAATAAAGCCTCTGCGCTGGGATATCTACAATATATAAAGCCAGGTCAGACCAGCCCTTCAGGGTGAAGCAGTAGTCTTTGTGCTGCCTGAGCTTCTGCAGGTCAGCCAAAGCCTTTTCCTCAATGCCTTCTTCACAGATAAGCACGAGGGCATAGATGCTGCTCATGTGCTCGGTAGTGGTTTTGAGTGTCGCCATAGCGTCCTTGGTGAACTGCAGATAGGGCGCAGCCATTTCTGCAGTGAGCTGCTTGTCGAAGTGCGCTGTATAAAGATATTCGTTGTGCTGCACACTGTAGGTCTTTAAATTAGGTATGATGAAATAGCCTTCGTCCGCAGCGTTCAGCTCTGCCGCCAGGACGAACGCCGGAGCCTTCGGCAAAGGCTTCTTATCGTAATAGTGAGCAAGACGCTGCTCCAATTGCTGTAAATATTCCTGTCCGTTCATTATTGCTTACTTCCTTTGTTATTCATGATCAATATTATCAGCAACCTGCAGGATACAGGCACAAAAACCCTGCTCCGGCTGATAGCAGTAAATGTTGAGCTGTTGGCCTATCTCCGGACTGTAATCGTGGATAATATGTTTTGTTCCGTTGAGGGCCACATCAGCATAGGTCACCAGCCATTTTTTGTCACCGTTGCGAAAAACCTCATAGAAAGAACGGTTTAGCATTTCTTCTACGGGAACTCCCTCAATGTGTGCCATTTCCTTATTGCAGTAACGGAAAACAAAGTCTACACCATGGCCATTGGCATCAAAAACAAGCTCGATGATGCAATATGCCAGAGGCATGTCATCAAGCAGGGTGCATTTTTCCAGAAAGCTCATGGGTGCTGCCTGCGGCTGTGCGTCCGGCAGAGCATTGATGCCCATTTGCTTGCGCAGATGGCGGTGGGCGCTGAGGTTGCGTTTGCGTCCCTGAAAGGTTTGCCAGTCAGATATGGTATAGACGCCATCGCTGCTGATATCTACGATTCGTGCTTTGTTCACAGCGATTCCCTTGTTGATGTTCAGAAAGGCATCCTCCGGGAAGAGCGCTAGAAGTGTATATACGGGAGCGAACAGCGCAAATTCCTCGCCATCCTCCCGATGGATGATGGTTTTGCGGTCTCGTCGATAGACATAGAGAATATTATCCGCACAAAGCTCTCTCTTTTTAAGCCACTTGTTCCAGTCAGTCATGTTGTTCCTCCGTTTCTAGCATTGGCTGATTTTATTGTTCTAATTATAGCACAGGATGCATGATGAGACAATAAATTATCTTAAAATCAATTTACTATTGAGCTTTAGATGGTTTAATTAGCCAATCAACGGCCTAATCACTCATATAATAAAAAAACTTATTAAATTATTGACATTAAGAGAAGATGGCTTTATAATTAAAGTATAAGGTTATAACCTTATGCTTAACTATATGTTTTGTTCCATTAATTTAATAGAATATATCTTACTGCGAGCAGGTGGTCATAACCTTTAGTTAATTGCTGTTTCGCAGAGGATGCTCTAAGATTAATTCAGAAAATTATTGCTTTTTTATGCATATCGGCTAGGCATTAATAAGGAGGGAAACTAAGATGAAGGTCAATCGTAAGTTCTTGCGTAGCGCAGAAAGGCTCAGCTTGAGCGCTATTGCGAAAGATTCCGCTGCACAGAAAATTGTCAGCGCTGTTACGGCCATTGGCTTTGTAATGCAGCCTGTAGCTGCATTGGCGAGCACGATTACCAGAACTGATAATGGTCCCGGTGTCAGCTTTAATAAAGGTGTTGCTGACGTATTTGCCGGCAAAGTTGTCGGTGACGTAGCAATTAACCAGTTTAAAGAATTCCAGCTGGACGCTAATAATATTGCCAATATGTACTTTGGCACGAACCAAGACGGCAATGCCGGTAATCTGGTCAACTTTGTTGATTCACGTATTGATATCAACGGTACAGTCAATGCGATTCAGAACAAAAAGATTGGCGGTAACCTTTTCTTCTTCAGCTCCGACGGTATGGCTGTGGGTAAAAGCGGTGTGATTAATGCCGGTGCGCTTTACGTTGCTACGCCGACTAAGACTGCTTTTGATGATTATAAGAAACTTGATACCGAGGATAAGTTTAATACCATAATCAAGGATGAAGGCTTTGCCAAGATTCCCATCAATGCCAGCGGCACCATCAGCGTATTAGGCAAGGTTAATGCTGTTAACGCGGTTAATTTGCGTGCTGCCAAGATTGGCGTGGGCAAAAATGTAAGTGGCGAGGCTTTTGATGGCGTAGCTGCAGGCGCAACGGCAACGGATGCGTCTATTCGTACTGGTGTTGTTGATTTTAAGGATATTGTTAACATTGGTGAAGTTAAATCCGGTCTGAAAGACAAGGCGCTCAAGGCTACAAAAGATGGCAGCGGCGATATCGTTCTCGCAGCCTATAATAATTATGATGATAACTACAGAGTTTTGGATGACTTCAGCAAGATTGCAGGCGCTAAAGTTGAAGCCGAGCTTAGCGTTGCCAAGGACGCTGTGGTAAATGCTGCAGGCAAGGCTAAGCTGAGCGCGCAGGCATTGAATAATGTTGTAGTTGAAGAATCCGACCAATATAAAGAAAATTATACTCCCTCCACTTCTACTAATTCCCATCTTTATGGGCAGATTGTTACTACTAATGCTACAGTAAATGTTGATGGCAAGGTTGAAGCAACGCAGGTTGATATTACTGCCGATGCAGTTAACCGTTATGTGAGCGCGGAAAGCAGCGTGCTGAACGCCAGCAACGTTACTTCTAATATTGTGGGCGCACTCACAGCTAACCTTGATGCTTCCTATGCAGTTTTGAACAGCAAGGCTGAGGTCAACGTAGGCCAAAGTGCTGAGATTAACGCCACTGGCAGTGATACTGTCAGCGCGGGCAAGGTTGTTAAGCCGGCGCTGAATATCAAGGCGAACAGCAGCGTGGAAGCCGGCGCTGGCGCCAGCACTGCTTTGCTGAAGGTTATGAACGTGGCAGGCACCAATATCATCCCGGCGGCTGCTGTAACCTACAGCCAAACACATAATGAGGCAGCAGTAAATATTGACGGCACCCTTAAATCCACGGGCGGCACGTCCGTTACTGCCTTGGCCAACAGCAAGGTGAACAGTGAAGCCAAGGCCACCACTATGGATGTTTCTGAAAACCCTAATTTGGGTGATGTAGCGTTGAATATCACTACGGGTGACAACAAGAGCAGTGTTACCATTGGCAAGACTGCGCAGATGACTGAGCTGCAAAAGGACGTCAACATTGAAGCGAAGTCTGTAAACAGTGTGATTACCAAGGCAGAGGTAAGCACAGGTGAAAAGGCTGTAGTTGCTACCGCTATCAACGTAACTGATTATGACAGCAAGGCAAATGTCAACATCAATGGCAATGTAAGCAGCAAGGATGGAAGCCTGTCTGTTAATGCGGAAAATGTTTTGACGGATAATACTGTCATTGCCAACAACGCTATGGGTTCTTCGGCATTTATGAAGAAGCTTGTTACCAATATTAAGGGCTCTCAGACTCTTGACACACTTATCGGCGAAGGCGGAGCTAAGGATAAAGCTTTGGGCGGTATTAAAAACTGGTTGGCTAACGCCAAGTACACGCCGCAAAAGCTGAAGGATAAGCTTAACGCGCCGTCTACACCTTCTGCACCGACGCAGCCTAAGCCGTGGGATAAGCTGGCTGATTTCATGAGCACCGGCGTCAGCGTGGGCGTTGCAGTGGAAAGCAATACTGCTGATGTAAAAATTGGGCAGGGTGTTGCGCTTGCTGCCAAAAATGATCTTAATATCACTGCTAAAAGCGTTATTGAAGATACCCAGATGCAAATTACCGGCAAGAGCAATAACTATGACAAGGATACTAGTAATAAAGCACTTGTCAATGCGTCCGTGCTTTACGGCAAGCTGGATAATACTGCAACTGTAACTGTAGCCGGCGGTGAGGAAGCAAAAGGCTCAGCGCCTGCTACCGACGTTACTCTTACCGGTGGCAAGGTGAATATTGCGGCCAACAGCAGCTTTGAATATAATCGTATCAACCGCATGGTGCAGGAGGTTAAGGATGCCTGTGCCAAGGTTAAGGCTGCCTATACAGGCGCTAACCATGATGAGATTAAGGCTAAAGCAGATGCTCTTGAAAAAGCAGCTGATGCTTTCTTTACATATGCCAAGGATAACTGCTTCTCTTCTAATGGTGGAGAACAGGTAGATTTTATGGACCTGTTCGGTGGGCAAAAGTATAAAGATTTCACTGATGCTTGCAGTGCTTTGACCGGCGCACTGGGCAATGAAGCAACGGATATTGCTGTAGGTCCGCTTAACGTAGTGAGCGCGGCTGCAGCCTTTGCTAATCCCAACAGCTATCTTAATTTCTCGGCAGGAAGTGCTAACGGCGGCAAGAGCGGCCCTGGAGAAAATGAAAAGCCTGCTACAATTGCACTGGCAGGCAGTGCAGTAGCTACCGACCTGGGCAACAATGCGCGCGTACTAATCGGCAAGAATGCTAAGATTACTGCTGCTAACAAGCTGGCAATGAAAGCTGCGTCCAAGCAGTTTGATGTATCGCTAGCAGGCAAGCTTGGCTTAAACGGCGGTGGCGAAAGTGCAGTTGGCGGAACCTTTGCCGTTGGCTTGGCTGATGCCAACAGCCTTGTTGCGGTTGCACAGGGAGCGAACCTGACTGCAGGCTCTATAGATATAGGCACAGAAAATAAGATTGACCATATCCAGCTGTCACTTGCTGCAGGCAAAGGCGCAAGCAAGGGCGTCAGCGGCATGGTGGGCTACCTTGAGGGTGCAAGCAACAGCCTTGTTTCCGTAGATGACGAAGCAGTTATCAACGCAGGCACTGGCGCAGTCAACCTCAATGCTAAGAATGATACTAATGTTTATAGCGCAGCCGGTGCTGTGGCTATGGGCGAAACTGCAGGCATCGGTGTGGCAGCAACGATTACCAATTTTGACCGCTATACCTATGCAGCGATTGGTGATAATGGCTATGCAGCTCCTCCGCAGGCTACAACTGAGCAGGGCGAAAGCGGCAGCGATAGCGGTGATAAACTGGGCGAGGACGCAAATGCGGACCGCAGCAAGGAAGCCGAAAAGCTGGCGAATACTGCTGCCGAAAAACGTGCAACTCTGCAGCAGCTGGTACAGAATGCTTCCGGTCTGCGTCAGGGCACAGATGATGGCAAGAATTATACCGAGCAGGCAGATTTCTTCGGCTCCAAGACGGCCGCTGATACTAAAGGCTCTATCAATGCAGGCTCGTTTAAGGTTAATGCTGAAACCGGCGGCAAAATTATCAATGTTGCTGTTGCCGGCGGCGTATCTACCGCTGATGACAGTGGTGAAGTTGGTATTTTTGACAAGCTGGGTAATTTCGTAAGCAAAAAGACTAATGCTCTTACAAATAAGCTCCATGCACTTGACCATAAGGTAGCAGGCAAAATTAACGGCCTGATGGACCGTCAGACCGAAGCGCAGAAGGTACTGCCTACTGACCAGACACCTAAAGCTACAACGCCCGGGAAGCAGTCTTCTGTAACTATTGCTGGTGCAGGCAGCGCAGCAATTAATCTGCTGGATGGCGATACCGGTGCACTTGTGGACAATGTTAAGATTAACATTGCCAAGGATGCTACTAACGGTAAAACTATCACTGTAACTGCCAAGGACACTGCTATGATGGTGGCTGCCGGTGGTGCTGCAGGCATCTCCTGGAAGAAGCTGACTAAGGACAATAACGCGAACAGCAATAATGCGGCCTTTGGCGGTACTGTTGCTGTAAACGATATCGATTCGCAGACCTTGGCGGTAATCAGCAACAGCGAAATTGAAAACGCTGCTGCGATTATCAACAATGCGCAAAAATCCGGCTCGCTGGCAGCTGCAGGCCTGGGACTGGCGCTGGCGAAGAATTCCGGCGGCAATGGCGGCACTAATATTGCTGCTACCGTCAATGCGTCAGTAAATATTGCGGATAATACTGCTTATGCATTGCTGCAGAATAATAAGGTTAATAATGAAAATGTAAGCGGTGAGGATAAGCGTGCAACCTCCATTACCAATACAGCTTTTGATAATGATATCCAGATAACCGGCGGCGTGAACACCAGTCTTTCTATTGGTGGCGATAATGCCTATGTCGGCGGTGCGACTGTGGCATACGGTTCGCTTAAGAATGATGTGCAAGCGGCCATTTTAGGTGGCACCTATGACAAGATTACTACTGCTGATGTCAAAGCTACTACCAATATGACGCAGGTTGGCGTAGCTGCCAACGTGAGCGTTGCAGGCGGTGCCAAGACCTCCTATGCTTTCTCCGGTAATTCTGCCTACAATAAATTGGATAACTATGCCAACGCAACGGTTGAGGGCGTAACACTGACCGGCGAAAGCCTGAATGTTGCAGCCTATGATACAGCGGAATCTGCTAATACGCAGGCTGAGTATCTCAAGAAACGCGGCCTCGATGCTGATGGCTCTGCCTACCTGGCGCAGGTTAAGGAAGCAGCAGATGAAAGCGGCGACAGCGATAAACCTACCAATGTTGATATTACCCGCGGCGGCAATGTGATTGTTACAGGCGCGGTAAGCGTAGGCGTTACCACCGGTAACGACGGCGGCAGCGCAGCTGCAGCCGTAACTGTCAGCGATATTGATAATGATTACAATGCTAAGATTAAGGACAGCAATATTACGACTACCGGCAAAGGCAGCGGTGATGATTTGGTCGGCACGAACGTTAATGCGGCAAGCCATACTGTACTGGCAGGCTTTGCGGCCGGTGTTGCCGGAACTGCAGGCAGCTTCGGCGTAGGCGGCAGTGCTAACTGGCAGTCGCTGAATAACGATATTACGGCAGCTGTTGAAAACAGCAAGATTGTTACGCCTAAAGCTGATGTAAAGGCCGAAAGCGGCGCTTTGGCAGTGAATGTTGCAGGACAGATTGGTGTTACTGCCGGTTCCAAATCTAAGGTGGGCGCAGGTTTGGCAGTTGCCTACAATTCCCTGAACAATACCACAGGTGCGTATGTCAATGGCAGCGAAATCAGCGGCGCGAATGATGATGCTAGCAGTATTCTTACTGTAGATGCAGCCAACAAGGGTAACGTGTACAGCGTCGGCGCAGCAGTTACCGCAGGTACGGCCAATGCTTTGAATGGCGTGGTTGTTGTTAACCGCGGTCGTAATGATGTAGAAGCTGTGATTGACAAATATGACGGCGACAATGCGAAAACTGATGGTGGACGTACGAAGCTCAACAACATGAGCAAGGTGGCAGTGAAGTCCTCGGATGACAGCAACCAGCTGGCAGTAGTGGGTGCGGTAAGCGTCAGCGCAGGCGGCAATGCCAAATTTGCGGCTGGCGGCAGCGTAGCCTACAACGAAATCGGCAATATCACCGGCAGCGCTGGCGAGAAAAAGCAATCCAACAAGGCTGCTATCAATAATGCTGATATTACCACTACTGAAGATGGCAAGATTAGCGTCAATGCCGTAGATGAATCTACGCTGACGACTATTTCCGTAGGTACCTCCATTACTACCGGTAATGTGGCCTTCAGTGGTGCAGGCTCTGCTGCTATGATCAAGAAGGATACCGATACAGAGCTTGTTAATACCAATATCAATAAGGATAAGAATAATGCAGCGACTGTGCAGGCTACTGCTGACAGCAAGGGCAAGATTACTACCGTTGCCGTTGTTGCTGCAGGTGCTAAAGACGCTGCGATTGGTGCAGGTATTGCGGTTAACCAGCTCGATGCTGATACCAATACTACTGTTGCCAATGGTGAATACAAGGTTAAGGGCTTCACAGCTGAAGCTAAATCCGACAGCAGCATTCTTTCTGTCGGCGTAGCGGGCGGTGTTGCCAAAACTGCAGGTATTGCCGGTAACATCGGCGTAAACCTGCTGGCGAACGATACCAAGGCTACGATTGACTGTGCCAAGATTAATGCAGACGGCACGCTGGCCGTAATTGCCAAGAGCAAGGATACCCTGCAGAATTTTGCAGGTGCCTTTGGTGTGGCTGCAGGCGGTCAGGCCGGCGTTGGCATGGGCGTAGCCTACAATGAAATCAGCGGTACTACTGAAAGCGTAGTTAATAATGCGGAGCTGACAGCAGCAGGCAATGATGCAGGCGTGGCTGTCAACGAACGCAATAAGGATAATGACAATGTAGTCAGCGATAACAGTCGTAAGGGTGTTATTATTGCGGCTGATGCAGAGCATGAGCTGACGAATGTAGCTGTCAGCGGCGGTGTTGCCATCAGTGCTGACGTTGGTGTGGGCGTAGCAGGTACGGTTACTGTTAACCGTATTTTGGGCGCAACAAATGCCACGGCAACGGATAGCAGCATTAATGCAGCATTGACCGACCGCAGCAAGGCAGACGTTTATGTAGCAGCAAACGATGCTACCAAGAGCGAAAGCCATGTAGGTTCGCTGGGTGTAGGCGGTGGCGCTGATGGTGGTGCAGGCTTCGGTCTGGCATCTGATACTGGTGTTGTCAGCAGAAATGTAACGGCAATGATTGACGGTGGCAGTGCGAAGAAGCTTGTCAACGGCAAGAGCATTGACGTCAGTGCATTGAATAAAGCGAAAATGTCTACCAACTCCTATGGTATTGCCGCAGCTGGTGGTGCTTATGGCGCCGGAGCCGGCGCGGGCACTGTTTCGGTTGCTAAGCTGGACGCAGAAACTGCTGCTGCAGTAAAGAATATCCAAGGCACGAATAATGGTTTGGCAATTACTGCTGACCACGTTAACGATATTACGTTGCGCAGCGCTGCTGCCGCAGCTTCCGGCGCGCTCGTCAGCGCTGCCGGTGGCGCAGGCATTGGCGTAGTAGACGATGACAGCAAGACTGTTGCTGAGCTGAGCGGCAGCAATGTAAAGGCTGAAACAGGTGATATTACTGTCAACGCTGCCAACAAGACTGATGTGACAACAGCAGTCTTTGGCGTAGCTGCCAGCATGGTTGCAGGCGGTCTGAACGTAGCTGTAAATAATCTTGATAACACTGTTTCCACGTTGGTGAAGGATAACAGCAACCTGCAAGCACAGGGCACCTTTGCAGCGAAGGCAGATAACATTGTAAAAACAAGCTTTGTTAACGGTGCAGATGCTGTTGGCGCTGCAGGCGTTGCCGTTGGCGTAGGCGTGAACACGATTGACACAGGCGTTATCACCGAAATCAGCGGCAGCAAGATTACTGCCGGTGCTATCGACGTAGCAGCAACTGAAAAGCTGGACGTTAAGCAGGTAGTGGAAAACGCTGCTCTCGGCGGACATGGCTACAGTGCGAACGTCAGCGTAACTACAATTGGCGCAGCAGCTGCAGACCAGTATGGCGACAGCGAAACTGCGGATACTGAAAACAAGGCTACCTTTAATACGAACGATATTCTCAATAAAGCGAATGCCGCAATTGCAGGACAGGGAACTGTCGGCACTGTTAATGATGAAAAAGGTAACAACAGTGCTAACGCTGCAGGCATGACCTTTGATAAATATACCGGCAGCAACGGCCAAAATCTGAGTGCAGGCCCCGGTACTACTGCCAGCAAGGGTAGCAGCAAGGCTGCTGGCGTGCAGGCGAAGGTAAGCAATTCTACGCTGCAGGCAACAGGCGATACGAAGGTTAATGCTAAGCGTACTGTTGACGCCAAGCTGACATCGGCGCAGGTGGCAGCAGGTATTGCAGGCAATGGCATTGCCGCTTCTGTTGCAGTGCTGGATGTAGAACGCAAGACCGGCGTAACCATCAACAATAACAGCAAGCTTAGCGGCAAGAATGTAACGCTTGGCAGTGCGCAGGACGGCACATCCAAGATTGATGCTTATCAGGTAGCAGCAGGCGCTGCTTTCGCAGGCAGTGCTGCCTACGCGCAGAACAGTCTGCATGGTGCTAATGCTATTACTATCAATAACAGTACGCTTCAGGCTACAGGCGATAACAGCTCCAAAGGTACGCTGACCGTTAAAGCAGAGGATACCAGCAGTGCAGCAGTACGCACTATCGGCGCAACTGCGGGCGCTATGGCTGGCGGTGTGCTGGTAACTAATGCTACGAATAATAGCGATAATACTGTAACTATCGGTTGCAGCAAGCTGATTGCCGGTAAAGATGTATATGAAAAAATCTACGTGCCTTCCACAAACGATAAACCAGGTTATTACAAGACGAATTACGATAATGTGATTGGCTACAACAACATTGGTACGGTTGATGTTGCTTCTGTCAAAGCCAACAGCATTACTGCAGAAACCTACGGTGGCATGGTTGGCGTTGCTGCGGCGCAGGGCATTGTTGCACTCGCTACGGATGCAGGCAGCAGCAAGGTTAACGTAACCGGTGCTTCCGGCTTCCTGGGCAACAGCGTAAGCCTGAACGCAACCAATAAGCCTGCAGTACGCGCAGAGGCACAGGCTTATTCCGGCGGCCTGCTGGCGGTAGCAGGTGTGGCTGTATCCAAGGCTAAGGCCAGCGGTACGGTAGAAGCAAAGGTTGCGGACGGCAGTAGCTTTGCAGCCGATAACGTAGAGATTACGGCAAACGTAACAACTCAGACTGCCAAGGACAAGAACGATAACGAATATGTTGTAGATAATGTAAGCGCCAAGACAATCGGCGCTACTGCCTCCGGACAATACGCTGCAGGCTTCAACACTGCTTATGCAGAAAATGATATGACTGTCAGCGTTGATGTGGGCAAAGAGCAATATAAGGTCAACGCTTTGAAGCTCAAGGCTGATAATGCTTCGGTTATTTCGGCAGATACCCTGGGCGTAACAGTGGGCGGTTATATTGCCAGCGGCAGCAACTGGTCTGATACCAAGACGAACCTGACGACCAGCGTAAAGGCAGCGGGCGTTAAAGAGAATGTATACAACAGCCTGGGCGCTGTAAACATCAGCAGCTCCGGCTACAGTGCAGTAAACAATGATGCCAATGGCTATGGCGGCGGTATTGTAGGCTTCAACCCTGTTGCCGCAAGGTCGCAGAATGAGATTATTACCAATACTACTGCTGATGTGAGCGGCAAATGGCAGGGTGTAGGCTCCCTAAAGGTTGCTGCCAACAATGCGGATAAGCTGGATATTCTGGCGGACTCCCTGACGGCGGCCGTTGTCGGTGCCAGCGGCACAGAAATTAAAAACAATGTTGCGCATAAAGCCAACATCAACGTAACAGGCAATATTACAACCAGCGGCAAGCAGTCCTACATTGCCAACAACACACTGAACCATGACGTTGACCTGAAGGGCAGCGGTTATGGCGGTGGCAGTGTCAACGTTAATGATATGGACAATGATCTGACATACACTGTTGGCGTAAACATCAACAATGCAACCTTGAGCGGTACCGGCAGCGCAGGCTCTATTGAGGCGCTTGCTTATACTGACGGCAAGATGAATTACAGTAATACGCTTAAATCTGCCGGCGTTGTTCCTGTTACTATCGCAGCAAGCAAGAATGTTATCACCTATAACAACAGCATCAATGTTACTGGCAGCAATCTGTCGACGGCGAAGGCTGATCAGGATATCACCCTTGCGGCAACCGATGAAACCACCGCAACCTTTGATACTACTGCTGATACCCAGGGCGGTGCTGTGGGTGCAGCTTCTGCTAAAACAGATAACACTCTGAACCGCAGCAACAAGATTACCGTTACTAATGGTAAGATTCTAAGCACTAATGACGTAAATATTTACGCAGGTGCAAACCTGGATGGCATCACCTCTTCGCTGACCTATAACGTGCTGGCGGATGCATATAACAAGACGGCAGTTCCTCTGGCTACTGCTCCGAAAGCCAAGAACACGATGACGCAGGAAAATCAGGTAAGCATCAACGGCGATATCGACAGTGTACGCCACGTCAACTTCAAGGCTGGCAAGGGCATGACCACTGTATCGACCTCTGCCCGCGAATATAACATCTATAAGGGTACCAGCGGCAGCGGTTCCGTTACCTCCACCGCTTTGGGCGAGGTAACTCCGGGCGAAACGGTTGCCAACTATGTGGATATTGCCAGCGGTAAAAAGGTACGCGCAGGCATCCATAATAATCTGGAGCTTACCATCAGCGGCAGCACTAAGGTTACTAATCCTGAGTTTGACGCGAGCGGCAATGTTATTTCCGGTAAAGAAGGCAGCATAGACTTCAGCGGCATCAAGGTTGAAACTGGCGCAGGTCAGGATTGGTTCGATACCAAGCAGAATGTTACTGCAGATGTGGTTGAGCTGCAAAATGGTCTTTACGCCCGTCTGCAGGAAATTAATGATCTTCTGGGACAATATGCTTCCACTTCTGACGAATACAGCATTTTGAACAATGAAAGAAACCGTATCATCACCCAGATGGAAGAAAATGGCTTTGTCAAGACCAGCGTAGAGGGTGGCAAAACCTACAGAAGTATTTTCGATAAAATTTCTTTGCCGGCAGTTGATGTCAAGGATATCGTTGTTTCCGGCGGCAACATCAACATCGAGGCTGACAAGCTGCAGGGCAGCGGCAGCCTGACAGCGCAGGGTGCTAAGAACCTGACAATTAATAACAGCAGTGACCTGTACCTGAAGATTAACGACCTGGCTATCAAGGATAAGGGCGGCGTAATCCGCTACAACGATGCTGAGGTGAGCAAGGTTGATGGCTTCACTGGTACAATGAATACTGCTGCAGGCACTAACGATGATCCGAAGATTACTGTCAAGAGCACTGGCACATCTACCAACGGTTTGACTAAGGCTGATATCGGTATCTTTGGTACTGTGCAGAACAGCACCGGTGACGTTTTAATCCAAAACAGCAATTACAATATCAACGTAGACGGCAATGCCAATATCAGCGCGCGCAACATCGAACTGAAGGCTGACAAGGGTTCGGTAACGCAGAACAGCAAGGGCCTGCTGCTTATCGGCGGTGACCCGGTAACCAAGTACCAGTTCAGCGATGCTATTGCCAAAAAGATTCAAAGCTATGTTTCCCAACAGGCTATTGCTGGCAAGACTACAATTGACTGGCTGAGCAATATCGACAGCTACGATGCTTATAAGAAAGCTTTGGTTGATCATAAGGACGACCTTAGACTTACTGATGCAGAGGTTAATGAGATCAGGAATTACAGCGTCAATAAATCCAGCGGTATCGTTGCAGGCAATAACGTTTATATCAGCGGCCTGAATGTTAACCTGGACGGCCTGGTACAGAGTGGCTACAAGAATTTCAAGGTTACACTTGATAATGCAGCCAACAGCAAAATTACTGATCTGGATAGGGACTATGCGCGTAACCGGACTGCACTTACCGATCAATATGTTATGTCCAACGATAAGTATTGCGTAAGCACCAATGCTGGCGCAGTTTATAACGCAGCAACCGGTGCTTATGACTATACTGTGAAGGTTTACTACAACCCTGCAACTAAGGAGCTGCTGACGGAAGCAATTGAGCCTAACGGCGGTAAGATTTATATTACCGGCGCACTGTCGAGCACTGGCAGCGGCAAGCTGCTGGCAATGGACGGTACTGCCAATATTGCAATTGATACTACGAAGGCAGACCGCAATTTGCGGGTGAACAAAATCACTAATAAGGATATCACCGGTCTCATCAGCATTAAGGATACGCAGAAGAACACCTTGACTGAGTACACCACTGATGGCCAGAAGATGTCCGTTAAAACAACCACGCTTAACAGTAAGGGTAATGCAATCTCTACCAGCACAACGCAGGTTAATGGTTCTACTACCACTTATGAACCGGCTAAGGGCATGACAATCAATTGGACTGGCGGCACCTCCGGCGACAAGAAGATTGTCAAGTGGCAGTATAAGAAGGACTTCGTTTTCTGGGGTCTGATTAAATACGGCACTACCAAGGACTTTGTCGAGAATGAAGAGGTTAAGAATGGTAAGACGGAGGTTTCTTCCACCAGTATCACTGGCGCCGATCCGCTTGGTCAAGGTACTGTTATCAAGGTGAACAATAATGCCAAGGAATATGGTGTAACGACTAAGGAATATAATGATCCTAATGCAACAACTTACACTCCTGTTGTCGAAAACAAGAAATATTCCGGTTTATCAGGCAAAATCTTCGGCTATGGCAATTGCACCTACACCTGGACTGAAACCCAGATGCATTCCACCAGCAGTACCTATACGATTAAGGGCGATAAGCCGATTAATGTTGGCTTTATGACCGGCGGCAGCGGTGACATCAGCGTTAACAGCGCCAAGGATATGTATCTTGCAGGCAACATCAGCAATGCGACTAAGGCTGACGGTAGTGCAATCGGCAAGGTTACCTTAAACAGCATCGACGGCGCTATCAGCTCTGTTGGCAATGCACGCGTTGACGCGGACGACCTGACTGCCAAAGCTGCCAAAGGCATCAGCATCAATCAAAGTGCGTTGGGCAACATGGCGAAGCTGAATATTGAAGCAACGACTGGTGACGTAAGCATTAATTCCGACCGCGGCAAACTGCAATTTGTCGGCGGTAATAAGGGCGCCTTGAACGGTAACCTGGTAATTAACGCAGCAGGTGATATTACTACGGCAGAAGAAACTGTTTTGAACGGAAACCGCATTGATTTCACCAGCCTTGGTGCGATTAATGCAGCAATTGCTCCCGGTCAGTCGCTGACCAGCAGCGATACTATGTCTGCAAGCGTAAATGCCAATGCTTATGGCGATATCACGCTGACCAACAGCAACGGCGATATGCGTATCGGTCATATTGTCAGCCAGACTGGTAATGTAAACCTCACAACCAGCGGCAGCTTTATCGACGCAGTAGGCGACAGCACCTTGTCCGACAGCGAAGGTAAGCTGCAAAAATGGCAGGAGCTGGGACTGATTAACAGTAATGACAAGCCTGAAGAAAGTGCGGCATCTGCAGCGGCAGCTAAGAGCGAGCGCGTGCAGGCACTGGAAAAACAGGCACAACGTTTGGATGCAGCTAAGGTTGACAATTATAAAGCAGCAGCTAAAGATTATAATGATAAGTTTGCCGGCAGCAAAACTCTCCAGCAAGCGAAGAAGGCTTACATTGATGCTAGTGCGGAAGCAGCGAAGCTTACAGATAAGGATGCACAGAAACAAGCACTTACTAATGCTCGCGATGCTTATATGCAGGCCTTAAGAAAAGACAGTGTATTTGCTGACAAAGGCTATAGCGATGCTGAGCTGCAGTGGATTATCAACTACGCAGAGGTTGATAACAGCACTGCCTATGGCTGGAGCAAAAATGAACTGCTGTATGCTATTCAGGACAGCGTTCTCAATGCAGCCCCTGGCCAGGTACTTACAGTAGATAAGGCCAACGTTCAGGGCAAGAACATCAGCCTGAGCGCAGGCAAGAACATCGGTATCGACGGCGAAGCAACCAACATTGCCTACAAGGATATAGGCAATTTGGATAATCTTAAGCTTTTGGCACAGGCTAAGGCCGGTGATCTTACCTGGAATGATGCTGACAACAGAATTGAAGTTCGTCAGCAGCGTCAGATTACGGTACAGCTGACAGATGGCGGCAAGCTGAATCTTAAGGCCAACACCAGCGGTGCTGACAATACCGGTAATGTTTATCTGGCAGGCGTTAAGGATACTATGCTGGATATTTCCGGTACGATTAACACGACGCAGGATGTTAAGCTGCTCAGTGATAAGGGTATTCACATGAACGACGGCAGCATTGTTGCCGATAACCTTATTATCCAGGGCGGCAAGGGCAATGTAGGCAGCAAGGATGCCTTCATCAAGACTAATATCAGCGGTAATTTGGAAGCTAATACCGATACCGGTTACGGTGTATATCTGCATCAGACGGCTGTAGGCAACAAGCCGGCGCAGGTGCTGACAATTCAGGATGCAGCAACAGGTACACTGGTGCTCAAGGCAGATAACGGTATGCAGATGACTACGGAAGCAGGCAAGAATATCGGTTATCTGAACGCTAACAGCATTAATTTGCAGGCAGCCAACGGCGATATCGGTAAAGCTGATGACGGTATCCGCATTCTGGAAAACGGCGCTGTGATTAACGCTAAGGCAGAAAACGGTTCTGTTTACCTGCAGGGCGCAGGCACGAAGGATGCAGGCCTGGTAGTTGACAGCATTACTGCTACAGGAAATGCTAAGCTCAACCTGGATGGTGATCTAAACTTCGGTAACGGCACAACTAGCGGCAGCATTAGCGCAGGCGGAGATGTAACTGTTAACGGTAACAATGTTAACCTGAACGCAGGTACTGTTACTGCAGGCGGCGCAAGCAATATCACTGCAGGTAAAGATGTGAACGTAACAACCGGCAGCATTACCTCTAGCGGCGCAGGCAACATTACTGCAGGCAACGACGTTAACCTGAACAGCAGCACGCTGGCAGCGGGCACTGATAGCGTAATTACCGCAACTAATGGCAATATCGCACTTGGCAAAGGCAGCATTACGGTGAACGGTGCTAACAACGGCTTGAAGCTGGATGCCAATGGCAGCGTAATGCAGGATGCAGCGGCTGCAGGTATTACTGTAGATAATCTGACAGTTGAATCCGGCGAGACGCAGCAGCTGCTCAGCCAGCAGAATAAGGTGAAGAGCCTGACGATTAAGGGTAAGGGCACAGGCAACCTGACGGTTGATGGCGACACTACCTTTAACGGTACAAGCGATGAGCTGCAGGTAACTGTAGAAAACACCAATATCAAGGGCGACCTTCTTATTGAAAACTTTAAGGCAGACACCGGCAAGATTACCATTAATTCCGACATCAATACCTCTAAGTATGATGACGAGCATACCGGTAATATTACGGTTACGACCGATGGCGATATTACTACGGCAGACG
>ENA-OUQC01000813-OUQC01000813.1-human-gut-metagenome-genome-assembly--contig:-NODE-813-length-19576-cov-4.477742_pt1 | contig 19576 bp, 18 predicted proteins | sample MGYA00237942_ERZ548815 | MGnify/ENA primary metagenome ERZ548815 (study PRJEB26490, sample SAMN05194722) | human gut metagenome | biome: terrestrial biome; feature: human-associated habitat; material... | reverse complement strand
ATTTGCATCTGACGAAAAATCCATTCGCCGGCCGACCGCCTCATTTGTGCGGCGCCTCCTTAAATCGATTCCCCCATGAATCGGTCGAATGCCAACACCGGGTCAGATATTGAGAGAAAATCTGAAAGAAATACTGGTATTTGTCCCTGCCGTGGCGTATAATATTTTGTGGTGTTGTTTTCATCTCAAGGAATTATACCACACAAAAAAGGATTTGTCCCTCTTTCGGGCTCCAAATCCTTTTTTGTCTTGTTTGGGCGTTTTTTCACAGCCCCGCCACACTGCGTGCCAGCGCGTCCATTTCTTTATACACCCTCGACTTCACATCCACCAGCGCCGAAAAATCCATCCGCGGTATGTATCGCGATTCCGTCTCGTCGTGCAGCGCCTTCGCGGCGCGCAGGCAGCCGTAGGCGCGGTTCAGCACGGCCTCGTATTCCGGCGGCGTGGAGGTCGAATCGGCAAACAATCCGTCGTACACCCGCGCCGCGGGCACGCGCTCGCCGGTTATGAACAGCGGAAGCTGGGGAAGATACAGCTGCGCATACGTCTCCGGCGAAAGAGGATCCAGAAAATACACAACGTCCAGCCCCCGCGCCCGCGCCTCCGCGCCCAGCGCGCGCAAAAGCGCGTCCGGACTGCCGCCGAACGGACACGCCACGCGCACGGTGATCTCGCGCGCGAAATCGCCGGCAAAGCTCACATAGCCCATTCACGTGTGCGCGCCAAGGAAGAATCGCCGCTCGCGCCCGCCGGGACGCGCTTCGTCCGGCAGAAGCGCCTTCAGGTCGTTTTCGGGCTTCCGGAAATCGCCCGCCGGACGCACCGCGGAGCGAATCGCCTCGGCGGCGGTCAGGTAGGCGCAGGCGTTTCGGAAGCATTCCGCCGTTCGCGCCCGCAGCTCCTCCAACCGTGAAACGTCGCCGGACAGCGCGTCGCAGTCCAGAAACTCGCCCAGATTCAGCAGAATATCCCGCGCGCCGGGCAGAAGCGGATCGTACGCGTGCGGGCTGGTCGCGTCCAGCATGGCGACGTCCAGCGTCTCGTCCACAATGCCGTCCAGACTGTCCGGGTCGGACGAGCAGGAAGACAGGCTCACCGCGTGTCCCGCGGCGCGCTGCCGCCCGGCGACGCGGCGCATCAGCCCACTCTTCCCCACGCCCGGCGCGCCCTTGATATAGAATACCCTTCTCCGCCCGGAAAACACGCCGTCAAAGCCCGAAACGAACCCGCGCGCCGTGTTCGCGCCCGCGAAGCATCGAATGCCCGATTGCATGCGCTCACCCCACATAAAAAACTTCCCAGTATTGTATGCCCGCGCGGACGCATACTGAACCGGGAAAGGGAGGTTTTCGCGAATGAAGCAGAACGAAACGCTGCTGTGCGAGCTGGCGCGGGCGGCAAAGATGGGAAAGGACAGCGTGTCCATGCTAATGAAGAAGACCGACGACGCGCCGATGCGCCGCGAGCTTATGCGCGAAATGTCGGAATACGCCGCGTCCGAGGCCAGGGCGAAGCGCATGCTCTTTGAAACCTGCGGAAAGCGCGGCCCGGTGCATCCGATCGCGCAGGCGGGCGCGTGGCTGGGCATTCAGATGGAGACCCTGCGCGACCGCACGCCCTCGCACCTCGCGGACACGCTGATTCAGGGCTCCACGATGGGTGTGATCGACATGACCCGCGCCCGCGCGCGCTGCCCGGAGGCCGACCCCGGCGCGCATCAGCTGGCAAACGAATTTCTGAAAAACGGACAGGAATCCATCGAACGGCTCAAGCGCTTCCTGTAAATTGGGAGTACAATATCCGGCATCACATTAAATGTATAGGCATTCTCTTGTCGAAGAGTACTCAAACAGAGGTCCTGTTGCAGCAATAGAGTCCGAACAGGGCCTTTAGTCATCTCATGAGAAGCCACATGCCTATGCCGGTTTATGTTGCAATAATCGTTTAGGATGCTGTCAGTTGTCATCGCGGTTAACTGCAATTTAAATATTGCATAATTTTGTTGACAATTGCAAGCATCGGTGCTATTATTTTATTAACATGATAGGTGTATGATTCTATAGCAATTCAAGGAGAAACCGAAATGAAGCGTTTTTTTCAGACTTTGCTTTTCATCTTGCTCGTATCCATTAGCTGTAATATAGCATCGAGCTCTAAAGCAGACGCGCTATATGAAGGCTCTGTCAAGTGTGATCAGGAGTATTACTTTGTTGGAGATACTATACAATTAAGTTGGAAGTTTAAAATTCTTGAGACTTATAGCATTTGTCATTTTTACATAAAATTTAAGGCATTGGATGGCACCATTACCACAGTACGTTCTAGTGGCTATACAGGCTCTTATTCATACATTCCAACAGAAGAAGGAATTATTATGTGCGTACTTACATGGAGCCACTATAATTCTGCAGGCGGATACACGACAAACAGGAGTTATGTTGTCAAATCAATTTACATCTGCGATCACATAGGTATTGATGCGGATACAGATGATTTTGTATTCATAAACGCAGACAGTGAAGCAATCCTGCAATACGAAATAACGGGTTCTAAGAGAAAATCTTATTCCCTTAAATGGACATCTACCGATGAATCAATAGTATCCGTAGATAAATTCGGTTCAATCAAAGCAAAGCAGCAGGGAATCTGCGATATAACGTTAACAGTAACACAGTCTATCGCAAGAGAGACTGTTACAGCCACATGGTGTGTCATCGTTATTCTTCCACGTAATATTGATTTAGGCTCATCCACGCCCAATTATAATACATTGCACATTTTTGACTCTGTGCAATTGCATTCGAGTGAATTCGATTCATCATCAGTCAATTTTATCTCTTCGACTCCAAATGTTGTATACGTATCAAATGATAATGAAATAGTAGCAGTAGGCGCAGGAAGTTCAACCATCTCGATCATGTTTGGAGATGACATTTCTGGTGAGATTTTGTTCAATGTACATCCTATCGTAAATTATAGACTGCAAGAGCCAACCTGTTCGTCCACGGGAACATCCTCCGGCAGATACTGCAACCAATGCAAAGCATGGATTACTCCGATACAAACGCTTGATCGTCTTGCTCATACCGACAACAATAGCGATTCTGTCTGTGATATTTGCAATCAAGCTTTTTATAACGCGCAAATACCAGACAGGGTGGAATTGATAGAATCCGAAGCCTTCGATGGTTGCAATAGTCTCATATCTATAGCAATCCCAGCAAGCGTCACACATATCGAAGACGATGCTTTCTCAAATTGTGGGAGTGTAACTCTGTTCGTTGAAGAGGGTTCATATGCCGAGATATATTGCATTCAAAATTCAATCTCTTATCGCATTAATGATAAAAACTCCTAAGTAACATATACAGCAGACAACGGCGGAGGAATTTTCCCCCGCCGCTTTTGCTATTTCCGGTCGCGCCGCTTGCCCGTCAGATGCTCAACGTCCATGCGCAGGATGACCACGGCCCGCAGATGCCTTTCGTCAAACTCGTGCGCATGCTCGGGATCGTAGTGGCGCATGATGGCCTTGAGCGCCTCAACGCCCTCCGCGGGATCGTCCACCACGGAGATTCTTCCCCGCCCCAGCACGCTTTCATACTTCCACGTCGTCGCGCAGGCCACCTTCGCGAGCTCCAGCACATGCGCGCGGCTCATCGAAAAAGCGCAGCGTCCGTCGCGGGCAATCAGGTCGAGCTTCTTGCCCTCGCGCGCGCTGTGCAGATAAATGACGGGCTTTCCGTTCTCCACCGTCAGCCCGAAATTCATCGGCAGCGCGTAGGGATAGCCGTCCACGTCGTTCAGCGCGAGCTCGCAGATGTCGCACCCGCGCATGATTTCCAGAATCTGCTCAAAGTCCTTTACTTCCCGGTCGGCACGCCGCACGAAAATCCCTCCCTATCACAAAAGTCCGCTCACAAGCGTAATCACAATGCCCGCCGCGGCGCTCAGGCCGTACAGCGTGGACGTGATCACGAGGTTTTCCTTCAGGTTTTTGTTCGTCCTGAACAGCACCAGAAGTCCGATGCCCGCGTTGGACAGAAGCCCCGCGAACAGCCCGCCCAGCCCGATCAGGCCGCTCAGGTAGGATTCCGTGATGACCACGGACACGGAGCAGTTGGGAATCAGTCCCACCAGCGCCAGCAGAATTTCGCCGATAAACGGCCGGTTCAGAACGGAGCCGGACAGCCGCTCCACGCCGATCATGCCCAGCACGAAGTTCAGAATCACGTTCACGGCGATCAGCATCACCGCGATTTTCAGCGTGTGCTTCAGCGCCGACACGAACACGCTGCCCTCTTCCTCGTCGCACGCGCAATGCTCGCGCTCGCAGAAGCCGTGAATGTTCTTCTGGCTGCGAATGTATTTCGTCAGAAGCAGGTCGGCCAGATAGCCCAGCGCCACGCCCAGCGCCGCCTTGCCCAGCACGATCAGCAGGATGGACGACAGCCGGATGTCCCCGTCCGCGACGGAGGAGAGCATAATCGGCAGCATCTCGTCGGACGTGGCGAAGAACACGGCCAGCATCGTGCCCACGGTGACGGAGCCGGTGGAAAACAGCGTCGCCGCCGCGCCCGAAATGCCGCACTGCGGCACCACGCCCAGAAGACCGCCCAGCAGCGGCCCGGCCTTATGGCTGTAGCCGTGCAGAATTTCCTCGTTCAGCTTCTGACTGCGCTCCAGAAGCTCCATCAGAAGGTAGGCGACAAACAGAACCGGCAGGCTCCACGCGCCGTCCTTCAGGCCGTCGAGCAGGGAATCCAGAAACAGATCAAACATCAAAACGCTCCTTTGCGTATTCGGGTGAGTTTTTCGACGCGTACTCCGGGAATTTTCGCCACGCGCCCTCGGGCGGCGGCAGGGACTCGATCGCGACCGGCGTTTTCAGCGTGGGATGCTCGAAGGTCAGGCTGTGCGCCCACAGCGCGATCTGCTGCCCCGGCCTCCCGCCGCCGTAGCGCGCGTCGCCCCATAAGGGAAGCCCCGCCAGCAGGTGCTGCACGCGAATCTGGTGCTTGCGTCCGGTTTCCAGCCACACGTCCGCCAGCGTCAGCCCGTCCCGCACGAGCAGGGGCGTGGAAACCAGCGCCGCCTTCTTTGCGCCCGCCTCGCCCGGCCGCGCCTCGCGCGTCATGCCGGTGCGCTCGTCGCTCACCAGAAGGTTCTCAAGCCGCGTTTCCGCGCGAAGCTCGCCCTGAAGCACGGCGTAATACCGCTTCTGAACGGTGTGCGCGGCAAACTGCGCGCTCAGCCGCGCGGCGGCCTTGGACGTTCGCGCGAACACCATCGCGCCGCCCACGGGACGGTCGAGCCGGTGCACAAGCCCCAGATAGACCCTGCCGGGCTTCTCGTACCTGCGGCCGATGTAGTCGCGCAGGATGGACAGAAGATCGCGGTCGAGCGACGAATCCGCCTGCACCGGCAGGTTCGCCGGCTTCTCGACGCAGAGCAGATGGTTGTCCTCATACAGAACCGGTATCGCCCAGCCCGCATCCCTCACGCAATCGGTCATATTCCGCCCTTCCTCCCGCATACGATCTTTCCATGGGATGATACATGCCCCTTGTTTCCCTGTCAACGCAATTTTATTCTCCGGAGGCAAATTTCTTGAAACGGAAGTGCACTTTTTGCGCAAACCCGGCGATCTACCCCATCTATCGTTCGTTCCGACTGTGCCCGGGCTGTCTGAACGCGCTTCTGCGCGCGCACCCGTCCAGCCGGGAATACGCGTGGTTCCTGTCCTCCGTGCGCCGCGCGCTGTTCACCCGCGCGGGATGAGCGCACACCTTTTATTTCTCCGCGGACGTTTCACTCACGGCGCTCTCCGCATTCTGCGCGGCCGACGCGTCCGCGGTTGAACACGCTTCCCGATCAGCCTTGAAAGCGCCGTCCGTTTCCTGCGCAATCGGCGCATCCTCAGCGCTGTGCGTCTTCCGTTCCACCGACACAGCCTCCCGCGCCGCCGGCACATCCGCAGCGCCGTCCGCTTCCCGCGCGACCGGCACGGTTTCCCGTGTCGTTGACCCGCCTACGGCAACGCGCGCGCTCTGAACACGCTCGCCGTCCGCTTCCTGCGCAATCGGAGCCTTCCCGGCGCTATCCTCTTCCCGCGCCGCCGGCGCGTCCACGGCGATTCGTTCTCCGCTCGCCGCGCCCTCCGGCATGACCGGCGAGGCGGCCGTTCCCTCGCCCTCCGGCTGCCCGCCCACCAGCATGCGGTGGGCGAAGAACCAGCGCATGATCGGCCGGGGATCGGCGAACACGAACCGGTACGCGCCGTTCACGGCGTTGATGTGCAGGAAATCCACGTCGTTCATAACCAGATACTGGAAGTCGGCGAACGTCCACGAAAGCGTCTGCGTCTTCGACGAAAAGCGCAGCTCCGTCTTCGTGAGCCGCAGCTCGCCCTCGTCCGCCGTCTCATAGCCGGGCGCCTTCGCGCGCGGGCGCTTCAGCGTCACCGGCGCGTACAGCGCGAAATCGTCCGCGGCCAGATCCTGCCGCAGCTTGTCCAGCTCCATGTCCACCCATTTGTCCATGCGCCGCGTGCAGGTGTTCTGCGTGGCGCGGAAGAAGCCGTATTCGTCGATTTCTGCGCGCATGCCGCAGACGTCGCACGTCACGGCGTTCGAAAGCTCGCGCATGCCGCCGTACATGCCGCAATGCGGGCACATGTACAGAGCGCGCGTCACGCCTCTGGCGCGGTTCAGCGCGTGAAAACGCACGCGCTCCTTCGCCTGCCACCGCCATTCGTCGAAGGCCAGCGCCCTCTCCGCCGCCGCCTGAATCGCCTCCGGCGGCGTTTTCCGCGCTTCCTCGGCGGTAAACAGCCGCTGAATGTACACATCCACGCGCCCGCGGTGAAGCGTGTGCGCGTAGCGCGGATGGCTCAGAAACGCGCCGCGCGGCGTCGCCGCATAAACCGACGCGCCCATCAGCCGCGCCAGCTTTCCGGTGCCGGGCTGCATTTTCCACGCGGGACGGCCGTCGCAGCTGGTCATTCCGGCGGGATACACGGCGACCACGTCGCCCTCCCTCGCCGCGCGCACCATCTGGCGAACGCAGGAAATATCCGTCGCGCCCTGCTTTTTCTGAATCACGCCCAGCGACGTGAGCAGCCACGCGGTGAACCGGCTCTTCTCAAACTCGATGCTCGTGGCCACAAAGCGCACCCGGCGCGGCCGGAGCGCGTAAATGAGAAACGCGAAATCCCACACGGACTCGTGCGCGCACAGAAACAGCGCGTTGTCGTCGATCGCCCCGCCGTCCGCGCACACCCGCGCGCCGAACAGCGCACGCGCCAGCAGAGAGATCACCCCCACCGCAAACGCGCGGAAAGCCCTTTGAAACGCGCCCCTCAGCCGCTCCCTCATGCCGCTCACTCCCGGAAAAAACGTATAAAGTATTCTACCATACCCGCGAGAAGAACGCTATCAACAAATCGGAAAATTCCGCTTCCTCGCGAAAATTTCATGCGCGCATGCTTTTGCCCGGCGCGAAAACGCGGTAAAATGGAAGAAAACGGTCATCTGGAGGAAGCGTATGGATTTGTATATGATCCGTCACGGCGAAAGTCTGGCGAATTTCACCGGCACGCACGCGGGCTGGGCGCCCGTGCCGCTCACGGAAAAGGGCGAGGCGCAGGCCGAAGCCGCGCGCAGACACGTGCGGAACCTGACGTTCGATCGCCTGTACGTGAGCGACGTGCGCCGCGCGCAGCAGACGGCGGACATTCTGTTCCCTGGCGTTCCGCGCACGTTCAGCACCATCATCCGCGAAATCAACAACACCTCGATGCGCGGAAAGACCTGCGACGACATGACCGCCCTGTACGGCGAACGCTACCTCGCCTGCCGTAAAAATTTCGACTACGCCCCGCTGGGCATCGACTGCGAAAGCGGCGCGCATATGCTCGCCCGCGCACAGGAGTTCCTCGACCTCGTCGCCGCCGAGGAAACCCTCACGCGCGTCGCCGCCGTCGCCCACGCCGGCCTCATCACCGCCATGGCCGAGGTCGTCCTCGGCGCTCGCGTCGGCCGCCAGATGTCCTGCGGCAACGCCTCCGTCAGCATCTTCCGCTGCGAAAACAACCGCTGGCGTCTCCGCCTCTGGAACCTCACCCCGGATATGGACTGACGCTGTTTTCAATGAAACCGGACGGACCGCTCTCACGCAGTCCGCCCGGTTTTTATTGAAAACAGCGCATAATCGGATTGCCGTCAATGAGTCCGATGAATTTTCATCGATGTTGTCGACGTTTTTTCGTCGATACCATCGACGATTCTTTCGTCGCACCCATGAAAACAGCCGCGCGTCCCGACATGGACGGGGTGCGCGGCTGTTTCTTCATTAGATAGGCGGTTCACAGCGCCGGGCCGTGCAGGTAGAGGATGGCGGCGGCGGTGGCGGTGACGGCGGCGAGCGCCCAGGCATACCCGTAGGCGTGGCGGCGGGCGGGTTTGGCGGCGAGGGTGAGGATGAGGGCGACGAGGCTCAGGGCGATGGTGGCGAGGAGGGCGTATTGCAGGGAAAGCACGCGCCACACCTGCGCGGCGAACAGCCAGCCGAGCGCCAGCGCGGGCACGCAGAGGTCGGCGGCGGTCGGCGCGGTATACACGCAATCCACCGCCGCGCCGATCAGGATAGCGACGCCGGTCAGCAGCATATCGTCGATACACGCTTCCGCGGACGCGCGTCCCAGAAACGTCACGTAGCCGACGCGCGCCAGCAGCGCCACGGCGATCAGCGATTTTTCCCATTCGCGCCTGCGCGGCCCGCGCACCATCATCAGGCCCCACAGCGCGGGAAGCGCCGCGCTCGCAATGGCCAGCGGCCGCGAAAGCACGACCTCGCCCACGGCGCGCGCGCCGCCCTGCACGGCGTGGAACTGAAGAAACGCGCGCATCCACACCGGACAGGTGAGCAGCAGAAGCCCAGCGCCCAGCGGCAGCCGCCTGCCCGGCGCGGCAAACAGAATCAGCAGAAAGCCCAGCAGGCACGCGGCCAGCAGCAGGTAGTTGCGCCCATAGGTCAGAAACGGCGCGTTCGGCAGCTGGAACACGAAGTCCAGCGAAGGATAGTCCAGAAACGACAGAAGCCTCAGATACCCATACAGCATGGGCAGAAGAAGGATTCGGAAAATCCACGGCGCTTCGCCCCGCGCCCGCTTTCGTGCCATATTCATCCCTCCGACGGTTCTCTTTCTATTCAGACGCGTCCCGCCCGGCGTTTTCTCCGCACGTAACCGAAAATAAACCTGCGCCGCGCGCGTTTTCCTATTGACAGGAAAGCCCAACGGTGGTATTATATATCCTGCCGTTGCGAAATGCAATGAGAAATTTCATCGCGGGGTAGAGCAGTCCGGTAGCTCGTCGGGCTCATAACCCGGAGGTCGAGGGTTCAAATCCCTCCCCCGCAACCATCTGCCGGCGTAGCTCAGTTGGCCAGAGCATTCGGTTCATACCCGAAGTGTCATTGGTTCGAATCCGATCGCCGGTATTCATAAAAGCACTGAAGAATGGTTCAGTGCTTTTTGTTGTCCCGAAACCGACGGAATCCCATGCATACGCATGAATAAATGCATTCTTCTTGTGCATATAAATTCACTTGAAATTCATCTTCTGTTAAAATACCTGAGATACGCACAATTTCAGTTGACAATTCTGCTCCATCCTGCTATAATGCATTTACTAACGTCCATTCGTGAATTGGAGGGTTTTCCCGTGAAGCAAGGGGCAACGACGGCGAAGCCACTTGCCGCGGCCGGAAAGCACGGCCGCCGGAAGTGGTCTCGCGAGGATACGGAGCTGGGCCTGCTGGGTCTGCCGGCGCTCATCTGGTATATTCTGTTCTGCTATCTGCCCATGTTCGGGTTGATGATCGCGTTCATTCAATACGAGATTTTCCCGCAGCAGAGCTTCCTTTATAATCTGCTGCACAGCGAGTTTGTCGGCTTTAAGAACTTCAGCTTCTTCATCAACAACAACGCCTTTATGATGCTTCTGCGCAACACGCTTCTTTACAACATCGTGTTCATCGTTCTGGGCATCGTCATTCCGGTGACGCTGGCCATCATGATCAACGAGCTGTATTCCAAGCGCAAGTCGAAGACGTATCAGACGCTGATGTTCTTTCCCCACTTCCTGTCGTGGGTCGTGGTGAGCTATTTCGTGTTCGCCTTCCTGAACACGGATTACGGCCTTCTCAACCGCATCGTAGTGTTCTTTGGCGGCGAAACCCACCGCTGGTACTCCGAGCCTGCGTACTGGCCCGCGTTCTTCGTGGTGCTGAAGGTGTGGAAGGGAACCGGCTACGGCATGGTCGTGTATCTGGCGAGCATCACCGGCATCGACGGCTCGCTGTACGAGGCCGCCATGCTGGACGGCGCGAGCAAGTGGCAGCAGGCGAAGCACATCACGCTGCCCATGCTGAAGACCGTCATCGTGATGATGTTCATCCTGTCCGTCGGCGGAATTTTCGCTTCGGACTTCGGCCTGTTCTATCAGGTAACGCAGGGCGTGCCCAATTCCCTTTACAAGGTTGCGTCCACGTTTGACACCTATGTGTACGCGGCCCTGCAGGGCAACGCGCCCATCGGCAAGACGGCCGCCGCGTCCACCTTCCAGTCCGTGGCCTGTTGCATCACGATTCTGCTGGCGAACTTCATCGTGTCCAAGATCGATGAAGACAGCGCCGTGTTTTAAAGGAGGGACGAACGAACATGAAAGCCAAATCCTCCTTCCGCATCAACCGCATTCATCCCGTTACAAACGGCGTGTTCAACCTGCTGTTCGTGCTGCTGGCCGCTTCCGCCATCCTGCCGGTCGTGCTGGTGTTCATGATCTCGATTTCCTCGGAGGAATCCATCCGGCTGGTCGGCTACTCCTTCTTCCCGGCGCAGCTCTCCGGCAAGGCCTACCAGTTCCTGTGGAATGAGCGGCAGACGATCTTCAGCGCGTTCTTCACCTCCGTGTTCGTCACCTGCGTGGGCACGGTGCTGGGCGTGTCGGTAACTACCGCCATGGGCTACTCGCTTTCCCGGCCGAACTTCAAGCTGAAGGGCTTCTACACCACCGTCATCTTCATTCCCATGCTGTTTGGCGGCGGCATGGTGGCCAGCTACGTGGTGAACGCCAACATCCTCGGCCTGCGCAACAAAATCTGGGTGCTGATTCTTCCGCTGATGGTCAGCTCCTACAACATCGTCATCTGCAAAACGTTCTTTAAAACATCGATTCCGGACAGCATCATTGAGTCGGCGAAGATCGACGGCGCGACGCAGATGCGCACGTTCCTGAGCATCGTAATCCCCATCTCCAAGCCGCTGTTCGCCACCATCGCGCTGTTTCTGTCCTTCGGCTACTGGAACGACTGGTTCCTGTCGTCACTCTACATTTCGGACAGCAAGCTCATTTCCCTCCAGGCGCTGCTGAACAACATCATGCGCTCTTTGGAGTACATGGCCAACAACCCGTCCGCCGGCGTTTCCCTGCAGCAGTACAAAGCGCAGATGCCCGGCGAGTCCGTTCGAATGGCCATTGCCATCGTGATCGTAATCCCGATCGCCTGCGCGTATCCGTTCTTCCAGAAATACTTCATTTCCGGATTGACGATCGGCGCGGTGAAGGGTTAACGAAAATAAAAAAGGAGAGACTGAACTATGAAGAAGATCCTGTCTCTGGTTCTCGCACTGTGCCTCGCACTGTGCATGCTCAGCTTCGTTTCCGCGGAGGAAGAAGTGCCCACCGTCAAGATCATTACCCTGGGCAATGGTCAGCCGGAAAACTACGAAGCCTGGATCACCAAGCTCAACGAGTACGTCGTTGAGAAGATCGGCGCGAAGCTGGAAGTCGAGTGCATCGGCTGGGGCGACTGGGGCTCCCGCCGCAGCGTCATCATCAACACCAACGAAGCGTATGACGTCATCTTCGGCGACAGCGGCAACCTGCGTCAGGACGTCGCCGTGGGCGCGTATCTGGACATCACCGACCTGCTGGCCGAGAACGCCCCGGGTCTGGTCGACCTGATCCCCGGCGGCTACTGGGACGCCTGCCGCGTGAACGGCCGCATCTACGGCGTGCCCACCTATAAGGATTCCTCCATCACCCAGTACTTCGTATGGGACGTGGAGGTGCTCAAGGAGCTGGGTCTGGAAGAGGAAGCGGCGAACTGCCACACCATCGAAGACGCGACTCCCATCCTGCAGAAGATCAGGGACGCCAAGGGCGAAGCCTCCTTCCCCGTAACCAAGGACGGCGTTTCCCAGATCCCCTTCATCTTTGACGCCTTCGGCGCGGGTCTGCGCGGCATCGGCGTGCGCTACAACGACAAGGACGCCAAGGTTGTGAAGATCTTCGAAGAAGAAGACATCATGGAGCAGCTCAAGGAAGTCCGCGGCTGGTACGAGAGCGGCATCATCAACGCCGACGCGCCCAACCTGGCGGAAGGCCCGACCTATAAGGCCTGCTTCCTGGCGCAGGGCTGGTCTCTGGCCGCCAAGACCGTCTGGGGCCCCAACATGGGCAAGGAGCTGGTCGCCTACACCTTCGGCCCCACCATCCTGTCCAATGACTCCGTTCTGGGCTCTGTGAACTTCGTGTCCGTCAACTCCAAGCATCCCGACAAGGCGCTGGCCTACCTGAACCTGATCAACACCGATTCCAAGGTTCGCGACGCGTTCTACTATGGTCTGGAAGGCGAGAACTTCACCTACACCGAGAATGGCCGCGTGCACAAGAATGCCGATAAGGGCTGGGGTCTGGCCGGCTACACGCAGGCGACCTTCTTCAACGTGACCCCCACCGACGACGTGGAATTCAACCAGTGGGACGAAGTGCACGAGCTCAACGACGCCGCGGAACCCTCCGTGCTGCTGGGCTTTGCCTTTGACTCCTCCAAGGTCGACGACCAGATCGCCAACTGCAAGACCATCTGGGATCGCTACCATCCCGAGCTGCTGACCGGCTCTGTGGATCCGGAGACCGCCGTGGCCGCGATGTATGCCGAAATGGAAGCCGAGGGCCTGAGCGACATCATCGCCGAGGCGCAGGCTCAGATCGACGCGTTCCTGGGCAAGTAATCCTCAAACCCATAAACCCTCATTCGCCCGCGCCCCTTTTCGGAGCGCGGGCGTTTTTATGCAACAAAAAACCCCGCAGCGGCCGGAAGAACGTCGCTGCGGGGGTTGGGTTAGTCGTTTGAGGGGGTTTTTGATTTATAGGTTTCCACGATGAATCTGGGGCGGCGCTTGACTTCCATATAGATTTTGCCGACGTATTCGCCGATCATGCCCAGCGCCATCAGCTGCACGCCGCCGATGAGCCAGATGGAGAGCATGGTGCTCGCCCAGCCGGCGACGGCGTGTCCGGCGATATGGGAGATGAGGGTGTACAGCGCGGCGAGGATGGCCGCGGCGGCGAACACGAAGCCCACGGCCGTCACCATGCGGATGGGCTTGATGGAGAACGACGTAACGCCCTGCATGGCGAAGGCCAGCATCTTCCTGAGCGGGTACTTGCTTTCGCCCGCCAGCCGCTCGCCGCGCTCATAGTAGACCTTCGCGGTTTTGAAGCCCAGCGTGGGCACCATGCCGCGCAGGAACAGGTTGACCTCGGTGTATTTCAGAAGCTCGTTCAGCGCGCGGCGGGACAGCAGGCGGTAGTCGGCATGGTTGAACACCGTTTCCACGCCCATTTTCGCCATGCCCTTGTAGAACGCCTCCGCGGTGAAGCGCTTGAAGAACGTGTCCTTCTCGCGCTTGCTTCGCACGCCATACACGATGTCCGCGCCCGCGTAGTATTCCTTCAGGAAGCCGCGCATGGCGTTTATGTCGTCCTGAAGGTCGGCGTCGATGGACACCAGCGCGTCGCACTTGTCCGCCGCTTCGGTCATGCCCGCCCACAGGGCGTTCTGGTGCCCGGCGTTGTGCGCCAGCTTCAGCCCCTCGAAGCGCTCGTTTTCGTCGCACAGCGCGTCGATCAGTTCCCACGTGCGGTCGCGGCTGCCGTCGTCCACCCACATCACGCGGCTGTCCGGCGCGATTTCGCCCTCGGAAATCAGCCCGTTCAGGAACGCGTCCAGACGCTTCGCCGTCTCCGGCAGCACGGCCTCTTCGTTATAGCAGGGCACGACCACGTAAAGCCTTGCGGGTTTGTTGTTCATGTTGCGCTCCTTTCGCTATTTCAGCACCACGCTGCCCTTGCCCAGCAGCGCTTCCAGCCCTTCCCGGTCGAAGTCCGCGCCCACCCACAGGCTGCCGGGCGCGAGGAAGGTTTTCTGTTCGTCGGTAAAATAGAAGTACACGCGCATGTCGCCCGGCGTGGTTTCAAGAATGAACGAAACCGCGTCCAGCTGCGCCCGCTCCATGCGCAGATACAGCTTCGTCGAGGGGTTCACCCGCGCGGCGGGCGCGGGCGCGGGCTTCGGCATGGAGGCGAGCTCGCGGTCGGTGCGCATCGGCGCGACGGTATCCAGAATCAGCTTGGGACGCTCGTCCTCCCGCGCCGACAGCCGGCCGGAGAGAATCGCCACCGTTCCGACCTCCAGCTGGTTCGAAAGCCGCTCGTACACCTTCGGGAACACGAGCGCCTCGGTGGAGCCGTACAGATCCTCCAGCGTCAGGATGCCCATCATGCCGCCCGCCTTGGTTGCCTTGGCGCGCTTTTCGGTGATGATGCCGCCCATCTTCACGCGCATCTGGTCGATGGACATATCCCCCTCCTGATGCTCCTCGGCATAGGAGGCCAGATATTGCGCGTTGATGTCCAGCGCGGCCAGCTGCTGCTTGTAGTCCTCCAGCGGATGACCGGTCAGATAGATGCCGGTCACTTCCTTTTCCATGTTCAGGCGCACGCGCGTCGGGTATTCCTCCATCAGCGGATACTCCGCCGGCGCGGCCGGCTCGTCGTCGCCGAACAGCGACAGCTGCCCGTCCAGAATCGAATGCGCCTTCTTCTGCGCGCCGTCCATCAGCTTCTCATAGACGCAGAGCTTCTGCGCCCGGTTCCCGGAGAGCGAATCGAACGCGCCCGCCTTGATCAGCGATTCCACGGCCTTTTTGTTGATCTGCGCGGACGCGCTGCGCGTGATGAAGCCGGAAAGCTCGCGGTACGGCCCGTTCTTCTCGCGCTCGGCGATCAGCGCCGCCACGGCGTTGTGGCCGACGTTCTTCACGGCGTTCAGGCCGAAGCGAATCGCCTTTTCCGCGCCGGAGAAGTCTACCGAGAACTTTTCCTCCGAACGGTTCACGTCCGGCGGCAGCACGCGGATGCCCCTGCGGCGGCAGTATTCGATGTAGAACGCCACCTTTTCACTGTCGCCCGCCACGGAGTTGATCAGCGCCGCCATGAACTCGGTGGGATAGTGCCTTTTCAGCCACGCCGTCTGCACGGCGACCACGCCGTAGGCCGCGGCGTGCGATTTGTTGAACGCGTAGGACGCGAAGGCGGTCATTTCGTCGAACAGCTTCTCGGCCGCTTCCTCACTCACGCCCAGCCGCACCGCGCCGGGCACATCGATCGTGCCGTCGTCGTTCAGCTTGCCGTGAATGAAGTATTCCTTCTCTTTGGCCATCACGTCGTGCTTTTTCTTGGCCATCGCGCGGCGCACAAGGTCGCTTCGACCCATGGAGTACCCGGCCAGATCGCGCACAATCTGCATGACCTGCTCCTGATACACCATGCAGCCGTAGGTGACGTTCAGAATCGGCTCCAGCTTGGGCGTGAGGTATTTGACCGACGCGGGGTTCTGCTTGCCCTGAATGAAGCGCGGAATCGACTCCATCGGCCCGGGCCGGTACAGCGAAATGGCGGCCACGATGTCCTCGAAGTTCTGCGGCTTCATGTTCATGAGGAAGCTCGTCATGCCGCCGGATTCCAGCTGGAACACGCCCACGGTGTCGCCCGCCGAGATCATCTGATACACGCTTTCGTCGTCCATGGGAATATCCGCGCTCTGCATGTCCGGCCCGCCGCCGGCCCTGATCAGCGCGAGGCTGTCGCCCACGACGTTCAGCGTGCGAAGCCCGAGAAAGTCCATCTTCAGAAGCCCCAGCGACTCCAGCGTCGTCATGGGGAACTGGGTGGTGACCACGTCGTCGTTCGTCTGAAGCGGCACGTATTCGTTTACGGGCTTCGCGGTGATCAGAACGCCCGCCGCGTGCGTGGATGCGTGGCGCGGCATGCCCTCCAGCTTGCGCGCCGTGTCGATGAGGGCGCGCACCTGCTCGTCCGCGTCGTAGCCCGCCTTCAGCTCGGGGTTGACCTTCAGCGCCTTGTCCAGCGTCATGTTCAGTTCTGCCGGCACCATCTTCGACACCGCGTCCGTCTGCGCGTAGCTCAGACCCATCACGCGCCCCACGTCGCGCAGCGCCTGCCGCGCGGCCATCGTGCCGAAGGTGATGATCTGGGACACGTGATCGTGCCCGTACTTGCGGCTGACGTATTCGATGACCTCCGGACGGCGCTCGTAGTCGAAGTCGATGTCCAGATCGGGCATGCTCACGCGCTCCGGGTTCAGGAAGCGCTCGAACAGCAGCTGATATTTCAGCGGGTCGATCAGCGTGATGTCCAGCGTGTACGCCACGATGGAGCCCGCGCCGCTGCCGCGCCCGGGGCCGACGAGGATGCCGTTTTCCCGTGCGTAATGGATAAAATCCCACACGATCAGGAAATAGTCCACATAGCCCATCTTCTCGATGACGCCCAGCTCGTATTCCAGCCGCTCGCGCGCGTCGGCGCGATCCTCGCCGTACTTGCGCGCAAGCCCCTCGCCGCACAGGCGGCGCAGCATGCCCTTCGCCGTTTCGGCCTCCGGCAGCGGATAGCTGGGCAGGTGCTTGGTTTTGAAATCGAAATCCACATGGCAGCGCATGGCGATTTCGTGCGTGCGGTCGAGCGCGTCCTGAAATTCCGGGAACGTGCGCAGCATCTCTTCCTCGCTCTTGATGTACATCTGGTCGGTGTGCATGCGCATGCGGTTCTCGTCCGAAAGCGTCTTGCCGGTCTGAATGCACATCAGAATTTCCTGCGCACGGCTGTCCTCCTGCGTGAGGTAGTGGCAGTCGTTGGTGCACACGAGGGGAATGTCCAGCTCGTTCGAAAGCCGAATCAGCCCCGGCAGCACCTGCTTCTGCTCCGCGAGGCCGTGATCCTGAAGCTCAATATAGAAATGATCTTTCCCAAAAATATCCAGATACATGCGCGCCCGCTCGGCCGCCAGCGCCGGACGCCCCTCGAGCAGCGCCTTCGGAAGGCCGCCGGACAGGCACGCCGACAGCGCGATCAGCCCGCCCGAATACCGGCGCAGCGCGTCGTAATCCACGCGGGGCTTGTAGTAGAAGCCGCGCGTGAAGCCCTCGCTCACCAGCTTGATCAGGTTCTGATAGCCCTGCTGCGTTTCGCACAGAAGAACCAGGTGACTGTAGTCGCGCGCGGCGCTGGACTTGTCCTCCATGTTCGGGCACACATATACCTCGCAGCCGATCACCGGATGAATGCCGCGCCTGAGCGCCTGCTGATAAAAGTCCACCACGCCGTACATCACGCCGTGGTCGGTGATGGCGCACGCGTCCATGCCCAGCGCCTGCACGCGGTCAAGCAGGTCGCCGATGCGGTTCGCGCCGTCCAGCAGACTGTATTCGGTGTGCATGTGAAGATGTGCAAACATGGCCGCCCGTCCTTCCCGCATGCCGCCGCCCCCGCGCCGCCATGCCGCAGCTTCATTCAGATTGTCGACAGGCCGCAAGCCTGACCGATCCTGTCATTTTCTACCGTTCATTATACCACAGACGGTCATTTCAGGAAAGCCCCTCCCGACTTTCTCCGCAGAAAACGCCCGGTGCGCTTCGGAGCACACCTTGTCCGGCTCGATGACCGTCTGCCCGGTGATCGTTCCGCCGCGGGCGCTTTTCGCTTCGTCCGCGGCCGCGAGACCGTTCCGGTATCGAGAAAATCCGCGACGCGCTCGATAAGCTCCGCCTTGCCGCCCGAAACCGGAAGATGGTTCCGGCGGCAGAACGCGACCAGTTTTTCCTTCAGATAATTGCCGCGAAACGTCTATGCGTCCAAAGACGCGCTCAGTTCCGGTCTTTCGCCCATGGTTACAACTCCTCAAAATGATACCGCGGCTTGCCGACGCTCTTTTTGCCGTATTCGATGGCTTCCGTCGGGCAATAGCCGATGCACGCCATACAGTGCGTGCACCGCCCGCCCCAGAGCGGCTTCCCGTTCTGAAGCCGAATGTTGTTCATCGGGCATTTTTCGGCGCACCGGCCGCAGCCGACGCAGCCGCTTCCCGCGCGGAACGCGTTCGCCTTCACGAAAAAGCGATAGAAGAGCGGGTTCACCGGGCCGCTCAGAAAGCGGTCGGCGAGGTTCCCTCGCGGCGCGCCAAAGGGCTCTCCCGCCTGAAGCCGCGAAAGAACCTCCCGAATCGACGGCTCCGCGCTTTCCACGATTTTCCGGGCTTCCTCCGCTCCCGGCACGCCGAACATGGCGATATAGTTTTCGGGCATGACGATCTGCGCCGTGCCCATGTATTCAAGCCCCTTGCGTCGACTGAGCCGCCGGTTGTATTTCGCCGCGCCGCCGATTTCGCTTCCGCAGTCCATCACAAACCAGATGCGCTCCGCGCCGACCAGCTCGGTGTGGGAAAGCCATTCGTCCACAATTCGCGGAATGCGCCAAGCGTAGGTCGGCGTTACGACGATCGCGTCGCGTCCCGTTTCCACCGGAGATTCGTCCCCGGCCCTGATCCGCGCGTTCAGGTCGATCACCGGCGCCCGCAGCGCTTCGGCGATTCGCTCCGCCACATAGCGGCTGTTTCCGGTTCCGGAAAAACAGAAAATCATGCTTTCAGACTCCTCCCCAGCGCCGCCGCGCGCCCCGCCCGCGGGCTCACGGCTCCTTCCGCTGAATGTGCGATTTATAGTAGCTGCCGAAATCGGCCAGCGCGTCGATAATCGGCAGCATTTCCCGTCCCAGCGCCGTCAGGCCGTACTCGACCCGCGGGGGCATTTCCCGGTAGTCGCGCCGGTAGGCGAGCCCATCGTCGATCATCTGGCGCAGGCTGTCGGTCAGCACTTTCTGCGAGACGCCCTCCAGATCGCGCTGCAATTCATTGAACCGCCACGGGCGCGTTTTCAGGTTGCGCAGAATCAGAAGCTTCCATTTGCCGCCGATCAGGGACACCGCCGTCGCCACCGGGCACGCCGGAAGCTCCTCCTTCGTTTTCACAGGCGTTCACCTCCGGTTTCAGTATAGCACATTCCAATTTATATGTACAGTTACAAAAAAGTGCGTACTTGTTTTTGCGCGCGCGCCGATGTACACTGCAAGCATGCGGAAGAAACGCCGCGAATATCTGCTCGGAGGTTCCAACCATGGCAAACTATGCGAAAATCAACATTGGCAGCGAAGGACGCGTCGAGCTTCACGACAAGCTGGCTCTGACCGGCGCGGAGATCAGCGTGAACCGGCTTCCCGCCGGCGCGGGCGTGCCGTTCGTGCACGCGCATAAAAACAACGAGGAAATCTACGGCGTCCTCGAGGGCAAGGGCAAGGCCGTCCTCGAC
>ENA-OUQC01000810-OUQC01000810.1-human-gut-metagenome-genome-assembly--contig:-NODE-810-length-19597-cov-3.950414_pt1 | contig 19597 bp, 14 predicted proteins | sample MGYA00237942_ERZ548815 | MGnify/ENA primary metagenome ERZ548815 (study PRJEB26490, sample SAMN05194722) | human gut metagenome | biome: terrestrial biome; feature: human-associated habitat; material... | reverse complement strand
CCCGAATGCGGAACTGAACGAGACGGTGGAAAAACTGGATGAAAAATACCTGAATATGGCAAAAGATACCACCGGAAGCGATGTCGGTACCGGAGGAATGGCAACAAAGCTGAATGCAGCAAGAATTGCATCCTATTCCGGTGCGGATATGATCATTGCCAATGCGAAAGATGTCGGTGTCCTGCATAAAATATTTGAAGACGACTTTATAGGAACCGTCTTTTTATCCAACAAAGATGAAGATTTTTACATACCTGATTTTATAGAAGAAAATATGGGTTAATTAGGAGGATTTATGGATCAGAAAATTATGATTACAGGCGATGAAGTTAACAGCATTCTGGAAAGAGGCGGATCCCGGAACGCACTGAATGAGGTTGGTACCGATGTTACTTGGCGCGGTTATGAGGTTGCCATCAAGCGCTTCATTTCGTTTACGGATATGATGAGCTTTGTCGAGGGCGTTGTGTCCGGCTGCTTTGCCAAGTCCGACAATCGCTACCTGCCGGAGGTTCGGGATCTGTTTTTCAGGTGCTCCATTGTAGAGTTCTATACCAACATTGTTCTGCCGGAGGATGTGGAGGGGAAAAATCAGATCGTGTACGGCACGGATATCATCGATCTGATTCTGCAAAATATCGATATGGGGCAGTTCCGTGCCATTATGGACGGAATCGAAAAAAGGGTCGCGTACCTTGTCAATACGGACATGAAGCGAATCGAAGACGATGCTGAGCTGATCGTCCGACAGATCGCAGAGCTGAGCCAGGCACTGAACGAGACCTTTGGCGGAGTTGACAGTAAGGAGATGACGGAGTTCATCAAAGCTGTAACGGAAATGAACTTTGATGAAAAGGCACTTATTGAAGCCGCCGCTGCAATCGAAAGGCAGGATGGGCAGCGGACAAGCGGATTGCAGGTTGTGAAATAACGATGCCCGTTCTTATCAATATGAAATCCATTCAGGAGGCCGCAGGCAAGGTCGTTAACAGCCGTGTCTTCAAGAAGGAGCAGCAGGAATACATTCGGGCGGCACTGCTTGGACGTGTATCACTCGGCGTTGCAAACGGATCGATCCACACGGCATCCGAGGCTGCTGAAAAATTTATTGAGGTTCTGAAGAATCATATCAGCACCTCCGGCCTAAGAGCCAATGCCGCCGGTGCAATCAGCGACTTCAGTTTTGGAACGCCCGTGTGTGTTGGAAGCAGGTGCACCATCGGTGTATCGTTTGCCGGAAATATGCATCGGGAGTCCCTTGCTCCAGGAAAATATCCAGGCGGAATCGACCGCCTGGATGAGCTGCTTGACCAGGGCGTGGATCACAAGATGCGCCCGGTCCACGGCGAATGGCATGGACAGACGGTGTGGAGCAGAACAACGATCCCAGGCGCCCATTTCATTGAAGCTGCCAAAAGAGATTTTATGGCAAGCTATGGGAGAGAATATAACGTCGTTGAAATTAACGTTGAGTACGAACACTAAATAAAACTTGTTAAGGATTGGCATCTCGCCAATCCTTTTCTTTATAAAGGACGGTGAGATACAGATTGGCAAATATGACATTGGTCCTGGATGTTGCAACCAATGTTGACTACTCTAAGGTCGAGGCAGAGGTTCAGAAAATTCGGGAACGGCTTGCGAAGATCCCGGATAAAGTCAAAATCAACATTCAAGTCGGCATTGATCAAAGCGCCGCGCAACAGATTCAGAATCTGCAGCGGGACATTGAACGGGTCGTCAATACAAACGGCGCTTCATCCTCTATCAAAGGGATCGCGGGCAATGTTAAGTCAGTGTCGCAGAGCATCTCCAATATGGGAGCAAGCTCTTCTCACGCACTGCGTGATCAAATTGACGCCATCACAGGCGTAAGCACAGTTACAAAATCTGCAAGAGACAGCGCCGACGCAATGCGGATGGCTTGGGCAACGGCCGCAGATCAATCCAAGAAGTATGCAGCCAGCCTTAATGTTCTTTCCAAAAGTGAGAAGAACTTAAAGGGCTGGTCGCAGATGAAGTCGAGCCCAAACGAAGATGTCCGCAAAGCGTATGGCAACTTCGAGAAGGCCGTCAAGGGGCTGCGTGCCGCTCGGGCGGGATACGACGGTACCGCCGAAAGCGCTGCTAAACTTGCGTCCGCAGTTGACGACGTAAACACCGCCATGCAGGAGGCGGAGCAGGTTGGAACCAGAACCGGCACTTTGTCAAAAAGCTTATCGACCCGTGTATCAGAATTGGCCGGTAAACTGGGAGCGATGTTCTCCGGTGTGCAGGGCGTCCGAATGGCAATGCGCGCAGTCAAGAATCTTGCAAAAGAAGCAATTGCCATTGACGATTCAATGACGCAGCTTCGCATCGTTACCGGTGAATCGGATGAGGTCTTCCGGCAATACGGAGACGATGTGGCGCAGACTGCCCAGAAAATTGGATCTTCTATTACAGATGTTATTGACGCGGCGACGGTATTCGCGCGGCTTGGTTATTCGCTGAGCGATTCTTCCGTGCTTGCAGAGCTTACCGCCATGCTGCAAAGAGTCGGCGACATCGACGCCGCTGACGCGCAGGCCTCTTTAACATCAATCATTAAGGCGTTTGATATTGATGTGTCTGATATGGAGGTCGTAATGGACAAGCTCGTTACCGTTGGTAACGGCTTCCCTATCTCCGTATCCGAAATTGCAACCGGCATGATGAACGCATCGTCGGCATTGGCCGCTGCGGGGAATAGTTTCGATAAGTCTGTCGCGCTGCTTGCCGCAGCGAACACAACACTTCAGGACGCAAGCAAAGCTTCCACCGGTTTGCGGACAATCACCGCAAGAATCAGGAAAACGGACAGCGAGCTGAATGATCTGGGCGAAGCAATGACGGAGTCCGTCTACGAAAACCTTATCGCTGCGCTTTCCAAATACAATGTTTCACTGCGTGACGCAAAGGGAGAGTACAGAGACACCTACGATATCATGAAGGACATCGCCGGAGTCTGGGATAAAATGAGCTCTGCTGAACAGGCAGCGTTGGCCGAGCTGGCCGCCGGCAACAGACAGCAGACCGTATTCTACTCCATCATCAAGAATTTTGATAATGTAGCAGCCGCATCGCTTGAGGCAATGGGAAATGCGCCCGGCGCAATGAAGGATGCCTATGCGGTGTGGATGGAGTCCATCACCGCCCATATTGAAACACTGAAGGCGGCGTTCCAGGGGCTGGCAAGCGATGTAATATCCAGCGATCTGCTGAAAGGGCTGATCGATGCCGGTACATGGATCATTAACATTACGGATGGCGTTGTGCGGCTGAACGACAATGTCGGTTCGCTGGCGCTGACAATCGGCACTATCATTACAGCCGTTAAATCCATTAAGAGCATATCTTAACCTGATACGAGGTTACGCTTTATTGCGGAGGATAGCGCAGGTAAGAACATACCAATATGGCGGTATGAACAAGCCTGTGAGCAAGATGCTCTATAAACAAATCTTGACGAGTATATGCTGGGAAACTGGTTAAACCAATGGCGCTACAACGTAGCCGGAGACGGCAGGCGTGAATGCAGCGAAAGCAGTAAAAAGCCATTGGATGGCACATGGGAATACATACGCCTAAATGCCATGCTCATTTGAGCAGATAGGATATCATCAGCAGGACATGACCGCAAAACAATGGTTTTGTGCTTATATCCCCAGAGACTACCCATCGTCTGAGTTATTGCGGCCTTACAGCAATAGCTTATAAAGTATAGTCCAAGACTGCACAAAATGCAGGATAGGAACTCTCCCCTATTTATGTGATACGCTGATCCGGCGTTGGAGAGCGGGATAAACATTATGTATAAACTAGGCTTACAAGAAAGATAAAAGAAGAGGATGTTTACGCATCCTCTTCAGTGTTAAGACAGATTGTCCCACACAATCTTTGCGCAGAAGCAAATAAATGCGGCGACAACGCCAACAAAGACTTCCGCCGCGAGCGCGTCAATCATCATAGCAGGCCCCCTTTCTGAACCAAGATTTTTCGGTCCTGCTCATAACCTAGAATCTTGGATAAAAAGGATTTGTCTAGCACGGTTATTATATATTGTGCGTAATTATTTCGCAAGCCTAAGTTTTACAATATTTGCCATTACGGCTTCCACGTATGCCCGCACTTGCCGCACCGATTTACCGTCTTATTGCTTCCGATGAAACCAGTGAGGAGGCTGTAACCACGGGAGGTGGTGGTGACGGCTGTGGAGCCGCAGATGGGACAGCGGAGAGGTTGGTATTTTTTGTAAAGATGTGTTCCTTCGAGCATGGTTTCTGTAAACTGCTCCTCCGTAACATTACTATCTACAATAACGACTGTACAAGCTTCCTTTTCAAGCAACTCCTTTATTTTGTCGGCAACAGCTTTATTAACTCCCTCTACTGCTACAAACGGTTGTGCACCGGCAACAGCTCTAGCAGAATCAACGTCAAGATTTTTCGTGGTTCTGATAAAGCCAACAACCCAACTGGGGGATGTAATCTCAGCCTTGGTAACGACGATGTCATATAATCTATCGCCCCCAGAGACATCAATACTTACTTGAACAGGGCATCCACACTTTGGACACGCCTGCGCATATGAAGAAACCTCCGAACCGCACTCTATGCATTTAATAAGAGACATTTGTAAAACTCCTTTTTGTGGCGATAAGATAACTATATCACATTAGATTATCTTGTCAATATGTCCGCAGTAAAAGCTGCAAAAGCCGCAAATGACTTCTCAAATATCTACGCAGCTGCGGTAGGCGTACACGCAGGCAACAGTAATATCATCAAGTTCTTCTCCGAGATGGGGAAGGGTGCGAAAGCGGCAGCTGCCAATGTTGATTCTTCTGCCAGTGTCATCAAGAAAGCGCTCGCTGGAATCAGCGGCGGCGCCAAGGGTGCCTGGAGCTCCATTGGCATGTTCGGAAAGATTGGCCTTGTTGTGGCCGGTATTAGTCTGGTCGTTGGCGCTGTTCAGAAATACAAGGCGCATATGGAGGCGCTGCGGCAGGAGGCAGCGGAGAACGCAAAGGCTTACAGCGAGTCGCAGGCAACGCTTGAGGATTACGCCGAAAAAATCACCGAGCTAAAGACGGCGCTGGACAAGGGCACGCTGACAGAAACCGAGGCGTACGCAGCCAAGAAGGAGCTCTACGATATTCAGACGCAGCTGAACGACAGCTACGGGGCTGCGGCAAGCGGCATCGATCTGGTGAACGGCTCCCTGGACGATCAGATCGACAAGCTGCATGAGCTGAGCCTGCTGGAAGCAAATCGATATCTAAACGAGAACAGAACACAGATCGAAAAGTCCACCCGCGCAATGACGCAGACCATGGGTGGCGAGAAGACCCGCTTCACCACCGGCGGCGAGTACATCTCACAGTTTATGGAGGGCGAGTACGGTTACCAGGCGCTGAAGAAGGCCATTGACCAGTATGAGCACCTGGATATCTTCAAGAACACTGATGGTACGACCAGCCTTCGGTTTATGGGCAATGTGACCCAGGCCGTAGACGAGCTGAACGATTTCATGACGGATATGCGCAGCCTTGACGCCGAATTTGGCGTCGAGACGGAGCTATTCAGCAACATGTTTTCCGGTGCACAGCGTGTCTATAATACCGCGAAAGAGACAATAGAGAACAACCAGGACACCTACAACGAGGCTGTTCGTGCCAGAATGGTCACAGAGGCCTATTCAAAGGAGCAGACCAAGTACGGCGACGGAAGCAACAGTAAGACCGCCGCCGAGTGGCTGGACAGCTACACCGACTCCATCAAGAAATACAATAACGCGCTTTCAGCCGGAGACAGTAGCCAGATATCCGAGGCACGCTCTGAATTTGAACAGCTCGATTCGGCGATCCAGGGGTTACTTAGCGACAGCGACGGTCTTGGATATTTCTCAACGCTATTCAAAAACGCAGCGGATTCACTGAACACCTCCGCGATCGCCGCCCAGGGCTTCCGCGAAAAAGTGACCGGCTCCACCCAAGCAAAGTATTTGCAGGAAAACGGCGTCACACAAACTCAGTTCTCTGAGAAGTTTCTGGAGGGAATCAATCCGGCCGCCATTACAGATGGGACATATACAGTCGTCCAGAATATCCTTGAAAAGTATGCGAACGCTTACGGTCTTGACATTGCCGACATCACCATCGAGCAGGTGGAACGGGTCGCGCAAGCACTGGCTGATATGGGGGTGCTGGTAAGCGATGCTCTGGAGGAGGATGCTGCCAATACGCTGGCTGAAATAGACCAGGCTGTGAAGCAAGCGTCCACCGACACCGCGAATACAATCGCCGGAATTCAAAACGCGCAAAAGGTGCTCAGTTCTCAGGAGGCAGGCAAATCCGTCACTCCAAGCGACTTCAGTTCCGACGAGATGCGGGACTATGCATCTGCTCTGGAATACGTAAATGGCGTATATCAGCTGAACGCCGAGAGGGTCAATGCCATCGTCGAGGCAAAGGCCAATGAGCAGGTCGCCGTCAATGATGCAAACAAAGCTCTTGCTCAGCAAAAGTATCTTGAGAATGCGAAGCAGATCGCAAAGTACCGCGAGGAGCTGGAGGCTGCGAGGGCTGCCGGCGACGATTCCGTTGAGACCATTGAGTCTACCATTGCTGCGCTCCTGAAGGAGAACTCATCTCTGAGGGACGAGTGCAACCAGTATGACCTGATGAGCGCGGTTCTGGCAGAAGTCACAGGCGCATATCAGAACTGGATCAACGCCAAGAGCGTCGGTGAAGCCGGAGATATGTTTGATAGCACGCTGGAGGCGCTGAAGCAGATTGACAACACACTGAATAACTCCGACTCCGATCTGTTTGGGCGAATTGGCAGAGAGGATTATAAGGCCGCCGTTGACTTTGTTGTCCCGGATACGGTAGACAAGTCAGACAGTGCTGCCGTAAATCGCTACCTGCAAAGCATCAGCAATATGTTTACCTATGATAGCAATGGCAACAAGAATGGGTTAAACATCGACAGCTTTATTCAGAAGTCGGTCGATCAGGGATTGCTCGTCCTGAACAAGGCTGGGACTGCATATGAGATCGCCGGCCACAAGACAATGGAGGACTTTGCAAACGGCCTTGGCCTTGCAATGCCTCTGGTGCGGGCAATGTTCGGCGAGCTTCAGGAATTCGGCGCTGAGTTCGACTGGTCTGACGAGGCTCCAAAGTCGATTGGCGATCTCGCTGTTCAGGCTAATGAATCTGCGGAGGCATTGAGCAATGTCGAGCAGTTCAAGGATCTGAAGATCGTCATGGACGTATCCGGGTTCGATGATGCTGACAAGGCGTGCGAAACGCTTCAATCATCTATCGAGCAGATGCAGGATTTCAAGCTAAAGCTTGATCCTGATGTAGACCAGGAAAAGCTGCGGCAGGCTGACGATGTCATCAGATACTGTGTTGCGCAGAAGCAGCTTCTTTCCGCACCGGCAATCATGTCTGTCGATGTGAGCAAGGTCACATCTGAAATTGCTCCTGCTCTTGACCTACTCCAGCAGTTCCAGAATGCGCAGAATAATTTTGAGATGGACGCTGACGTAGGCGCCGATACATCAGAAGCGGAAGCGAAAATCACCGGGCTTGTAGCTGAGATACAGGGGCTTGATCCTGAGATCCTGGCAAAAATCGGGCTTGATCCAACAAGTGAAGATGCTATTCAGACGTATATCACCAATCTTGATGCGCAGGCGATCGTCAACTTTGGAATCGATTCTTCGCTTGTTACCGCTTTTGAGAAGTCCAGCCATACCGCGACAGGAACCGTAAAGTGGTATAACGACGAAACGAATCTAAAGAAAAGTTTCTACCGTGTCGGATACGTTACCTGGAAGGATGCAAACAGCCCCAGCGCCAGTCGAAGCGGCGGTGGCCGGGTAAACGGCTCTGCCAACGCATACGGTTCTACCGGCACCGCAAAGCTGCAAGGCGACTGGCGGGCTCATGCCGGACGCTCCCTGGTTGGAGAGCTGGGCCGGGAAATCATTGTTGACCCAAACACCGGCAGATGGTACACCGTCGGCGATAAGGGCGCTGAGTTCGTCAATATCCCCGAGGGCGCTATCATCTTCAACCACAGGCAGAGCGACGCTCTGTTGGAAAATGGCCAGGTTGCTGGGCGTGGGCAATCCTATGTATCCGGCAGTGCCTTCGTAACCGGGTACATCCCATCCGGCATCCGAAATAACAGCAGCAGTTCCAGTGGCCGCAACCCTGGGTACAGCAATCCGAATAACGGCGCAAGCTCTTCCGTAGATGACAACTACGACAATAAGTTAGAGACTTTTGACTGGATCGAGGTAGCCATCGACCGAATCGAGCGTGTCATTGAGCGGCTTGGTAAGGTCGCAGACAGCACATTCAAATCTCTGAAATCGAGAATGAGCGCAGCTTCCGATGAAATCTCTATGGTGACGCGGGAGATCGACTTGCAGCAGCGTGCCTACGACAAGTACATGAGCGCGGCTGAATCTGTCAGTCTGTCCTCTAACCTGAAGGAGCTTGTGCGCAATGGCGCTATCGATATTTCTCAGTACGATGAGGATACGATGAAGCTCATCAATGATTACAAGGAGCTGTACGAGAAGGCGTTGAACTGCTCCGAGGCCATTGATAATCTGCATGAGTCACTGGCCCAGACCTATAAGGATAAGTTCGACAATATCCAGGGCAACTACAATAACCAGCTCTCTCTGTTGGAAGAACAATCTGACGCTTTGCAGAGAAAGATTGACAAGCTGGAGGAGCAAGGTTATTTGCAGAACGCGGACTACTACGCTCAGATGCAGGATGTTGAACGTCAGAATATCCAAACACTCAACCAGGAGCTTACCGATCTGAACCGCGCCTTCGAAGAGGCAATGGCTTCCGGCGAGATTGAGGAAGGCAGCGATGCTTGGTACGAAATGAAGATCAGCATTGAGGATACGAAAGCGGCCATTGATGATGCGGAGCTTTCCATTATCAAGTACGCCAACAGTATCCGTCAAATCAGCTGGGACTATTTCGACTACGGGCAGGAGCGCATCTCTCAAATCACAGCCGAGGCAAGCTTCTTGCAGAGCCTGCTGGACGGCAAGGATATGTATGACGAAAACGGCAATCTGTCTGACGCTGGTGCGGCCTTTATGGGACTCCATGCAGAGAACTATGGCGTGTACATGGCTCAGGCAGACAAGTATGCTGACGAAATCAAAAAGATCAATAAAGAGCTTGCTTCCGATCCGAACAACAAGAATTTGATTGCACGACGGGATAAACTGCTTTCTTCTCAGCGTGATTCTATTCTCGCTGCTAAGGACGAAAAAGAAGCCATGATTGATCTTGCCAAGAACGGAATTCAGGTTGAACTGGATGCCGTCCGGGAACTGATCGACGCATACACGGAATCTCTGGACAGTGCTAAGGATCTATACGACTATCAGAAGAAGATTGCGGAAAAGACTGCGAATATCTCCGCACTGGAAAAGCAGCTGGCTGCATATCAAAATGATATGTCTGAGGAGACCCGCGCAAAGATTCAAAAGATTCAGCTTGAGCTGAAGGATGCTCAGGACGATCTGAAGGATACGGAGTATGACCGTTTTGTGAGCGACGCAAAGAAAACACTTGACTCCATGTACAGTGAATACGAAAGTCTGCTGAACAGCCGCTTTGACGATGTAGATGCTTTGTTTGAGAAGCTGATTGGATTCGTCAACGACAACTATGCGGATATCCATAATTACCTGTCCAAGGAGACAGACTCTGCCGGCTATGCCATCACCGAGGCAACCAGCGCTCTGTGGGCAAACGGTGGAGGCGCATACGGGCTTGTATCCGTATACGGAACGGATATCTCCACTAAGCTCACGTCTGTCGGAACGACCATTGAGAACATCTTCTCTGTCCTTGAGGGGATTGCGAAAGCAAACGGCGTATCGTTTGGCGGTGTCAAATCCTATCAGTCCGGCGGCCTTGTTGACTATACGGGCATTGCCAATGTGCACGGCTCTGAGAGCAGGCCGGAAGCGGTACTGAATGCGGACGACACCAAGAACTTCATTATGCTGCGCGATGCCATGCGGAGCGGAGCTCTTGGCTCCATCCTTGGCTCTGCACGCATCGGAAGTGCGCTCGGCAAGGTCGGTACTGACCCGGTGGCAATCGACAGGGATACAAACAGCGGCGGCTATACCGTCGGTGAGATCAGCGTTTCGATTCCGATTGAACACGTCAATGACTATAACGACTTCGTGAATCAACTGCGGGACGATAAGCAGTTTGCGCAGCTTATCCAAGATGTCACCATTGGCAGAATCGCAGGCAAAAACAGCCTGAGCAAAAACAGGCATCGGTGGTAACACTTACACGGGAGGGACCGCAATGTCCCTCCCTCTTAATATGGAGGGTGCATGAAGAACGAAAGGAAATTGGAGTATCAGGCAAGAAGGATCCGGCAGCTCGAGGAGGAACTGAAGCAGGCAAAAGCGTCTGTCACTGTGCTGGAGAGAGAAAACGCTTCCATCCAGCGAAGATACGAGGCAGCTTTGGAGGCAATGGAGCGGATGAAAAATAAGCATCAATCCTATGCTGACCATAGTACCGGGGCTATTGCGGAGGCTCTTGATATAAAGGGACAATACGAGGCTCTGATTGCGGAATGCCTAATGGCTAAGAGTGAATATGAAAAGCAAATGACGAAACTAATTGGCGCTGCCAAAAGGGCTGGCGGCCATTCAAATAGACAGTAAAGGAGGGCTGGCATGAGGACGTTGGATTTCTGGTATGATGGGCAATGCCTGAGTGATTATGGCTTCGTTGTATGTGATTTCTCAGCCAGCTCCGGCATCTCGGAGGTAAGCGCCGGGTCAACGGTCACATTCATGACGGTGTCCCGGAACGGCGGTGCAAAGCACAGTCTGACAAATACAAAATACACTGAATGCCTATCTGCTACCTTTGATATCTGCAAGAACCCAGATATCTTCTGTGACGAGGACATGGAAATCACCTCTGATGAGTTCCGGGATATTATGCGCTGGCTGAATCGAAAGGAATATCTTCCTTTTCACTTTATCAGCGATGAGGGCGCTGTTGAGGACATCGAGATCTGCTGGCACAATGCCAGCTTCAATTTATCGAAGCTGATGCTGGACGAGCGCACATATGGGATCCGGCTGAAGCTGGAAACAAATATGCCATATGGATATGGCGCTGAAAAGATTTTCTCCTGGAGCGCGACGGCAGAAAATCTTTCGAAGACTATTATGGACACGTCCGATGAGATCGGCTGCATCTACCCCACCCTTATCGTGACCTGCAAGCAGGATTGCGATCTTACCATTTCCAATGTATCTGAGGGCTGCGCCTGCGTTATCAGGCACTGCAAGGCCGGGGAGCAAATCACCATGTACGCAGATACGAATATCATCGGCTCCTCTTATACCGGGCACGATGTCTGCAACGATTTCAACTATGACTTTTTCCGAATTGGGAACAGCGCCACCCGGATAGAAAACGTGATCACTGCATCGCATCCATGCGACATTGTTCTGAAATATCATCCAATCATTAAGTATGCACAACTATAACTGCTGGAAGGAGGTGGGTTAGATGGCTGTGCGAATTCTATTTGACGAAGCCCACAATCCGATTCAGCCAACGATCGTTCTCACCACGAGGAGCGGCAGAAGGCTTGGACGCATCCCCGCCGTAAATGTAGTGTTTAAGGACGGGATGAATGACGGATATGAGATGTCCTTTAAGGTCTATCGCGCCGACTGCGAGGGAAGCTGGGACAGGATCACAGACTTCAAGCTTGTGTGGGTCAGGGAGTGGAACAGGTTCTTCGAAATTGAGGTTGAGGTATCCGATGACGGCACCACTGCAAAGAATGTGACCGCCACTTCTCTGGGTAAGGCTGAGCTCTCTCAAATCAATCTATATAACAAGGAAATCAATACGGAGGACGACATTGCCAGAGAGGATTACACCCCAACTGTTTTCTACGACCCCGATAATAAGAGTGCTTCTCTGCTGGACAGGCTACTGGAAAAGGCACCGCACTATCGCATTGGGCATGTGGATGACAGTCTGAAAAGCATTCAACGGACATTCTCCTTCGATGACAAATCCATTGACGATGCGTTTAAAGACATTAGCCAGGAGGTCGAATGTCTGATTACCGCCGATTGCTTTGCAGGTGAGGATGGCAGCATTGTCCGTGAGGTGAACGCCTACGACCTGAAGGCGCATTGTCTGGAATGCGGAAGACGCGGGGACTTCACGGATACCTGCGACAGCTGCGGCAGCAGCAATATCAAAAGCGGGTATGGAAACGATACTTCCATCTTTGTATCCACTGAAAATCTGGCTGACAGCATCAAGTATTCAATGGACAACGGCTCCGTGAAGAACTGCTTTAAGCTGGAGGCCGGCGACGATTTGATGACTGCCGCTGTGGTCAGCTGCAACCCAAACGGCAGCGCCTATATCTGGCACATCTCAGTGGATGTAAAAGAGGATATGTCTGAAGGACTGGTAGAAAAGCTGGAGGGCTACGACCAACTATACGCCTACTATCATAATGAGCACACCGTCACTATTCCAGACGCACTGCTCGGCAGCTACAACGCACTGGTTGAAAAGTACAGTGTATTCACGACTGATTATAAGAAGGCTGTCAAGAGCATTGTCGGCTATCCTGCGCTAATGGAGCGGTACTTCGATGCAATTGACTTTGGGATCTATCTGACCAGCAAGCTCATGCCAGCCCCTGAAATGACTGAAACATCCGCCGCCGATCAGATTCGGATCATCCGTGATGCGCTTCTCTCCCCTGTTTCAGTGAAGAATATTGAGACATGCTCTGCCTCTACCGCCGAAAGCGCTGTGCTTGGAATGGCAAAGGCAGTCGCGGATAGCCGATACCAAATCAGAATTTCAGAATCTGCATACGCTGATAGGACATGGAGCGGTATTATCCAGGCTACAAATATGTCTGACGAAGAGGACACGGCTGTGTCTGCACGTCTGTCCTGCAATGTAAACGGCGATTATGCCGGATATGTGAAACAAAAAATTCTGAAAACAATGAAGCGCTCCACGGATGATGCAACCAGTGTTGACGCCATGTTCAAGCTGTCCGAGGAAAAGTTTTCAGCAGAGCTTCGGAAATATTGCCTGTCCAGGCTGAGCGCGTTCCATGATATCTGCCAAAGCTGTATTGACATCTTAATCGAGCACGGCATCTCCGACGACTCCAAGTGGGCATATAAGGATGACGACCTGTACCAAAGCATCTACTTTCCCTATTACAAAAAGCTTCAGCTGCTTGAAAGCGAGATTCAGCTGCGGGAGCAGGAGATTGCCATTGTTACAGGCAGTTATGACACTGACGGGAGTCTGGCGACAGACGGGATGCGGTCTTTCCTGGAGGCTGAAAAGGATACGATTCAGAGGAATCTGAGCTTTGATGATTATCTTGGCGAAGAATACCTGCTGGAATTTGCTGCCTACCGCAGAGAGGATACATACCAAAACAGCAATTACATCTCTGACGGACTGAACAACGCAGAGCTGTTTGAGATGGCACAAAGCTTCATTCAGGCAGCGCAGACAGAGATCGTCAAGTCCGCCACGTTGCAGCACTCCATTACGGCAACGCTCAAGAATCTGCTGGCGATGAAGGAATTCGCCTTAATCGTTGACAACTTTGAAATTGGCAACTGGATCCGCGTTCGGATCGATGGGCGGCTGTTTAAACTCCGGCTCATTCAGTACGAGATCGACTTTGATAATTTTGATAATATAAGCGTAGGTTTCTCGGATGTCATTGTCTCCGGCGGCACTGTCAGTGATGTGGAAAGCATCATCAGCAAGGCATCCTCTATGGCTTCCTCTTACGACTATGTTGCGCGTCAGGCAAAGCAGGGCGATAAAAGCAACAGCCAACTTGCTGACTGGGTAAACAGAGGACTGGAGCTGACAAAGCTCCGAATCATTGATAACGCTGAGAATCAGAATATCTCCTGGGACAGCCATGGGCTACTCTGCAAAGAGTATTTACCTATTCTTGGCAAGTACGATGATAAGCAGTTGAAGCTCATCAGCCGTGGGCTGTATCTGACGGATGACAACTGGAAAACTTCCAAGGCCGGTATTGGCGACTTCACCTTCTGGAATCCGAAAACAGGTAAGGTAGAGGAATCTTACGGCGTCATTGCGGACGTGATCGTCGGCAATATTATTTTGTCCGAAGAGGTCGGTATCTACAATCAGAAGAACAGCATCACCATGGACGAGAGCGGCCTGACGATTACCGCATTCAAAGAAGACGACAAGCCTTCTGTCGTTTTTAATGTACGTAAGAAGGTTATTGACGCTGATGGCAACGAGCAGTTCTACGATGAGCTGTATCTGGATGACGATGGAAATCTGGTTATCAACGGCAGCGTGCGGATCAATTCGCAGACGAATCCCGGAGCAACCGGGACGCTGGACGACCTGAGCAATGATATCAGCGGCATTCAGGAGCGGACTGAGCAAAGCATCGACGCCATCTATGAGGATATCAAAAACAAAGAGGATGAGATCTATGGCAAGATCGACGGCGACACCTCTGATATTCGTGACTCCATTACAAAGCAGGTCAATGGTGTTCAGGACACAATTAAAAAGAATTATGACGAAGTGATGAGTGAATCCAGATCAATTTTGGAATCCTATAAGGCTGAGCTTGGCCAGTATATGTCCTTTGGCGACAGCGGCCTCATTCTCGGCTCCTCCCTCAGCTCCTTCAAAACCGTTATTGACAATGAAGGAATGTACTTCAAAGAGGGTGACGCAATCGTTTCGTATGTCAAAAACAATCAGCTGCACATTCCGAATGCTGTTATTGAAAGCACAATGATGCTGGGTAAAGTCTTCTTCTCGCCAAGAAGTGACGGCGGTGTCTCGCTGGTGTGGCAGGAATAGGAGGAATAAATGGCTAGTTGTAGTATAACACAAAGCGGCGCGACCACCGTATTGCAGGCAAGCGCCAGCGTATCAGAGGTAACCAGAACCGGCACGCGAAGAAAATGCAGACTGACCGTTTTTGTACAGCCGATTGATTATGGCGGAGCAAGACAATTCGGATTCGAAGCGATTCTGAATGGCGATCGATCCGCCGGAGATGGGACGTCAATCGATAGCGGCGGGTATACGATCTATAACAACGAATTCTATGTAGACCTTCCGTACGGTCAATCATCGGCATCCATTGACTTCCACTACACTGCAACGGTTATTTCTCCGAGTGCCGGTGCCAAGACGATCAGCGGTTCTATTTCAACCATCAACGGTCTGACTGTTGAACAGGGCGACACTGCCCTGTCCAGCGCCGGGAATACTCAATTTGGTTCGGCTTGCAGCGTAACCTGGAAGCCATCCTCGTCATCCATGTATCATAAGCTGCGCTTTGCACTTGGAGCATGGTCTTATACCACAAGCGCAATTTATCCAGGTTCGACCTCCACATATACATACACGGGATATACGATACCGCTTACGGCCGCAAACCAGATTCCTAATGCGGAATCCGCCACGATGACCGTCACGCTGTACACATACAGCAACAGCGCATGTACTTCACAGGTTGGTTCGGCATCGTCACTAAACTTTACCGTGACACTCCCGGCAAGCGTAAAGCCATCTCTGTCTTCCTGTCTGGCCGCAGTTGATAACAGCGCAAACAGCGTTGTTGCCGGTTGGGGGATTGCTGTTGCCGGTTTCACGAAGCTGAAAATCACGGCAAGTGCGTCCGGGGCGTATGGCTCTACAATCTCCCGATTCGTTATTGAAGGAGCATATACGGAAACGATCAGTGCTGCAACACTGAATTATACCGGCGGCGTCATCCAATCTGCCGGGACAAAAACTGTTACGGTCTCTTGTATTGACAGCAGAGGCCGACGGTCGGAGGCAGTCACATCAAACGGTGTTGTATTCTCCGCCTATTCCGCTCCATCCATTTCTGCGTTTACCGCAGAGCGTGAGAAGAACGGTACTGTGGCCACTGGAAGGGTGAGCCTCAAGGTCATCTTCAGCCATAACAGTGTAGGCGGGAAAAACGGTGCCTCTGCGCTTCTATATTACAGGCAATCAGGCAGTACCGCATGGAACGGCGGCTGGGCAGTCATCAATAACACTGCTTACACACCTGATATTATCATGACAGACGAGCACTCGTACACGTTCAGAATCGTCGTAAGAGATTCTGTCGGCAATACGGTGGAGAAAACTGTGTTTGTTTCCACCGCCGCAGTCCTGCTGGATTTCAAGGAGGGCGGCGATGGTCTTGGTATCGGCAAGATCTGTGAGAACCCAGGGATGGAGGTCAACATGGATGCGACCTTCTATAAGGGCGTAAAGATTGGGGAGCTTACTATCGAGCAGCTTATCCAAGCGGTTATGAAGGTACTTCCATCGTCCATGTATGGTACGACGATACCGACAAACGGAGTAGAAGGCCAGATCTTCTTTAAGAAAATGTAAGTGAGGCTGCTGCATGGCAAGTGGAAGATTTACTTTGAACGTAGCGTACAACGCTAAGAGCCCGGACTGTGTTGATGCATACGTAGATTGGAGCAGCACGCTAAACTCCGGCACGACACACACCGTGACGATGGCGCTGTACGCGAGGCGTAAGGACTACACAGGGGCAACTACGATCCAATATTCTGCACCATCCGGGGGTAACTGGACAACAACCTCAATGGGGTCGAGCCTTATTTTCAGCGGAGGCGCATTCGTCTATATCTGCACCGTGCAAACGACTGTCTCATCGGATATGTCGGGCGTTGCCTCGTTCAGCGGCGCTTCATTCTCTGCCGGTTTTTACAGTTCTTCCTACGGGACAAGGCAGATGTCTGGAACGATTTCATCGTTGCAGCTGGACAAGCCGAAGGTCTCTGTATCCATCAGAAATAGTTACAGCGATGGGATATCCTGTTCTGTCAGTGATTCGTCTCCTACTGTCGGCGCACAGATCACATTCACGATTCAGATCACCAACAGTACGAAGTATTCAGGATACAACCTATCCGTGTCCGGCGCGACCCTTGTGTCGGGGACCACATATACGGTCACTGGAAATGTTACGGCTACCATAACCGGCACACTCAGAGGCTATACACTTTCTATCAGCCAGACAGCCGGTATCTCCGTGACTGTAAAAAGCGGCGGTACGACTTACGGCAATGGAAGCTCTATTCCATATGGGACAAGTCTGAGCATTTCTGTACAGATTGAAAACGGGTACGATTTTATAAGCTTCACCGTGAACGGAAGCTCATACACGGTTGCGAATACAGTCAATATCAGCGTCGCGGGAAATATAACGGTAACCGCCAGTGCAAGGCAATCCGGCGTTGTTTACATTCGGGACAGCAGCGGCGCATTCAACAGGTATCAGATCTATATCTATTCCGGCGGTTGGGCCCTGTATAAACCAATGCTGTACACGGGCGGCACATGGAACACATGCAGTTAGGAGAAAAGGAATTATGAGTAACACACCAAAGCCAATCACGGTTGCTCGTCAGGAGCTTATCACAGAAATGCGGGAGCTGATCGACAGCTGTCCCCTCCCCTATTTTGTTATTGAGTCTGTCCTGAAGGACTTTTACGCAGACGTTAAAATCCTGTCGCAGAAACAGCTGGAGGCGGATACGGAACGCTACAAGAATGCGCAGAAGAAAGGTGATTAACCGATGGCCTATTTGTCAAAAGAGAAATACGAACGGCAGCTTGCAGCGATCCGAATTGAAAATGCAAGCATTGCACGCAAGCGCAGTCTGAAAAGGGAGCGCCTAAAATACCGCCGTAAAATAAAACTACCGTCCACAAGCAAGCTGCTCCTGTGGACGGCTGTTTTATTGTGTGTGGAAATCATTTGGTTCTGTGAGTTTGCCTTTGCCGTGACAAAGGATACCAGCTTTCTATATGTACTGGCCGGTGTGCCGACAACGCTTGTGCCAACAATTCTGAGCTATTATCACAAATCGAAGTGCGAGAATACCGCAGGCGGAATCGTGTACGAAACTGCAATATCTAAGATTGAAACAGGCGGCTGCGAAGAAGCCGTCGGATAAGGAGTGAAGCATGAATATTTTGGATGGAATCAAGAATTTTCTGATGTTTGTAAACAACCACTGGACCGAAATTATCATCATTGCCGGTTTGGCTCTGGCGGTTGGACGGAAGGTCGTTTCCTACCTGAATCTGTCTGACGAGGAAAAGGTTGTAATCGCCAAGAAACAGCTGAATGAAACCATGCTGAAGCTGGTAACGCAGGCCGAGAAAGACTACAACACATGGGTAAAAGCTGGCGCTGTGAAGCGTGCTGAGGTTATCGACGCGATCTTCCAGAAGTATCCCATTTTGAATCGGGTGGCCGATCAGGAAACTCTGATCGCGGAGATCGACAGACTGATTGACGAGGCTCTTGTTGAGATGCGGAAGATTCTGAACGAGAACCAGGAGAAGCTGGCATAAATACCGGGCGGATTCTTCCGCCCGATTTTCATTAAGGTGGTGAGGAATATGGCTCTCGTCGGGGCGACGAACGCGGAAAAAATATGGAACTATTGCAAGTCAAAGGGTATGAACAGCTACGGCTGCGCTGGTATACTGTCAAATCTTGACTGCGAATCAGCACTGAATCCCGGGAATCTGGAGGACAGCTTTGAGCGCACATCCGGGTATACTGACGAATCGTACACGGTGGCTGTGGACAGCGGAAGCTATACAAAATTTGCAACAGACGGATTCGGCTATGGCTTGGCGCAGTGGACTTGGCGGACTCGGAAACAGGGGCTGCTTGCCTTTGCGAAGGAACGCGGCGTATCCGTCTCTGACATGGAAATGCAGCTTGACTACCTTTACAAGGAACTGACCGAAAGCTTTCCCTCTGTGCTGAACACGTTGAAGACGGCCAGCTCGGTTCTGGAGGCTTCAAACGCAATGCTATTAAAATACGAGTGTCCACTGAATGCAGGCGCTGCAGTGCAGAGTCTTCGAGCATCCTATGCGCAACACTATTATGACAGGCTTGCAAAGAACACAGGGGTGAAAGAAATGGATTATGTCACTGTAAGAAAGAAATCGAACCAAAAGCTGTCTGAGCATTTCAGCTCCAACGAACTTGACTGCCACGGTGCAGGATGCTGCAACAGCACAATTATAAATAAAAAGCTTATCGAATACCTTGAGCAAATCAGGACACATTTTGGAAAGCCGATCACCGTTACCAGCGGATATCGGTGTCCCGCACACAACAGGAATGTGGGTGGTGCGACAGGCTCCCGGCACAGCAAAGGCGACGCCGCCGATATTGTGATCCAGGGCATTGCTCCGCGGACGGTTGCACAATATGCGGAATCCATTGGCGTTCTTGGAATTGGCCTGTATGAGACATCCGCTGACGGGTACTTCGTTCATATTGACACAAGAAATTATAAATCATTCTGGTATGGCCAGGCTTGCGCCGCACGTACCACATTCGGCGCATATACCAGCCCCGCCAGCAGTGTTTCCAAC
>ENA-OUQC01000809-OUQC01000809.1-human-gut-metagenome-genome-assembly--contig:-NODE-809-length-19629-cov-3.172576_pt1 | contig 19629 bp, 23 predicted proteins | sample MGYA00237942_ERZ548815 | MGnify/ENA primary metagenome ERZ548815 (study PRJEB26490, sample SAMN05194722) | human gut metagenome | biome: terrestrial biome; feature: human-associated habitat; material... | reverse complement strand
ACGAGATTCGCCTTAGTCTCGTGGGCTCGGAGATGTGTATAAGAGACAGGCGTAGGTGTCCTCGAACATGCCCTGACGGAACAGCTCGGTCAGGGTGCGGCTGACAGCGCGGTTCAGGCTGGCATCGGTCAGCACCAGATCTTCCTTCTTGAAACCGGCGGGCACTGCGTGGGTGTCGTAGTAGTCGTTGGTGCCGCGGGCGTAGCTCTCCTCGCCCAGCTCGTTGTCCAGCAGGCCGGAGATCAGGTCCACGCCGCTCTGGGTGACAGCATAGCCGATGCGCTCGGGCTCGTCCAGCATGTCAACGCCCCAGCACATGTTGTGGACAATGCCGGTGTCGGAGTTGATGTAGCCCTTGAAGCCCATCTGGCCGCGCAGCAGGCCGTCGATGAACACCTTGTTGTAGGCAAAGCCGTAGGGCTGGAGCTCGATGGGGTTGCCGTTGAAGTCCTCCTGCGGAGCGCTCTTCTCGGCGCTGGGCTTGGAGTAGTAAGGCATGATAGACTCGGCATTGTGGCGGATGGCGGCGCGGAATGCCGGGATGTGGTACTTCTGCAGGGAGCCGGGGGTGGCGTAGATGTTCCACTGGCCTGCTGCATAGTGGGGGTCAAAGCCGTTCTCACGGGCACCGCCGCCGGGGAAGTGCTTCACAGTCATGGAAACACCCTCGGGGGTAACGCCGTTGCTGCCGCCCTGGATGCCGGGGATCAGGTGGTCAAAGATCTCCTCGATCAGTGCGGGGTCCTAGCCAAAGGTGCCGAAGGTGCGCTGCCAACGGGGGTCGGTGACGCAGTCGGCCATGTACATGTAGCCCTTCTTCAGGCCGCAGGCATTCCACTCGCGGCGGATGGTGTCGGCGAACTTGTCGATGATGTCGATGCGTGCGGTGCCCTTGACGGCAGCAGCAATGCCCAGGGTGCCGGGATAGGTGGCAAACACGCCGGTGGCATCGTTCATGCCGAACACGACCTCGCCGTTCTCGTTGCGGCTGTTGGACATGACCTGCATGGGACCAAAGTGATCACAGGTCTCGGTCAGATACTGCAGCTGGTTCAGGTAATCTGCCAGATCCTCGGGCGTGGGGCTCTCGCGCAGGATGACGTGGCGGTTGAAGCTCTTCTTGACCATGTCAGAGGTGCTGGGCAGGGACTGGGAGCCGAAGATGCTGTCGGAGACGTTCACGGGTGCCTCGTCCAGCAGGCCGCTTTCGTCCGCCACGGGCTTGTGGCCGTTGGCTGCCAGACGGGGGGAAGGATACTTGGGGCCCATGCGCCAGTCGGAGGTGAAGATCTGGCCGATCTTCTCGCTGGTGGTCAGGACCTTGACATAGGCCTCGGCGCGCTCAGCCGGGGTCAAGCGCCAGTCGTTGACTGCGCTGACGGTGCCGGTGCCGTCGATGTCCTTGAAATACAGGCCGTCCTGCTCGATGACCTTGCGCTCCACGGTGCTGATGGTGGGGCCGTTGGGGTTCTGGTAGCGCTTTACACGCTCGGATGCTTTCACTGCCATAGTGTTTTCTCCTTTTCTTTTAGTATGGATAAGATAGCGCACTCTGTGCGCCTTTTTCGCCCTACGGCCAGTACCGCCGAAGCAGACGCTCCATATTTTCCCGCCCCACCGGGTTCATTGTGTGAATACGGACAGGCAGAAATTGCCTGGTTTCTGCCAGCCAGTCCAAAAGTTTGATCCCATCGCCGCCATCGCAGGCGTAGTCGCCCAGATCGTGGTCGCAATCCACCAGCGTGATGGGTTCGATCGCACGGTGGATCAGGCGTTTTGCCTCGTTGACACTCCGGCACCATATAAAGCCCTCCGGCGCCGGGCGCATGTCATCCAGCCAGATTTTCATGGTTCCTCCCGGGACGATTCGTTTTTGGGAAGAATACCAATATCTGCGAGTGCTTTCTTGTTATAACAGTTCCGAAACCATGCGATGCTGTTCTCCAACATTGTTTGCTGCTGCGCCAGGCAGTAGGTGTTCAGCAAATATTCAATGTTGCGGTCGCCCTTGAGAAAGTCGCTGATGGGTTTCAGCAGTTTGTGGATGCCCTTCAGCGGCCCTCGGTAGTATTCCAGATTCAAATAATTGTTGAGAGGATGATCGTGAAACACAAACGGTATGGCCTCTCCCGGGTCGCCCGACATGGTGTATCCACTGCAGGTCATGTCGCTGGCATCGCCTTTGGCACGCATTCTTGCCAGTGTGCGGTCCAGGTTGCTGAGCCATTTGTCTGAGTATCCCGAAACGGGCATCTCCCGCCGAAGGGTTTCAGCGTCCCAGGTGCAGAGGTCGGTCAGCACAAAGGGCTCGTCGGGCCTTCTGTGGGAACACACGATGTCCCCGGCGTGAAATGGGGTAGGAAAGTCGAACCACATCCCCTCAAAGGCAATGGACAGATCCAAGTCACGGTCGTTAAACTCTCTGCACTCCAGCTGGCACACCTCTCCCTGCAGGGTCAGGATGCAATAATCATCCCACGTCAAATCCTCACCCGGATCCATGGGGCGCTTGATAATGCGAAGGTTGAATGTGTTTTCTCGAATACCTGCGTACTGGCAGTCGGACAGGCAGTGCTCAAAATCACTGAACGGGCCGAACTCAATATCTCCGCATAATTCGCCCCGCCGGGACAGCTCACAGACATAGACGCAGCCATCCGGTTCCTTGAAGCGCCGCAGATCCCGCTCCTGCAGGTCAATATAGTCCCGCAGAAACTGGTGAAAATCCGGAATAGTCTCCAGATTCATCCGCTCCGCCATAGCGCAGTTCGGCATGGTGTCGATGATCTCCCGCCATGCGGCGATTTTTTCATTCAGTGTGGCAGACTTGCACCAATACACCAGAAAAGCCGCCTCCGGCGTGGTAAATGAATAGTTAAGCTTTTGCAGGTGCTCCCGCATATCACGGGAATCAATAAAACGATAAATGTCCAACTCCTTTTCCTCCTGTTCATTCTGCCTGCCCCAGCAGTATCGACTGCCGAAGCAGGCAATAGGCGTTCAGTAAAAATTCGATTCCGCAATTTCCTTTGAGATAGGTGCTGACAGGCTGCAAAATTTTATGAGAACTGTCCAGCGATCCCCGGTAATATTCCAGGTCCAGATAATCACAGATGGGTGCTTTCTCCCGATGAATCAAGTTTCCTTCCGCGCGATACCCAAAGGCGCCCATGATACGGCTGTCGCCCTGCTTGAGAAGACGCTCTACTGTCCAGTCGGCGCAATCCAACACCTGCCGGTCATACTCGCTGGGCGGCAATTCCTTGATCATTCGCTCAGAGTCCCAAGTGACCATGTCCGTCAGGACAAACGGTTCATTGGGAGAAAATCGAGAGCAGACAATGTCGCCGCTATGAAACGGTGTAGGGAATGCAAACCACATCTCCTCAAAGAGAAGATAGGTCATCATATCTTCGGCATCCGTCGGCAGGCAATTAATTTGCATGATCTCACCGTCCTGATTGAAGAGACAGGTGCCTATCCGACGGCTGTGCTCTGCCGCATTGAGCGGTTCCTTGCGGATCTCCAGTTTGCAGCAGCCCGCAGCATGTGCCGCATGTATTGCGGCAGCAAGACAATCCTTGTAACTGCGATACACGCTGCCCGAATCGGTTTCTCCCGCCGCTGCTAATCTGTATTGATAGACGCAACTGTCTGCCGTCTGAAACTGTCCCAACATTTCTTCCTGCAGTTCGATGTACGCAGCTACCCGCTCTCGGATATCCAAAGCGTAGTCCCAAGGGCAACTCGGCACATACCCGACTATTTCCTGCCATGCGGCGATTTTTTCATTCAGCGTGGCAGACTTGCAGTACCAGATCAAGAACATTTTTTCCTCTGTACTGAATCGGTATTGAATTTCTGCCAGGTATCGCCGGATGTCGGCGGAGTCTGTAAATCTGAAAATGTCCATCTGTACTCGCCTCTTTATAGGTACTCCATCCAGCGAATTTGCCGGATGCCCAGTTGCTTTTCCCTTGCGTAGCACAGCGCCCGCCAGGTTCCGCTATGGATCCGGGAACGCTCATCGTAGACGGCGATCAGGCGGCTGCTGCGGTCAATCATATACCGGTCCCGGGCCGCCAAAGCGGCCATCCGCCGTACCGGTTCCACACAAAGAATGCGGTCAGATGCCGCTATAGTTTGCTGATAGGAATTCTCTGTTACATCGGCGTTATAGCCCGGAAAGGGCAGAATCGCCATCAGCGTCAGCGGCAGATTCTTACGCAGCCGCAGCACAATCTCCGCCGCCCAAGCGTCCACTCCCAGCGCACCGCCGTAGAGAAATGTCGTATAACTGTCGGCAATGGCCTGCAAAATTTCGCTCTCTAACGCACGAAGCATTTTGGCAGCGGCGGGATCACCGGTGTTGCTGCCCCAGGGAAAAAATTGGGGGCGATGCCCCGTAAAGCAGCAGGTTTTCTCTGGCTGTATGTCCAATGCTCATCCCTCCTGTTCCTTCTGAATACTGCGATAGTGCCGGCTTCCGTCCGCCTTGAGCGACAGTTGCATCTCATCGGGCAGCGAAAAGGCATGGCGAATCCGGGTATCAATTCCCGGTGTGCAGAGTGTGGGGTGCAGGTAGGCCATCGCTTTCCCGTGCCGCAGCTCTATGCGCCCACGGGGAAAGTAGTTGTATGGCATTCCGCGGTAAGGGAATGCGGAAGCGTTTTCCAGAACCGCCGATGATTGTTGCTGACCGTATCGGCTTCGTCACCGGAAACGGGAAAGCACAGCAATTCCCCGTCCACATACCAGAACAGCCCCCGTTTTGCAGTCACCCCTCCATCACCTCCACTTATCAGGATAGAACATCCTGTGGGCCTTTTTCGGTTCACCGCAGAAAAAAAGAAAGCCGGCATACACCGGCTTTTCTGAAACACACTTATGTTCTTTTTTGATGGTCGTCATTCCTAACGGTAGATAAGCTCGTTTGAAACGATTTCCATAGCGGCATTTCGAAGATTGTTCATTTTCTGCACCCAAAGCATCTGGCTTTCTGCTTTGAGGACTTCCGTTACGCCTTCCATTTCGGCAAGCAGCTTTACAAGCTGAGAAAACATTGCTTCTGCCTGCTCGTTGAGGTCTGCAAGGTAATCGTTCAGCTTGCCGATGGTCAGAAGGTTGGCATATCGCACACGGCGATGCTCCTTGAGATAGCGGAGGTGCCGCTGTCCCCATATTCCGATTGGCTCTTGTTCTTGCTCTGGCTCATCGTCCCCGGCAATCAGGTAATAGTCTCCGACCAATTCATATTTCAGCCCTGTGCGTTCATCGGTAATGTACTTTTCCATCATCAGCGCCTCCATCCCCACAACATTGACTTCTGCGGCTTTGCCTTGGCGACTTTGATTAACATCTCATCTACGGCTTCTGTGTACCGTCCCGCCGCAATCAACTTGTTGCGGAACCGGTTCAGCCCCTCAATGATAAGCCGCCATTCCTGCCGGTTCAGTTCCACATAGTATTTCTGCTTCATACGCTGTTCCTCCTTTGATTTTCTGCAATTATTGTAGCAGGAGAATTAGCGTCAATCGAATGTACGGATATAAAAAAATCACTGAGAAAAGTCTGTGATAGACTGATCTCGGTGATTTTCCTTGCCATTGCTACGCCTGACAGCTAAGTCCTTTTAACATTTCGTTTTCAGTCCGTGGCTTTGCAACTCGGTTTTTCTCCCATTGCCGATTCAGCTGCGATGATAATTTGACTTACATCCTTATGAACGAAAACCGAAGGCTTTTTCCGACTTTTTTATATTCTTTTTGCCTTCGACCATTGTGGCCGGAGGTCTTTCTTACTCTTTTCATTGCGAACCGAAAAAGATATCACCTCAGCTCGTCAAAGGAGATTCTGCGGTTTGATCGCTCGTCCAGTCCATCCAAGTGAGCTTGCCCACTCACGAGCTTGTCCTCGCTCTTCTTCGTCCTCGCTCCGATGGATTGTTGTCAGAAAATCGATGTAACCGCCGACTCCTCCAACATCATCAAAAACAGGCAGTCCATCTGCTGCAACGCAAACCGGAGCGTGGCCGTTCAGAACGGCGCGTATTACAGAACCATCTTGTCCTTCAAGGCCGTTCGCATAATAATCCCGTGTGAGTTCGATCGACACTTTCCAGCCATTGCCGTAGTCATACAGGTAATTGATCCGGTCGCTTTGTGCCTGCATTCGGACGGTCGTAAACGCTGTCAGCTCGCAAAACGGGTCGTATTGTTCATCGATATTTGCAAGGATCGTTCTCCATTGGTCGAGGTTTTCCTCCATTTCGTTTTCAAGGAAGGATATCTTCTCGTCTATGGAATCCAGGAAGTATTTGTTTCTCGGAAGGAACAAGTATTCCATCAGGCTAAGTCTTTCAAGAAGGTGGTTCAGATCACCGCCAAGATCAACGCTGTTCCTGAATTCCTCGATGGTTGCCTTCTCTAAGGAAATGATCTTTTTCTGCGGCTCTTTTCCCTTATTCCTTACGAATTCAGCAAAAGAAGGCTGGACTTGGAAGGACGGAAGCTGTTCTTTCAGTTCCTGGACACGGCATTGGTTTTCCAAATAGTAGTCACCAATGCCGCCATAAAAATAGGGGCCTTTGTATTTGCTTTTCAGCCATGACTTGAAGCTGATGTTCGGCTCATAGTCATCATCCCAATACAGATCGTCCAGCTCTTCATCGGGAAACCGGAAATAGATCCCCGCCAAACTGCACCATCTTGCAAAACTTCCTCCTGTCAGTTCTTTGAATATCTGTTCCGGAAACTCATAATGATGCAGGTGGCTGTTCTGCCAGCCAAACAGTTTCTGAATGACATAGTGCAGAGCGTGGAGGGTAATGTCCGCCGGGACAATGATATCTCTTGAGATAGATTTTTCCACTTTCCCATACTTGTGCAGGATCCCCATGTCCTGTGCCGAACAACCCTCCAGATCCAATTCAAGATGCAGTTTTAAGGCGATGGGATGCTTGTCCCGCTGCCTACTCAGGAATTCGCTCAGGTCATCTTCACGGATGTATTCTTTTGGCACATCAGAAGAAGGCTTTACTGCCTTATCGGCGGCAGTCTGCTTCCTCTCTCGGTACTTCCTGGATTGGAGAGAATAGCTGCTCTTTTCTTCTGCACCGTATGCACCTTTTGTGTACGGAGAGAATGCCTGAACACTCTTTTCCGTATAGTGGAGCTTCTCCGCGATCTGTTTTGTATCAAGCCCTTGTTCCCGCAAATCCTGAATGGTTCGACTCGTTGCACTGCTCCAAAGTCCTTCCGTGATCAGCACTCGGCGTACCTTGATTACGCTCGTCCCCAATTCTTCGGCAGTCTTTTTGGCAGAGCCGTTTCCCTTGTAAGAGGCAATGATCCTATCGTATAGTTCAGCGTTTTCCATATCTGCAGCTCTCCCTCATATCGTGGCAACCTAACCACTTTTGCTCTATTATACGGGGTGCAGATATATTCTGTCAACCTAACCTTTTGCTGGAATCTGCTATCAGAGGGCAAGATACTGACCGCCCATTTTAAGCGCGTGCAGACTCACTCACTCACAGGTATTTCGACGATCTGCTTGTCGAATTCGGTTTCGGTCATACACTTTTCTGCTTTCCACGATTCGGGTGGTCGGCTTGATTCCGTTCCAGGAGCTGCGCTTATCCGCATGAAATTTCCGTTGTTCCCGCTTGCTTTGTTTCTCGAGAGGTATCATTTTCATTGATATGTGCATCTCCTTTCGCTTCTTCCAAATGACGCATCATCTTTTGAACTTCCGCTTCATACTCCGGATAACCGCAGAGGATCATTTTATTCTTAAGCGCATCAAGGGCAGCTAAGAACTTGGCGCTATCTTTCTTCTTAACATGGCAAAGAATCGCCAGGAAAGGTGACCCTTCCTTTGCATACTCCTGATCAAACCACACCCGAACCATCTGTTTGATGAATAGCTGATCCGCCAGATATTCAGGGGTGTCGAAGAACAGGAAGTAGTCATACCGCAACGATGGTTTTCTGATTTTTAAGTACATATCTTTCTTCAAAATCGTCCTCTGTGCAAATTTCCTCTTGATTTTTCGCACTTTCTCTGTTATTCTATAGTATCACACGCATGAAGGAGGCGTTTTCTATGTCTGTAAAAGCATTTCCTGTAATTGACCTTGTGGCTACGGGAGATAACATCCGTCGCTTACGCATGGAGCGTGGCATGACCGTTCGAGACCTGCAAAACTACTTCGGTTTTGAGGAACCTCGAGCAATCTATAAGTGGCAGAAAGGTGAAAGCCTTCCCACTGTAGATAACTTGTACGCACTTGGAACGCTCTTTGAGGTTCCTATGGAACAAATCCTGATTCCCGCCCAAGTACAACTGCATATGTTTGGCGAGCAGCAGGCTGAGTCCTGCTGCTCAAATCATTTTTCCGGCCATTTTGGATACGGCAAGAGCCCAATGCAACTTCAACCATTTGTCCCGTTTGCTTTGTTGGCAGCATGACAAGTCATGCATTCAACGCCGCTCCTGGGATAACAGACAATGATCTGTAGTTGAGCTTGTAACAAGCAAGCATGTATTAGAATCTTTTCCATTGAGATGTAAGTGCGAAATCAAGAAAGTGCGAATAGCGAAAGAACGCTTCTCTCGTAAGGATGTACTGACGGGGTTGGAATAGAAGAGTGACTTCCAATCTTTATTGAGGCTCTTAGGTGAGCCGATCCGTACCATCCTTTCGGAAATATGCAGCATTATAGTTCATCTGCACCTGAATCGGTATCCGTATTCTCTTTATCTTGCCGCACCCAAAATAGCCGGACTGAGCCGGAGCGTTACGCCCCGGCTTTCTCCATGAAGCGTTCGAACGCATCTGCAAAGCTGTCGTTCACATCAAAGGGCGGTTCGTAGTCCACCGTGGATGTAACGAGGCACAGGTCGAGCTTCGCGGAGGTTTCATCGGAAGCCTTGTTCAGCTTGCCCAGCTCTCTGCGGATGACATTCCGGTCATAGTTGATGGTGGTAACCCGCTTCACATCGCAGCGATAGGAAATCTGATTTTCCTCAGCGTTAAACCGGTATCCGGTTCCTCCATTGGGAATGATCTGCTCAGAGTTTCGCAGATCATTCATCCGCTTAAAAGTGCGGGCAATTGACTGTCGGGCGGCATTGAGACTGACCTCGCTGTCCATGTCGATGTCCAGCGCGTCCTTTGCCTTTCGGATTGCAGCGAACAGAGCCTCTTTCTCGCCGAGCAGATATAACAGGAATTGTGCAATTCCGGTGATCTGCTCGTAATACTCCGTATCCGGAGTAATGACTATCGTCTCATCTTCGGCTTCTGCCATGACCTTGTGGCGCAGATGGGTATTCTCCACCTTTGTGACATTGGAATCACGATCCAAGATTTCTTGTGCTTCATCCATAAAGGACTGGAGCTTGTTCTGATAACGGAATGCTTCTTTCAGATTCATTTTCTTCTCCTCGTCATATTGATTTCTATCTGTTGTGATTATAAAGTTCTTTTGGCCGGATGTCATTGAACCTGTAGTTCACTCTGTCACGGCTCTGAATAGAACTCTCGCATATCATCCAGGCGTAGGCACGAGAGCCGTCTGTCCTCGAATCCTGCGCCGCAGTCAATGCCAATGGCGTTGTCGGTTTTACAGATACACAATGGCTCTTTATTCTGGAAATAGCAGGTCGGGGTATGACCGAAGATCAGCATATGTCCCTCGGGAATGGGTTTGGTTTTACTCCATCTATGAAACTGCCGGAAACTTCTGCACTTCCGACAACGGGAAAAAAAGGTGGAAAATGCAAAAAAGCGGGGCTTCCAACCTGAAAAATCAGGCGGAAGCCCCGCTTCTACTCACAAAAAACCTCTAATTTGCCCTTTTTGGGAAAAGGCATCTATGGAAAATCACTTTGAATTTTGGACTCTAAAAAGCCCGAAAACCCGCATGAATACTGACAAAAATGGGGTGGACATTTAAAATGTCCACCCCAGATGGCTCGTTGCACCGAAAAAGATATCGCTCAAACTTGAACCGATTTCCATGCGAAGGGGAGTAAATCTTTGATATGAACCTTTACCACTTTATTGCTTTCATCGTTTAATATGACCTTAATATCGGGACAATATTCTATAAGCATTTGACGGCAGTTGCCACAAGGTGCTACCAAGCAATTCGGTGCTTTATCGTGAACCGCAACAATTGTGTCGAAATTTCTTTCGCCTGCCGAAATTGCCATACCTATTGTAATGTATTCTGCACAAGAACCGTGTATACCGTCACAGTTTACGCCGCTGTAAATTTTGCCGTTTGGACAACTGAGTGCCGCGCCTACAGTGTGGTCGTAAATTCCATCATCAAAATTATTTTGTAAGGTGTTAAGAGCAACTTTTATAAGTTCTTTGTCTTTATCGGTAATTTCATAGAATTTCATCTGATGACGCCACCTTTTTCGAGACTGAGTCTGCAATCTTTTGCATAACTATCGGTTACTTTAACCCGAAAACGCTGTTTATTCATCTGCAGCCTTCCTTTGCGGTATTAAGCGAGGAAATTAACATTCTTCTGATTGCACCGCATTGGTTTTGCAAAGGTTTGTATATTGATTCCTCGATATATTCTGTTTCAAAACATTCCTTTTGTGCTATTTCCAGCTTTGAGATAAAATCCCTTTTGCCTTGGGCGTACTGGGCCTCATAAACATTTGCCCCGATGCTCGTTCCGGAGCGCAAAAGCTGATTCGTTAATACCGATTCTTTCGTTTTGGTTTTAGTATCACGGCAAAGAAATACAATTTTCTTTGCAAAGTCCTTTGATTTACAGCGCAAAATGCTATCTGACATTATTCATCACCTAAATGAAATCATAATACTTCCTATTTGTAAAGGGACAGTGATATGCCGAGCTGTGCTCGGCGTGATATTTTTAGCCGTGGCAAAAGTGATATTGTTCGCTAAAGCTCACAGTGATATTATATTCGCCCTCACACTTGCGAAGCAAATATCACTCGACAGAAAGCCGAATATCACTGCGTAGCAATATCACTCGCCGTAAGGCGAATATAACTGAAAAAAGCAATTGCTAAGAGCAATTGCTTTTTTCATGGTTGCGGGGGCAGGATTTGAACCTACGACCTTCGGGTTATGAGCCCGACGAGCTACCGAACTGCTCCACCCCGCGATATATTCACTTCTCAAGTGCTCAATTATTATGCAACAGCTAAACGAAAAAAGCAAGTGTTTTTTTAAAAAAATTTAAAAATTCGTAAAGTGCTGTATTTTGTATGAAAGCGCGGCAAAGGAGGTCGAACACATGGACGATTTATAAGGCTTTGCCTATGTGCGAGAGGTTAAAAATAACCCGGTGTTACCGGGATCCCATAGGGGTGAGGGAAACCACATGAACGGTGAGGAAATTTATTTCTCTTTCGCCAGCATCTCCGAGAGTCGCTTTTTCACGGTCGTGTACTTCTTTTCGGGGATGGGCAAAGTGGTGCCGTTTATAAGCGTCAAATGAAAGCGAGTGATTTCCGTCACGCGGTCGGGGTTCACAAGGTAGCTTTCGTGGCAGCGCAGAAACAGTCCCGGGTAGCGCTTATCGATCGCCGTCAGTCGCTCGGTCGATTCCCGTATGTCGTTTTGTGTGTGAATATAGGTGTGCATGCCGCTTGTTTCTAAGTAATCGATATACGCGGGGCGCAGGTACAGCATGGCTTTGTTCGCGCCCTTTAAAACGATGCGCGGCGCGCGGTCCTCGCCGGAAAGCACCGCCACGCGCACACGATCTTCTCCATAGTGCACGGGGTAGATCACATCGCGGTCATCGTAATCGAGTGCATTGGAAACGTGACACACGCGGATGAACGGCTGCCCGCCTTCCACCACCCACGAAAGCTGAACGCGCTGCTTTACACGCTGCATGCTGTTGTCCGGCCAAATGGTGTCTACGTCATAAAACAGCAGCACCTCAAGGACCTTGCTGCTGGGCGTCATGAGCGGCACGGTCACAAGGTCGTGCATCTCAAAGCGCAGGTTGTGGTGCTCTTCGGCAAACGTCTCGATGAGCGTTTCGCGCGTGCGGATGATCTGTGTATTTGCCGGGCCGATCCACAGCACGTCCGGGTGGCAGGCCGACAGAAACGGCTCGATCTCATTATTGTAATACCGCGTTATAATGTCGGCGGAAAGCTGCATCAAAGCTTGTGTAGTCATAGCACACCTCGCGAAAAAACGTCTTATCTGCCAAAAAACAAGTTGTATTTATTAAAGTATATTGCAATATCCAGTTAAAATCAATACAATTTTTAAAAAACTATGAGGCTTACAGAAATTTCTATGGGAACGTAAGCTGTTATGCTGATCTCATCTATTTCAATTTGATAAATCTGTCAAGGGCAATACCGCGCACTGTCGAAAGTTTTATGTGCGGTATTGTCCCTTTTTATCGGGAATGCAAGGCGTTTTTCCCTTTACGGAATTGACGAATGTGGCGATTCATATTATACTTATTTTTATAGATATTTTCCCGAAAAACAAGGAGGAAACGACCCTATGGAATATACCCCCAAGCGTTTTCACTGCCCTGCCTGTGGCTTTGAGCCGGCGGAAAACGTGTCCGAAAAAGAATATGCCCACTGCCCGCGCTGCCTTACCGCCATCCATGAAGCGGACAGCGAGGGCTACGAATGCGGCGGCAAGCTACAGCCCATTTCCATTTGGGTGAAGCCCGATGACAGCTGGGAGATTTTAGGCCGGTGCAGCCTTTGCGGCGAGATTGCCTCTACGCCCGTTTCGGACGAGGACGACCCCGTTTTGCTGCTTTCCATTGCCGGGCGGCCGCTTTCCATGCCGCCGTTCCCGCTGGAGAAAATAGAGGAGCTCACCCGCATGATGGGCGGCGCGGGCGACAAAGGAGGATATGACCGTGAACCGTGAAAACAAGCGCAGAAAATACGAAAAAGGCTACTACAAAAAGCATGCGTGCTTAGACCCGTTTACGTGCAAGGTCTGCGGTCGCGAAATTCTGCCCGAGGGCGCAGGCAGCGACCACCGCAACCACTGTCCGTACTGCCTTTCAAGCGTCCATGTGGATAACGAGCCCGGCGACCGCGCATCCGCGTGCCACGGCGTCATGGAGCCCATCAGCGTGTGGGTGCGCAAAAACGGAGAGTGGGCCATTATACATCGCTGCACGGTGTGCGGCAAAATGGGCTCTAACCGCATTGCGGCGGACGATAACCCCATGAAGCTGATGGCTTTGGCCCTGCGCCCCTACGGCAGCCCGCGTCTCGACCCAAAGCGCATCAAAAACATGGTGAAAACCATGGAAGACAAAGCATAAGAGGCGATAAACGTGACCATAACCCGAGCTTCACGTTCACGTAAACGCGTACCCTGCACGCTTAAAAGGAGCCAATATGTCTCAAAATTACAGCTATTTTGCGCATAAAGAATGCGAGTATTTTCCCTGCCACAAGGGCGCGGACCCGGAAAATTTCAATTGTCTTTTCTGCTACTGCCCGCTTTACGCTTTGGGCCGCAACTGCGGCGGCGCGTTTCAATATAAAGAAAACGGCATCAAGGACTGCACGAACTGCCTTTTTCCGCACCGACGCGAAAACTATCAAAGGGTTATCGCGCGCTACAAGGATATTCTGGGCGTATTAAAACGGCTGGAAGCGGAAAACAGAACCGAAAGCGGGGAGAACGCATGACGCTTACGCAAATTCAATATGTGCTTGCCGTGGCGGAAACGGGCACCATCAGCGCGGCGGCAAAGCGGCTTTTCATCGCGCAGCCCAGCCTCACTGCGTCGATTAAGGAGCTCGAAAACGAATTGCAGGTCACGCTTTTCCGCCGCACGAACAAGGGCGTGACCTTAACGCCGGAGGGCGAGGAATTTCTCGGCTACGCGCGGCAGGTGAACAGCCAATTAGACCTCATGCGTGAGCGGTATTTCGGCGGCGCGCCCGTGCGCAGGCGTTTTTGCGTTTCCACGCAGCACTATTCGTTCGCAGTGGAGGCCTTCGTGGCGCTTTTAAAGGAGCACGGCGGCGAAACGTACGATTTTCACCTGCGCGAAACGCAGACGTATGAGATCATCGAAGACGTGGCGCTGCTCAAGAGCGAGGTCGGCGTTTTGTATTTAAGCCCGTTCAACGAAACGGTCTTAAAAAAGACGATCAAAGCGCACGGGCTTAGGTTTCACCTCCTCTTTAAAGCGCAGCCGCACGTGTTTTTGGGCGCGGAAAACCCGCTTGCAAAGCGAAAAAGCGTCACACTGGAGGATTTAGCGCCCTACCCGCGCCTTTCCTATGAGCAGGGCGACCACAATGCGTTTTATTTTTCCGAGGAAATTCAGAGCACGCTCGAGTGCGCCAAAGACATCCACGTCTGTGACCGCGCAACGCTGTTCAATCTGCTCATCGGACTGAACGGCTACACCATTTGCAGCGGCGTTATCAACGAGAGTCTAAACGGCAAAAATATCGTCGCCGTGCCGCTCGACCTTGACGATTACATGGAGATTGGCTATCTCACGCGCGAAAACGTGGAGCCGAGCCTCTTTGCGCAATATTATATCGACGCTTTAAAGAAGTTCACAATGCAATAACGCAAACCGAAAGCGGCTTGCCATAGCAAAAACCTATGGCAAACCGTTTTTTTCTTGTATTTTACAAGGCGGAAATTTGCCTGTATACTGTAAGCACAAACTCAAACAGCAGGTGATTAACATGAAAAATATCAAACTTCCGTACCGTTACGATTATGTCGGCAGCTTTCTGCGCCCGGATGATTTAAAGAAGATTCGCGCCGATTATGAAGCCGGCAAAACCACTTACGAAGCACTGAAGGAAGCCGAAGACACCGCCATTCGCGACCTTGTCGCAAAACAGAAGGCGGCGGGTTATAAGCTGCTCACCGACGGCGAATTCCGCCGCAAGACATGGTATCTCGACTTTATGTGGGGTTTTGAGGGCGTCAGCCACTCCGCGCCGAGGGGCGGCATCCCGTTCCACGATGTCCTTGCGGTCGTCGATGACACGTACCTTACGGGCAAATTAAAGCTGACGGGTACGCACCCTTTTGTGGAGCACTTTAAGTTTGTGCAGGCGCTTGAGGACGAAAACACCGTCGCAAAGCAGACCATTCCGTCTCCGGCACAGTTCTACGAGCAGATGATCTTCCCGATGAACGCGGAGACGACGAATAAAATCTACCCGAACCGCGAAGAACTGCTCGAGGACGTTGCAAAGATCTATCGGGCGTTCATCAAGCAGCTCTACGACGCAGGCTGCCGCAACCTGCAGCTTGATGACTGCTCTTGGGGCGTTTGCGTAGACCCCGCCGCGCCGTTTGTGTTCGGCGTGGAGCCGGAAAAGATGGGCGACATCATGGATCAGCTTTTGAAGGTCAACAACCTCGCGCTTGAGGGCAAACCGGATGATCTCACCGTTGCAACCCACATTTGCCGCGGCAACTACAATTCCTCCTGGGCCAGCCGGGGCGGCTATGAGCCGGTCGCAGAGCGCCTGTTTGCGCATGAAAATGTCGATGCCTATTATCTGGAGTTCGATGACGCGCGTTCCGGCGGTTTTGAGCCGCTGCGCTTCGTCACACCGGGCAAAAAAGTCGTTTTGGGACTGATTACGTCCAAGCGCCCGGAGCTTGAGGATAAAGCCGCCGTCATCGCACGCATTCACGAGGCTGCAAAGTATGTGCCGCTCGAGAACCTCTGCCTCAGCCCGCAGTGCGGCTTTGCTTCCTGCGAGGTCGGTAACAGGCTCACGGAAGAGCAGCAGTGGGCAAAACTCGCGCTTGTAAAGGAGATCGCCGAGGAAGTCTGGGGCAAGTGATATCTATTTAAATACACATCGATCAAACAGGATTTCAAGAACCGCGCAGCGCCGAAAACGCTCTGCGTGGTCTTTTTTTGAAAAGATGTCCTGAGATGTCCGTCAAAATAACAAACAAATGTTCTAAAATAGCTTGACATTTGCGGCGGAATCCTTATAATAAAAGGTAAGAGGACGACCTGCCGCGCCGGGTCGTATTCGTAAAATATCGCTGTATGCCGTCGGCAGAGGAGCTTTTGCTTTTCTGACCGGCGGCTTTTTGATAGCGAAAAGGGGATGGACACGTGAAAAGGAATGCAAACGGAGGTGCAGGCGTATAAACAGGGAAGACAAGTGGGAAGATAACGCGTATTTGTTTTACAAAATGCCTAAAGTGCTTTTTGAAGACCCGGCGTATAAAAAGCTTTCGGATGGCGGCAAGCTTTTGTACTGCGTGCTTTTAAACCGCATGGGGCTTTCCAAAAAGAATGAATGGCGCGACGAAAACGGCAAGGTGTATATCTACTATACAAACCGAAAGCTGCGCGAGCTTTTCGGCTGGGGACACGATAAGGTGACGGGACGCTATAAAGAGCTGGAACGCGCCGGGCTCATCCGCCGCCGCAAGGATAAAATCGGCGGGCCGGATTCGATTTATGTGCTGCCGCTGCCCGAGGTGAGCGGGTTTTCCGCACCGGGCAGTTCGGCTTTGCAGCAGCCCCCTTTGCGGGAAATCAGCGGCGACCCGTGCGACGATTTCGCAGCAAGTAAGACTGAATATAAAAAGACAGAGATAAGAGAGAACGATCTATCTGCGGATGGATATGATGCGACTTTCTTTTCTAATCGTATTAAGGGAAATATCGATTACGACATTCTCTCGGAATACAAAGTAGACAAAGCGAAGCTTGATGAGCTCATCCGGCTGATGACGGATGTTTGCTGCGGCACAGCGCCCATGGTGCGCATCGGCGGCAGCGAATACCGCAGGCAGGACGTTGCAGAGCGCTTTTTGAGCCTGGATGACGCGCATATCGAGTACGTGATGGATAAGCTGGAAAGCGGCACGGCAAACGTGAAAAACATGCGCGCGTATGCGCTGACCGTGCTTTATAACGCCCCTGCGACGATGGAGCTTGACCTTGAGCGGCAGCTGCGGCATGATTTTGCCTGCAATGCTTAATTTTCATTTTTCAGCGCGAAAATGAGAAGCGGGAGAAGGACAGGGGAGAGAATATTCTCTCCCGCGCGGCGCAAAAAACTGCGCATTCTTGCAAAAATTGACACGCATAATGCTCCTTTCATCATGCACAATAAGAACAACAAACGCGAAAAAAGCAGTGCGGCGCAGCGTTAAGCGCCGCCGAAAAAAGGAGAATGAAACATGAACAGCAGCAATAAGACGATGGTACCGGAAGCACAGGACGCGATGAACCGCTTTAAGATGGAAGCCGCAAACGAAGTCGGCGTCAACCTCAAGCAGGGCTATAACGGCGACCTCACCTCCCGCCAGGCGGGCTCCGTCGGCGGCCAGATGGTCAAAAAGATGATCAAGTCCTACGAAGAAAGCATGAAGTAAAAGACATTTAGGCAAATCGGGGACGTCCGGCAGCGGGCGTCCTCTTTTTGCGGTTTTATTCATAGTCTTCAATCAGCTTGCAGGCTTCCGAGAGCGTTTCGGCACGAATGCCGCGGGCGAGCAGGCGGCGGTCTTCCTCCGTAAGGCTGCTAAGCGGCGTTTCAATGCAGTAAAGGGGCATATCGTTTCCGTCTTTGAAAACAGCCACGCTGCCGTTATAGGCGCGCACGGTGAAGAATGTTTCGTATTCCTTAAAATTTGCTGAATTTGCGGCGCTCTCCCGGTCGGTTTCTTGACTTGCCGCATCGTTTGGGCTATAATAAACGGAAGAGTCGCTTTCTGCTTTTGCGGGGTCTGCCGCAGCTTCCCGGGCATCGCGTGCGGAAAACACGGAAAGCGTGCACAGCGCGGCGAAAAGGATAAAGATCGCCGCCCATGCGCCGTACCGCTGCCGAGCGGCGTGCACAAGGGACTCAAGACGCATTTTCATGACTATACATCCTTTCTAAGTAGGATTTGCCCTGCGGCTTTAGTATCGCCAAGGTTTGCCAATTTATGCAGACAAAGTGCGCTTTTGCCGCGCAATTTGATTTTTCAGGAGGTCAAACGTGCTGAAAAAAGACATCAATAAGTACAACACGGCGCAGCCGAGCGGAAGACCCATGAGCCGTACAGACGGCGAAACGGCCCGCGCGGCCGGCGGCACGGCACATGCGGTGCTTACCATGTTCGGCAAGCTCCTCAAGACGGTGCTTTGCATCTGCATCATCACCGGCTGCCTTGTGGGCTTGAGTGTGGCGGCCGTCATTTGGAGCTACCACGATGTGGAAATGAACGCAAGCCTTGCTTCCTTTAAACTGAAGGAATCGAGCTTTATGTATGTGACGGATTCCCTGCACATAGACAGCGTGGACAATGCGGAATGGACGCAGCGCCTGCGCTATAACGCCGAAGAGATCCGCACGCGCGTTGATTTCACGCAGATTCCGGACATTATGAAGGAAGCGATGATCTCAATCGAAGATAAGCGCTTTTACGAGCACCACGGCGTAGACTGGAAGCGTACGTTAGGCGCGGTATACGGCATGGCGACCGGCAACGATACCGCCGGCGGCTCCACCATTACGCAGCAGCTTATCAAGAACCTGACGGGCGAAAATCAGGTGAGCGTTATGCGTAAGGTGAAGGAAATCTTCATGGCGCTGAACCTTGAGAAGAAGTATACTAAGGATGAAATTCTCGAAGCATACCTGAACCTTGTCAACTACGGCAACGGCTATTACGGCGTGGAGGCCGCGGCAAAGGGCTACTTCGGCAAGGACATTTGGGACTGCAACATTGCGGAGTGTGCGACCATTGCCGCGACGACGCAAAACCCGGCCGCGCTGTGCGTGTTCTACCACCCGGAGGCGAACCGCAAGCGCCGCGAGCTTGTCATCTCCGAAATGTACGACCAAGGGCGTATCACGCGCGCGGAGTACGACGAGGCGATGGAGCAATCCGCAAACCTGAAGCTGCGCGGCGTGGACTTTGAAATGGACGACGAAGAAGAGGAGACCGATACCCAGAGCGTTTCCACCGAGGTGTGGAACTGGTACGAGGAAGAGGTGTTCAACGACACCGTTGACCTGCTTATGCAGTATGCAAACCTCGACCGCGACATGGCAATCGACCTCATTTATAACGGCGGTCTCAAGATCTACTCCGCCGAATATGTGCCGATGCAGGAGGCGTTTGAAAACTACCTGAAAAACAACTGGCAGGAGTTTACGAGCGACAGCGGCATTTGGAGCGGCGTGTGCCTGATGGAGTATGACGGCAGAATCCTCTGCGTGAACACGAACCAGGCCAACGATGACAACGAGCTTTTGAAAAAGACCGGCAACCGCGTGCAGAACAACGTTTCGTACTCCACGAACCAGCCGGGTTCTTCCATTAAACCCATCAGCGTGTATGCGCCGGCGTTGGAGAACAATCTCATCACGTACGGCACCGTGCTGAAGGATGAGCCGCTGCCGAACTACTTTGATGACGGCAGCGAGGGCCCGAACAACTTTGACGGTACGTTCGCCGGTACGGTGAATGTGGATCAGGCCATTACGGAATCTCTGAACGCCCCGGTGGCGCAGCTCATCAACCAAATGTCGCCGCTTGTAAGTTACCAGTTCCTCACGCAGAACCTGCATATCACGTCGCTTTCGGAGGAAGACTCCTACAACGTCGGCGGCGTGGCC
>ENA-OUQC01000808-OUQC01000808.1-human-gut-metagenome-genome-assembly--contig:-NODE-808-length-19642-cov-3.736254_pt1 | contig 19642 bp, 8 predicted proteins | sample MGYA00237942_ERZ548815 | MGnify/ENA primary metagenome ERZ548815 (study PRJEB26490, sample SAMN05194722) | human gut metagenome | biome: terrestrial biome; feature: human-associated habitat; material... | reverse complement strand
TCCGGGCTGTCCCGATTTTAAATGACACAGAACAAAAAATACATCCCTCTGAAACCGCAGATTTCAGAGGGATGTATTCATGTCTCGGGCTGTTTCCAGTGGTTCAGTTTGGGCAGCTGAGCTTCAAAGTAGGCTCTGACCTGCTCCGGGGGCCAGGCTTCATTGGACATATGACTTTCCAGGAAATTCAGCAGTTCCTCAAGGCTGGTGTAGACGAATTTTCCGTTGGCATAACACCACTTGCAGTACTCCTCATTGAAGGCGCCGTCCGGCTCCCGGCTGATATTGGCGTCCTCCAGGGGCATGCCGCAGCACTGGCAGATCAGCTGCCGGGGCGAGCCCAGCAGGGTGTTGATGGAGACGTCAAACAGTTTGGAGAGCAGCTTTAGCGTCTCCGTATTGGGCACCGTTTCGCCGGTCTCCCAGCGGGAAACCGCCTGCCGGGTCACGTGGACCTTTTCTGCCAGCTGCTCCTGGGACAGGCCGCGATACTTTCTGAACGTAGAAATGGTTATGCCCAGTTGAATGAGTCTGTCCCGATTCTTGAGGCTCATTTCCTTGTCCATGTTCACGCACCTGCCTTTCGTCTTATCTTGTATATATATTTTACCGCGAATAGGCGTATTTTTCTGCACCTGTACATGAGCGTATGCTCACAATTAAGAACATACACACTTAAAAGAATACGAATAATCTTTAATTCACGCATTTTTTCACTCTCCAAGTCAATTTGCATACAATATCCATTGTTTCTGCAATGACCGGAGGCGACCGGCAGGAAGCGCGTTTATGTTGCATGAAGTATGCGATAGGAATCAGGCCGCAGGTATGCAGGCAAAAAAAATCACGCAGCTACCATACGGTAACTGCGTGACAATTAACTTTACGGCTTCAAAAAATCTGATTTTTTGCCGTAGCTTGTGATGTAGACGCCCTTTTGTGCACGAGTCATCGCTACATAAAGCAGACATTTTTCTGATGTTATTGACTCAGCTTCGGAAACAACGTCAGTCTTATTGATAGCAGAAGGTAGTGGAATGATTCTATTGTTCACAGCCGCAACAAAAACATATTCGAACTCCAATCCCTTTACTCGATGCATAGTAGCAACCCGCAAACCATCAAAACTACGGTCATCTACCTTGTTTCTCTTGATTGCGTATGAACGGATACCAGCTCCTGTAAATAATGCGATATAGTCGTCAACAAGTTTATTGGTCCGTGCAACTACACAAATATCCGTGAGTGCAACGCCGTTGTTTTTGAGCTTTTTCACTTCGCTTAGAATGAAATCAAATTCATCGTTAGCGTTGCTGAAATTCTTGATGATTGGCTTTTCACCATGGGTGAGTGATTGGCATTTATCTCCAATATCCAGTCCCTCGTCTAAGTCGTCAAAAGAAATACCGTTCAACAATGCAAATGCATGTTTTCGAATTTCCTCGGTAGTACGGTAATTGATTTTCAGAATACTGCTACGACCGCGTACATTGATTCCACATTTTGACAAAGTAGGATGATTGCGATAAATACGCTGATGGGAATCGCCCACAATGAAGATGTCATTCGGATGTTCTTCCCCCGCAAGCGCTCGAATCAGGCGATACGCGTTGTCGCTGAAATCTTGGCCCTCATCGATTATGATACTTGAATATCTCGGTTTTCTGCCCGCAGCTTGCAGAAGCTTCGTGCTTTCATACATGGCCGTGTTGATATCACGAATCTGATTCTCTTTCATCAGATTTTGATAATTCTCGAATACCTTCCAAATCTGTATCCTTTTTTTGCGATCAAGTCTGGTTCCACGGCCGTTCCTGGTTGCTTTCACATATTTCTCGATAGTAAGAGCTTCTTGGACAATCACAACACGATTCCATTCTTCTTTATAAAAAGAAACTTCAAACGGCAAATCGTTGTTAGCCAGCAAAATAGCTCGCTCCCAAAGAGGATCGATTGCATCATCATACCCGATCTGAGCGGAAAAACCGGATTCACGCAAGAACTGATTTACCCAAGCATCCAGATGGGTTATTTCAATTCTGCGCAGCTCTTCCAGAGTGCATATCTTACGTAGATTCTCTCGAATATCAGCAGCGAGATTGGCAGTAAACGTAGTCACCAGGATTCTTTGCTGGCCTTCACATTTTGATGCCAGATACTTTGCTTTGTGCATGGCAACAACAGTCTTTCCGGTACCAGCACCGCCAAGGACTCTTGCAGAACCTGAGTATTCTTTCTGGACAATTTTTCGCTGTGTCGGATGAAGGAAAACACGCCACTTTTCCAGTGGTTCTGCCATAATTCGACGAAGTTCATCCTCACCTTCAACCACAACAAACGATTTCAATGTTGTGGGCACATCCAGAGCAGCGGACAAATCTTCGACAGAAGAAGCTGTATTCTGTTCTTCGGAAACCAATTCCAAAACTTCTTCCATCGGAAATCCCTCTGCTAACCAGGAAAGATGTTCATACGCATCGTGTGGCATAGCAGATTCTGCGTTGTAGAAGTCTTCCTTACGAACGAAACTCCTGACAAAGGCCAACTGCGCTTCCGGCACGCCGAGTTTTAATAGCTCATCATCCTGTGCGGAAGCAAATAGCGCCGCCCTTTCAGGTGTAGATATCTTTTCTGCTACCGTCTGAACATCGAACACCTGGATCGCACCGGTTTTAGGGTTGACCTCGCAGCGTTTTCGAGAAGCCCATTGATATGCTTCATCGTGATGATCGACCCATAAAAGCAAATATACTCCCGTTTCTTCCTGACGGACTACAATGCCGCGATAGGTATCATCAATCCGGACAGAATAAATTTTCTTGTCAAGGCCGGAATTTATCTTTTCGTAGTTGATCCCAGGAGATAACGGATTGTTTCGGAATTTATTCACGAACTCAGTTACTTTTCCCTGAATCTGTCTGGGCAGACGAGCAAAAGACGTCAAAAAATCAGATGATATTGCAACTTTAATATTTTCCGTCATTAGTTATCACCTCCAAAAAGACTGGCGGTATCCATATCCGTAGCATCAAGTAAGTTTAGGATCTTCCATCCCATGTTTTCAAGTTTTTCTTTATCTTCAGCCTGATCGGCAGTCATAAAGCCAACATGTTTATCGGGCCATGCAATTTCAACAGTTGCAATGACTTCACCGTCATCCCCCTCAACTTCATAACCGATATTATCTTCAGCTGGGGCAGGTACACCGGTGTCCCTTGCCAGTTCGACAAAGGCTTTTGCATCGTCATCATACATAAGCTCTATGATTGCATCCCAAGCATCGTCAATTTCAGTCGCAGATACAGCAGGATCAGATACTGCATTTACCAAAGCAGGGAGCGCCAGGTAATTCATGCGGCTCATACCAGTAGACGACACGGCTACGAACTCATCCGCGAATTGCATCAAGTTATGGAACCGCCAGAAGCCATTCCATTCCTGCTCGTATTTATCTGTCCTGTGATCTTTCTCATCATTGAGGACAGCACACACAGCTACATCACCTTCCGCTTTAAGTTCCGATGCAAGAATGGCGGAATAAATAGCCAGATGCGCATTAGAATTTCTCGGAATCCAACTGCCAAATACCGTTCCTGGGAACACAAAATCAGCATCCGTAAAATGTGTCTGCTCGTTTACGGCATCGACAATCATCTTCCAGTTGTTGAAAGCCAGACTGTTCTTCATCAAAGCAGGTTCTAACAAGGAAAGCGAATAAGCATAAGCTTGTCCCTTAAAGACCTTCTCAGCATCAGAAAGCTGAAGATATTCAATCAGTAAATCGAAAGAAGATAGTTTGGCCGGTTCAATAGAATCCGCCTTATGCTTCTTGATCATATTCTGATACATTGTCTTGCCCGACGGCATTTTTTCTGCTTCCAGAGTTTCCATATAATAGTCTCCCTGAGGAGCAAAAACACTTTGAACATCCTTGAAGCTCAACGACCATACTCGGAAATTTCCACTTCTACGGATCGCTTCACGCTTAATGGTATCATCAGGAACAATGTCCTTATGATATAAGAAACCATCTGTAAACACAGCTACCGGTTTGTGATCTGGTGCAGAAACAGGCCAGAACACAAAGTCAGGTTTGCAGGGTACAGAAACCCCATTGCTTTCGTCAAGATAGACCTGCGGTTCAATTTCCCAAGAGTTGTCATCCAGCTTCACATAGTAACTGTGTTTTCCGTTTCGAATCGTATCGCTTACATTGGCGGCACCAACCTTTGTACGCACCGCCTCCATAAATCTCTGCTCCAGTTCGCTATCAAAAAGCGGGTTAACAGGAATATCGTTAATCTTATCAATCTTCTGGACGTTATCTCTTCCAGACAGAATAGATTTCAGCATCCGGATCGCCGCTGTTCTTGAAATGTTGCCAATCTGCTGGCTTTGGCGATATGCATACAAACAATGGTAGCAACCATCTTTTTGCGGATCGTCCTTACAAGAACAATTTTCCATCACATGAAGCGCCTTTTCAAAAATTTCAATCAAGGCATTCTTTTCATGCATCAGCTGCTTCAGATAACCTGTACCGCCCGGAACAGAGTCATAAATGGCAAGATACTGTTTACGATAGTCTGCGTCTGGAACAGGTACTTCGCTAACAGTTGCCCTTAGATGGTCAACATTACCGAAATACTCTTTCATACCCAACATAAACGCAGCCACAAAGGACTCCACCTTCACAGATGAGGAATCCATAGTTGTCGCCGGAACAAGCAGACGGAGAATCTCTGTAGTGAATTCCCGATACAGGAACAGACACTCCTCATAAGCATCTGCCTGTATCAAAGTAGTCATTGTTCTGGTTTTACAAGCAAAAGTATGGTTGGCTTTCCCGTGTTCAGGTTGGATTTTTCCACAATATTTGCAGATTCTAAATCCCCTGCGCACTTCTTCCACGCCGGAAACGGAAAGCTTTTCACCCGTCATATCACTCTCGCCAAAGTTGATTTCTCGCAGGGTTGCCTTGCGAACGAACTCATAGCCAAACGGAAAATCTTCATTATCCATGCGATATGCACTGGAAATATCATGGCCTTCATCTACATCAACCAAAAGCTGCTTGCAGTAGAAAACATTGCTTCGGTCATCGCTTTCATCGTTAATTAAGCTCTTGGTATAATCCATATTAGAGTAAACCATCTGAACTTTCAGCATCGTTCTGACTTGGCCAGCATCGGCCCATCCAGGACTTCCACATTGTGGACACGCAGATGTATTTTTCCCGGTCTCCTCAATTTGTGCGTGAGAACAGTTTGGACAAAGCCTCCATCTTGCTGTCTGTGCCGTAGTCAAATCGACCTGATCTATCGTTAGCTTGCGTCCATCAGCATAGAAACTGTTATTTGGTGCAAACTCGCTGATAGCAGAAGAGGCACTGCGGCTGTACTCATACACTATCTTTTCATATTTTTTCTTTTGAGTTGGTACTTCTTCCTCTTCCTTGCGATAAAGAATAGCACGAAGAATAATTCCCGCTTCCGGAAAAGCGTAATTGGGCAGTAAGCCTTCATCGGACAAGAAATTAAAAGTATTCTTTTTACCGATTTCCTGCAGAACCGTAAGAAGTGCAGATTCTTCGCTCTTCAATTCTTTAATTTCTTCATCATAGGAACTGTCTTTCGGCTTATTTTCCAGTTCCTTAATCATTTCCTTAAGAGCTTCAACACTTGCTTTCAACGCATCCTGCTGTTTTTTCAAATCCTCAAACGCATCTAGGATTTTTATATACATTGGGCTTTCATTTGAGCCATTGCCTCTGGCAAATGCCTGCAATTCTTCTTTTGTATTCTCATCAAGATATGCTGCAAACATCTGCATGAAAGAGTTCAGCTGACGGGACAGCGTGCTTTGCACATAGTTCAGGAAATTGAACGGGAACATATCATCAGGACGGCTAACCAGCTTCTTCAGGATAACGCCAACTTTATCCGGAATTGCGCCGTCGGAGATGCCCTTTTTAACCCAGGAATCCATGCAGAAAGCTACAAACTGTCTTTCAAGTACCGCAGATGCTTTGAGAAAAATTTTGGGCGGCGTCACGTTGCCCGCAATCATTTCCAGAGGATCGGCATAGAAATACAAATCGTGAGGTTTTGCATTTGCAATAGCCAGGGTCAACGCATTCCCATCCTTACGTCCGGCACGTCCGGCACGCTGCAGAAACTGGCTCTGCACAGGAGGTATACTGCACAATATAACAGTAGACAAGTCACCAATATCAATACCCATTTCCAAAGTCGGTGTGCAGGACAATACATTTGGATCCCAAAGTTCCTGTGTATCTTTACCACGCTTAAAGTCTGTTTCAAGCTGCTCTCTATCCGGGCGCTCCAGCAAACCTGTATGCTCTCTCGCGTTGATACGCACCAAATCTCCAGCGCTATAAAGGCGACCGTAATAATTAATCTCTCCTGTTTCGTATTCCTCCAGAAAACCGCCACAAGTGGAGCGCTGACAAGGCGCACCGTTCCAAAACTCTGCATTTTCAGCTGAAACAGCATATACAGCACCGCATTTATCACAACGCATCTGAACCACATCATCTGTAATGAAAACACGCTCTTTATTTAATCCATAAATCTTATAGTTGACAGAGGAAGGAACCAGCGATACTACATGAAGTCTGACTGCCTCTTCCAGAATATATCTGCTGACTGCACGGAAATTGCTTTCCTCAACCATCACCTCACTACAGCACGATGCGATCCAGTCCACATACTTATTCGATACAGGCGAATCAAACTCAAAAGATGCTCGCCCGCTTCCAATATGCTCTGCAATAAAGCGTGGGGTATTTCGGCCCGACTGGCGGCCAGGAAGCCAGCGGTTGCGATCATTTGACAGCATATAGCCGTTTCCGTCTTGTGTTGTATACTCGTCAAATACCTTATCTTCAAAGGCACCATTTGCGCGCATCAGATTCAGATAACCAATCACCATGCGTTCAAATGAAGCACGGCTTTCCGACGTAAAAACCCCAAGTTCGTTGACGGTTCTTTCCTGTACGGCATCGGCAATCTGCGTGATGTCATCCGGTGCAAAGGAAATAACAGAGCAGCTGGACTTTTCGAGCGTTCGACCGATCTTACCCGCAAGGCCAAACTCAAGCATGATTTCGTACTTAATTCGCTGTTCGATCTCATACATCAGAATCTGCGCCTGTTTATCCTTGCCCAGCTTTCGTTTTTCAACCATGTCCTCATAGGCATGTTTCCACGTCATATTCGGAGCAATAAAGAAGCTGACAAACTGTTCATCCGTCATACGATCATGCCAGTATTTGATGAAACCATTCTGAAAATCTGCCAGGTTCTGACCGGAACCAAATTCAGTGCAGTATTTCTGAATAGCGGTTCGCAGTCCAAAGCGCCATGTTCTGGAATTGAAGAAACCTGCTCTATGTGCTGCATCCTGAACATTATCAGAAAATGCCAATGTTTTCTTGTCGTCGTTGAATCTGGACGCAAACATCTGAGAAATACTCGCGCTGATCTCTGTTGCGCTGCGAAGACCCATCAACGAAAGGCCGCGACGGCTGCCGCAACAAGGGCAGACATACTGCTTATGATCCTTGGTTCCTGATGTTCTGATGGAATTAGGAATCAAAACATCGACCATTTCCGCACCACAGTTGACACACTCGTCAGTACCCTCTTCGCCTAATTTCACTTGCAGACAGTCGGGGCAGATCCTAGCGGGAATCATTCCAGGGATTCGTTCTTCATGGGAATGAGGGAACATCATCACGATTTTTTCATCTGCGCGGAAGTACAGATTATAAAACGATTCGAGATTCGTCATTGTGGCGTTGCTTCGCTCATTAAGAACAGATACCCAGCCGGTTATTCCGCAATCACGGCAGTTGACAACAGGAAGATATTGCTTAGCCTGTTGCTTATTCAAATCATTTGCAATCTCATAAGTGATTTCTTCCGGATCAACCTTGGCAACCAAACGACGAAGCTCACGCATCCAGAGTTGGACCTGGACGTTCAAAAATGGACGCAGCTTACCTACTACGCCAGTCCTGGCATGAGAAATCAGAGCAAATAAAGAATTGATAACGGTATCGGAATCAGGCAGCGATTTTAATTCAGGGTAATGCGCTGCCAAGTCCTCTGCTATTTTTGAAAGCTGATAATATGTACCGCCGGTCAGGTGAATGACAGACTGCATAAAGCTATGGTGCATGAGTTTATGGCCAAGCTGAATTCTGCCCTCATCACTCAAAACATCCAATGTGAAATCAGGAAACCAGTCTTTGACTACGCATTGCAGATAAGCGGAAGGCTCATCTTCCGCAGACAGCTTGTCCAGTTCGGCAGCCTGCTCGGCTGTTGGCATGGCAAACTCTGTTACCTCAATGCCCTCAAAGAATTCCTGTGGGCTTAAACGATCTTCGATAATAATGGCGTCTTTGTCAAAAGGCTCGCCAAAGATCTCTTCAGCATAGCTCAGGATACTGCTGTTGTTCTCCTTGGAACCCATTGTTGCAGAGGTGCCAATGCAGCAAAGATATCCGTCATAGATACCCAAACGGCGCTTCAAACGGCGAAGCAGGCAAGCCAGATCCGTACCCTGTGCACCGTCGAAAGTATGCAACTCATCGACAGCGATGTATTTCAAAGTTTCAGAGTCGTTATCCTGCCACAAAAGAGCATCTTTCGGACGCACCAAAAGATAGTCCAACATTTTATAGTTGGTCATCAGAATATCCGGCGCATTGTTCAACATGGTTTCATGGTCTGTGATAACGCCGTGTTCACTCATGGTTCGCGCGGGTGTATGTTCCTGGCCGCCGACATACATACCTACAGTAACATTTCCACGGAGCTCATCACTACCGTAGATCAACTCTGCGATACGCTTTGCCTGGTCTGTTGCCAGAGCATTCATCGGATAAATAATAAGTGCTTTTATTCCTCGCTCGCCACGGTGCCGATGGCAATACTCCAGAATTGGATAGAGGAAGCACTCGGTTTTACCGGAACCAGTACCCGTAGCAACTAACGTGGATCTACCATCATCTCCGGTCAGTCGCTCAAAAGCTTTCTGCTGATGTACATAAGGAAGATATGCAGGGTGGATTGCTTCAAAGCAAGTCGGCGTCTCCTCCGCCACACGGAACGGAAGGCGCACAGCAACATAAGGCTCATGGTAAACAGAGCCTTTATTCGCCAGCATTTTCTCTACGGAACCTTTGAACGGTTCGTTGGTCATCGGGAATGTGGTTTCTATGTAATCTCCGATGCCTTTCTGTAATTGTTTAGCGAGTATGGATGGTAACATACTGCAATCCTCCTTTGTACTATCTAAGAATTCCATGTGTTATACGGCAGTTCTATAGATCTTTCCATGTTCTGGAATATGAATCAACGCACCTTCATTTTCCTCTATTATCTTGGTAGAATGATCCGCAATGGTTTCACTAAGTTTACCTACATCAGTGTTGATACCTAATGCTTGGATTTCCGCAGATGTTGCAAAGATGTATTGATCGGATTGCTTCTGCATAAGCAATTCCAAATCTTTTTCTTGATCCTTGGTGGGTATCAACTCTACAATATCAGCAAGTAAAAGCTCGTATATTTGAAAATGCTTCCCATATTCAAGTTTGCTAATATGTCTGCCGCAAACTCTATAAGAAATCTCATTCCAATTTACTAAGGCAGTGTCAACCATTTCTTCTCTGAATTCTCGGCTCAAATCATGAAGCTGCTCTCTAGAGGCTCCATTGTCAAACCGTTTTACAAATTTTCTCAAATGTTGATTTGCCAGTCTAAGCCTATAATCATTTCTTGACGATTCATCAATCGAAATTTTGTCATCATCCATAACCTGATACAAGTTTTTAAGTTCGGTTTTCTCGTCTCCCAAAAGCTTGTAGACGCCTCCGACAGGCTGAAATTTTCCTGTTCCACGAGCGTTGCGCACCAAAAGGTATTTACCACCTATTTTAATTCTAAACAAATATGCAAATGAAATGCGCACCGGTGTATCTTTCTTAAGAAAACCACCACGAACCAACTTCCTTTGTGAAACCTTCCAGTCTGTTGTATCAAAAAGATCCTGGAATGATGCAAATAATGCAGGGAGCGAAAAGCCAAGTACAATACCGGCAATGCTACTTCCAACAGGCCAGTCCATGACCTCAAACAACACAATTATTCCCATCATAATAAGCGATAAGGAAAGTAATCCTACACTTTTTAAAATCTTCACAGCATTACACCTTTCCAATCGGGATGTCAACTTTATCTTTTGCAACACATACACCATTCTTAACTATGTAGCACTCGATATAATGCTTACCGAAAAAGTTGCTATGTTCCACTATAGAATTTCCTTTCTCATAGATTTCTCCACGGAGCATATTTCGTTTCTCCGCTTCAACACCTACATTTTTAACCTTCCAGAAAACCTTGTATGGCGGAGGGCAATTTGTGTATTCCATTGTGCAACGAATTTCAAAATTGTGTGGCAAATACCGCTTGAGGAGTGATAAGAATTTCCCAATCGGCTTCGGTCGCCAACCGTTCCCACTTACAATGCACGAGATTCTACACGAATACACTTGATTGACCGGGAACATCTCTTCAATAAATTGCTCGTTATCCACAAAAGAACATACCGACTTCTTGAAGGACTGCAATGTGTTATATTCGGACTTTGTTGCGTTTTCATTCCAGAACTCATGGTTGAAGAAGCCATACCATGCCTGAATAGCATCTGCCTGGGTGCAGTCTTCACTGAAAAGAATATCTAAGTCAGCAAGTTTGCTTTTTAGTCGATTCTTCCAGTTCGTCATTTTCTGTTTGTCACTCTGTCGCGGAGTTAAATCTCGCCCATTATCGACCGGTGCAACAACAGATGTACTTTCTTCAATTCGATTGACAATTTCTTTCATGGTGTAATAAAACAACTCGTCAATTCGATCGTAGGAGTCTTGCAGCGTTTCGTCCCATAAGGCAGTTTGAAGCAATCCGCTCGGCATATTTTTCCAAGAAGATCTCGATTTACAAAACATCTTGGATAGACGAACAACTTTTCTCAATTTTCCATTTGAATTGTCGTTCTGGGTCTTAAACCAATCTGTCAATCCCCTTAGTTCTCTTGATGTCCATTCTGAACCTGCGTGTTCATAAATCCATTCTTCATTGACGGAATCATAAGAACGCCTATAAACAGCAAAGTCGATATGGTAGCCATCGGCATATTTCACTCGAACACAACTAGTCTTTACTTCAGGTTCTGCATTAAATTGTTTTGTTTTTCGACGAAGAGCATTTGCAACCATATTTCTTGTAGATTGAGTACCCTTATCGCCTAAATCCGACTTATCTAAAACAATGGCAGCATCTATATCATAATCGGATTCTTCATTTTGAACGACCGTTGACATTGCCACACTACCTTGAACACAATCCTCAACTATTGAATATGAAGTTTTGTATTCAACGTTATATTCCTTCAAGCCATCCTTTAGACGCTGAAGATTTAAATCTTTTTTATGATACAGACTGCTCTGCTCACTCTGTGGCAAAACAACATATGAACTGTAAAAAGTGTTGAACTTTGATGATAAATCGTACATTTTTCTCCTTTCCAGGCACATCGAATATCTGTATCTCATTCTCTGTTCTATACTCAGATGGCAGAGATGTCAAAATGCTTCATACCAATATATTTCAGACATTCCGCTCTTCTGAATAAAGTAACGGACGATTATTGAGTGTCTCCGTACTTCTCCTCAAAGAACTTCCATGCGGTCTCGTAGTCCTGTTCACGGTCACAGCGGTCAAACGGGGCAACATACTCAATGGTACGCTCCACCGGGCCACCGGGCATGGTGTCATCCATGATTGTGCGATAGAACTTCTTACCGGCAGGAGCCTCCTTCATGTTCAGCTCAAACTCTTTCCGGTCGAAACCAACCCCCACAAGGCTGCGGTTGTTGGTAAAAGTGATTCGACCATTGGCATCATACCAAGTATCCGCCTCATAGCTTTGCAGAACTGGAAACTGGATGCGGTAGATGGTTTTTAGCTGCTCCAAAGTCATACCCAGAGCCATTGCTGTCAGTACATCGATTTCGACTAGTGCCTGACGACGCTCGTAGTCGGTGCGCAGAGGTGTATCCCAAGTCCATTCCGAAGTTAAAGTGCTAAAACGAGTGTTAGAAAGACGTGGGTCGGATTTGGACCAGTAACTATCGGAGCGCAACGGGTCAAAACACTTTCTCCACAACTCTCCATAGCGCTTTGTTAAACAGTTCAGAAGCAGAGAAAGGAGTCTGATTCGCTTAGCATATTCGTTATTAAAATATGGTAAGTTGGACAGTGTTTCAAAGTAAACATCAGAACGACCCGTAATTTTTATGTATCCATCATATACAACAGATGCCATCAAACCTGCCGCAGTGATTAAGTCTTTATTATCCTTGAAGGCCAAACCAAATACAGTATGAATGTGCCCACTCCCAGGGATGCCAATGGTAGGAACCAAGGTTCTTTCCCCGCTCTGATTCAGCATTCTTCTTGTCAGCAATTTATAAGATTCAATATAGCTGCCCCATGGTGTTACAGGTGCACGTTGGGCATATTCATCGGAAGACATCACTGGAACATAAATACTTCTTGACAAATAGATGTCCGGTATGCTTGTAAGATCTATTGAATCGTAATCACTTTTAAGCACGCATTTAGCACGAGGCGTCTTAAACAAAGGGGTTGCAACACCAATATGCGGTCCAGAGTAAATCATCTGTAGATTAGTATCTGGAAATTGCACCTTACGCTCAATAATATCTTCATTCTGAGCTCCTGTTTCATTCCACATTTGTGTTGTAAAGATAGAATCCTGAATTGTACCAAGATTAATTTCCTGTTTTGCAAAACACCCCATACTCTCCAATAACTGTTTGCAATGCAAAACGGGCAACCTTGCTTGCTTCCATTCTTCACTACCATCAAACAATTTTGCAAATGCAGATAACTCTTTCCGGGAAATACGAATAATTCTGTCGGGGTGACCCTGGCAGTTCCAATTGCCTTCTGCATCTTTCAATCCTAGAATAGTATCCTTGTAACCACCAGTATAGCATTCTTCAATGCAAGAAGCTCCAAATATATTACTAATACTATCAAATTGCACATTTTGCGGTTCGCCATATATGTTCAAGCTAAAAGTTGCACGATGAGCCACTTCAGGAAACAAAAGCAGCTCATTTTGGAACTGGAAATGATAACGCAAACGAGAATACAGCTTTTCCCGAAGTGCACCACCCTTCGGGTCGTCATAGACTCCCTCAGGGTGTACAAAAGCGGCAACGCCGCTTTTGCTACTAAACATCCAAGACTGCGGTAGAAAACACTTGAAAAGATTTGTTTGTTGTCCCTTCAAATCTGCATAATTTTGCATTGCATTTAAGAAGGTTTGCTCACCGGACAGCATTTCATATTCCGAAAAATACATTTTGCGTGTTACTGCATTTTCCAGTGCCTCCGATCGTTTATGTGTTGTTTGTGTAGCGGATAGTTTCTTTACCGCAAACATCGGATGCGTATCAGAAAGAACACTCTGCTCATTCCATTCAATCTTAATCCACGGTGGATTACCAATAATTAAATCAAACCCGCCACGCTCTGCAAACAAGTCTGCAAATTCAAGTTCCCAATGAATAAACTTGTTCTGTTCTGCAATTTGTGCAGCTAAATCCAGTCTTGGATTTTCCTGACGCAGACGAGGAATATCTACAATGGTATCCGTACCGTAAGTGTCGATAATATCCATTGCCATCTGTTCCATTTCTGTCGGGAACAGAGAAAGCTGACCACCCTTAACAGAATCTGTAACATTCACAGATGCCATGGTTCCTTCAAGAATCAGGGACATATCAAACAAAAATTCACTTCTGGTAGGAAGCAGATCCGCTTTGTCAATCGGCCAGAACCACAGCGCACACCAATAGTCCATTGCAAACTTAAGTCGGGCATACGGACCGGCATTCCTCATGTGTTCGCTCTTATAGAGTTCACTGAAGATCTTGTCCTTCTGGCGAATCGTAGTATGCGAATCCTCTGCATCATCGGTATAGCCGAAGATAGAGAGAGCGTCCTGTGTTTTAGTGCCTACTTCCTTACGCAACTGAATTTGCGCCTCCCACAGCTCATCAATTGCCGCAGAAAGCCGCAGCAGAGTAACAACCTCATCGTCAGTGACAGGACTGGTAAATTTCTTGTTCCAGTCTTTCATCTCCTTGATGTTTGCAGGCTCCAACTGCTTGATAACCTTATCGGAATAGCTGCACATTCCCGGATCGCCAAGCAAGAAATGATAAACCTGCTTCTTCGGCATACGCTTTGTTCCCAACGGTACCCGATCAGGCTCCATCTCATACCAACGCAACCCCTTTGAGGTAGATTGTGCGTTTTCAATGCGATACACCTGCCGTCTTGCACCGATCAGGGAGTTTCCATTCACCAGCTGCGTGCCAAACCACGGCACAAAGCCACCCTCATAAATGGTGTTCAGCCACAGGGAAACCTCTGCCAGCTCAACTGCCACAGGATTCAGGTCGATGCCATAAACATTGCGGTCAGCAATGAACATCTTGACCTTCTGTAATTCATTAAATCTCTTTTCATAGCTGATGATCTCGCCGGTTTCTTTCTCCTTACGGGAGATATAGGCTTCTGCCAGCTGATTGATAGCTTCGTTCAAGAACGCCGCACTACCCATAGCAGGCTCGCAAATGGTCAGCTTGAGAATTTCGTCCGCAGTTTTTCCCTCAAGAAGCTCCTTCAGAGCATACTTAACCAGGCACTTGGTCAAAACCTCTGGTGTATAGTAAGATGCAGATTTCTCTCGCTCTCTACCTGCCAGACGATAAATGAAAGTGCCTTTTTCATACATACGGAGCTTGTCCGCTTTTTCACCAGATTCATAACGGACACGCTCATCTTTGGTATATTGATCAAGCTCGGATTCAGATACAAAGTAGCCAACATCCAGCTCGTTAAAGCTGTCACCGGCTCTCTTTACTTCATAGAGGTCATGTTCGGCAATAAATCCTCGATAAGAAAGAAGCGCCTCGTACACTGCGCCCATCTGGTTGATGCCCAGATTTGCATAGGAAATACGGCCACGGCGACCATTTTTTCTGCCCGTAGCCCTTGTCAAGCTCATAAGGTCGATGATACGCAGCATACAGCTGTTTCTCAGCTTGGCCGCAGTAATCATCTTTGTATATTCCGGATCGAAGATATGTGCCTTCAGCGGAGCAATCAGGAACATATCGTGCAGGCTATCGGAACCTGTCACTTTTTTCAGTTCATCTTCCGTTTTCGGATAGCCGTCATAAATCAGCTCATAGAGCTTTGCCAGCGTTTCATGCAGGTAATAGCCATCACCAACTTCATTTACATCATCACGGATGTTATCCGCAATATCTCGCAAACTTTCCAGAGAATATCCGGAGTAATAGCTCTGTGCTTTGATCGGTGCATAGCCAAGTTCCGGCCTGGACTCAATAAAAAGCACAAACAGCATACGATACATATAGCGCAGACACTCTAAAGTCAACTGTCCGGCATCTACAGGGTCTGCATCAAGATCACGCCCAAGGCGTGTCTTCATATCGTAAAGGACTTCGTTACCGAGCAATTCAATACTTTCACGGAGGGCGTACTTCAAGTCTTGCGATACGCCGGAAGCATTCTTCTGGCTCTGTTCATCCAACTCATCCAACAGGACTTTTCCGTCATCAGGGCAAAGAGAATCCTTATGAAGCAGGACAGACATTGCCTGCAAAGTCGTGTTTTCTAGTCGAGAAAAGATTTCCTCGAGTTCAAACTGAAGATAGCGCTTTTCGTTCCACTTGCTGCGGTCGATAAGAGCGATCTGATTCATGCCAATCAGCATAATAAAGCGAGGCGGCTCAGCAGAACCAAAGAGAACCTTTGTTACCAAATCCTCATTTGGCTTTTCACCCAGAACACCTTTATAAAGAGCTCCAGCTGCATCTTCATCCACATCATCCGCATTGAAAACGTAGCTCTCCATAATGGCGGCATCCGTTTCCTTCGATGCGGACAGCAATACCCAGAGCAAAGGCGCACCATTGCTCTTCGCCATTTCCAGATAAACAGGTACAGACAAACCGTCATCAACTGTGATTACTTCCGGGTTTGCTTCAGGGTAGCCTAAAGATTTCAGATAGCTATCTGCCAGCGTTCTGATATTAGCTAGCACCTGCATGTTTACAGAAGAACGGACAAACTTATCGTGTGCCGTATAATACTGCCGTGCGTTCTGGCGCAGAAGTGACCAGGGAGTACGGATCTCCTCCGACTCTCTTGCTTCTGCATTCCATCCACTGATTGTGACACTCGCACTATCCTCAAACACGGTGGAAAAATAATGATTGGTAAAGTATTCGTTTTTATTGGTGATACCAGTTAAATCCATGCTCATTGCGATACCCCCATAAGTACAGACACAACTCTAATGTATGGATTGTTCTGTATCGTCAAAGTCTCTTTCACCCAGTTCATTAACTGCTCGAAAAGTTCGTCTACTCGACGTTCCTGTTCCTGTAGTTTCCGTTCATGCTCAAATAAGGTCATCTGATAATATTCCTTGTGCCGTTCCTGAAGTGCAATCAGTTTATCAACTTCTTCATCCAAAAGCGGGCTCATTCCTGTCTGATATCTCATATAGTGTTCATCCAAGTATGTCTTGGCATGGGCGACCACATCCTGCATCAATGCGCCTGCATCGGAGATTTCAGATTCCGTAATGCAGTTGGTGTTAGGAATCTTGGAATTGCTGAGCCCTGCTTTCTGAACCACTTCATTCATAGACTTCACCTTAACAAACTTACCGTTCTGGTACAGCAAACCAAACCACTCGTCAACCAGAGGAGTAGACTTCAAGTTCGGTATACTGCCGGTGACAATAAAGATAATCTCACCGGCTATCAGTTTGCCCGGAATTCCTATCACAGGCGCTTCATTCCTCTTAAACAACAGACTCGCCTTGTCATTAACCCAGCTCATAATCGGATGAAGCTTCCAGAGATATTGCGTGGTAGGCCAGGCGGACTCATCCATATTCTTCTGCATACTGTTTCTCATCTGTTCCATGCAGAATGCCTTGTCATCAGAAACGCGGAGCGTTTCACCCTGAGGAAGCGCTTCTTCCGGCACAACTGCTCTCAAACGGCGTTCCATATCCGGTGTCATTTTGATATCTAGGCCAGAAACAGTTTGCAGCCTTTCAACAGGATGGCTTTCCGTTTGATTGAGATACATAAGCGCTTGATACAGATATTCCAAATCAGAGAACAAAGTCTCATCTGTTACGATTTCGGATTTCTTTTCTTCTTCAGCCTCGGCTTCTCCAGCCGCCGCCATTAATGCTTCAAACGGGTCGAAATCGTCCTCTCCTGCATCCAGTGTCTGTTCAAAAGCATCAGCATTGGAACCATCTTCAATCGCTTCTGCCACAACAAGTTCTTCATCCTCAATCGTAAATTTGCCCAACAGCAAGGAGGGATCGCCAATATTCTTCAGCGCCTGTTCTTCTTTCGTAATCAGGATTTCGATAATGCGTATATCTCCCTTGATCCGCTTGTTATCACTCTCAATGAGCATATAGCGAATATCGGGACGTTTCTGCTGCCCATATCTGTCAATACGCCCATTCCTCTGCTGGAACACCATCAAAGACCACGGTATATCAAAATGAATCAGCCGATGGCTTAAATAATGCAGGTTCAAACCTTCTGAAGCAACGTCAGATGCGACCAAAACACGAACCGGTGATTCAGTACGACCGAAGTCTTCAACGATATGCTGCTGTTCAGCATCACTCATCCCACCGGAAATCTCTTGAATCGCATTTGCGTTCAAGCCAAGATCCAGACGAAGTCTTTCGGCAAGATACTTCATGGTCTCAATACGTTCCGTAAAAATGACCACACGGTCGCCAGTATCTGCCGGGTTCCAGCCGTATTCCTTGCTGCGAAGGAGTTCCAGCAGCTTCTGATAACGCGTAAACCCGGCAGGCGTAATTGCTTCCAGCGCAGTTTTCAGTTCTTCCAGTAAGCGAATATCCTTGATGTCATCTGCGGTATATTTTTTATAAAGTTTCTTCAGCCGCGCATCAATACTCTTAATGCATGCAGCGGGACTGGAGAACAGAGATTTTTCCAGACTGGTCTTGAACAACTGGCCGGTTCCCTTGGTTTTGCCAAAATCCATTTCCAGCTGCATCTCTGTAAAAATATCAAAAGCATATTCTTCCTGAGCAGAGGCATGGCAACGCTCAAGTGTGATTTTTCTTTCCAGGAAAGAGCCGCTGACCTGGTCTTTGACATCTTTTTTGAAGCGGCGGATGCACAGTCCTTTTATATCTTCGGGCGTATAGTTTTCCGGATCTGCAATGGCAGTAGGATCAAGCATATTCATCAAAGATGCAAAACTCTTTGCCCGACCGTCATGAGGCGTTGCAGACAGCATAATCATCGTATCACTCCGATCTGCAAGCAACTTGGCGAGACGAGAACGTTGCGCCTGATGATCTCCGCGTTCCGCAACATTCTGCGCTTCATCGATAACGATGATATCCCAATATGCATTTTCCAAATGAGTGCGGTATTCAACATCACGTTTCAACGTGTCAATAGAAATAATCGTCTTATCATAATAGAAAAACGGATTATAGTTTGACGGCAAGTTGGCTCGAATCTTTTGGATACGATTTGAATCAAGGCGCACCAAAGGAATGGTGAAGCGGTTCCACATTTCCTTTTGGAACTGCGTCATCATACTCTTGACAGTAACGACCAGTATTCTTTTTCCCTTACCGCGGGCAATCAACTCAGACATCAAAATGCCCGCCTCCAGTGTTTTACCAAGACCAACGGTATCTGCTATAAGGATTCTCTGTCTTGGCCTCTGCAAAGACAATTTTGCGGGGTCAAGCTGATACGGCATCAAGTCCATTGCTGCTCGATGGCCAATATGTAAGTTGGAATCGGTAGGAATCTGCTGACGCCACTGACTTTCCAAATATAGCAACGCTTTTTTGTAGAATGGAGAATGGTCGGCAACCAGTTTCACTTCAGCAGGATCAACGACTTGAATCTGCTCCAAATCAGCGAGAAAGATTGCTTCTCTATCCTTGACCAGCGGAGAAACACCAACGCAATATAAAGTCTTATTACCAAGACTGTTTGTCTCAATCTTTTTAATCATCCATTCTTCATCTCGGATGATCGTTCTCATACCTGGAGCAAAATCTACCATTTCCTAACCTCTCTCTTTCAAAGGAAACTATTCAATCATCAGTCACAGCGCATTGCTTTTCACTGCAGCAATAGAGAAGCAGGCCGCTGCAATGGACACTTTGCTGCCTTGCTTGATCTCTACAGACAGATCGTCTTTAAGAGTCTTTGTCGTATTATTTATAAGCTCCATAACTGAATTCTCCCACATTTCAAATCAGTTCTTGTTGCTCGGCATCGGGAAGTATGCAACCAGATCCAAGAAGCGTGTTCCGTCTACAATCATTCCAAAGTGCCAATTGGGCACTTTGGGATTTCGCCAAAGTATCAAATTGATAC
>ENA-OUQC01000807-OUQC01000807.1-human-gut-metagenome-genome-assembly--contig:-NODE-807-length-19642-cov-12.143003_pt1 | contig 19642 bp, 20 predicted proteins | sample MGYA00237942_ERZ548815 | MGnify/ENA primary metagenome ERZ548815 (study PRJEB26490, sample SAMN05194722) | human gut metagenome | biome: terrestrial biome; feature: human-associated habitat; material... | reverse complement strand
TGACCGAGGCCATCAAGGCCTATAAAGCGGCACAGAAAGTAGACTGAGGTGACGGCCATGTATGAACATCTGCTGTTTGAGAACAAGGATTCCATTGCGTACATCACCATCAACAATCCCAAGTCCCTGAATGCCCTGAACACCGCCACGCTGACGGAGCTGAACAAGTGCCTTGCCCAGCTGGAAAAGCGCAAGGACGCCCGTGTGGTCATCGTCACCGGCAGCGGTGCAAAGGCGTTTGTGGCAGGCGCGGATATCTCCGAGATGGTCAATGCCACCTCGGAGGAGGGGCGCACCATGGCCCTGCTGGCGGACGAGGCCTTCTGCCGTTTGGAGCGGATGCCTCAGGTGAGCATCGCCGCCGTGAACGGCTATGCACTGGGCGGCGGCTGTGAGCTGGCCATGGCCTGTGATATTCGTATCGCCGCCGACAGCGCTGTGTTCGGCCAGCCGGAGTGCGGTCTGGGCATTCTGCCGGGCTTCGGCGGCACCCAGCGGCTGCCCCGACTCATCGGCAAGGGGCGGGCTAAGGAGCTGATCTTCACCTGTGACCGCATCGATGCCCAGGAGGCTTACCGCATCGGTCTTGCCAACAAAGTGGTGCCCAAGGAGGAGCTGATGGCGGCCTGTGAGACCATGGCCCGGAAGATCCTGTCCAAAGGCAGTTATGCTGTGACGCTGGCGAAGGCCTGCGTGGAGAGCGGCATGGGCATGGATATCGAAAACGGCCTGCGGATGGAGGCCACCACCTTCGGTATGTCCTTCGCCACCCACGACAAGGCGGAGGGAATGCGGGCATTTCTGGAAAAGCGCCCGGCGCAGTTTACGGACTGACAGAGAACGATGCGGAGCTTTACCTATCATGTGCCCACAGAGATCGTGTTTGGCCCGGGCATGGAAAAAGAGGCGGGTCGTCTGTGCGACAAGTATGGCGGTCGCCGTGTGCTGGTGGTCGGCGGCGGTGGCAGCGCTCGGCGGTCAGGGTTGCTGGACAGACTGTGCGACTATTTGGCGCAGGAGGGCTGCACGGCGGTGTTGTTTGAAGGGGCAAAACCCAATCCGGCAGTATCCCATGCACAAGAAGGCGTGACTCTTGCTCTGCGGGAAAAGATTGACCTGATTTTGGCGGTAGGTGGCGGCAGTGCCATAGACACTGCCAAAGCCATTGCCATCGGCGCAAAGCAGCCAGAGAACGACCTGTGGGACATCTGGTCAAAAGGACTGTCGGTGACGGATCGTCTGCCAGTAGGGGTCGTACTGACGATCCCTGCGGCAGGGTCGGAAACCAGCGCTTCGGCGATTCTCAGTAATCCCGCCACGTGCGAAAAGCGCAGCGTGCGCTCTTCTTTGAATGTTCCTATGTTTGCCATATTGGATCCGCTACTGTGTGCCACATTGCCCCGCAGGCAAGTAGCCTGTGGCGTGGTGGATATCATGATGCATACGCTGGATCGCTATTTCAATGGTGTGTTTGACAACGAGACCAGCGATGCACTGGCAGAGGCGCTGCTGCGCACGGTGATCCAAAACGGTATTCAGGCAGTAGAGGATCCGACAGACGGCCATGCTATGGGAGAATTAATGTGGTGCGGAAGTCTGTCCCACAATTCTCTGACAGGGTTGGGAGGTACACGAGACTTTACCGTGCACAAACTTGGGAATGAGCTGAGCGCCTGCTATGACTCGATTCATGCGGAAAGCCTTTCTGCTATGTGGACGGCCTGGGCCGCCTATGTCTGTGACAGCCATCCGGAACGCTTTGCGCGGCTCGGGCAGACTGTCTGGGGCCTGTCTGGTGATGACCTTGCTTGGCAGGCAATCCAGAAAACGCGGACGTATTTCCAGACGCTGGGCATGCCTGTGTCGCTGACCGAATTGGGGATCCCGCCTCATGCGGCGGAGCGGCTGGCGCGCTGCTGCAGCCAAAACGGCGTTAAGACCATCGGTGAATTTCAGGTGTTAGATCAGCGGGATATGGAGCGAATTTATACCCTGGCCTATTGAAAGCTGCATCAGAAATACAGAAAACTCCGGGCAAATTGCCCGGAGTTTTCTGCGACAAAAAGGAGACAATGACAACAGTTGCAAGCAAATATTATAGGATAGAAAAAGAGAGAGGAGATCAATGCTTCTTGGGTAGATGAATACAACGTCCTATCGCGTCTCCACATGCCTCCATAAAGGCTTCTGAAAAGCTTGGGTGTGCGTGGATCATATCGGCGGTCTCCTCCACGGTCATCTCGGCGCACATCAGCGCTGTGGGCTCCGCAATCATCTCGGCAGCCTGTGCGCCGAAAATGTGAACGCCGCAGAACTCGGAATACTTCTCCAGCATAATGACCTTGACGTATCCCTCCGGCTCGCCGCAGGACAGCGCCCGGCCATTGGCGGCAAAGGGGAATTTGCCGATACGCAGGGCGTCACGGCCATACTTGGCCACCGCCTCGTCCTCCGTCATACCCACAGAGGCCACCTGCGGGATAGCGTACACGCAGGAAGGAACAAAGGACAAATCCACTGTCTTGTGCCCGCCCATGGCGTTTTCCGCTGCCGTCTCACCCATCTTGAAGGCGGTATGGGCCAGCATCAGACGGCCATTGATATCGCCTGCGGCGTAGATGTGGGGCACGCTGGTGCGCATGCCGTCGTCTACTACCACCTTGCCCTTTTCGGTGCGGATGGTATCCTTCAGCGCACCGAGGCAGCTCAGGTCGGTGCCCCGGCCTACAGACAGCAGGATCTTGTCGGCCTCCAGCTTACTGCCGTCGGCACAGTGCAGGAAGGTCTTGCCGTTTTCACTGCGGATCTCCGTGATCTTGACGGAGGTGCGCACGTCGATGCCGCTTTTGATGAGAGACTCCTTCAGGGAGTCCGCCAGCTCACGATCCATCAGGGGGATCAGCCGGTCGGTGGCCTCCACGATGGTCACGTGGCTGCCGAAGGGCGCGAAAGCGCAGGCCAGCTCGCAGCCGATGACGCCGCCGCCGATGATAACCAGCTTGTCCGGCAGTTCTTTGAGATCCAGGATCTCCGTGCTGGTCAGCACGTTGGGATCGTCGATGCCGGGAATGGGGATGCGGGTGGCCACAGAGCCGCCGCACAGAATGATGGAGTCCGCCGTGTAGGTCTTGCCGCCGCAGGCGATCTCATGCTCACCGGACAGGGCGGCCTCGCCCTTTACCACTGTGACGCCGTTGGAGCGCAGCAGCGCGCCTACGCCGCCGGTCAGCTGGCGAACCACGTGATCCTTGTTGGCCACCACCTTCTCCATGTCCACGGAGGTGGCGGGATCGTTGATGACGCCGTGCTGGACGGCCTTGTGGATATCGCGGATCATGTCCGCCGTTTTCAGAAAGGTCTTGGTGGGGATACAGCCCCGGTTCAGGCAGGTGCCGCCCAGCTCGTCCTTTTCAAACAGCACCACCTTACCGCCCAGCTGGGCGGCGCGGATAGCCGCCACATAACCGGCGGGGCCGCCGCCGATGACGGCTACCTGATAGGTCATTTCCGCCATGACGCGCCCTCACTGTACCAGAAAGAGCTCCGGCGTTTCCAGATACTCTTTCATGGTCTTCATGATGGAGCCTACCTCGCCGCCGTCGAATACGCGGTGGTCGTAGGTAACGGACAGCACCATCATGGTGCGGATGCAGATCTGACCCTGATACACGGCGGGCTTTTCCACGCAGCGGCCAAAGCCGATGATGCAGGACTGGGGCGCCGGCAGGATGGGGTTGAAGTTGTCCACCGGGAAAATGCCCATATTGGTCAGGGTGAAGGTGCCGCCCTGCTGGTCGTCGGCGGTCAGCTTGCGGTCACGGGCCCGTACCACCAGGTCGCGCATGGCGAGACTCAGCTCCACCAGACTCATTCGATCCGCGCCGTGGACAACAGGGGAGGTCAGGCCGTAATCGGTGGCTACCGCCATGCTGAGATTCACGTCGGGATAGCAGAGGATCTCGGTGTCGGCAAAGCTGGCGTTGGCCAGCGGATGGGTCTTGAGCATCTTGACCGCTGCGTAGCTGAGCAGGTCGTTGATGGTGATCTTGGTGCCCAGCTCGTCCTTGTGGGCCAGCAGACGCTGACGCAGCGCCATCAGCTCGGTAACGTCGATCTCCACGGAATCGGAGGTCTGGGCCATGGAGTGCAGGCTGTTGAACATATTGCGGGCGATGGCCTTGCGGATGGGCGTCAGGGGGATGCGGGTGATCTCACGCTGGGCGGGTGCGGCGTTCAGCACGTCGTTCTTGCGGATCTTGCCGTCGTGGCCGGTGCCGGACACGGCGGAGAGGTCTACGCCGTTTACCTCGGCGTACTTCTTCGCCAGCGCCGTGGCGTTGACTGCGCCGCTCTGGGCGGCGGCCAGCACGTCGCTGGCACGCACCTCTCCGGCAGGGCCGCTGGCGGTCACTGCCGCCAGCTCCACACCTTTTTCCGCCGCCAGCTTTTTGGCGTAGGGAGTGGCGGCCACGGAGCCGTTCGGCACAGGCAGCTTCGAGGCGGGCGCGGCGGTTTCCGCCGCTGCTTCAACAGGAGCGGCAGCGGGCGTATCGGCGGCGGCGACCGGCGCGTCGGGGATCTTCTCACCGGGCTGGCCGATGTAGCCGATGGTTTGCAGCACGGGAACGGTGGTCTCGTCGTCAATGAGCTTGGCCAGCAGGATACCGGTGGCAGGCGCTTCCGCCTCCATGGTGATCTTGTCGGTCTCGATCTCCATGATGGGCTCGTCCTTCTCCACATGGTCGCCGATCTCCTTCAGCCAGCGGATCAGGCGGCCCTCCTTCATGTCCATGCCGGCTTTCGGCATAAATATCTCAGTCATATAACGTCTCCTTGTGTCACATCAGGCTCTTGACCTGCGCGATGATCTTGTCCACGGTGGGGAAGGTCTCCCGCTCCAGATTGGGGTTGAAGGGGATGGGGCAGCTGAGCGCACCCAGACGGCGGATCGGTGCGTCCAGATAGTAAAATGCCTCGCTGTCGGCAATCTGGCCGGCAATCTCGCCGCCGAAGCCGCCGAACTGTACCGCCTCGTGTACGATCAGGGCGCGGTGGGTCTTCTTGACGGACTCCACGATGGTCTTGGTGTCCAGGGGCACTAGGGAGCGGATGTCCACCACTTCCACGTGGATGCCTTCCTCGGCCAGCTTTTCGGCAGCCTGAAGGCTCATCTGCACCATGCGGCCATAAGTAATGATGGAGCAATCAGCACCTTCGCGCTTCACGTCGGCTACGCCCAAGGGAATGGTGTACTCCTCTTCAGGGACCATGCCCTTGGTACGGTACAGGGTCTTTTGCTCAAGGAACATGACGGGGTTGTCGTCCCGGATGGCGGTTTTCAGCAGACCCTTGGCGTCATAGGGGGTAGAGGGGATCACCACCTTCAGGCCGGGGAAGTGAGCCAGACAGGCCTCAAGGCTTTGGGAGTGCTGGGCGGCGGCACCGGTGCCAGCACCGGCAGCGGTGCGCATGACCATCGGCACCTTCACCTTGCCGCCGAACATGAAGCGCATCTTGGGCGCTTCGTTGACCAGCTCGTCAAAGCAGACGCACATGAAGTCGGAGAACATCAGCTCCACGATGGGGCGCATGCCCGCCATAGCCGCGCCGATACCGGCGCCTACGTAGGCCTGCTCGGAGATGGGGGTATTCATGATCCGATCCTTGCCGAACTTTTCCAGCATGCCGCGGGAGACGCCAAAGGCACCGCAGTACTCCGCGATATCTTCACCCATCATAAAGACGTTTTCGTCACGCTGCATTTCCTCGCACATGGCGTCGTTGATGGCCTGTGCGTATGTGATCTCTTTCATAGTAGCCATGGTTTGCATCCTCCTTTTTACGCGTAGACGTCGTTGAGCAGGTCGTCCACAGACGGCTCGGGGCAGCTCTTGGCATATTCCTCGGCGGCGTCGATGGCGGCGGCGGCCGCCTGAGCCATGTCGTCAAGCTCCTGTTCAGTGGCGATGCCGTTTTCCACCAGGTACTTGCGGAAGGCCTTGATGGGGCACTTCTTTTTCCAGGACTCGATCTCTTCCTTGGTGCGATACAGGTTGCCGTCGCTCTTGGAGTGACCGGAAATACGGTAGGTGTTCTCGACCACCAGCATGGGGCCTTTGCCAGAGGCGACGTACTCACGGGCCTCCTTGATGGTCTGATAGACCTCCAGCACGTTGTTTCCGTCGATGGAACGAGCAGGCATATCAAAGGGGTAGGCACGCTTGGAGATGTCGGTATCGTGCATGGCCTGGGCGATGGGGGTGGACATGCCATAGGTATTGTTGACGCAGACGAACAGGGTGGGCAGCTGCCAGACGGCGGCCAGGTTCATGGCCTCCCAGGTGGCACCCTCGTTGCTGGTGCCGTCGCCGAAGAAGACGAGGGAGATGCGATCCTTCTCGCCCCGCTTCTTGATGGCCAATGCAGTGCCGTTGCACATGACGGCGCTGGCACCCAGAATGCCGTCGGCACCAAAGTAGTGGATGTCGGGGTCGGCAATGTGCATGGAGCCGCCCTTACCCTTACACACGCCGGTCTCGCGGGCCAGGATCTCGGCCATCATATTATTGACGCTGATGCCTTTGCAAATGGCCTGACTGTGACCACGGTGTGTGCCGAACACATAGTCCTGCGGCTTCAGGGCGGCGATAGTGCCAGCTGCGGTAGCCTCCTCACCAATGCCCAAATGGGTAGTGCCGTGAACAAGTCCTTTGGAGAATAACCACTGGACATGCTCTTCAAAATTGCGGGCTAAATTCATGTTTTCCCACATCTTCAGTAGCAGCTCTCTGCTGATCTCGGTTGCTTCGCCGGCCTTGGCGGAGTTTTTGGCAGTTTTCACACTCAACGTAACCGCTCCTTTCAATCTATCTATCGATCTAAAAGCCGTAGCTTCAATTGAAGCTCTATGCGGCGATTTTAACACATGCCAAAACAAATGTCAATCGCAAGAAGCAACCTTATAGAAATTATTTGGCGTCAACGGAAGAAATACGGAAAAAATATATCATGGATTATTTTTCACATAGAAATGAGAGGAAAATTGTTCAAAATAAATGTCAGCACACAAGTTTTCCTTTGACATGAGATAATTCATCCTGTATACTAGATTATGTTCCGCTTTGTGCGGGTTAAAAAAGTCCAGGAGGAATGTGCGGTACGATGGATAATTCAAGCATTCAGAAGCTAGTTGAGATCGCTAAGATGTATTATAATCAGGGTATGACACAGGAAATGATTGCCAAAACGTTTGACATTTCCCGTTCCGCAGTTTCTATGTATCTAACAGATGCCAAGAACAACGGTATCATCAATGTGGAGATCAAGGATCCGTCAAAGAATAACGAGGAACTGGCGGAGCGCTTTGAAAAGGAGTTCGGCCTGAGGCGATGCGTGGTGGTGCCCAGCGGTACACATAATGATAAGGCGTTACTGCGGGTAATGACATCTCAGGCCATCCGACTGGCTGGCGACCTGTTTACCAGTCACTCCTCGGTGGGCGTGGCGTGGGGCAATACCTGTTATGAATTCATGCATGCCTTCCCAGAAAACACAGACTTGTGCGATATCAGTGTGGTGCCGTTGGTTGGCTCCTCACCGTTGCTGACTCAAGAGTATCAGTTGAACGAGAGTATTCGACTGTTTTCCGACAAGCTGCGGGGCTATCCCATGTTTATCTATTCCCCTGGATTTGTGGATACACTGGAGGATAAACAGCGAATTGTGGAAAGCGCCTACATGCAGCCTATTCTGGACCGCTGGAAACATCTGGATTATGCGGTGCTGGGAATTGGTCGACTGCAAGAACGGGGTGAGTTGCGTCAGTTCCGCTGCGAGGGGCGCAACATGCTGGAGGAAATTATCCGCTGTCCAGATATGGCGGTGGGCGACCTGTGCGCCCGGCAATTCAATATCAAAGGTGAATTTATCGACTGCAACTTCAACCGACGGCTGATTGGTATTGATGAAGATGGCCTGAGGGGAACGAAACATGTGCTGGCGTTGGCAGTTGGCAGCAGTAAAATTGTATCAATTATTGGTGCGCTGAGAACCGGCGTGATTCACTATTTTTGTACGGATGAAAACACAGCGCGGCAGGTACTCGCGTTACTGGAAACGCTTGAATTGCCCAAGTAATTGCATTGTACTAAAAACTGCAAAATCAATTGTAAGCGCCATGTAGGTGCTAATATTTGCCCGGATAAGCTTGTTTCAAAAGGCTGTCCGGGCTTTTTTCGGCGTTTTGTGCAAAAAATATCGAAACTATTTGTGAAGTACTGAAATTTGTTTTGACAAATGCAAGTATCCGTTGACAATTGACGATAACTCTGCTACACTGAGGTCAACCTGAACAATGTTATAGAAAAAGTCAAGCACTGTTTGGGAATAAAAAAGAACCAGTGTGTTTCTCTGAGGAGAGATTGGTTCAAAAACATCAGGAGGAATACTATGAAGAAGTTTCTCGCGTTGATGCTCGCTCTGGTTATGGCGCTTTCGCTGGTAGCCTGTGGTGAGCAGAATACCCCTGCTGCCGACAGCAGCGCCGACGGCAACACTGCCGCTACCACCGGTTTGGCCGGCAGCGCCGACGAGACCTATGTGATGAATGTCTTTGTCTCTGGCGTTGAGTATTGGTTCCCTGTTTACGCCGGCATGAAGGATGCCTGCAAGCAGCTGGGTGTGAGCTGTTCCTACGGTGGCACCACTGAGTATGACGCTCAGGCACAGGTAGATTCTTTTGAGGCCGATCTGGCCAAGAGCCCCAAGGGCATCCTGCTGTCTCCCATCGTTGAGGATGCTTTCGTGGAGCCTATCAACCGCGCGATTGCCCAAGGCGTTGCCGTGGTCACCTACGCTTCCGATGCCCCTGACTCCAACCGCCAGGCCTATGTCACCTCTGACAACGTCAATGAGGGTACCATCGCTGCCCGTACCATCTGCGACGATATGGGTGGTACCGGCTCCGTGATGGTGCTGCGCAATCCCGGCCAGGACAATCACAACCGCCGTTGCGACGCATTCATCGCCACCGTGGAAGCGGAGTATCCCAATATCAAGGTCGTTGCTGACGTGGCCACCAACCAGGACGAGCAGGCCGGTTATGATGCCGTGATGGCCACCTATCAGAAGAACCCCGATCTGGGCGGCGTGTTCTGCCCCGAGGGCGTGTCCATTGTGGGCGGTGCAAAGGCTGCCAAGGAGTTGGGCACCGGCATTCGCTGCCTGTGCGTCGATACCAATGATACGTTGCTGGATATGCTGAAGGACGGCGATATGTTTGGTCTGATCTGCCCCGACCAGTACATGCAGGGCTACCTGGGCATGATGTCTCTGTTCATCGCGGCTCATCCCGAGAATGTGAACCCCATGAACGAGCGCAAGGCCCTGGGCGAAAATATCATGGGTATCTCCATCGATAACGGTCTGACCATTATTACCAAGGATACCGCTGACTATTACTATGTTGCCAAGTATGCTCAGAGCATCGGCTATGCCGACGTGAATGACATGCTGAGCGCTTACAAAGCCGGCTAAATGATCTAAGGGCTCCGCGCTCCGGGCAAGACCGAAATCTGCGGTGTTGCCTGAGAGGGCGGAGCCCTCTTACTCTTTTTGGGAGGAAACTGCATTGGAAGCTTTGCAACTGAGAGATATCTCCAAATCCTTTGGCCGCAATCAGGTCCTGTTCAGCATCGACTTTGATCTGCAGCCAGGAGAGATCCATGGAATCATGGGTGAGAACGGCGCGGGTAAATCCACGCTGATGAACATCATCTATGGAAATCTGATGGCAGATGGCGGCGAAATCCGGGTGGACGGCAAGCCGGTGATCATCCACGAAGTGCGTGATGCCCAGAAGCTGGGTATCTGTTTTGTGGAGCAGGAGATTGCCCTTTGTCAGGATGCCACCGTTGCCGAAAACATCTTTATGGCCCGTATCAGCCAGGGTATGGGCTTTCACATGAGGAAGATGGCGGAAGAGGCTCGCCAGATCCTCGAGCCCCTATGCGGCGGCAATATTGACCCCTATGACATCGTCGAAAAGTTGCCTATCTCCAGCCAGCAGGTGGTGGAGATCGCAAAGGCGATCTCCAATAACTGCCGTATTCTGATCCTAGACGAGCCTACCTCCTCGCTGTCCGGCGCGGAGGCTGAGGCTCTGCACCGGGTGATTCAGGATCTGAAAAAGCGCGGGATTGGTATTATTTATATAAGTCACAGAATGTCCGATATTTTCGGCCAGTGTGATCGAGTTTCTGTTCTGCGGGATGGACGCATGGTATCTACCCGATCCATCGCGGAGGCAAACGTGCAGCAGTTGGTAAATGATATGGCTGGCCGCGAGGTAGACATTCTGTATCCGCCCAAGGCAGAAAATCTGCAGCGAACCGATGACAACGTCTCGCTGGAGGTGCAGGGACTGACCGATGCGGCGGGGCGATTCCAGAATGTGAATTTCAAACTCTATAAGGGTGAGATCTTAGGCTTTGCCGGACTACTGGGTGCCGGACGCAGTGAGATTATGCAGGGTCTGACGGGTCTGCGGGCCATGAGCAGCGGTAAGGTGCTGTTCCACGGAAAGAATATCTTGGGCAAATCCACCGCTGCTATTTTCCAAGATGGCCTTGTCATGTTGCCGGAGGATCGGAAGAAGCAGGGCTTGTTCTTGGACATGGATATCGAGATGAACACATCTGCCGCATATCTGCAGCAGATCACCCGCGGAGGCATGATCCAGCGAGGCAAGGAGCGGCAGCAGGCGAAGGAAATCGTCAAGGCCATGAATGTGCGCTGCACTGGTATCCACCAGATCGTCCGCAGTCTGTCCGGTGGAAACCAGCAGAAGGTGTTGCTGGCTAAGGTGCTAGCAAAGCGGCCCGACGTGGTCATCATGGACGAACCTACCCGTGGCGTAGACGTGGGCGCTAAGGCGGAGATTCACCGGTTGCTGCGGCAACTGGCTGATGAGGGTGTCAGCGTAATCATGGTCTCGTCTGAGTTGAATGAAGTCATGGGCATGAGCGACCGTGTGATCATGATTGACAGCTCCGGCTGTCTCGTGGGCGATGTGATGGGAGAGAACATCAATTCCGATCACATTATGTACTATATCTCTGATGCGTACAAGTATCAGGAAGAAAACAACGAGGTGACTGAACATGAATGATACGCAGGTAAAGAAGAACAGTCCGGTTCTGAATTTTCTCAAACGGCTGAAGAATGCCCGTGAGACCAGTCTGGTCCTGATCATTGTGGTGATGTGCGTCGTCCTTTCCATTACCAACCCCTACTTTGCCAAGTGGGCCAATATTCAGACACTGCTAGGCTCCATTGCTATCAATGGCATCATGACTATCGGTATGATCATCGTCATGATTTCTGGTGGTCTGGATCTGTCTATCGGCGCGGTGATGTGCATGTCCATGGCCTTCTCCGCAAAGGCCATCACGGCGGGGATATCGCCAGTGCTGGCCATCCTTATCGGTCTGGTAGCCGCCGCGGTGTGTGGCTTTGTAATAGGCTTTATTGTTACCAAGCTTGATCTGTCTCATTTTATTGTGACGCTGTGCTTTATGGGTATTGCCCGCGGCGTGGTGTACGCCATGACCTCTGGCATCAGCATTTCTCTGGTTTCCAACCTGAAGGAGATGCCGATACTGAGCTTCATCGGCTCCGGCTACATCGGCGGCTATGTGCCCATGAGCTTCGTGATTTTCTTGGCGCTGGCCATTGCCGCGGATCTGTATGCCCGCAAGTCCTCCGGGATGCGCAAGGTGTACTACACCGGCAGCAATGAGATGGCGGCCAAGCACTCCGGTATCAAGATCGACCGGGTGAAGGTGCTGGCCTGCGTGGCGTGCAGCGTGCTGGCCGGCGTCGCCAGCGTGATCTATATGAGCAAGTACTCCGGTGTGTCCGTCAGTGCCGGCGAGGGTGCTGAGATGACGGCGCTGTCCGCGGCCGTGATCGGCGGTGTCAGCATGAACGGCGGCAAGGGTACGGTGGCCGGCGGCCTGCTGGGTCTGCTGTTCATCGTGCTGATCCAGGACGCCATGAACCTGTTCTCTGTGCAGGCCTTCTGGCAGGATCTGATCCGCTACATCATCGTGCTGCTGGCCGTGATCCTGGATGTGCTGCAGGAGCGGGCCCGCAAGAAGAAAAATTCCTGACCGAGAAAAGAGGATATAACTATGTACGAAAGTGAAAAGCTTGAGATCATCGCGGTTGCCAACGAGATCAAACGGGTGGGGCTGGTGCAGCTCACCGGCGGCAACGTCAGCGTCCGCAAGGAGAACGGCGACATCATCGTGACGCCCTCCGGCATGCCCTATGAGACTATGACCCCCGACCAGGTGCTGGTGCTGAACAAGGACGGCCAGATCATCGAGGGCACGCTGCGCCCCTCGGTGGACACGGTGGCGCTGAAATACATCTATGACAACCGGCCCGACATCAACGCCATCATCCACACCCACCAGCCCTATGCCACTGCGGTGGGTCTGGTGACGGATGAGATGCCCGCCTGCTGCACGACGCTGTGCAACGTGTGCCTGGGCGCGGTGCCGGTGGCGCCGTACTCCGCCGCGGCCAGCGAGGAGATGGGAATCTCCACCGTGAAGTATATCGGCGACAAGCGGGCCGTGATCCTGAAGCATCACGGCGTGATCGCCGTGGGCCCCACGCTGCATGACGCGGAAGCGGCCGCCATCTATATGGAGGATGCCGCCAAGTGCTATCTGGCCGCCCGTGCAGCCTCGCCCACCGGCGAGGTGGCGCTGATGTCCCTGGAGCAGGAGGCAGAGGCGGTCAACACCCACAAGACCTACGGCCAGCGCCACTGACCGGAGAGGAACAGGGCCATGAGGAGAAACGTATGGCGCCGCGTGCTGGCGGTGATGCTGGCGGTGGTCATGGCGGCGGGGGTACTGTCCGCCTGTGCCGCCCGGAAAGAGGACGATGCGGTGGTGCTGCAGCTGCGGGACAGCGCGTTTACCGGCAGCCAGGTCCTTGCGAAGATGGAGCTTACCTGCCGGAAGTACAACCTGACGCTGGACGATCTGCGGGAGGACCCCACCATGTGGAACAAGCTGGCGGAGGATGTGGCATACGAGTACGCCGGCGCGGAGATCGTGACCGATCTGGCGCAGGAGTACGGCTTTGACCAGCTGAGCGCAGAGGAAGAGGCCCAGGCGCAGGCCCAGTACGATTCTTTTCTGGCGGATATTGAGAACATCGGAGAAGATACGACCTCCTTTTTGAACAGGCTGGGACTGACGGAGGAGGGCCTGATGGCCCTCTCCCGCGCCCGGCTGTATCAGGAGAAGGTGACGGCCTTGTGGGCGGAGGATCTGGAGTTGTCCGACGAAGAGGGGATGGCCAATTATCAGATCCTGCTGAATTACATGAAACGGATCTCGGAGCAGATTGATGAGCGGATCGCCAGCGGCCTGTATGCGCGTGACCTGTCGTCGCTTCTGCTTCCTGTGGAGGAGGAATAGGAAAATGGCACAGAAGGGCAGTGTGGTTCTGATCACCGGCGGCACCAGCGGCTTTGGCCGGGCGATCGCCGGGCGCATGGCGCAGCAGGGGGCACAGGTGGTGATCACCGGCCGCAATGAGGCGCGCCTGCGGGAGACCATGGAGGCGCTGGGCGTGGACGGCATTGCCGCCGACGCGGCAAAGACGGAGGACTGGGTCCGGGTGCGGGACATGCTGGAGAAAAAATATGGCCGGCTGGACGTGCTGGTCAACAACGCCGGCACCGGCGTGGTGATCAAGGATCTGTGTGACCAGACCCTGGAGGAGATCAAAACCTGCGTTAATATCAATTTGATGGGGCCAATTTACGGTATTCGCTATCTGGCACCCATGATGAAGCGGCAGCACAGCGGCACGATCATTAATTTGTCTTCTGTGTGCGCCGATCATGCGTGGCCGGGTTACAGCGTATATGCCGCGGCTAAGGCGGGCGTATTGAACCTGTCAAAGAGTGCTTATGTGGAACTGCAGGAGCATGGGATTCGCGCTATATGCGTAATCCCCGGTGCAGGTCAAACCAATTTCCAGATCAATGCCCAGGATGCTCCATTGCCGGAAGACGAAAACAATCTGAAGCCAGAGGACATGGCGCAGGTGGTTTGTGACATCTGCAATCTTCCCAGCCATGTGGTGATTGAAGAGGTCACGGTGTGGGGTAGCGCACAGGTGGTGCGTCCGTTGTAAACAAAAGAGGGACGAGGGAGAAATTAATATTGAAAAATTTGCGAGAGTTGCCTCTGGGTGTCTACGAAAAAGCAATGGATAACCGGCAGACATGGCAGGAGAAGCTGATACTTGCCAAGGAAAGCGGTTTTGATTGCTTGGAGATGAGCGTTGACGCGACCCCGCAGAGAATGAACCGCCTGTATGATACACAGACGGTTCATCAGCTTTGCGGAGCAATTGAAGAGACTGGCGTACCGATACACACCATGGCACTTACCGCCCTGCGGCAATATCCGCTGGGCAGCGAGAATGAGATGGTGCGGGATAAAGCATTGGAGCTTGTCCGAAAGGCGGTCGATCTCTCTGCATCATGTGGCATTAGCGTAATCCATCTGGCTGGATACGATGAGCACGGAGATAAGCGGAATGAACATACGGACAGACGATTCCGGGATGGGATCCGCAGGTGTGTGGACTATGCGTCTCCTCGCGGTGTTACCTTGGCCATCGAGACTATGGACACACCTTATATGGGAAGTTGCCGCAATATTATGGCGCTATGCAATGAGATTGGCAGTGATCGGCTGAAATGTTATGTGGATATTGGGAATCTGACGGCATCCGGCTTGAATATTGAGGATGAGATTACGATAGCAGCCGGCTCTATTGCGGGTGTACATCTGAAAGATACAAGACCTGGTATCTACCGGGATGTTCTGTTTGGAGAAGGCTCGGTTGATTTCGATGCCTGTTTGCGGGCATTGAAATGTTCTGGCTATCAGGGTACAATGGTGGCAGAGATGTGGAGTTACGATGATCCTGCATTTCACAGTTATCTGAAACAAGCCAGCGCCTTCTTGCGAAAAAAGCTGGCTCAATATTGAGAGGTTCTGACAGAGGAGGTCTTTTTGATGCAGTATCTGATGGGTGTGGATATCGGTGGCAGCGTGGCAAAGGCTGCCATCTATGACACGGACGGACACGAGCTGTACGCCTGCGGCAGGAAGATGGATACGCTGACCCCGCAGCCAGAGTTTTGCCAACGCGATCCGGAACAGATCCGTGACTGCGTCTACGGTGCAGTTTCGGATGTTATGAAAAAGGCCGCGATTCCCGGCAGTGCTATTGCGGCGATTGGCGTTACTGGCCAGGCCAATGGCCTTTATATGTTCAAAAAAGACGGCACGCCAGTCTACCCCTCTATTCTCAGCAGTGACCTTCGAGCCAAGGAGTTCATTAAACGCTGGAACGAGGATGGAACGCTGGATGCGATCTTGCCAAAAACACGTCAGATCCTTTGGGCGGGACAGACCTCTGCGCTGGTGGCGTGGTTTGCCAAATATGATCCACAGATCTTAGAGCAAGCGGAGGTTTTTGTTACCGCAAAGGACTATGCCCGTTTTTTACTAACCGGTGTATTCGCACTGGAAACTACTGAGGCATCCTCCACCAGCATGATGGATCTGGGGACCAGAAGCCTCAGTAAAGAGATTGCAGAGCGGCTGGGCATTGCGGCTTATATGAATAAGTTTCCGGAAAAACTGCTGGAAAGCACAGAGATTGGCGGCTATGTAACAGCGCAATGCGCGGCGTTGACCGGACTTGCAGAAGGAACGCCTGTGGTGGGTGGCCTTATTGACACAGTGGCCAGTGTTATCTCTCAGGGTGTCGTGCGGGAAGAGCAGCTGGGTATGATCATCGGTACATGGGGCGTGAATACCTTTATCACCAAACGCCCCCTATACTCTAAAGATATTTTCAGCGCCTTCTATTACTGCCTGCCGGACTATCAACTGATTCTGGAGGGCAGTCCGACTTCCGCTACCAATCTGGAATGGTTTATTCAAACATTCTTGCGGCAGCAAGGAATGACCTTTTGCGGGTACGATGCGATCAATCAAAGGGTGGCAGAAAGCGATCTGCATAGCAGTATCTTGTTTTTGCCGTTTTTGTATGGCACAAATGTGAATATCGATGCAAAGGGAGCGTTTGTGGGGCTAAAGGGTGGCCATGGCATTGCAGATATGCTGCGTGCCATTTATGAGGGCGTAGTCTTTTGCCATATGTATCATATCGACCGCCTTTTGAAGTTCCGGGAGCGTCCGGAAACCGTGCGCATTGCTGGTGGCGGGGCCAGATCCGCAGTGTGGATGCAGATATTTGCGGATGCGCTGGGGGCGCAGGTGGAAGTGTCTGAAGCGGAGGAATTGGGCGCTATGGGGGCGGCTATGGTTGCTGGCGTTGGCGTGGGTGTATTCCAGAATATGTATCGCGCGGTAGAACGCTTTACCCATATCAGTCACTTTTATCAGCCGGATCCAGAAAAGCATGCGTATTACCAGAAGAAGTATGCTCTATACCGCAGATTAATCGATGCTCTGGATCCCTTATGGATGGAGTTTGACCAACTGGGAGAATAGCCATGATACATGTGATTCTCATCGCAAATGCTGGCGTGTTTTTAGAGATAGACGGCATTCGGTTTCTGGTAGATTCGTTCCATTATGCTCCGAAATATCCTTTCAGCATGATTCCGCAGGATACTTTTTGTCGCATGACAAAGGATGTCAGCATTTATCGCGATGTAGACTTTGTCCTTTTTTCTCATAATCATCCAGACCACTACGCTCCGTCAGTTTTGGCGGAATATTTGCGGGCGAATCATGTGCGCAGGGTGCTGCTACCAGAAAAACCGGCAGACTCACTCGAAGAGGAATGCCTGCTCCAAACACTTGCAGACCGTCGGATACCATACTGGAGGCTGGGCCTTCCGGAAGGAAAGGTACATACATATCAGTTGATGCCGGATGTATATTTGACAGTCGTCGGAATGCAGCATACCAGTGAAATGTTTGCAGACAGCCACTGTGATTGCTTGATGCTTTCGGCGAAGGGAACGAACGTTCTTTTTACCAGTGACTGCTCGTTCGCAAGCGAAAGAAACTATGCGGTATGGCAAGGGGTCGAGATTGACACAGCATTTGTGAATCCCTACTTTTTCCATTCGGAAAAAGGGAGGGATCTTCTGCGCAAGTGGAACAGTCGGAATATCGTGGTTTATCATATTCCCTTTGAACAAGATGACAAGATTTCTATACGTTCTCTAGCCCATCGCGATTTTGTCAAATTTGCCCCTGAATTTCAAAATGTTTATTTGCTTTGGAACATTGAGGAGGAATTGTACTTATAGATATTTGATAGGTAGATGAATATAAAAGCTGAGTGTTGTTTACGCTCAACGCTGCGACTTTGAAATTTTGAGATAAGTTAAAGCTAATTTCAAATTACATACGGTGCCTTGATAGTGTCATCTGCAAAACGAGGTACACAAAAGCGCATAGCCGCTGCACCAGAGAAGTTCCAGGTAGACCCTCACATTTGTGGGGGTCTACCTTCATTATGCACAAAATGGTGTGATAAATCGACAAAAAACCGCAAAAACCGTCACTTCCGCGTAGACCATTGTAGAACGAATACATGACACAAACGGCCAAAAATCGTGTAAAATCAATATGTAAAAAGAAGAACTGGCCATCATGCTCAGCAAGAAGCCCACCGTAAATGACCGACAGATGCCTTTCAAAATACACATGACAGGAGGAGTATCAGTGCCTTTCGTTTATTACGTTTCGGAACTTGAAAAAGACGTACCTTTGGACGCTGAACGTCTGCTGCGTCTCTTGGGTGTATCCGGAAAGCTGTCGGGATTTTACTTTGCGGTATATATGCTGGAGCAGGTACAGGAAAAGCCTGAGTATGTCCTGCTGATCACAAAGCGGCTCTATAAGCAGACAGCACAGCAGTTCCACACAACGAGCGGCTGCGTGGAGCGAAACCTACGCACCCTTGTGCAAGCCTGCTGGAGGCAGCCGGATCACAGCCTGCTTGATCGGATCGCAGGACATCCGCTGTCGCAGCCGCCGACAAATACGCAGTTCATTGATATGCTGGCCGCCTACCTTCGCAATAGCGCTTAAATTGCCTCCCCCTGTTTCTGCGGCGGCGGTGTGTTTTCCTTTCCGCACCGCTGCCGCAGTTTTCTCTTTACGAGTGTGCATCAGCCATCAAAGCTTTGATGGCTGATGCAGGCTGATAAAGAGCCGATGCTGCACATTGAAAAGAGCCGTATTCGCGGCATAAATAAAGCAGACAGGTACGTTCGTGCCGGTGTGAGCCGTAGAACAGCGCCCGCCATGATCCTCCGCAGGGGAGGGAGCGAAACAAGCGTTGCTCCGAAACAGAGTGGTACTCTGTGGGCCATGACCACCGGCACCCCTAACGATACTCCCGCATTGGACGCCCTCAAAGCATCGTGCGGCGCACCCATCAGCATGGGCCGGGGTGAGATTCCCGTGAGGCTGGCAGCCACCAGCCGCCTGTTTTGCTTGAGATTTTTACGCCCGCAAGAGTGTGGGTAAACAAAAGCGCACTTTGGGAAGCGTGTTATTGCTTGCTCATTCTCACGCATATCACCCTGATCCCCACATACCCTATAAAAAGGAGGAGTTGCCTATGACAGAAGTTGATCGTGATATTGCCTTGGTTTTGTTGAAGCGTCTATGGAAGCGGGAGTTGATTTCGGAAGAGACATATGTTTCTGCCTGCAACTCCCGTTTTTTTGACAAAAGACGTTTTACCTCCGATACTGGAGCTATGGAAGAAATAAGCGTAGAGGAGGCCGATACCCATGATGACGATCCGATGGCTGAGAGAACAGATGAGGCAGGGCAAATCAATCTTTGACCTGCCGCTGCGCGTGACCTTTTATGCCCGTGTCTCTACGGAGAAGGTGGAGCAGCAGGGCAGTCTGGAAAACCAGATTCAATACTACACAGAGTTCATCCAGAAGAATCCCAACTGGACGTACATCCCCGGATACATAGACGAGGGCATTTCCGGCACCAGCACCTACAAGCGGGACAGCTTTCTGCGGATGATCGCAGACGCTCAGCGGGGAATGTTTGACTTTATCATCACGAAGGAGATCTCCCGCTTCTCCCGCAATACGCTGGACAGCATCCAGTATACGCAGGAGCTGCTGGAGAACAATGTGGGCGTTCTATTCCAGAATGACAACATCAACACACTGGACAGCGACAGTGAGTTCCGGCTGGTGGTGATGGCAGGCGTAGCACAGGACGAGGTGCGTAAGCTCTCTGAACGGCTGAAATTCGGCTTTCGTCAATCGATCAAAAACGGCCATGTACTGGGCAACAACCGCCTGTGGGGCTATGATAAAAAGGACTGCAAGCTGACCATCGTTCCGGAGCAGGCAGAAGTCGTAAAGCAGATATTTGAACTCTATGCCACCGGCCAATATGGCCTGCGCAGTTTGTCACAGGAGCTGACCCGCCGCGGCTACACCAGCTTGCAGGGCGATGCTGCCTGATTGACTTTACGCACAGCTATGCGCTTTGGAGATTTTTCAAAAAATATC
>ENA-OUQC01000797-OUQC01000797.1-human-gut-metagenome-genome-assembly--contig:-NODE-797-length-20027-cov-4.264370_pt1 | contig 20027 bp, 20 predicted proteins | sample MGYA00237942_ERZ548815 | MGnify/ENA primary metagenome ERZ548815 (study PRJEB26490, sample SAMN05194722) | human gut metagenome | biome: terrestrial biome; feature: human-associated habitat; material... | reverse complement strand
CAGATGCTCTCGGAGGTGGATACGAAATGAAAGCCGTGATCTACGCCCGCTATTCTTCCGACAGCCAGCGAGAGGAATCCATCGAAGGGCAGCTCCGTGAATGTGCCGCCTTGCGTACTATGTTTCGGAGACGGTCGAGAGTATAAGCGGCAGCAGCACAGTTACTCTGCATAACGACTTCATGCCCGCGGTTCCGGTCATAACGACTGCGGCATGGAGACAACACAGTATCCGTCACGGGAGAAGGGACAACGACCTTCACTTACAGGCAGGGGCGAGTATAAAGCATCTTCCGAAAGCCTCAGAAATGTGGTATACTCCATCTCGACAACTCGGTAGTTGTGGAGGTGGCTGTATGAAAATCGCAATCATCGGAAGTTTTCCTCACGCAGCAAAAGAACAGATAATCAATAGGTTTCCGGAGGCGTGGGAAGTAAGAATTCTGCATCCTTATGAAGCAGCAGAAGAAGAATTAAGAGACGCAGACGTGCTCATACCGGAGCATATCAAAATCAACGCAGCGCTGCTGGAAAAAGCGCCCAGACTAAAACTGATCCAAACAGGTGCGGGGTATGACAATGTAAATCTTGAAGACTGTACCAGATACGGCGTTCAAGTCTGTAATGCTGCCGGCGTGAATGCGAATGCGGTTGCCGAGCATGTGATGGCCTTCATTCTTTGCTGGTATAAAAACATCACATACCTCGATTCGTTCCTAAAGGCTCACCGGGATGAAGGAGAACTGCAATACAAGGGAGCAGAGCTTTCTGAAAAAACGATCGGAATCATTGGCCTCGGAAATGTAGGAAAAAAGGTTGCGGCGTATTGTAATGCCTTTCATATGAACGTCCTGGGCTATAGCCATAAGCCGTTTGACATTGCCGATGTACAGCAAAAAGATCTGGATAGCATTTACCGTGAGAGTGATATCGTCAGTATTCATATTCCTTTGAATGAAAGCACGCGGCATATGATCGATTCTCATGCGTTCGACAAAATGAAATCTGACGCAGTCTTGATCAACACATCAAGGGGAGCGGTCATTGACCAGGATCAACTGATACTGGCAATAAAACGGGGCAGTATTGGCGGAGCTTGTCTGGATGTATATGAGGATGAACCCTTAAGTATGGATAATCCTCTGCGGGACTTGAATCATGTCATCCTGACTCCCCATACGGCCGGACTTCCGGATGGCGTGAAGTATCATAAAAAGCGCTATGATTTCTTTATCAGCAATATCAAGAAAGTGATGAACAGGGAACTCCCGGAATGCAGGCTGAATCAGATTTGAAGATATAATTCCAGTTTAGCGAGGGTAAGTGCGCCGTATAAAAAACAGACAAAACATATTGACAAGTTCGCGGCATTCGGTTATCATGCAGATAATGATTAAAAAATTTTAATCAAAATTATTGAAGTTAACGGAGGGGCCGCGGCCAATGGATATTTTCACAAAGTGCGAAAACTTTACCCTTGCGAAAGACTACAGAGAGAAAGGCATATACCCCTATTTTCACGCGCTTGAATCGCGTCAGGATGTTGAAGTCGTCATGGAGGGGAAGCGGCGCATAATGCTCGGCTCGAATAATTACCTCGGGCTGACGACCCAGCCGGAGGTGGTGGAGGCCGGTATAAAGGCGTTTGAGCAGTACGGCACGGGCTGCTCCGGCTCGCGCTTTCTCAACGGCACGCTTGAAATGCACCTCGAGCTTGAAGCGGAGCTTGCGCGTTTTGTGCACAAGGAGGGGGCTGTCACATTTTCGACCGGCTTCCAGTCGAACCTCGGCATAATCAGCGCCATAGTCGGCCGGAATGACTACGTTATATGCGACCGCGAAAACCACGCCAGCATATACGACGGCTGCAAGCTGTCCTACGGGAAAATGCTGCGCTATAAGCACGCGGACATGGCCGACCTTGAAGCACAGCTCCAGCGTGTGCCGGAGCAGAGCGGCGTGCTGATCGTGACGGACGGCGTGTTCTCCATGGGCGGCGACATTGCCAAGCTTCCGGAGATAGTCGCGCTCGCCAAGAAGTACGGCGCGAGAGTGATGGTGGACGATGCGCACGGCCTCGGCGTTATCGGCGAGGGCGGCCGCGGGACTGCAAGCTATTTCGGCCTTGACGACGAGGTGGATATAATCATGGGCACGTTTTCAAAGTCTCTCGCCAGCCTCGGCGGCTATATGGCCGCGAGTGAGCTGGTGTGCGACTATGTGCGCCATAATTCCAGACCCTTCATCTTCTCTGCCTCCATCCCGCCCAGCGCCTGCGCGACGGCACTGGCCGCCCTGCGGTATATCGAGGCGCACCCGGAGCTTCCCACGCGGCTTCTCGCGCTGTCGAGCTATGCGAGAGCAGGGCTGAAGGAGCGCGGTCTGCATATCCGCGAATCGCTCACGCCGATAATCCCGATATATACATATCAGGCTGAAAACACGCTGATAAAGGCGAAGGAGCTGTATGAAGCCGGTGTGTACGTCAATCCCGTCCTGCCCCCGGCAACGGAGCCGACGGAGTGCCTGCTGCGCACGAGCTACATGGCGACGCACACCGAACCCCTGCTCGACGAGGCGATGGACATAATAAGATCCGTCCTCTGCGACGGCGGCCAGAATTGACGCATAAGGCTGAAATAAATGGGGCTGTAGTGCTTTTTGTTTCACTACAGCCCCTTCCTTACAGCTTCAGACTGAACGGCGCAGAATCGCGCGTTGATATTATGCTTTATGCTTTTTCTCTTGTTTAAAAATCAAGTGTACATGCACTGTCGTAGCTGCTCCATTCAAGGTGCTGGCCGCAGCGGTCGCAGAAGGAGACATAGTCTCTTTCAAGCGAGGTGTCGCATCGCGGGCACACCGCGTAATATGAATAGCTCAGCAGCCTTTTATCAATAACCGGCATTTCCTGCCTGTAGCTTTCGTAATGAAGAAACCTCTCCAAAATGGCAATACATGATCTTTTGCTCATCACAAGCTCAATCATTTTTGTTCTGCCCGTCTTCCTCCTTTACCGTTAGCTGTGCCTCCAGTCTGTAAAGCGTTTCGGATATGTTCAGTATCGACTTCTTCAGATTCATTATCTCCTCCACAATGGGGAGGAGCAGCGGGTGCACCTTATTATCCTGCGTTTTCAGCTCTTTTGCAAGCCACGTTCCGGATACAAGCTCGGCGGGCGTGATGTTCAGCTTTTTCGCAACGATCTCTATGGTGTCGGCGCGCATGCTCTGCGTTCCGTTAAGGTAAGCCTGCAGGGAGGACTTTCCTATGCCCAGCTCCTTTGAAAACTCCGCCAGCGACATATCTCTTTCGCACATGGCCGCTTTCATGGAGGCTGCAATATTCTTATGTATATCCAATGCTGATCTACCTCCCGCTATAAGAATAAAAAAGCGCAGCCCCAAGGTAAAGACCAGCTTGCCGGTTGGCGTACCGGTTTACCGGTACGCCTGCATTCCAAACGAATCCATTATTCTTTTATATACCTATTTTTGCACCAAAATACGGCAAAAACCCCGGCAAAAGCCGAAGTTCTTACATATTCCGTTATTTCGTTGCGTCAAATAAAGCAAAACTGTGTATAAGCAGACCATAAAATCTGCGATTTGTCAAGCAGAAAATTGCACTTGAATATGTGCTGCGCACGTAATATAATATACATGCAAGTTAAACACCTTTAACTATATGGAGCGTAGCCATGTGTCCCGAAAAAAATGAAATTGAATTGTACGGCAGGTGTACCGACGTTGTCAGCCGCAGCGCGGAGCGCTGTGTATACCGCCTCGGCAGCGCTGACGGAGAAGCACTGCTCACGGTCTATCCGGTCTTTCCCGGAATAGAGATAGGCTATTACGACGTTCACGCTTCGCTGCGCGTGGCAGACGGCGCACAGCGAAGCGGCCTTATCGAGATATGCCACTGCCGCGAGGGGCGGATCGAGTATCAGTCCGGCGACGAGTTTTTTTTCCTCTCCCCGGGCGACCTGTCCGTCTCCGTGCACGACGCCGCCCGCGGGGATGAGTCGTTCCCGACCGGGCATTACCATGGCATATCCGTCATGATAGACCCGGAGCGCGCGCCCGACTGCCTGTCCTGTATGCTGGAGGACGTGAACGTCCGCCCACGGGCCATTGCGGAAAAATTCTGCGCGGATTCGTCATTCTTTGCCGCGCGTGCGTCAAGCTCCGTCCGCCATATTTTTTCGGAGCTTTACTCCGTACCGGAGGATATACGCAAGGGCTATTTCAAGGTGAAGATATTGGAGCTTCTCCTCTTCCTCAGTGCTCTTCCCGTTCAGAAACCGGCCCAGACGGGCTATTCCCGCGCCCAGACGGCGCTTGCGCACAGCATATGCGCCTGCTTACAGGAGAGCACGGAGAAGAAGATAACTGTGCAGGAGCTTTCACAGCGCCTCGGCGCGTCGCCCTCGCTTATAAACAACTGCTTTCGCGGCGTATACGGCGTGTCGCCCGCGGCCTATCTGCGCGCGCAGAAGATGCACGGCGCGGCGCGCCTCCTCCGCGAGACGGACAGAACGGTGCTGGATATCGCCGGGCAGTTCGGATATGACAATGCCAGCAAGTTTGCAAAGGCCTTCCGCGGCGTTATCGGCGTTTCCCCGGCAGAGTACCGCAGCGGGGCGGATACGGATAGCTGCGCCCCGGCGTGAATGCGAGATATCCTATAAAACACATATGAATTTGGAGCCTCATCCGCACGATTTGGAGCGGATGAGGCTCAATACTATGCATATAATATAGACACAAAGCAGCAAAGGGGTGTGCACATGTCCGAAAGCTTCATAATTGAACAGTGCGCCCCGACCCTCGCCGGGATAAAAACCGGCAATCTCTTTACAAGCCCGTATGACACGAAGGATGAGGTCCGCGCCCGCGTGCGTGAGCTGAACCGGCTTCTGGTGCCGAAGGGGCTGTGTATCCTGCCGCTGCGGTACAGCGACAGACGCGTGCTGCTGTATCTCTACAGCCCGTCGCGTCTGCAGCACGACCTCAGTGATGAGCTTGCGGCGGAGCTGCTGCGCGGTGCGGGCTATGCCGATACCGGCCTTGAGAGCTGCCTTGTCCGGCTCATAAACCGTCTGCGAGACGGCGGCGATTTTCCCCATGAGATCGGGCTGTTCCTCAGCTATCCGCCGGAGGATGTGAAGGGCTTCATTGACCACAAAGCAGCCGGCTTCAAGTACTCCGGACTCTGGAAGGTGTACGGAGATGAGGAAAAGGCCAAAAGGCTTTTTGCCAAATATAAAAAATGTACGGACGTCTACTGCCGCCTGAATGAAGCGGGCCTCGGCATAGCACAGCTTGCCGTGTCGGCTGCGGCGGTTTGACATATCGAGATCGAAAGGAAGAATCAATATGAAAAATGCAGCAGTTATTTATTGGAGCGGCACTGGCAATACTGAGGCCATGGCCAAGGCCGTGCTCAAGGGGATGAGGACTGTCAGCCCCGGCGCTGAAATATATACGCCCTCTGACGTGAACGCGGGTCTGGTCGCCTCTCTTGACGCCGTGGCGCTTGGATGCCCCGCAATGGGCGCGGAGATGCTGGAGGACAGCGAATTTGCCCCCATGTTCGATGATATCAAGGCCAGCCTCGCGGGCAAAAAGGTTGCCCTCTTCGGCTCCTACGGCTGGGGCGACGGCGAGTGGATGCGCACTTGGGAAGAGGACTGCAAAAACTCCGGCATCACTCTTGCCTGTGAAAGCGTCACCTGCTGCGAAGCACCCGCCGATGATGCGCTCACCGCCTGCAAGGAGCTTGGCAGTACCCTCGCCGGCTGATATCACTTTTTCAATTCCCCTCACACTTTTCACTAAGCTTTTACCATTACACCTCTATATTCGCTTCCATTAACGAGCAGAGCAGACCGCGTGTCTGCTCTGTTTGTTGTATATGTGTCCGCGTCTATTTTCAACGGGCTTGTCATAGGATGTACCAAAAGGAGTGATGAGCTTGATAGACATCAAACGCTTTGTACAGAAGAACCGCCCTGTGCTGTCCGGAATAGGGCTGGTGCTGGCCGTCGCGCTCATATTCTGGGTCGTCAGCAGCCCTGCCATAGTCGGGGCCTCCTCAACAACGCGCCAGCTGCCCGTTTACAGCGTCCAGCGCGACGACAAGGCCGTTGCCCTGTCCTTTGACGCTGCATGGGGCAATGAGGACACGCAGACACTGATAGACATCCTGAATAAATACGGTATAAACACGACCTTTTTTGTCGTCGGCGACTGGGTGGACAAATACCCCGAATCCGTAAAAGCGCTCAGCGATGCCGGGAACGAGGTCATGAATCACTCGACCAGCCACGCGCATTTTTCACAGCTCAGCAGCGACCAGATAGTTTCCGACATCATGGAATGCAACGAGAAGATCGCCGCCGTGACGGGCGTCACGCCGACGCTGTTCCGCTGTCCTTACGGCGAGTATGACGACCATGTCATCAGTGCCGTGCGCGGCATGGGCATGACGCCCGTGCAGTGGAATGTGGACAGTCTGGACTGGAAGGGCATATCCGCAGAGGAGATAAAGATGCGCGTTCTGAAAAACGTCAGCCCAGGCAGCATAATTCTTTTCCATAACGCCGCCGAAAACACGCCGGAGGCGCTGCCGGGAATAATAGAGGCTCTTATCGCCGACGGGTATAAGATCGTGCCCATCTCACAGATACTCCTGACGGGGGAGTATATGATAGACCATACCGGAAAGCAGTGCGCGAAATGAGCGTGCAGCCGGAACGGAATAAAGCTTGCACTTGACAAAAACTATATTTTGTAATATGTAAAATATGCGGATCAGAGATCCGCACAGCGGGATGTTCCTCCGCCCGTATTGGTGGGGGGTGACATCCCGCTTCTTGCTGCGTTGTACGCCGCCTCTGCCCAAAGCGCGTAAGAAGGCACATGCCGTATCAATGCATGCGGCCAAGCGGGCCCCTCATGGAAACGCCGCTTGCAAAGGTGTCCACGTCTCGCTGCATATATGCCGCAAGGGGGATCGGCTCTCCGATATACCTGCTGCCGCATCCACCGGCAAGGAACTCCTTCAAGGTGTTCTCACGCCCCGTCGTATGCACTACATGGATTCCGGACATGTCCGATGCATCCCGGATAACATTATAACCACGTCGCAGGTCGCCGACGCTGGCGAAGCTCAGCAGATTGGAGCTGTTGACAGAGCCCGTGACATTCTGGCGGGCAAACCTTTCCATATCGTCCTTGAGCTTTAGGAGCTTTTCCGCGGCCTCTAACATAGGACGGAATACATTCACGACATCATATACCTCAATTGCCGACGATTAGGTTATAAACATAACGATAACGCGAAGCACGGTACTGTCAATCTCACCTGCCTCTATAAGGAGGGTACCCAATTAGAACACATCTGCTGGCATGCGCGGCAATTACGTTTCTGGTGTAGGCATAGCAAATGTTACTTGCAGGTTTGCTCATACGCCATCTGTGCCGCACCCCAAAGGGCGTCATGCACAGGAAAAACGATCTCAGCAGAGCTTTCTAGCTCACTGCGAACCGTGCTGCTATATACGTTGTCAGATGTGAGCAGACCCCCGAGGAGCGCAGTGCGCGGTCTTGCCATGCCAAGCCGCCGGGACAGCGCATATACAAGTTTGCTCAGTTCCCGCGCTTCACGGCGAAGAATCTCAAGACTTGCCTTGTCGCCGGACTCCGCGCATTCTATTACGGATGTCGCAAACGCTGCAATGTCTGCTTTGTCAGCCTTACTGTATACGTATTCTACAAGCTCACCGATTCCATGGGGAAAGCGCGCCAATACGGTTCGGCTCAGCGCGCTAGGCTCGCTTCGCCCGTCAGCACTGCGCACAGCTTCCCGCAGAGCAGCATGCCCGATGGCGTAGCCGCTGCCGGCATCGTCAAGGATATGCCCGTAACCGCCGCAACGCGCCGATACACCGTCGTTGTTGACACCAAAGCATATTGACCCCGTACCCGCAATGAGGACGCACCCAGCGCCGTCCATCGCGCCGCGCAGAGCAATCTCATGATCGCCGCAGAGACGCAGCGCACCACGGAAGCCTGCCAGGTCAAGCGCACGGCGCATGATCCGCTCCGTAAGCGGAAGCGATGATCCGGCTGCGCCGATGCACAGCGCGGCGCACTCTTTCATATCCCCGCAAGCAGCAAACACCTCACCTAAGCGCGCGCTGAACGCATCCGCACCGATGGCGGAGATGTTGAACGCGCCGAAGCTTTCACGGCGGATAAAATTATTGCCTGCATCACGTATTTCAAGGCGTGTAGATGTACCGCCGCCGTCTATCCCGGCAATAAACATATTGTCCGCCCTCCTTACAATCTTACGGGCATCACACCGCCACATATCCCGCCGGAGAATACCTCGGCGAGCGCGGCAAGACTGTCCGCCGTGTAATCCCATGCCGCGACACGGTGTATGCCGCGTGGGAACTGGGCAAGGTCATAAGGATTTCTCAAGGCTGCAACGGTCATGTCACGCCCCACCGCAGCCAGCGCGCGCGCGAGCTTGAGCTGTCCTTCATAAATATGGGCATTGCATGTTGACATTATTATGCTGCCGCAGCTATCGGCGATCTCAACAATGTGAGTGATTTCCACCGCATCCGGGTCAAGCGAGCAGGTGATATATTTTCCGCCGAAGCGGCGATGCATATACTCCGCAAACGGCAGCGCATCCGTACTGTCATTTGCCGCCTGAGTGACGCGGTAGTCGGCACAACCGCAGAAGAAAGTATTCTCATCCGCGCGGCTGACCGCGCCGTCGAGCGCAGTAATTGCCCGGCGTGAAATATCCCGTGCCGCGGCAAAGTCTTCCGGACGGCCGCACAGCTCGGGCTTTGCATCTGTAAAGGCATACTTCGCCTTAGCGTCAAAAATACGCGCAATGCTCTCATACATATCCGCTTTGTCAAAATCGCCACGCGCTGCCGCGGCGGCAACGGCTTCAGCGCTCGCGCGCTGAAGTTCAATGTCGCTGCACACAAAAACTATATCCACCCCGGCGCAGAGTGCGGCGACAACGCCGTTTACCGTGCCGTAGTGAGCACGTATCGCGTCCATCACCATGCAGTCGGAAAGCGTCAAGCCATTGAAGCCCAGCCGGCCGCGCAGCACGCCGCGCATGATGGCCGCAGACATAGTCGCGGGGATGTTTTCCGGCTCAATTCGAGGGAAGAGTATGTGACTGCTCATAATGGCAGGTATGCCGGAGCCTATTGCGGCTCGGAACGGTAAAAGCTCAGTCTCTTCAAGTTCAGTTAGCGACTTATCTATACACGGCAGTCCCAGATGAGAGTCAACCGCAGTGTCGCCATGCCCGGGAAAGTGCTTGCCGCAGCAAAGCACGCCCGCCTCGGCATATCCGCGCACGGCCTCGCGGGCAAGTGCGGCGACACGTGCGGCGTCATCACCGTAGCTGCGCACCCCGATAACAGGGTTGCGGCTGTTGCTGTTGACGTCCAGCACCGGCGCAAGGTTGAAGTTCACGCCCACGCCGCGCAGCTGACGCGCAGTTATCGCGGCGGCGGTGTATGCGTCCTCAATGCGCCCTGTCGCGGCGACGGCCATGTTGCCCGGTACATTCACAGCATCGGGCGCAAGGCGTGTGACCATTCCGCCCTCCTGATCGATCGTGATAAAAGCCGGATGCCCGGTCTCTCCGATGATGAGCGACTGAATATCTCTGCACAGCTGACGCAGCTGTGAATTATTTTCAATATTCCTGCGGAATAATACAACGTTTCCAATTTTATACTCGCGCACGAGCGCGGCAAAGTCATCGGGAATGCGGGTGCCTTCAAAGCCGAAGCCAAGCCGCTGACCAAGCAGGATCCTGTCCATGTTTTTTCTCCTTTTATACGTTGCTTGACAAATACTGTTCAGCGTAATAAACTTTAAATTGATATCTGCCGCGCTAAGCGGCGAGCTGGGGGATCTATGGTGCATCCGATACTGACACTTATAAATAAGCCGTCCCGTCTCGTCATCGGCTTCATGTCCGGCACGAGTGCGGATGGGATCGACGCCGTTCTCGCTGAGATACATGGTCACGGCACGGCGGCACGCGTGAAGCAGTGCGATTTCGTATTTATGCCGTTCGAGCCGGAAGTCCGCGCGGAGATACTTCGCCTCGCCGGCGGCGGCGCTGCCGCCGCGGCGGACTTCTGCCGTATGAACTTTCTCCTTGGAGAGCTGTATTGCGATGCGGGGCGCGAGCTCTGCCGCCATGCCGGTGTGCGCACGGAGGACATAGACCTCATTGGAAACCACGGTCAGACCTTTTGGCACATACCTCTTGAAGAGAAATATCTGGGCCATAAGCTGCACGGTACGCTCCAGTTGGGTGAGGGCGCGATGCTCGCAGAGGCGTTCTCGTGCCCTGTTGTGGGCGACTTTCGCGTGAGGGATATGGCAGCGGGCGGACTCGGTGCGCCGCTTGTGCCATATACGGAATTTCTGCTCTACCGCAGTGAAGCCGAGTGCGTTGCTCTGCAAAACATCGGCGGGATAGGAAATATCAGCTTTCTCCCCGCTGGATGCGGGCTGAATGATATCCTTGCGTTCGACACGGGGCCGGGCAACATGGTCATGGACGCTGTCACCGCACGTACGACGGATGGCACGGCGACATATGATGCGGGCGGCGCGCTTGCCGCACATGGGCACGTGAATGAAAAGCTCCTGCGGCGTATGATGGCCGATCCGTACATCGCGCAGCGTCCGCCTAAAACGACGGGGCGTGAACGTTACGGCGCGGATTACGTTGCGACCCTTTGCGCATATGCCAAGGCTGAAAGCATCCCGCTTTTGGATGTGCTCGCAACGGCAACGTGCTTCACAGCGGAGTGTATAGCCGCGGCGGTACGCGGCTTTGCGCCGGAACTGCCCGCGCGGCTCATCGTCGGCGGGGGCGGCGCGCTGAATGAGACGCTCATGCGGCATATCCGCCAGCTGCTGCCTGCGTGCAGAGTTATGACGAATGAAGAGCTTGGCTTTGACGGCAACGCGAAGGAGGCGCTCGCCTTTGCCATACTGGCAAACGAGGCGATATTTGCACATGCCAACAATGTCCCTTCCGTAACAGGGGCAAGACACCCAGTCGTCATGGGGAAGATAAGCTTGTAAGCATATATACAGTATGGCAACGCCGTGCTATTCGGCGTTGCCTTTTTATTACCGTATTGCGTCTGCCACGCGCCCATCGTTCCTGCCCAGCCGCGCCTCAGCCTCACCGGCGTCAACAGCACACAGCAGCATGACTATCGCGGTCTTGCATTTGTAGCCGCACGCTTCAAGCGCGGCTACGGTAGTCTTTTCGTCTGCTCCGGTTGCTTCGCGCACGATGGAAATGCAGCGATGCACGAGCTTTTCGTTCGAGGGCTTCACATCGACCATAAGGTTGCCGTATACCTTGCCAAGCTTGACCATCGTACCCGTGGAAAGCATATTCAGCACCATCTTCTGTGCCGTGCCGCACTTCATGCGGGTCGAGCCTGTGATCACCTCGGGACCGGGATCGGGGGAAATACCGATATCCGCCGCACGCTCTATCTCAGAGCCGGGGCAGCAGGTCAGCCCGATCAAGCCAGCGCCAGCGGCACGCGCCGCTTTCATTGCGCCAAGGACATATGGCGTCCTGCCGCTCGCGGCGATGCCGACGAGCGTGTCATTCTCTGTCAGGGCGAGTCTGCACATATCCTCCACGCCAAGCTCGGCGCTGTCTTCTGCGCCCTCAACGGCATTGAAGACCGCATTGTTTCCGCCTGCGATGACCGCCTGCACAGTCTCCGGCGAAACGGAATACGTCGGCGTGCATTCGGAGGCATCGAGTATGCCGAGACGCCCGGAAGTACCGCACCCGCAGTAGATGAGCCTCCCGCCGCGCTTCATGCGTGTGTATATGAGGTCTATGGCGGCGGCAATCTGCGGACAGACCTTCTCAACAGCGCAGGCAACTTTCTTGTCCTCGCTGTTGATGAGCTCAACCATCTCCTTAGTTGTCAGGCGGTCAATATCGCGGCTGCGCGGATTGCGCTGCTCAGTCGCAAGCTTTGTTATGTCAGAAGTTTTCATTGATGTTTTCCTCTTATCTCAGCCCTTTACTGCGCCGATCGTTACGCCCTCAAGGAAGTATTTCTGCAGCGCGAAGAAAAGAATGAACATCGGCAGTGCAGAGAGCGTTGCCCCTGCCATCATCGGCGCGAGCAGAGTCTCGTTGGCGAATTTAAAGGTCTTCAAACCGACCTGAATGGTGTACATATAATCTTTGCTCGTGACAAGAAATGGCCAGAAGAAAGAGTTCCATGTTGAAAGAAACGTGTTTATCGCCATAACAGCAAGCACGGTCTTTGAAAGCGGCATGATTATCTTTATAAATATGCGCAGTTGGCTGCACCCGTCGAGCTTCGCGCTCTCAATGAGCGGTGTAGGGATACTTGTGAAGAACTGCTTTGCCAGAAAAATGTTGTACGATGTAACGACGCCGGGAAGAATGAGTGCGGCATAGGTGTTTGTCATTTTCAGCTTGTTGGCAATAAGAATATAGAGCGGAACCTGCGTCACCTGATAGGGGATCATCATTGCCACAAGTATCATGCCGAACATCCACCTGCGGCCCTTGAAGTTGATCTTTGAAAAGGCATAGCCCGCGAGCGAGGCAAATATGACGTTGCCGATGACTGTGAGCGAGGCAACGACGAAGCTGTTCCATATCCAGCGCACTGAGTATCGGTTGAAGCTGAAAAATGCCTTGTAAGAATCGAGCGTGAGACGCCTCGGAATGACGGAACGCGATGTGCCCGCCGTTGCGACGGCAGAACCGAACGAGGACATTATCATATAGAATATCGGGAAGAGTGCAAGCGCCGCAAATAGGATGAGCAGCAGCGCGAGCACGATGTTGCGGATATAAAGCTTCTTCCTGTCGTTGAGATGCTGGGAATACAGACCTGTTGTCATGGCGCACCTCCTCAGTATTCTACATCCACGCCCATCAGCTTGAACTGGAGCATGGAGATAAGCGCGATGACGATGGCAAGCAGTATGGCCTGCGCGCAGGCAAGACCGAACTTGGAATACTCAAACGCGTTCTTGTAGATGAGCAGACCTATCATCGTCGTGCTGTTGTCAGGGCCGCCGCCCGTCATGAGAAAGGCGTTCTGAAATACTTGGAACGACCCGATTATTCCCGTCACGAGGAGGAAGAGCGTCGTGGGCTTGACAAGCGGGAACACAATGAAGCGGACCTTCTGAAAGAAGGTCGCCCCGTCGAGCTCTGCCGCTTCAAAGTAGCTGTTGTCAATGCCGAGGAGCGCTGCTATGTAGATGATGATATTTGTGCCCTGCCCGGAGAGCAGCGCCATCAGCATCAGCGAGAGCATGGATGTCTTGCTTGACGAAAGCCAGTTCTGCGCCGGCAGGCCAAAGAACGAGAGTACCTGATTAAAAAGCCCGTCCGGCGATGAATCATACAGCCACAGCCACACGACGGACAGCGCCACACCCGATGCGATACCGGGGAGATAGTAGATCGACTTGAACACCGACTGCACGCCTTTTTTGAACGGCAGTATCATTATCGCAATAGAAAAGGCTATCAGCAAAGACAGCGGCACAACAACGGCGGTGTAGACAATGGTGTTTTTGACCGCCTTGTAGAAAAGTGCGCTTTTGAAGCTGTCTGCATAGTTTTTCAGCCCGATAAATTCAGATCCGAACGGCTTATATTTCAGAAAGCTCGTCTTGATGGCGCTGAATACAGGGTAGAGCGTGAACACGCAGAAAACCAGCATAGCCACAAATATAAAGGCATAGCCCCACCAGTCGTCGTCCCGAAAACGAAAACGACGGGAGCCCAGCCTCGGACCTCTGTGTTTGCTCATAGTCTTTACCTCCGTACTGTTAAAATCTGCCCCACCCGGCCGAAGCTGGGCGGGGCAGAAATGTATTATCACGCTTTCGGCGGCGCCGATGGTTTACAGAAGCCCAGTGACGATGCCGTCCGTACCAAACAGTTCAACGGCACGCTCATTAATGGCGTCGAAGACTTCCTGCGCGGTAGCTTCACCAGCAAGCAGGGACTGGAACTTGGGCACTATGACCTCGTCCATGATAGTCTTGGCGTTAGCTGCCTGCTCAACGGAAATACCGGCAGGAGGAGCAACGACGAGACCGATCTCACGCGCTGCACATGCGGCGTTGCCCTCGTCAATGCCCTCGGGGCTGACGTAAGCATCGCGGCCGGTCTGGCAGACAGGGTCGAGCAGCAGCGTGGAGTCAACGGCGGCGACACGCTCACCGGAGCAGAGGTAATCCATGACAAGGCAGACGTTCTTGAGGTGCTCGTCAGTGGTGTTGTTATTGCGCAGAGCGATGAGACCATCGACCGTGCCGAAGCATGACTCAGTCACGCCGTCCATTGTGGGCATGGGGAGGAACACGTAGCTCAGGGGGATGGAGTTTTCAACGGCGGTGCCATCATTGGCTTCAAGAGCCGCATTGTTCTTGTTGATGTTGTTCTCGAAAAGAGGCATTGCCTTGCCGAATATCATGGTCTTCCCCTGCTGGCACATGACCATGCGCTGGCCTGCCTCAATTGCGTAATTGGGCATATAACCCGCCTTAGTCATCTCTTCGATGGCGTTTAGGAGGTTGAGCATGTTGTCGGAGGTAAAGGCGTACTTCAGATCCGGCGTGAAAGCGTTGGTAAGACCCGCCATAACACCCATGATGTTGGGAACGTCGGATGCGGTGACACCCGAGTTGGCGAAAGCGAAACCGAAGCAGTCGGCAGTGGTGCCGGCCTTGAGGATGTCAAGGAACTCGGCGTAAGTCCAGCCCTCGGACTGAATCTTCTCAATGTCAGCACCGGCAGCTTCAAGCATTTCACGGTTGCCGCCGATAGACTGAATGGTTATGTAGAGAGGAAGCCCGTAAGGAACGTTCTCAATGGACATATAGTCCATTGCGTTCTGGTCGTAGTCGGCAAGTCTGTCGGCATCCATGTACGCGGAAATGTCAACGCCAAGACCGAGGTCAACATACTGCCCGATATTGGAGTAGGAGATCTCAGCGATGTCAGGCGCTTCACCGGCATTTGCCATGGTGCTGAGCTTGTCGTTGTGATCGTCCCAAGAGGTCTTGATTACTTCGATTTTGATGTTGGGGTACATTGCGGTGAACTCGGCCGCCCAAGTGTCTATGTCGTCCTGATAGGTGGCGGACACAGGCGGAACCATAACGGTGACGGTGTCTTCCGCGGGCGCGGTTTCCTCTGACGCGGGGGCTGCCTCTTCCGCGGCAGGCTGCTCAGCGGCGGGTGCAGCGGTCTGGCCGCAGGCGCACAGAGCAAATACCATGACCAGAGCAAGAAGCATTGCGATGATCTTTTTCATTAGTATTCTCCTTTTGAATTTTTATCTTAAAACCCGTGCACAGCGCGGGTCAAGACTGCGTTCTGAAATCAACGGAGCGTGCTGTCAAAATCCACGAAAAAGCGGTACTGGTCACCGCGGTAGGTGGAGTATGTGGACTCGACTGGGATCCCATGTTCGGTGCAGACATGGCGCTCAATATGCATGACTGCGGCACCGCGGTCGATCTGCAGCAGCTCAGCCTGTTCACTGTCGGCGAGCGTGGCTTCCATATACTGATCTCCCGTGACAAGCTTTATTCCCATCTGCCTGAGCCGCCCGTATATTGAGCTGTGCGCGATGTCATCATCCAGCAGTGGGCGGCACAGTTGATAGCTCAGCGCCGTCTCCTCTATCGCCAGCGGCACGCCGTCGGCAAAGCGCAGGCGGCGGATGAGTATATAATCCTGACCAAGACCTATGCCAAGATCGTTTGCAATGACATGATTCGCCTTTTGAACGCCGGCATAGAGCAGCCGGGAGCTGGGCGTCTTGCCGCGGCGCTGCATATCCTCCGTAAAGCCCGTCACCTGCATCAGCGGCTGCACAAGTTTAGCTCCTGCCACAAATGTGCCTTTCCCTTGAAGCCTGTACACAACGCCCTCGACCTCCAGATCGTTTAGCGCATGGCGGACAGTCATGCGTGTTGTGCCGTAGATAAGGCAGAAATCGCGCTCAGATGGAAGGCACTGATCGGGCTTGTATACGCCGTCCTTTATCTGCCGGACTATTTCGTCCTTTATGTATTTATATAACGGCTGAGCAGCAGGTTCTGTCATATGTATACCGTCCTTTTGACCGAGCGGGCATGCGTGGTATATCCCGACTGGCATATACCAGTTGTGCATTCAATTATAGCCCTTTTTTTAGCAAAGTCAATACCGTTATACGGGGTAAATCGCCTGCGGACATATATTCGGCATTTTGTACGGATGCCGAATATGAAATATATATAATATGATGAATATACATTGTTTCTTACGGAGAACAGGTTTGAATCTCAGCCCGTCAGCAGCAGCCGCACAGCGGCGGAAATTGAAGTATAATTGTCAGTGTCATGGCTGCCTGTAATATACAATAAGTTAAGCAAAGAGGAAAATCTATGGGGGTGGATAAAGGCAAACACAGGCGCTTAAAAATCGCGTCGGTGCAGACGCGAAAAATCCCGGACAGATGCCTTCCGACATCCTCCGGGACATTTTGGAGCTAGTAATGTGACTCGAACACACGACCTGCTGATTACGAATCAGCTGCTCTACCGACTGAGCTATACTAGCAAGCCCATACAATATAGCAAAGATACATGAAAATGTCAAGCAAAAAAATACATCAAAAAGCGGCGCTGAGAAACAACGCCCTCAACTGACTCAACAACGCACAGCGCAGGAGGGGAGCAATACCCATCCTGCGCTATACATCTTATATATGGTTAACATAATAATTATATACGTAATATTATAAACATAATTTAAGTGTCATAATATACAATACATAATCTAATATACATAAAATAATAAACGTAATATCATAGACATAATCTTATTAACATAATGTATTTAACATAATATTACGCGTCGCGCCCATAAAGCGCACTGACGTTGCGCACGACGTACAGCGCGAAGGACACCAGCATGGACGCGAGGCATACGCCGACAAGCGCCGTGGACAATGCAGAGGGAATATTTATCCACACCAGATGCGCGCACATCGCCGCGTACAACAGAAAGGTCGTCAGCTTGCCGTGCCAGCTTGCCGGAAGGACAGCGCCCGTGCGCTTTATCACCAGTGCTGCCGTCACGCCGCAGCACAGCTCCTTCACGATGAGCAGCACCAGCAGATACACCATTATCGGAAACCGGCTCACAAGGCACAGCAGCATCGCGCCCTGTGTCAGCTTGTCGGCGATGGGGTCCAGTGCCCGGCCAAGGCGGCTTTCCATGTTGAAGCGCCGCGCAATATATCCGTCAAGAATGTCCGTCAGCCCGGATATCAGCAGCGTCAGACAGGCCATGCGGCTGTCCGCGCGTACTATATATAAATGTATGAACACCGGGATAAGGCACAGCCTCGCGGCGGAGAGAATGTTCGGCACGGTAATTATTTTCCCGTCCTGCTCTCTGTTCATGCGCATTGCCTCCTTTTGCAGTTCTCAAGCTTATTATATTGCCTTTCCCGGCGAATATGCGCGCGGCGCGGCGCTTTTTTGTTGATCTCCGCACATTAACATATTGACGCTTTTTGCACAAAGTGTTATTTTTATTAAAAAGGTGAGAGGGGAACGCACATGAAAACGACAGTATTATATTTCAGCCCGACGGGCGGCACGGAAAAGGTGGCGCAGATGATCGCCGGAGAGCTTAAGGCGGACGCGCTGGATATCACGACCTTTGGCTATGACCTCAGCTACGACGCGGACGAGCTTTTGTTCTTCTGCTTTCCGGTCTACGGCGGCCGGATACCCAGCCCGCTTTATAAGCGCATGGACGGCGTGCGCGGCGACAGGACGCCGGCCGTCATGGTCGCAGTGTACGGCAACCGCGCCGTGGATGACGCCCTTATCGAGATGAGCGACCTTGCGCGCCGTCAGGGCTTCCGCACTGTCGGCGGCTGTGAGATGATAGCGCCGCACTCGCTCGACAGAAGCATCGGCGCGGGCCGCCCGGACGACGGCGACGCGGCCAAGCTCAAAGGCTTCCTGAAGGAACTCATGGCCAAGGAGAGCTTCACGACCGTTGCCATGCCCGGCAGCCACGATTATAAAAAGTATGACGGCCTGCCCTTCCATCCCGTCTCCGGCAAGGAGTGCAGCGGCTGCGGCACCTGCGCGCAGGAATGCCCCACCGGCGCCATCGACCCCGGCGACCCAATGAAGCCCGACCCGGCCAAGTGCATAAGCTGTATGCGCTGCGTCAGTGTGTGCCCGTTTGAGGTGCGCCATCTTCCGCGCGCGATGAAGCTTGCGGCCGCGGCCTCGCTGAAGGTCATGTGCGCCGGGCGGAAGGAGCCGAAGTTCTACATCTGACCTGATGTGACCCGGCGCTGCCGTACCTGGGCCGTGCGGCTTTTGCGATGGCATGTCAATTATAGTTGAGCCGCAGTTGACGCACGGTTTATCAACATGCGGCATAATAACACGCAGTATGATTGGGAGGCGCGCAATGGCACAGTATACACAGAAAGCGATTCTGAGCACGTTTCAGCAGATGCTGGAGGAAATGCCCTTCGACAAGATCACGGTGTCCGCGCTCGTGCGGCGCTGTGAGATAAGCTCCAACACCTTCTATTATCATTACAGCGATATTTATGACCTGCTGGATGTGTGGCTGCGCGGAGAGCTGAGCGTATACGTCTCCGGTGAAGCGCCGTATGACGACTGGCGCTATTCCACCAAGGCCTTCATGAAGGCCTGCGCCGCGCGCCCGAACATCGTTTATCATATCTTCAACTCGCTCTCGCGCGACAGGATGGAGCGCTATGTGTTCTCGCTCAGCTCCGACGTGTTCTACAGCTTCGTCACGAAGTCTGCCGCCGCGTACTCCGTGCCGGAGGAGAAGCTGCGCGAGATCGCCGACTTCTGCCGGTACTCCTTCGCCGGGTTCTTCCTGCGCTTCCTCTGGGGCCGCATGAAGGCGGATGTTGACGCCATGGTCGATAGCTATGCCGTGCTTGTGGACGGCTTCGTCGAAAACGCCGTGCGCAAGTTCCCGCAGCGCGCCTGATTTTGCACAAAGCGCGCGTATTGCCCCGAGTTTGCGCGTATTCTCCGCTTTGCCCGTTTTCTTTTGCGGGCGTATGGGATATGATGCATACATAAAATAATAACGGCTTGGCCGTGGAAGGGGATAATACAATGAAGAAATTTTTCTCGAAGCTTTTTAAGGTCGTTCTCTGCGCCGGTGTTGCCGCCGCGGGTTATTTCGGCTATAAGAAGTTCATCAAGAAGTAAAAGCGTTTTATAACCGCCCCGCCGCCACGGCGGAGCAAGCCGCCGTGCTCGAACGCTTCGGCTATCTGCTCGGGCGCTATGTTTATCTCTGCGACGCGCTGGACGACCTTGAGGACGATCGGCGGCGGGGTCGCTACAACCCGTTTCTTTACGCGGGCGGCGAAGCCGCAATCGCAGCAAAAAATGCACTTTTTCTTACTACGGCGGAGCTTTCCGACGATTTTGACCTGTTAGAGCTTCACCGCTACGAGGGAATTTTGGAAAACATTATTAGAATCGGTCTGCGTGCCGAGGTAATTCGCATTGAAAAGAAGCTGAAAGGAGGCGATAAACATGGAACAGAATCCGTATAAAGTCCTTGGCGTTTCAGAAACCGCCACCGATGAGGAAATCAAAAAAGCCTACCGCGAATTGGTAAAAAAGTACCACCCGGACAAATACGCGGACAACCCTCTTGCGGATGTTGCCGCGGAAAAGATGAAAGAAATCAACGCCGCCTATGAGCAAATCACCAAGGACCGCAAGGCGGGGCGCACCGGCGGCTACTCGCAGCAAAGCTATGGCGGCTACGGAAATTCCACCTACGGCGGACAGAATTACGGCGGCTACGGCGCAGGCTACGGCGGCGGTTCGTATG